>WBZM01001623.1_pt1 | contig 21482 bp, 12 predicted proteins | sample 5204271 | NCBI WGS metagenome assembly WBZM01 (sample SAMN12344346, study PRJNA552823) | activated sludge metagenome | biome: Activated sludge suspended growth; feature: Nitrification reactor; material: Wastewater; isolation source: activated sludge from nitrification reactor of wastewater...
CGGGCCTGATCCCGCGGTCGGGTCCGCCCGATCCCGATCACAGCCCTCTTCTCCTGACCCGCCCGGGGGGCCTTTCGCCGCCCAGTTCCCCAAGCCTGAAATCAGGCCCCTAGCGCGAGGCATTCCCATGCATGTGGGAGTGCCTTGTTGCTTTCCGGCTGGCATTTTGGCGGGAAGCGCCGTCAGAAAGACCTTATCGGCTTGACGACCGGGGCTCTCGGTCGACCCCGCGCCAGACGCCCCTCCCTTCTTCTCCTCTCCTCCTCTTCATGCTTACCTCCTCATCAGATACCGAAAACTGAGACAGGTCGTCCAGAGCCAGGCGGTCGGACGCCTCAAAGGGTTGCAATCCTGGCACTCCATCCCATAATTGCATGGGATGATAACGCGACTACTCTTTTTGGCGATTGATCAACGGCTGCGACAATTTCCCGCCGTCGCCCTCCTCGGCCCGCGTCAGGTAGGCAAGACCACCCTGGCCCGCGCCACCCTCGACGAGCGCCAAGGCGTCTACCTGGACCTGGAAAACCCTGCCGATCTGGAAAAGCTGGCGGATGCCCGCGGCTATCTTGGCGCCCAGGCCGGTCGGCTGACCGTGATCGATGAGGTCCAGCGGGCGCCCGGGATCTTTCAGGTTCTGCGCGGACTTATCGATGAGCGTGTTCGGGCGGGTGAGCCGGTGGGGCATTTCCTGCTGTTGGGCTCGGCCTCCATCGAATTGCTGCGCCAGTCGAGCGAAAGCCTGGCCGGCCGCATCGCCTATATGGAATTGGGTCCCTTCGATGTCCGAGAGGTGGCCGACGCCCGCCGGCCGGCCAGCCTCAACCGGCTTTGGTGTCGCGGTGGTTTTCCGCTCAGCTTTCTCGCCGGTTCTGAGCGGGATAGCGTCACCTGGCGTGAGTCCTTCATTCGCACCTACCTGGAACGTGATATCCCTCAACTCGGGCCGCGCATCCCCGCCGAGACCCTGCGCCGTTTCTGGACCATGTTGGCGCACAACCAGGGCGCCCTGCTCAATGCCGCCGACCTCGCCCGGTCCCTCGCGGTCGACGGCAAGACCGTCGCCCGCTATCTGGACCTCCTGGTGGATCTGCTCCTCGTACGACGCCTGCCACCCTATGCCGCCAACCTGGGTAAGCGGCTGGTCAAGAGCCCCAAGGTCTATGTTCGCGATAGCGGTCTGGTACACACCCTGTTGCGGCTGGATGACCTGGAGGCGGTGCTCGGCCATCCGGTAGCCGGGGCCAGTTGGGAGGGCTTCGTCATCGAGACCCTCTTGCGGGCCGCCCCCGATCGAACCCAGGCCAGTTTCTATCGCACCGCCACCGGGGTGGAACTGGACCTGCTGCTGGAATTGCCGGGCAACCGTCGGTGGGGCATCGAGATCAAGCGTGGCCTGGCCCCCAAGGTCGAGCCCGGCCTGCGCACGGCACTGGCGGATCTCCGCCCGGAACGCGCCTTCGTGGTCTATGGCGGCGAGGAGCGCTACCCCAAGGGGGAGGGTATCGAGGCCATCAGCGTGGTGGAACTCGCTGCGGAACTGGCGGCCCTGGCGGCTTGAGCCTGGGGGCTTGGCCGAGATCTCGGTCGTGATGAACGTAAAATGCCACGGCATTCCTGGTACTCCTGGCGTTCCGGCTCGGGCCTCAGCGCTAATCTGAAAGGCCCCAGGTTCTGCTAATGAAAAGGACCCATCCCCCGGTTGGATTGGATCTGCGCTAACCGAACAGCCCCGCTGGACTTGCCCACCGAACTCGTGGCGCACACTGCCAACGCGAGGCACCTTGCTGAGCGGCGGGAGAGATGAGTCAAGCGCCCCGCTGTCGCTGCTGCGGTCAGCCGTTTTCGCCGCGTTCATTTCGCAGGTTCAGTTTTCGGCGTCGAGGGGAGACGATCAAGACCCTGCTTCATCGGTGACGGCTGCCGAGCCCGTCTGGGCCGCGGTCGCGCGACTTTGCTTCATTTGCCTGCGGTATTCACCGACCAGTTCATCGGCACTCGGAAAGCCTTCGAGCCGAATCCAGGGACTGTCGTCAGCAACGTGGAGGAATGTCAGTGGGATGTGGTTCATCTTGTCACCACGAAAGGCGTCGAAGGCCTTCTGAACCGTAACGATGTCCTCGCGGCTCCCAGTCAAAAGCTCCCAGCCCTCTGCCGCACGGAAGCGTCGCGCGTAATCCTGGAGCCGAGCCGGGGTGTCGTGCTCGGGGTCGATCGAGATCGAGACCAGCCGCACCTGGTCGGCTTCGTCCCCTAGCTTCCGCTGCGTGTGCGCGAAGCTCGCGCTCAGCACCGGACAGATGGTGGTGCAACTGGTGAAGATGTAATTCAGCATGACCGGCTTGGAACCGGCGAGAAGCTGGCGCAGGGACACATGCTCCCCGTCCTGGTTCGTCAGCATGACGTCAGGCACTGGGTACTGAGCTTCCGCTCGCAGAAAGCCCTTCTGGTTCAGCATCGCCGCATGATGCTCATGCCCTTCATGCTGCTGCATGGCAGCCTGGTGGCCCACATGCTGGTCGTGAGCACCCACCGGCTGTTCCGGTGTCACGGCATGGATCATGTGCTGGTGATGGTCATGGGCCTGGCCCGCCCCAGCGGATGGGGTCTGCGCCGTTACTGTCATCGTGGAAGTGCCAAAGACCGCACTGATGACGACCGCGAGGGTCTGGCGGCTAAGGCGCGAAGTTGCTTTGGACATGCTAAGTCTCCCGTGTCGATGCGGCGCTGCCGCAGGTGTGGTGTGGCCTTGTCTCCGGCCCTTGTCTGCGACGCTCGTGCGCCGGCTCAATTGATCACCCAGTCACTCACTGGCACCAACCGTGGCGGGTCGTCTCCCAAGAGGCGCGCGATGTAGCAGCCCTTCGCCGCGTAACGCTGTTCGGGACCAAAACTCAACCGGTGGTAGAGAGGGATGGCGTAATGCTGATCGCGCATCATCTCGAAGGCCTCCAGGAAATAGTCGCGGTAAAACTCGCTGCGAATGGCGCCAATGGCCCCTGGCAGCATCCATCCCAGGAAGTACATCTGAGCCTGGATCGCCGAATTGCCGATGGGGATATCGCGCGCCTGAAGCCACCGGTCGACGATGCCCTGCCGGCGCGCCATCTCCTCGGGCAGGCTGTACGGATAGGTCAAGAGCAGCCGGTCCCGGATCTCCGCTGGGATTCGCGTCAGGTCAGCACCCGCCAGGCGCGAGGACATGAAGACCGCCTCGACCTGACCCGCGGCCACCGCGGCCGCCCGCACCGCCGCAACCAGGGCGTCACCCTCCAGCCACAGCAGCAGCACCGTGGGGCGCTGTCCCTCCAGCCCCCGCATCCACTCCGCCGGCGCGGGCTCTTCCCCGGGAGCGAGCGGCAGCGAATACAGGCGGGTTCCACCGCCTCGTTCCCAGGTCTCCCGGAAGCCGCGGGCCGCATCCTCGCCCTTGGTGCCGGCCTGGAACATCTGGAGCACCGGTGACTGGTCACCCGCCTTCCGGTGCGCCGCGAGAAACAGCGCCGCCGACTCGCCCTCCTGATACAGTCCCTTGGAGAAGTAGAGGGTGTAGGTGTCGGTATCGGAGACGACCGGCTGATCCGTGATCGGCAGGATGGCGGGGATTTCGTGCGCCTCGCAGAAGGCGTGAATCGGCGCCCAAGTCCCGGCGGCAACACCGCCCAGCAGCCCAAACACCGGCCGCTCCTGGTAGTGCGCCTCTAGCTGGGCCTGCCAGCCGTCGGGTGGCCCCGTGAGCTCCCAAACGTCGAGTGCCAGCTTGCGGTAGGCGCCGAACTTTTCGGTCTTGTAGAAGGGGCCTGATCGAGCCCGGCGCTCGTAGGGTCGCGTCTGGGTGTTGCGGGCGTCTATATGCGCCTGCAGTGTGGTCAGCATCGCCTCGCGATCGGCGGGATCCACCCCCTCCGTGATGACGGTGGCAAAGCGGATCACCTCTTCATCCGCCCCGGGGTCGGTGTCGGTCGACAGATTACGCAGATAGTGGATCAGGACAGCCATGTCCCGGTCGTTCAGCTCGTAGCGTGGCATGACGCGATTCAGTTCACGCCCGGTCGGATCGAGGCCGGTGCGCAGCGCGTGGGCGAGGGCCTCGTCGCTGTAAGGCGGGCGCTCGTCATCCATTTCAAACCGTGTCGGGAGGGTCCAGCGTTCGGTAGAGCCCGGCCCCTGATGCTGCTTGGTCGGGTTCCAGGTACCGGCCCGCCGCCGCGGCCGCCCCAACTCCTTGCCGCTGATCGGCCAGGCAATCACCGAGCCCTCCAGGGAGCCCAGACCACTGCGCCGATGGCAGCTCACGCAGTTGAGCATGGTCCCGTCCACCGCCACGTCGCCGGCGACGATGGCTCGCACAGGTTCGCCGTCGACGCCGCGACCTTCGCGGTACAGACGCTCGCCAAGGGCCAGCGCCTGCATGGCAGGGAAGCCCGCCACTGACCCATCACCGGTGTCGCTGGCCCTCGCTTGCGGCAGTGCCGAAATGCCGAGGGCGAGGATCAGCGTCACGCCCAACACTTGAACAGGATTCGTGTGCATGGTCGGCTACTTATTCTTGCCTTTACCGCCACCGGTGCCACCGCCCGCGGTCGGACAGGCCTTACCGCTCCGACGGTCGACCCCATCGCAGTCCTGATCGATTCCGTCCCCCTTGATGTCGCAGGCGGCGGGATTGATCGCCGGATCGAGGTCGTTACAGTCAACCGGCGTACCGCAGTCCGCCTCGGCGAAGAAGGCGTCGCCATCGACATCCGTGCATACCGGTCCCGGCGGCGGCAGCGTGCCCAGGAGATCAAGCGCGACGGGGAGGTTGAGCAGGCCGTGGCCGGCGGTGTTGTCCGCGCCGGCGGACCCGATATCGGTCGCGCCCGCCTTCAGGGCCTGCTCGAGGGCGGCGACGCTTGCGTCCGGGTGCGCCTGGCGCAACAGGGCGATGGCACCGGCGACATGGGGCGCCGCGAATGAGGTGCCACTGACGCTCTGATAGCCTCTCCCGAGGTCGGCCGCCCTGATACCGACGCCTGGCGCCACGACTTCCGGAAAAATGCGGCCGTCACAGGGCGACGGGCCGATGCCGCTGGTCCAAGTCACTTTCAAGGTCGAGTCGACCGCGCCCACCCCGAAGCCATCCGGATTGTTCGCCGGGCTCACGCTGCCCAGGCTTCCTTGGTTTCCCGCGGCAAACACCACCGCGATTCCGACGGCCTTCAGGACCTCGAGGTCAGACTGGAACTCCAGGATGCACTCGCCTACCTGGTTGGCAAATCCCCAGGAGTTGTTCACCACGTCAGGAATGTCGGCCGTCCCGGGGTTGCCGTCCGGGTCCAGCAGCCACTGGAACCCCTGGTGAATGCCGCTCAAGGCTGCGACGCCAGCGTCATTGAAGATCTTCACCGCGATCCACTTGGCCCCCGGGGCGACGCCAATCGAGGTGCCGCCCGCATCCCCGCCGACAGCAACGCTCATGGTGCCCGTGCCATGGCCGCTCCGATCGTAGGGGGTCGGATGCTCCCCATTGGGGTCGAACCAGCTATTGGACCCAGCACGCCAGCGACCGACGAGGTCCGGGTGGGAGGCATCGACGCCGGTATCCATTCCAGCAACGACGCTTCCCGCTCCGGTCAGCCCTTGGCCCCACACCGCCGGGACCTGAACGGCCTCCAGGTTCCACTCGCTTGGCGCGGACGCGGTCGGCTCCGGGCTTGGCGCGGCCAGGGTGGCATCGAGCTTGATGCGCTCGATCTCCGGCAGCGTCGCCAGATCGCGCACCAGATCCGGACTCGCGGTTGCCGCCAGGGCGTTGATCGACCAGAGCTCGATGATCCGCGTGGCGCCGCCAGCCCTCAGCAACTCGACGGCCGATCCTTGGCTCTCATCCGCCAGGTTGCGCAGGGCCCACAGCAGGGCGGCGAGCTGCATGCCGCCGCCCTGCCCTTGCCCGGGAAAGGCGCTCAGATCCACGCGCTCCGAGAACTGGGCGATGAATGCGACATCGGCGCCGGATTGCATCGCCGCCTGGAGGTCAGGGTCGATGACGGTGGCCCCGACCACCGCGCTCCAGGGCATAGCCAGGCCAAACATAGCCAGGGCGATGGGGTACTTCGCGACACTCATCTTCATCTCCTTACTCCACAACCAGGTTTGGGGCCCGGAAGTCGCCGATGGCGACTGTCACCTTGTCGCCCGTCTTGACCAGCCCACCGGCATTGCCGAAGAAGGTCCAGTAGATGCGCCATTGCTTGGGCGTGTCGGAGCTCCGCAGGGGACCGACCTTGGCGGTCTTGGGCACCGCGAGCACCTTGCCGGTGGCCTGGTGGATCAGGGTGGGCTTGGTCTTCCGCTCGAAGAGTGCTGTCGCCTTCTCCGGATCCAGGACGCGGTAGCGGAAGTCGAGCATGTGACCGTGGGCGGTCCGGCGCAGAGAGACGATCTCCACGCCCCAACGGTCTTTGAGTTCCGCGTTCAGCGCCAGCAGTTGCTCCAGGGCGTCGACTCCTTGGCTGTCCGCGGATGGCGGGATTTCCAGAGAGACCAGCTCGTCGGCGGCCAAGGCGATGTTTGAGGTGGATGGGCCAAAGGCGATGGCCGAAGCCAGCACGCCGGCGGTTAGCAGCTTTTCGAATGTCGGTTTCATGGCATCTCTCCAATCGGTGTTTCGCAGGCGAGGACCGAGGGGTCCCCTGTCTTTTCGCGGGTCACGATGCTCGACCCCCAAGACCTCCCCACGGCAGGGGGGAGGTTCCTTGGGGTCGGTGTCGCGACTGAGGGGTCGTAGATCGCGGCCCGCGGCTTCCGATCAGCATTGGCCAAAAGGCGATCGCCGATGCTGAGCGCGCGGGCGCGGGTTGCCGTTACTTGACTACATTGATCCTGACCGTGGCCACGTTAGAGGTGGCGCCGTCGTTGTCCTTGACGGTGTACTGGAAGGTGTCGGTACCGCGGTAGCCGGCGCTCTTGGGCGTGTAGTCGATGCTGCCGTCGCCGTTGTTGGTCACGGTGCCGCCCGCCGTGGCGATCGTTCCGGTTGTGATGACGACCGAGGTCGCGTCGATGGTGCCGTCTTGATCCATGTCGTTGGCCACGATGTTGTAGTTGTCGAGTAGCGTGTTCCTGGGCGTCGATGCGGTGTCGTCGTTGGCGGTCGGCGCGATGTTGTCAGGCGACGGGGGCGCGGCGATTACCGAGACCGTCACCGTCGCCAGCGAGCACAGCGAAATCGGATCGCAGGCCTGGTAGGTGAAGGTGTCAAAATCACCCGCATTAAGCCCGGCCGCATTGAAGGCGAACCCCCCCTCCGTGCCCAAAGGGGTACTCAGGGTGCCAAGGGTGGGCGGCGTCCCGATCTGCGCTGTCAACGCGTCGCCGTCGGGGTCGGGGTCGGAGTCGTTCCCGAGCACGCCGGGTCCCGCCACCGTCAGCGTTTCTCCCGCGACCACTTGATAGCCATCGGCCACCGCCACGGGCGCGTCGGCGGTCCCGTTGACCGTGATGCTAACGACCGCGACATTGCTATTCGGTCCGCCAACCCCGTCGTTGGCCAGATAGCTGAATTGGTCAGGGCCGAAGTAATCCGCGTTCGGGGTATAGGTGAAGGAGCCGTCGGCCGCAAGACCCGTTCCCAGGCTACCATGTGCCGGACTACTGACGAGCAGGGCTGCGGCAGCCCCACCGGTGTCGTTGTCGAGCACCCCGGCTGGCGAACCTCCCGCTGTCGTCGTCAGGGAGTTGTCCTCATCGATGGTGTAGTCACCCGGGTTCGTAGGGTCATTGACCCCCGTCGGCGCAGCGGTGACCGCGTTTGCCACCAGTTGGGCGACCATGCCGCCGTTGGCCAGGTTGAGCGCCCGGTCGTAGAGGGCGTAGGAGCCGTCGGTGCTGGCATTAACGACCGCATCGATGGTCTTTCCTGCTTGCAGCTCAAGCCCATACTGCTCCATGGGGTGCGGATAGCGGTGGGCGTCCTCGGCCTTGAGGTCCAGGTAGAGGCCCCCGCCCAGGGTGGGCACGAAGGTCTCGATCCCCGCGTTGACGAAGCGCAGCAACACGTCTTGGTTCGTGCTGAGGGCGACTTGCGGGTTGGTCCCGTCATAGGACTGGCCGTTGATCAGGAAGTACTTCGGGTTCCAACCGCTTTCCGTGACGTTGAATCCGTCCTTGCTGGGGTCGTCAACCCTCGAAACCCGGGCACCGCCGTAGGCGGCCGGATTCGCGTTCAAGCCCGGATCGATCGCGCTGAAGACGAGCACCCGGTCCTCGAAGTAGGGAACGTCGGAGTACGCCAAGTTGGCGGCCTGGTCCACGACGAGGGCCCCATAGAGCCCCATGGGTACCTGGGTCCGGATCCGGTCCGTGGCGCTGTGGTAGAGGAAGGTGCCGGACCTGCCGGTGAGATCGAAGATGTAGGTGGCCGTGCCGCCATTTTCCGCGGCTTCGCTCGTAAATCTCCCGGGCGTACCGCCGGACGCGCTGCCCCTGAGTCCCGGGATGAAGAGCGACACCGGCTCGGCGAGGCAATTCTTGAGGTTCACCGTGAGGCCGGCCGATGCGGCCGTGCGCAGCGTTGGTCCCACGTTCCAGGTTGCCGTCGGATCGACCGATGTACAGTCGAAGCTCGCGGCATCCGTGACCTCGACGTAGCCCCACATGTTGATGGAGATGCCGCCACCGGGCGGTGTCCACTGCCCAGGTACCGCCACTAGCTCGGCGGCGAAGGACGGCATCGCCGCCAAGGCGAAGATGGCCAGCGCCGGCGCCCGCGTACGTGTCTTTCTCATGATCTTCTCGGAGTTCATTTCGGGTTCACTCCTACCTTAAGGAATGGTTGTACCGGGCGGCTCAACAACCATCATGCTGAGCATGCCGCCGGGGAAGATGTCGAAGTTGGTCAACTCCTTTTCGGTGTGCGAGTGCCACATGAAGAAGTAGCCCAGGTTCGGGTTCAGGCCGCCCTCACCCGGTGGCAGGGGTTCGCCGGAACCCATGTACGGGCTTCCCGACCACCAGCCGCCGAAGGCCAGGTTCTGGTTCTCGGGTAGAACGACCGGGAACGGCTTGCCGTGGTCGGCGCAGTACTCGTGGGTCACCGGGTCATACTTAGGTGCTCCCGGGTCCTGCGCCTGACCGACAGCCTTCCCATTGCATGTGTGCGGCAGGTTCACATCCGTCCCGCCGTAGATATCCCAACCCAGCTTCTCGCCAGTCCATTCGAAGATCGCGTCCACGGTCTGGCCGGGAACCGACAGGGTCGTGAAGCGCTTGCGCGGCGCCAGGGTCTGACCGTCGTCGAGCAGTAGCAGGCGGCCATAGCGGGCGATCTCGGAGTAGTGATTACCGTGCAGGTGGAGCGGATGCTGGTCCTGGTCGCCGCCGAGGATGCGCACCAGTACCCGCTGCCCCGGGGTCATGCGCGGGGTGCAGTTGTAGGGTTGGTGCGGCAGCCAATTGACGAACGGGTCCGCCAGGTCGTCGGGGGCAGCGCGGCCGTTGATGAACCAGTAGACGGGCCAGCGCGCGGTCACGTCGATCTCACCGAAGCGATTCTGCTCGGCTAGCTGATGGATCTTCGGGTCCATGGAGGTGAGCAGGAACATCACCTCATGGTCAAAGGCCGTCTCGGGATGGTTGTAGGCAAAGCCTTCACCCTGGGTCGGCCGCACGATGATGGCGCCCACCAGACCCATCTCGATCTGAAGCTTGGGATCGGTGCCCGAGTAGTACATGTAGGTCCCGGGCTCAGTGGCGGTGAAGGTGTAGGTCACGACGTCCGCTGGTCCGCAGGACTCCTTGGTGAGGAGGCCGTCGCTGCCGCCAGACGCGGTGACGCTATGGCCCGGAAAGACCATCGAGGTGCACTTTGCGAACGGCAGATTGCTGGTCAGATTGATGGTGACCGCGTCACCCTGATCCAGAATCAGGGTCGGCCCGGGGTACTGAGGCACCTCTGCTGGGTTTGATCCTGGAGCATGAAAGCCCCAGAAATGGATGGAGCCGCCATCCGCGGTGCTGACCTCCCCGGCCCCGGCGGTGAAGCTAAAGTTGTTGGTTGCGCTGGTGATGCCGTCGATCCGCGCCTGGGCCTGTGCGATGCCGACGGGCAGCCAGAGGAGGGCGGCCACGGCCGCGATCGCGAAAACCCCGCTCTTCGGGCGGGTTATGTCAGATACCTTCATATCGGTTCTCCGGTCAGTTGATCACGATCTTGGTCATCATGCCGCCGAGGTCTGTGGCCTCGTCGTTGTTGGCCAGGTACTGCAGGTTGGAGGCGTAGAGGTAGTACTCGCCGGCAGGCACCCCGGCGGTATTGAGGATGACGTCCACAGACATGCCGCCCCCCATGGTCACCGAGTTGGTGGTGTAGTGGAGCTTGGTGCCGTTGGCGGCCATCAGCTCCTTGGCGTCGATACCCACGACCTCCAGCGGGATGCTCGGGCTGATCAGGGTGTGGGTGGCCGTGATGTTGAGGTTTGAGAGCCGCAGCAGGACCTTCTGGCCTGCCGTGGCCGTGATTAGCGAGGACGCCACCTGAGACTCAATACCGCCGTTTTCGAGGGGTGCCGAAAGTGGATTTGGATTCACCGTATCCGGGTAGCCGCGGCCGTTGATCATCGGATAGCGGTCCCACATCAGGGCGAAGGGCAGCGGCTGTACGGCCCAGCTCGCGTCGTGGAAGTCGGGGTCGAACCCGCCGAGTTGCAGCGGGTACTCCTTGTCGTAGGCGGTCGATCCGTCCCCGTCGTTGTAGACATAGCCGCATGGAATGCCTGCAACGTCATCCGGGGTGCCGCATTCCATGTCGTTGAGGCCGAGGTTGCCGGCGGGAATTCCATTCAGGGAATCCCCGATAAAGCTCTGCGCAGCGAGTACGTACAGGTTGCCGAGCATGCCCATCTGCATATGCTCAGTGGCCTCGACATGGCAGTGGTACATGAAGGTACCTGGCTCCGCCAGGTTGTAGTAGTAGGTCAGGGTGGCCCCCTGGTTGATGGCGATACCCGACTCCGGCAGACCGTCAAACACGGTGGACGACTGCGGGAATCCGTGGAAGTGGACGGTATGCGGGTCGAACAGATCGGGCCGGATCACCATGCCAACGTTGGTCAGGCTGAGGTAGAAGTTCCTGCCCTGGTCGACCACGATCGCCGGGGCCGGGAAGGCCGCGGCCAGCAGGCCGTTGCTCAGGACATCCGCTGCCGGGGTGCCGGTCTGATCCGAGAAGCCGAAGATGTACAGCGGCCGGCCGTCCGTCATCGTCACGAAGCCGTCCCCACCCGTGATGTGCATGCACTGGACGTTCTGGTCGATCGCGTCCTGGGCCTCGTTGTACCTGCCGCTCGGTGGACCAGCGGTGACGCTGTCCAAGCAGTCGCCGTCGTTGTTGCGGTCGCAGGGGCACTGGATGTTGACCTGCGCCGAGGTCGGCATCCAGGGGACCAGGGTCGCGGCTAGCGCCAGCGACACCGCTCCGAAAAGCCTTGCCCGTCTCTTGGAAAACGCTGTTGGGGTCTGACTCGTCGTCGTATTCATCATCGTGTCCTCTCCCCGGCACCCGGCCGGACCTGAGCCCGGACGGGTGCCGTTATAGGCAGTGGATTAGGGAGCGATCTCGTCGGCGCCAATGTCGGATTGCCCGGTGGTTGGCCGCGTGTCGCCATCGATGTCAGGGCTGATCCCTCGGGTGGCCGCATTCGCCGCCGTTGAGCCGGACTGGATGCGGTAGTTGCCGAACAGGGTCCCCGGGTCGCCGTCTGGTGTCGCCATGTCGTCATACAGGGACAGCGGTCCGAAGCCCGGTCGGATGAAGTTCCCTCCCTCGTCGAAGGCTGCCGGCGCCTGGATGCCCGTGTTGATCTCGAGCTGGACCACGGCCGAACGGGCACCGTTGAGGTACTCGGAGACGAACATCGGATTCGCGCCGCCGGTGCCGGTCTGAACGCACGAACTGCATGTCAGGACGCCCGTCGCGCCGATCACCGCCAAGTCGTCGAAGACGACCGTGTTCCCGCCGGGGCACATGAGGGCGCCGCTAACGTCCGGACACAGCCCGTAGGTCGAGGTACAGCTTGAATCACTAGGCACGCAGCCGGAGGTGGCGTCCACCCAGAAGTAGAACTGCCGGTTCTGCCACACGATGTTCTCCGAGAAGGCGGTCGGGCTGGAGAAGGACGCGATGGAGGCACCCGGGATCGCTGCGAGCGCCGTGGTGTGGGCCCGGCTAACCATGCCCGCGCCGGGCTGCGGCGTGGACTGGTTCGAGCTTCCCGGCGTGAAGGCATCACCGGCGGTCGCCAGGCTGTCGTTGTGGGCGATCGTGTTGTTCCGGATGCTCACCGCGACCGCATCCTGCAGGGAGATGCCCCCACCGGCCAGGCCCGACACGTTGTTGGTGATCAGGTTGTTGAACACCTCGACCGAGTACCACTGCGGGGGTTGGTTCTGGTTCTTAGGTGCGGTATTGCTCGGATTGTTGGCGACATCCTGGCCGTTGACCGCTTGCAGGCGGATGCCGCCACCATCGCCAGATCCGGCAGAGTTGCCCTGGATGAGGTTGCGCAGCACCTGGACGTTGCCTGCACCGGGTGTTAGGCCGCCCGCCACCAGGGGCGGAGCGCCACCGATGAAGATGCCGCCGCCGGAGACGGTCGAGCCCTGGAAGAAGGTCTCGTTGAAGATCAACTCGTTGTCGGCGATGAGCGGCACAGGGCTCGTCTGATCAGCCCTGTCGCTCAAGCCGATGTGGCCGATGCCGCCACCGTTACCCAGCGAGTAATTGCCGCACACCCAGTTCTCCGTCACGGCGTAGGAATCCGCGCCGGTGCACAGGGTGATGCCGCCGCCGGCGCCGCCGAGCCCGCCGTTGAACACCACCTGGTTGTGGTGGATCGACAGGTGGTCGTTGTCGCCGTCCGTGTAAGCGAGGCCGGCATTGGTCTCCTGCGTGATCAGCGGATGCCCCACCCGGATACCGCCGCTGTAGAAGCCGCTGTTGTTCGCGATGCGGTTGTTGGAGATCTGCAGGTAGTCGGCATAGCCGTTGGCGATGACGCCGCCGCCGGTGTCCGCGCTCTTGATGGTGAAGCCATCGATACGGGCTTCCCGGTTGTTGCGCGGGTTGTTCCCGTTGAGTCGCTGGTAATCGAACGACTGGTCGCCGGTTGCCTTGGCGAGCACCAGCACGCCGGCGCCCTCCTCGTTCCATAGGGTCACGGGCTCGGGCGTGCCGGGGCCGAACTGCTGGCCGGGCAGGAGGTCAACGGCGCCCGTGGCGATGAGACCCTCCGCCAGCGCCCGCCAAGCGGCAAGCTTCTCGGTCGGCTGCTTGAGGGCGTTGATGGTGGTCGAGCCTTCGCCCCAGCCCTGGAGCTGGACCGGCTTCCACATCACGACCATCTCGTTGTACTGGCCGGGTTCGACCAGGATCAGGTCGTTCGCGTTGGCCGCGTTGATGGCCGTTTGTATCGACTGGCCGGCCGCTACCGTGCGTACCGTGCTGCCCTGCCGCAGGCCCACCTGGACGGTAACGCCCGCCTTGGTGGTTTGGCCGTTGGCACGGGTGACCGTGAGCTGGCGGCCCCCCCTCGAACCGGCCGCGCCGACGCGGGTGTTGGCCGGAATGGTGCAGCTGATCGGCTCACCCCAAGTGCAGCTCAGGTTCCCTAGGTCGCCCAGGGTCACGGTTCCAGGCGTCCCGAAGCCGTAGTCGCGGGTCACGAACTTATTGATCGTGTCCGAGCCCGGCGCGCAGGCACCCGCCGCGGGGTTGCAGTAGTTCGGGTTCTGCACCGACACCAGTCCCATCGAGTTGATGGTGATGGTCTGCTCACCGCTGATGAACTCCCCGCGGGTGGATTGCTGGCCGCTCGTCACCGAGTAGGTCGGGATGTAAGGACCGCCTTCGTTCACGCTGACGCTGGAGATCCGTGGCGTCCCATCGGGGTACTCGCAATCCAGCAGGAACTGGTCGGGGCCGGTGAAGGCTGCCACCGGCACCACCGGCGTGTCGAGGTAGGTGGTCACACCCGGCATGTACTGGAAGGTGTAGCAGAAGGTGCTGTAGAGCTGGTTCCAGTTGGGATCCAGGTTGTTGGGATCGTCGCCCGGGTCGTTCATGCAGGTGGTCAGCATGTTCGGCGACATGCCGCTCGGCGCCGGCATATTGGTAGTGATGGTGGACGGCGCCAGGAAGTTGTACAAACCGTACTGGTCCGACAAGGTCTTGCTGATCACGCGGCCCGTGAAGTCACGGATGGTGATCGGCACGAAGGGCGGCGCGAACTTCTCACCGAAATTGGGCGCGTTTGGATCGAACTCGTTCTGGGTGTCGTCAAGGATGAAGCCGAGGGCATGCGCGGCCACCGGCACCTCGGTAAACAGCCAGAAGTCCGCCGCCGCGTTGGCGCCGGTGGACAGGATGACGAGCTTGGTGTCGCACAGCTCCACGTTCCGACCGGCGAAGGGCGCCGCGATCCGCTCGTCCGGGAACAGGGTCAGGAACGGCGGAACCGTGTGCAGATCGCCCACGCAAGGCGGCGGCAGCAGCGCGGGGGGCGGGTTGTATGCGTCGCCGAAGTCGACATTCTTATCCTCAGGCTTGAGGATCTCGTAGCCGGCGGGTGCGATGACCTCGACGAGGTAATCGCCGACGGGCATTTTGCCGGCATCGGACCAGAGTACGCAGCCCCCTGCCAAGCCGTCCTCATCCAGGCAGATCTGGTCGAAGGCATAGCCGCCGTCGAACACGGCCGGCCGGGCTTGGTTGAACATGCGCAGTCCGTCCCAGCAGTCCTGCGGATACGTCGTGACACCGTCGGGAGAGAACGTGAAGGGGCCGGTGCCGTTATTGCCCCACTTGCAGCCCGTCGGGCGGCTCTCGTCCCAACTATCGGTGACAGCCGTATTGAGCAGGGCCCCCTTGACGAGGGTCCCGTCTGGATTGCGTTGCAGCTCATTGGTTCCGGCAGCGCGCAGTGGTGCGTAGAGATTGACCGTAACGCCGGGGATGCCCGGTTCCCAAACTTCGGCCGCCGCGTACTCGGGATCGTTCTCGGCGCGGGTCACCGCGTAGTAGACGATGCCCGTGATGCCGCCGTTCTCGCCATCCGGATAGTGACGCTTGCCCCAGAGGAAGGCATTGGTCTGGCCAAGGAAGCCCTGAAAGCCCTGGGTCAAGACTGGGCCACGTTCGACCCGATAGTCCACGGTCTCCGTGCAGGGATCTGTCAAGTTGGGGCCGCAGGACCCATCAACGGGGTTCAGCTGGTCCTGCGGCGCGATGGCGCGGCCGAAGGTAAGGTCGTTGTCGTCGTACGGCGCCGGCCCGAAGACCGAGGCGGGGACCGCACCGCCGTCATCCACCACGACGGTGACGCCGGTGGCTTGATTGCGCACGAAGTCGACCTCAGCGACCAGCCAGGAGAAGAATGGGAAGACCTGGTCGAAGGCGAAGGCGCCAAGGCCGTCCGAGACGTTGCCCTGGTAGAGGGTGCCGTCGCGCCAGCGCAGGTTGAAGCCCGTCTCGAGGGCGGTGGGCCCCTCGTTATCATCCCACATGCCGTTGGCGTTGAGATCGTCGAAGGCGCGGTGCTCGGAACGGTGGAACCACTGGAAGACGGGCACCTCGCCGAGATTGCAGGCGCCGTTGGGCGTGACGCAGCTACCATCCTCGTTGATGGTGATGCCGTGGAAGCCGAAAATGAGGTCAAGGGCCGAGTCCCAGATGGCAAGCTGGTAGCTCCCGGGTGGGACATTGGGGATGCTGAATTCGCAGTTCGCGCTGGTCGGCGCGGCGAAAAGGCCTTTACCCGGTATACCGCCCGTCATTTCGTTCAGGCCCACCCACGGGGTGGTGTGACCGAAGCATCCGCCGTTGTAGAAGGTGTAGTCCGGCGGCCGCGACATGTGCTGGTTGACGATGGTTCCGCTGATCGCGGTGGTGCCTCCCGCTGGGAGCTCATTGAACTCCTGGACGAAGCCGATGAAGACGTGGAACCCCGGGGGTCCGAACTCGGCGAAGTAAGGGGGCTCGCCGGCCTTGACCCAGGCGTCGATCACCTTGGTGCCCTCGATGGTCGCGGTCTGCTGCCAGCCGCCGCTATCCAGGATTTTGTTGCCGTTCCGGTCGATATCCTCAGGACCAGGAAAGTTGCCATGGGGAGCCAGGTCCGCGTCGCCCGTGGGCGGTACTGCCTGGATGCCGTATTTGCCGGGGGCCAGATTCTTGATGGTCAGCCGGCCGTCGGGGCCGGTGACGCAAGCACCACCGCACAGCGGGTTGCCGAAGGCATCCTGACTCATGATGCCGGCAGAGGCACCATAGCGGCCGCCGGCATCCTCGACGATGATCGTGAAGCCGCTCATGTCGGTCTGGCCGGGGCCGGTGCCGGGATCCTCGGTGGGTAGGTCGGGGGCGTTGTTGATGGGCGCGTTATCGTTGAAGACCAGGATCGTGATCTGCGCCGTCTCGATTGGGTGCTGGTTGACGTAGACGTTGGTTGGCGGGACGTTTCCAGCGCCGTCCGTGACGAATGAGGCACCGCCGATGGTGTAGCCGGCGCGGGGAACGACGGAGACGTAGTACTGAGTGTTTGGCTCATAGCCAGTCGCCGGGATCACATCGGTCGCGCACGAGTCCGCCGGATTCGCGCCGACGACATCGTCCCAGCCCACGCATCCCTTGGCGACCACCGGCATGTAACTCTGGTGGAAGCCTACCGAGAGGGTCTCGCCGCCTGGGTGCCCGTCGTTGAGCTGATCCCAGTTGGGATCGAAAGTGGTCGGGAGTGCGGTGCCGCTGACATCGGTCTGGACATGGTAGGTCTTGTCTTTTTCGACGAGCCAGCGATAGGCAGTAAGGCTGCCCGTTTCGGTTCCTTCAGCCGCAACGCCGATGACATCCAGCCCCGGCAGGTTCCCGGCGCTTGCCGTGAACGGCACCGGTAATGTCAATAAGGCGAGAACGGCCAGGTGCAACACTCGCCTCCTCCCCCTCGGATACAGCCAACGCGATTGCGTTCTCATGTGGTTAACTCCCGCCTCTCGGCTTGGATGGCTAACAGTCGGCTCGATTGACGGCGCTGTCGGGGCATGGGAAGCCAGGTGTTCAGGTTCAAATACTGCTAATCTGGGTAGTGCTTGACGGCGCGGTCGGTACAAGCAAGTCGCCAACATCGGAAACTTGCCCGTTAGACTGAGACTAGAGGGGCGAGGGAAAAGAATCAGGTAGGCCGGGACCTTATTCGGCAGGGGGCGAGGACCCCATTCAGCGGTAGGGTGATGGGCGGGTCTGCCATCAGCCAGGTAGGGTGCGCGGGCAGGGTCGGCATCGAGCAGCAGCCCCTTCCCTATCCTCCCTCTGCTCTGATAGGGTTCCTTCAAAATCCGATGGGGTCGAGCGGGTCCCGGGAGCGGGTCTTGCGACCCTGAACCGCCCGTTGCGGGCGCCGGATCTCATCAACCTAAGGCAGGAGCACTGGAGAAATGGCAAAGCAACGAATCATGCTCGCCGACGATCATGCCGTTCTGCGGGCCGGCATCCGCTCCCTGCTTGATCTCGAAGCGGACATGGAGGTCATCGGCGAAGCCGAGGATGGGCTGCAGGCGATCGCCCAGGCGAACAAGCTCCAGCCCGACCTGGTCCTGATCGATCTCTCTATGCCCCGCATGAACGGGACCGAGGCAATCCACCAGATCAAGCTGCGCAACCCCGACCTCAAGGTGATCGTCATGACGGTGCACAAGGCCGATGAGTATGTGCGGGCCGCCCTCGACGCCGGTGCCAATGGCTACCTATTGAAGGACGACTCCCATCACGACCTGCTTGCGGCGATCCGCAGTGTCGCCCTGGGCGGGACCTATCTCAGCCCGAAGATTTGCGACAAGGTGGTCCGGGGCTATCTGGTGAACGAGCCATTGGGGGGCGTTGGCCTGTCTTCGGACATGCTCACGGAGCGGGAGCGCGAGGTGGTGAAGCTGGTCGCCGAGGGCTATAAGAACCGGGAGATCGCCGAGCACCTGTCTCTCAGTATCAAGACGGTGGAGAAGCACCGGGCGAACATCATGCGTAAGCTCGATCTGCACAGCGCGAGCGAATTGACCGCCTACGCGATCGAGAACGGACTGGTGTCGCGATGAGGTCGTTTGCGCTAACACGCCGGTACGCCTTTGTGAGCCTCGTGGGCGTGCTCATCACGGCCGTCGTGTTGGCAATTCTTTATCACAGCCGGTCCATTCGCACCATCATCGAATTGGGGGAGCGGAACAACGTCACGGTCGCCACGCTGGCCCTGAATGCCGTCCTCCCCGGGCTCGAAGACTATCTTCTGGCGGACGAGGACGCGTTAGGAAACAGGGCACAGGATCACTCGCCCCAGGAGCTCTTCGGCCTGGTGCGACAGTCACTGAGGGATACCCCCGTGGACCGATTGAAGATCCACGATCGGGATGGGATCGTGCGCTATTCCACCGAGGAACGGGATATCGGCACGAGCGAGCGCGAGAATCCGCGACTTCAGGCCGCGCTCGGCGGTGACACTCGAAGCGCGCTGTTCCCTGCGGGAGCGCGCCGCGCCCTCCAACTCCTTCGTGGCGAGGAAGTGCTGATCGAGACCTACCTCCCGATCTGGGCGCCGGGCAACCCACAGCCCATCGGCGTATTTGAGCTCTACACGGATGTCGCACCCATCGTCCGGGCCATGACCCGCAACGAGCTGCTGGTGCTGGGCGCGATCGCGGGCATCATGATCGTCCTGTACACCCTGCTGGTGTACGTCGTCCTGCGCTCAGAGCGGATCATCACCCGGCAGCGCGAAGTGATCCTCGAGCGAAACCAAACCCTGCAGACGCTCTCCGAGCGTATGCTGGCGGCGGAGGAGGACGAGCGCCGCCGTGTTGCCCGGGAGCTGCACGAGGAGATCGCGCAAACCCTGAGTGCGATCAAGACCAAGACCGAAGCGGCCGCGCGCGCGGCTGCGCTAAGGCCGTGCATAGAAAAGGGCCCCCCGAACGACGAGATCGTCGTGCTTCTTCAGGGCGCCATTCGTGATGTGCGCAGCCTGGCCATGGATCTGCGTCCCTCGACCCTCGACGACTTTGGTCTCAGCGCGTCCTTAGGTCAGCTTTGCCGCGAGGCCGGGCAGGGGGTTGGCCTACCGATCTCGGCCCCCGAAATTGCCGTGCGCGACCAGGATGTCCCCGAGCCCCTAAGGGCCGTCATCTTCCGCGTCGTCCAGCAGACACTGAAACACCTGGTCGCCTGCCAACGCGTCAGGGACCTGCATGTCTATCTGGATCAGGCGCAAGGGCAGGGGCTGCATCTCGCCGTCGCGGTCAATGCCAGCGGGGATTGTATCGACGACCCGCGGATATCTGAGGTATGGGATCGCGCGGTGCTCTCCGGCGCGGCTTATCGCGAGACGCGAAGCGCGGCGGGCAATTTACGCTATGAGGCGACGTGGAGCCTCTGATTAGGCATCGGTATGGTCAATGGCGGGCGGATTAGCACCCTCCTCGAGCTGCCAGTCGGCGATGACCCGAGTCCCTTGTCCGGGGCGCGATCGAACGCTGAGGTTGCCGCCGGTCATCGCGGCGCGCCGGCGCATACTGCCGAGGCCGAAACCCCTTTGGGAGGGGCTGACCGGACTGGCGGTGAAGCCAACGCCGTCATCCGCAACGGTGAGCCGAATACCCTCGGCGTCCGCCTCCAGCAGGATCGACAAATGCGACGCCCGTGAGTGCTTGCAGGCATTGCAGCAGGCCTCCTGCAGGATACGAAAGACGGCCACTTTCAGTGGCAGCGGAATATCGTTTTCATGGGCACGAACCGTCAGGCTGACGTCGAGAGGGTTCAATCCGTGGCAGAGCTCGCGACATAGCCCGCTGATGGCGTTGATAACACCCTGGTCGTTGATCTGTGCCGGGCGTGGATCAAGACAGATTCGACGTACCTCGTTCATGGCTTCGGAGAGACGCTCCGCCAGGTAATCGAAAATCGCGTCTTCGCCCTCCATAAACCGACCTTCCCGAAGCTGCCTGAGCCTCCCGACTGCTAGCTTCATGGCACTGAGGGTTTGTCCGATTCCATCATGCAGGTCGGCGGCCATTCTCTGCCGCTCTTCCTCCAGCAGGCGATGGACCGCCCGGTCCCGCTCCTCAGGGTCGATCATGCCATCAAGCTTTGCATGTATCGGGTGCTGCGTCGTCATGGCCTGCTCATCCTTTCCCCTATTGCTAGTATAGCTCAACCCAGCAAAATGAAGTGCCTCCGTCATCCGGAGGGTGCTCGCAAGCTTTTGATATTTATTAAAATATAGCGCGAATGAACCGCCTAGACGCCAAGAGGTCCTATTAGGGGCAGAGGTTTTGCCGTCGAACTTAAATGACTGGTCGAGGACGGTGGCTTTGAGCAAGGTCCCCTGGAACTCTGGTCGCCGCGTCCAGAAACAGCACAGGGACTCGGCCTGAATACGCGGAACAAGTGTATGTAATTGTGGGATGGCATGCAGGATTGCAAGGTGTTTCGGCAGCGCCGAACGGCTAACCGAGCTTCCTCGGGCGTCGCCCGGGGCACCCTATTTCCCGCTCCCGAACCCTTGCCCACAGCCGGCCTTATTTATTGATCAAATAAATTTTAAGTATTGATGCTCACTCCGGCCCTATAATTTCGCCTCTACCGATCCTGGGCCCATCCGGCGGTAACCGACATCACAGAGGCAGGTCCATGAGCAACAAACCCGACATCGATCCCCAGGAAACCCAGGAGTGGCTTGATGCCCTGGAGGCCGTGCTGGAGAACGAAGGCGCGGAGCGGGCCCACTTCCTGCTCGAACGCCTGATCGACAAGGCGCGACGCTCGGGGGCCTATCTGCCCTTCAGCGCCAACACCGCCTACCTCAACACCATCCCCATCACCCGGCAGGAGAAGTTCCCCGGCGACCGGGCCATGGAGCGGCGCATCCGCTCCCTCGTGCGCTGGAACGCCATGGCCATGGTGGTGCAGGCCAACCGCCTCTCCAGCGAACTGGGGGGGCATATCTCCTCCTTCGCCTCCTCGGCGACCCTGGTGGATGTCGGCTACAACCACTTCTTCCGCGCCCGCTCCCCGGATCACGGCGGCGACCTGGTGTTCTTCCAGGGCCATGCTGCCCCCGGCATCTATGCCCGGGCCTTTCTGGAAGGGCGCATCAGTGAGGAACAGCTCTACAACTTCCGCCAGGAGGTGGACGGCAACGGCCTGTCCTCCTATCCCCATCCCTGGCTGATGCCCCATTTCTGGCAGTTCCCCACCGTGTCCATGGGGCTCGGGCCCCTGATGGCCATCTATCAGGCGCGTTTCATGCGCTATCTCCAGCACCGGGGGCTGCTCAACACCCAGGGCCGCAAGGTCTGGGCCTTCCTCGGCGACGGCGAGATGGACGAGCCGGAGGCCCTGGGCGCCATCTCCCTGGCGGCGCGGGAGGGGCTGGACAACCTCATCTTCGTCGTCAACTGCAACTTGC
>WBZM01001624.1_pt1 | contig 21481 bp, 15 predicted proteins | sample 5204271 | NCBI WGS metagenome assembly WBZM01 (sample SAMN12344346, study PRJNA552823) | activated sludge metagenome | biome: Activated sludge suspended growth; feature: Nitrification reactor; material: Wastewater; isolation source: activated sludge from nitrification reactor of wastewater...
GTAATGGATCGCGGCGTCGGCGCGAACCGCTTGCGAGGCCTTGCACTTCACGCACCCGCTGGATGGCTTGCGGCGGCGTGCCTGCTAGAATCGCTTCGACCCTTCACCGAAATCGACGCTTTGGGCTCAACCCGGCTTTCCCGATCAGGCCAGCAGGATTCGAGCGCGATGGACAACCTCGCGGCGCGCTTGAAGTTCTCGTTCCCGACCGGCCACATCTGGCTCGGCGAGGAGCGCATGATCCTGCTGCATCGCGCGGCCTTCGGCAGCTTTCGCAAGGAGCTGGTCAGCACGCTGGGCATGGAGCGCGCGCGCGGCGTGCTCACGCGCATGGGTTTCGCGGCGGGCGGGCGCGACGCCGAACTGGTGCGCTCGCTCTATCCGAACGCATCGGATGCCGAGCTGATCCGCAACGGGCCGCTGCTGCACACGCTGGAAGGCATTGCCAAAGTCGAACCGATACGCATCGACGTCGACATTGCGAAGGGCCATTTCTTTGCCGACGTGAACTGGCTGCATTCGTTCGAACGCGGCGTGCATCAGCAGATCTTCGGCATCGAGGACGGCTCGTGCTGCTGGATGCAGGTGGGCTACGCCTGCGGCTACATCAGCGGCATCATGCGCAAGTTCACGCTGTTCGAGGAAGTCGAGTGCGGGCTGGAGAAGTGCCGCATCGTCGGCAGGCCGATCGACCAGTGGGACGAGGCGCAGGCCGAGCCGCTGCTGCGCTACTTTCGCGCCGATCCGGTGGCCGACCAGTTGCTCGAACTGCAGCACCAGGTCGAGACGCTGCGCTACTCGATCGACGAATCGACCGAGCCGGGTGACCTGATCGGCAAGTCGGCCGCGTTCCGCGAAGCCTGGGGGCTGCTGAAGAAGGCGGCGAGAAGCCAGGTGACCGTTCTGCTGCTGGGCGAGACCGGCGTCGGCAAGGAGATGTTCGCGCGGGCGCTGCACAAGATCAGCAGCCGCAGCAACGCGCCCTTCGTGGCGGTGAACTGCGGCGCACTGCCGGAGCAGTTGCTCGAGGCGGAGCTGTTCGGCGTGCAGCAGGGCGCCTACACCGGCGCACAGCAGTCGCGCCCCGGCCGCTTCGAGCGCGCGCACGGCGGCACGCTGTTCCTCGACGAGGTCGGCGAGCTGTCGCCGTCGGCCCAGACCAAGCTGCTGCGCGTGCTGCAGGAGGGCGAACTGGAGCGCCTCGGCGATACGCGCAGCCGGCGGATCGACGTGCGGGTGATCGCGGCGACCAACATCGACCTCGATGCCGCGGTGCGCGACGGGCGCTTCCGCCGTGACCTGTTCTATCGCCTCAACGTGTTTCCGGTGACCATTGCGCCGCTGCGCGAACGCGTCGAGGACATCCCGCTGCTGGTGGCGCGCTTCATCGACAAGTACGCGGCGCGCGAAGGCAAGCGCGTGCGCGGCGTGACCGACAAGGCGATGGACGCGCTGTGTAGCCACGCCTGGCCGGGCAATGTGCGTGAACTGGAAAACGTGGTCGAGCGCGGCGTGCTGCTCGCGCCGCCGGACGGGCAGGTGGACGTCGGCATGCTGTTTGCCGTGGCCCCGGCGGGGGAGGCGGCGGACGCCGGGCGCGGCGTGGACCGCAAGGGCAACGTGGCCCGGAACCGGGCCGACCCGGTGGAACGATTCATCGCGCATTGCGCGCAGGAAGGCCTGACGCTGGCCGACGTCGAACGGCTGCTGGTGGAGGCGGCGCTCGCGCGCAGCGACAACAACGTGAGCGCCGCGGCGCGCCAGCTCGGCATCACGCGGCCGCAACTGCGCTATCGCCTGAAGCACGCGGCTGACTGACGCGCGGGCTTCTCCCTTTGGTGGCGCTGATCTGCGCCGCTGCCGCAGGTGGACCATTTGGTCCACATGGCGGCCCGGACTGGCTCACCTGAGCCAAGGCGGGCGGCCGGCCGCTGCAGGGTTTCCTGCTTCCTCTCTACGATTCAACGACTTGCGATCTGGCACGCGCCTTGTTAAGGGCATGGGCAGGCCGGCGCTCGCCTGCGCAGAACGACACGAGAGGAGACGACATGCAGATCGACCTGCAGACCATCAACATCAAGCCGCTGCGGCAGAACTTCGACCACCTGACGGCGCGTTTCGGCGACAAGCCGGCGAGCCGCTACCAGGAGGCGACGTACGACATCCAGCAGACCTACCTCTACCACTACAAGCCGACGTGGGAGCCGGAGCTGGAGATCTTCGACGAGCGGCGCACCGCGATCCGCATGAAGGACTGGTACGACTTCAAGGACCCGCGCCAGTTCTACTACGGCACCTACACGCTGGCGCGTTCGCGCATGCAGGATGCAGCCGATGCGGCCTTCGAGTTCGCGCTCGACAGCGGCATGCCGGAAGCCTTGCCGGATGCGGCACGCCGGCTGATCGTCGAGGTGGCGGTACCGATGCGCCACTACGAGTGGGGCGCCAACATGAACAACACCTTCATTTCGGCCTACGGCTACGGCACGGCGATCGAGGCGGCGTGCATGTTCGCCGCGATGGACCGGCTGGGCATCGCGCAGCAGCTCAGCCGCGTCGGCCTCGCGCTCGATGGCGAGGCGGCGCTCGACGACGCCAAGACGCGCTGGATGGATGCGGCCGAATTCCAGCCCTTGCGCAGGCTGGTCGAAGACACCTTCGTGGTGAAGGACTGGTTCGAGCTGTTCATCGCGCAGAACCTGGCGATGGACGGCTGGCTGCATCCGTTCCTCTACACGCACGTCGAGCAGCTGTCGCTCAAGGAGAGCGGGGCCTTCTTCGGACTGTCGAGCAAGTTCCAGAAGGACTGGTCGGCCGAGACGGTGCGCTGGGTCGATGCGATGGTGAAGGCGGCGATCGGCGATTCCGACGCCAACCGCAATCTGGTTGCGGGATGGGTCGTGCACTACACGGCGCGCACCCGCGAGGCGGTCGAAGCGCTGGCCGCCGCGGTGTTCGGCGACGAGGCCGCATCGGTGGTGTCGGTGATCGACGAAGCCTTTGCCGCCCGCCTGACGAAGATCGGCCTGTGAGCGCCGCGCATACAACGGAGACACTGACATGGACATGAAAGCCGACCGCAAGCTCTCGCTCAAGGACCGCTACCGCCACCTGACGCGCGGCCTCGGTTGGGAAACCTCGTACCAGAAGATGGACGACGTGTTTCCCTACGACAAGTACGAGGGCATCAAGATCCACGACTGGGACAAGTGGGAAGACCCGTTCCGCCTGACGATGGATGCGTACTGGAAATACCAGGCCGAGAAGGAGCGCAAGCTCTACGCGGTGCTCGACGCCTTCGTCCAATCCAACGGACACCTCAACGTGACCGACGCGCGCTACATCAACGCGATCAAGCTGTTCTTCTGCGCCTTTCCGCCGCTCGAATACATGGCGCACCGCGGCTTCTCGATGGCGGGGCGGCAGTTCCGCGGCGTCGGCACGCGCGTCGCCTGCCAGATGCAGTCGATCGACGAGATCCGCCACATGCAGACGCAGATGCACACGGCGAGCAACTACAACCGCTACTACAACGGCATCCACGCCATGATCCACCAGCTGCCGCGCATCTGGTACATGTCGGTGCCGAAGTCCTTCTTCGACGACGCGATCACCGCCGGGCCGTTCGAGTGGATGGTGGCGATCGGCTTCAGCTTCGAATACGTGCTGACCAACCTCGTGTTCGTGCCCTTCATGTCGGGCGCGGCGTTCAACGGCGACCTAGGAACGATGACCTTCGGCTTCTCGGCGCAGTCGGACGAGGCGCGCCACATGACGCTGGGCCTGGAGTGCATCAAGTTCATGCTCGAGCAGGACCCGGCCAACGTGCCGATCGTGCAGCGCTGGATCGACAAGTGGACCTGGCGCGGCGTGCGCGTGCTGGCGCTGGTCGGCATGATGATGGACTACATGCTGCCCAAGCGCATCATGAGCTGGCAGGAGGCGTGGGAGATCTATTTCGAGCAGAACGGCGGCGCGCTGTTCAAGGACCTGGCGCGCTACGGCATCAAGATTCCCGACTGCGTCGAGCAGGCCACGCTGGAGAAGGAGCACATCTCGCACCAGTTGTGGGCCGGCATCTACCAGTGGAATTTCGGCACCGCGTTGCACGCCTGGATTCCGGGCGACGACGAACTCGACTGGCTTTCGGCCAAGTACCCGAACTCGTTCGACAAGTACTACCGGCCGCGGCTCGAAGCCTGGCGCGAGATGGCGAAAGACGGCAAGCGCTTCATGAACACTGGCCTGGCGATGAACTGCCAGGTGTGCCAGTACCCGACGATTTTCACCGAGCCGGGCGACCCGTCGACGCTGTGCCATCGCGAACTCGACTACAAGGGCGAGAAGTACCACTTCTGTTCCGACCACTGCAAAACGATCTTCGAGCACGAGCCGGAGAAGTACGTGCAGTCCTGGCTGCCGATGCCGCAGCTCTATCAGGGCACCTGCGGCGGCGGCGGGGTGCAGGAATGGATGGACTGGGTGCACCTCGTGCCCGGCCAGGACAACATGGATTTCGAGGGCTCGCAGGACCAGCGCAACTTCGCGCTGTGGAAGGGCCTCGCCAGTTCGAACAAATAGACGCCGCTCAACGGAGGAGATCATGTCCGTCACCGCAATCAGGGAATACATTGGCGAGCCGCGCGACGTCGTGGCCAACTATCACGGCAACCAGTTGCTCTACATCTGCTGGGACCGCCACCTCATGTTCGCGGCGCCATTCATCTTCATGGTGCCGCCCGACATGAAGTTCGAGGAGGTGCTGACGCAGCTTGTCGCGCCGGTGATCCAGCCTCATCCGGATGCCGCGAAGATCGAATGGCGCACGACGAGCTGGGAGCGCGGTGGGGCGCTGGGCGACGTGCCCTGGCAGCCCGACTTCGACCGCTCGGTGGCCGAGAACGGGCTGGTGCACAAGACCTGGCTGCGTTTTCGCGCGCCGGGCCTGGATGGGCTGGCCGGCGCCGGCATCTAAGCTTCGCGCATGTCGGCGCCGAGGGCGGGGCGCCTCGGCGCGTCCGCTGGCCAGTCCACGCGGCTGGCCGCCGCCCTCCCATCTGTGAATGCTCGAAAAGCGCATGGATAGGCATTCTTTGCGCTACCGTTCCGGTAATCCGCGTGGACAGGCGATCCTGGCGTGGCTGCCTCGAAGAAGACCGCGCCATGCGGCCTCCAGCCCGACAGGTCGTTTCGCCGGTTCTGGCACGCGTCGCGCACGCTAACGCGCCAACCGGATGTAAGCCGATTGTCGGGCTGCTCCCTCAGGTGCGTTGATTCCCGTTACGCATAGCGCCGCTTCAGGGTGTTCGCAGGTGGCGCCAGCACAGGGTGTCGAATTGCGGCCGATTCAAAGTACGATAGCGGGCCGTAACGCGTCCGGTCGACCGGAATCACGCCTCGAATCGCATGACAAAGACGATGAATATCGCCAACCGCGAGTTGTCACGATTTTCTGCAAGCATATGGATCGTCATCGCGGCGTTCCTGGTGTTCGCCTGCAGCTTCATCGTCTATGTACGCGCGGAGAAGGCGATCGATCGTGCCAACGAGCTGCGCATGGAGGCGCTGCGTCTGGGCGCAGAACTGCGGCAGTCGTCCGAAGATCTCACCAACATGGCGCGCAGCTATGTGGTGACCGGCGACCCGGTCTATCGCAACCTGTACCGGGAAATCCTCGAGATCCGCGACGGGCGCCGCCAGCCGCGTCCCAGTTATGCGACCGTCTACTGGGAGCGTGGACAGAACGCGGGCAGCGCGGACGCGGCGCCGGAAGCACCTCGACCGTTGACCGAGCGCTTCCGCCTGGCGGGCTTGTCCGAGGGCGAGCTGCTGCGGCTCGAGGCGGCCAAGGCCCGCTCGGATGCGCTCGCGCAGGTCGAATCTCGGGCGATGGAGCGAGTAGACGCGCCAGGCGGCCCGGATGGTTCCGAACGGCTTGCAGCGATAGGCACGCTGCATGATGTCGCCTACTTCGACGCCAAGGCCGAGATCATGCGGGGAATCGCCGAATTCAACGCCCTGGCAGACGAGCGCATGAGTCAATCCGTGCGCGAGGCCGAACAGCATGCGACGTGGTTCCGGCTTTCGTTCATTGCGTTGGGTCTGGTGCTGCTCGCGCTGCTGTGGAACGTGTGGCGCACGCTGCGCGCCGTGCTGGGCGGCAGCGTGGTGGATGTCCATGATTCCATCGCCCGCCTCGGGAGCGGCAATTTTTCGGCGCCCAGAGCCGGGTCGCAGCGCGAAGGCAGCGTGCTGGCCTGGCTGGCGGAGACGCAGCGCAAACTTGCCGCGATCGATGGCGAACGGCGGCGTGCAGAAGCGGAACGCGAACGCCTGCTTTCGGAGCAGCAGGCCATGCTCGAGAACGAGGTGATCGGCATCTTCAAGACGCGCGACCGCCGGATAACCTGGGCCAATCCGGCGATCGAGAAGATGTTCGGCTACCGGATCGGCGAGTCGGTCGGCATGGATACGCGATTCTTCTATCCCGACGAAGACATGTATGTCGCCGTGGGGGAGCAGGCCTACGACGCACTCGAGAATGGGCGCAGCTTCCGCGTGCAGGTGCCGCTGCGTCGGCGCGATGGCCGCGAACTGTGGGTGGATGTCAGCGGTGCCGTGCTGGATCGGGCAAACGGCGAGACGATCTGGTGCATGCTCGACGTCACCGAGGAACGGCGCGCACAGCGGGAACAACACAGGTTGAACCGCGCACTGCGCCTGTTAGGCGACTGCAACCTGGCCTTGTTCCGTGCTCAGGCCGAAGACGCATTGTTTGCCGACATCTGCCGCCTCGTGGTGCATTCGGGCGGCTACCTGATGGCGTGGATCGGACTCGCCGAGCATGACGCGGCGCGAAGCGTGCGGCCGGTCGCCGTATTCGGGAAGGACGAAGGCTATGTCGCAGGCGTGCGCGTATCGTGGGATGCGGGCAGCGAGTTGGGCCGCGGGCCGATCGGCCGCGCGATCCGAATTGGCACGACGCAGATCAACCAGGACTATTCGAACAACTCCATGATGACGCCCTGGCGCGAGGCCGCGCTTGCACGAGGCTATCGATCCAGCATCGGCCTGGTGCTGACGTGCGGGCAGCAGGCCATCGGCGTGCTCAGCATCTATGCGTCGGAGGCCGACGCTTTCAACGCCGACGAAGTCCGTCTGCTCGAGGAACTCGCCCGCAACATGTCGTATGGCATCGAGACGCTGCGCACGCGGGTGCGCAGCGAGGCGGCCGAAGCGGCATCGATCGCCAAGAGCAGTTTTCTGGCCAACATGAGCCACGAGATCCGTACGCCGATGAACGCGATCATCGGTACCGTCCATCTGATGCGGCGCGACGGTGGCTCGCCGCGGCAACTGGTTCAGCTCGACCGCATCGGCGCGGCCTCCGAGCACCTGCTGAACATCATCAACGACATCCTCGATCTTTCCAAGATCGAGGCGGGCAAACTCACGCTGGCGGACGAGGATGTGTCGATCGATGCGCTGTTCGAGAACCTCGGCTCCATCCTTTCGCCGCGGGCCAGCGCGAAAGGGCTGAAGCTGGTCGTGCACTGCGAAGGCATCCCGGATCGCCTGCGCGGCGATCGCACGCGCCTGCTGCAGGCGCTGCTCAATTACGCCAACAATGCAGTGAAATTCACCGAGCAGGGCATGATCTCCATCGGCGTGCGGGTGATCGAAGAAACGATAACGGGCGTCCTGCTGCGCTTCGAGGTGCAGGACACCGGAAAGGGGCTTGCGCCCGAGGCCTGCGAGCGCGTCTTCGGCGCATTCGAACAAGCGGACAATTCGACTACGCGCGAATATGGCGGCACCGGGCTGGGGCTTGCCATCACGCGCCACCTGGCGCAACTGATGGGGGGCGAGACCGGGGTTGCCAGCGTACTCGGCCAGGGCAGCACCTTCTGGTTCACGTGCCGCCTCGCCAGGGCCTCGGGTAAGGAGAGCGTCGCGCGGCCGGAGGCGAACGGTTCGTCAGAACAGGACATTGCGCAGCGCCACGAAGGCCGATGTGTTCTGCTGGTCGAGGACGATCTGGTCAATCGGGAAGTGGCGCTGGAACTGCTTTCGGGCACGCGGCTCAAGATCGACGTCGCGGGCGATGGCGTCGAAGCGGTGCGCAAAGCGAGCGAATCGCACTATGACCTGATCCTCATGGACATGCAGATGCCACGCATGGGCGGCATCGAGGCGACGCGTCAGATCCGCCAGCTACCGGGCGGCGACGTGGTGCCGATCGTTGCCATGACGGCCAATGCCTTCGTCGAGGACAAGGCGCAGTGCATTGCCGCGGGCATGAGTGATTTCCTCTCCAAGCCGGTCGAACCGGCGATGCTGTACGACGCCATTCTGCGATGGCTTCCGAAGCAGCAGGTTGCATCGTCATTCGTTTCGCGGAGCGCGTTGTTGCCCGACGACCCCGACCCGGGTGTTGCGCCGCCCTGACCGGGGAGTCGACCCGTCTGTTGCACGCCCAGTCACGAACCGAATGCGAATACCCGCGGCATTCGTGGCAACGCCCGGGTGCGGCGGTTTGACGGGACATCCATCGGCATGGCCGATGTTCAGTGACGTCTGGGCAGCGCAAACACGACCAATGTTCCACCCTGCTTGAACCCGAAATTGGCGTTGCCGCCCGCTGCCACGGCCAAGTACTGGACACCACCGACTTCGTAACTGACGGGCGGCGCGTTCACGCCGGCACCACATTGGAACCGCCACAGCCGTTTGCCCGACGCGGCGTCGAAGGCGCTCAGGTAGCCGTTGCCTTCGCCGCTGAACACCAGTCCGCCTGCCGTCGACAGTACGCCGCCGACGAGCGGCGTTTCCGTTTTCACCTGCCAGCGTATGCGGCCGAAATCGCGCGTGGAAATCGCAGTGAGCGTGCCCCAATTCGGTTCGTCGATCGTCTCGAGGGAGGAGTAACGCAGCGCCGGCTTGTCGGCCGTGGCCGGCATTTCATTGACCGAGTAACGCATCGGAATGTGGGATGCCGCGACGTAAGCCAAGCCCGAGCCGGGGTCGTAGGAAACCGGCGACCAGTTCACGCCGCCGATTGCGCCCGGCGCGATGCGCACGCCTTCGGTGGTCGGCGGCGAGAACAGGTTTTGCTGCGGCACGAAGGGTTCGGATCGGAACAGGAGCTTGCCGCTGTTGCGCTCATGCACGAAGAACCAGCCGGTCTTGGACGCATGGCCCACGGCGGGCACGATGCCGTCCCGGGTCGGCAGGTCGAACAGCACCGGCGGGCTGGCGACGTCGTAACCCCAGACGTCGTGCGGCACCTGCTGGTAGTGCCACTTGACCTTGCCGCTGCGGGCGTCGAGCGCGACAAGCGACACCGTATAGAGGTTGTCGCCGGGGCGCGAGCTGTCGTCCATCTGCGGCGAGGGATTGCCGGTGCCGAGGAACAGCGTGCCCGTCTTCGCGTCGAATGCCGGCGTGGTCCAGGCCGAGCCGCCGCCGTGCCGCGCGGCATCCGGATACTTCGCGAGATCGCGTTTTTCGCGTTCGATGTCGCGCCCGAGCGGCATCCCGTCCGGAGTGGTTGCGCGGAATTCGCCTTCCCAACCCTTGTCGGCAATGGTGTCGAACTGCCAGGCGCGCTGGCCGGTGGCAGCGTCGAACGCAGCGTAGAAGCCAGGCCTGCCGTAGCTGCCAGCAATGCCCACGACCGCGCCAAGCGGCGCATTGGGGCGCTGCGATTCGAGGTGCAGGCCGTAGCCAACGCCGGTGATGCCGACGATCACCTTGCCATCGAAAACCAGCGGCGCCATGTTGATGCCGATTCCGGTGGTGCCGGTGGTGGCGAGCTTCTTGAACGGATCGTCGGCGAGCTGCTCGCGCTTTTCCGTCGGGGCGGTATCCTCGGCCACCGCGATGTCCCAGACCACCTTGCCTGATTTGGCATCGAGCGCGACCAGACGCGCGTCAACCGTGCCGATGAACACCTTTCCATAGGCGACCGCAACCCCGCGGTTGGCCGGGCCGCAGCACAACTTCTGCGCGGTGCGCTTGTGCTCGTAGCGCCAGATCTCGACACCCGTGGCGGCGTCGATCGCGGCCACGTGGTTGAAGGGCATCGAGAGGTACATGACGCCGTCGACGACGATCGGCGTGGCCTGGAATCCCGATGTCATCCCCGTCTGATAGATCCAGCGTGGCGCAAGTTGACCGACCGTCTTGCGATTGATCTGCTTGAGCGGCGAGAAGCGCTGGTTGGAATAGTCGCGTCCATAGCTGATCCAGTTGGCGCGATCGCTCGCCGCGCCGAGCAGCCGCGCATCGTCGACCTGCGCAGCCGGTACTGCAGCGGGCCAGAACGTGATGGTCCCGAGCAGGGCAGCGATCGTCAGTCTCGCTACGACGCCGCCGAAACGCGGCTCCGGCCGGTTGCGCCGGCCCGTGAGATCGGCGCCGGCCTGCTTCGTGTTTGTTCTGGCTTCGCGCGCTGCGTGCACCGGCGCGGTCATCCCGTTGTTGTTTGCCACTTCGCCACTCCCGTGATTCGTTTGGTGCTGCGCCACCGATACCGTTGTTGCACCGGTTGCAGCGGCGGGATTGTCGCGTGTGGCGTCATGCCAAGTCCTGCGTGGATTCTTGATCGCCGGTTGGCGATTTTCATGAATCGGCTCGGGCATTCTGCCCGGGTTTGACGCCGCCGGGCCGCGCGCCGGCGGTCAGCGAGGCGCGCCGGCGCGGGTTGCTCCGTTGCGGCCGGGTTGTCTCCGCGAGGCCGCCCAGCTCAACGCCGACAGGACCACCAGTCCGCTGCCGATCAACAGGATGCCGGCAATCTCGGGGGAGCTGAATGCTTCCCCGAACGTCAGCCGCGAAGCGACGATGGCCACCACCGGCGTGCCGAGCACCGACAGGCTCGCCTCCCACGCCGGTACGCGGTCGAGAATCCAGATCCACAGCCACCAGCAGAACGCCGTGCTGACCACCGACATTACCAACAGGATGACGGCGAAATGCGCCGTCCAGTCCGTCGGGCGTTCCGGCACCGCCAACGCAAGCGCCACGAGCGGAACGGCACCGAGTGCGAGTTGCCACGCAGTGAGGTTGAGCAGGTCGACGCGGTGTGCAATGCGCAGGCGCTTGATGAGTATGGTGCCGATCGCCCAGCAGAGCGCGGCGAGGATGCCGAGCAGCTTGCTGAGATGGCTTCCGTGCATGGCCCACGGCTCGATGACCAGGATCAGCCCGCCCAGCGTGAACGCGGCGGCCAGCCATTGCCGGCCGCGTACGCGTTCGCCAAGCAGTGGCCAGGCCAGCAGCAAGGTCCAGATCGGCATCGTGAAGATCAGAACCGCCGTCTTGCCCGGACCGCCTTCGACCAATGCCCAGGTCTGCAGGGCGAGAAAGCCGCTGCCCTGCACGAATGCGATGGCGAGCATCGGGCCGGCCGGCGGCAGGGCCAGCGAACGGCCCGACAGCCACAACGCAAGCAGCAGGGCCAGTGCGCCGCCGGCACAGCGCTGTGCGGCGAACGCGAAGGGCGGGGCGTATTCCAGCCCCTGCTTGCCAAGCACCCAGGTGTAGCCCCAGATGAGCGACAGCACGATCAGGGCGAGCGTCGGCAGCAGGCGGCTGTGTGCGGACATGCAAGTATCGCAAGCGGGCGCGGCGGCGGCTGCCCCCGCAAGGGCTGCAGCCGCCGCGCGGCGATCAGGCGCTGAGCACCGGATAGTCGGTGTAACCTTCCGCGCCGCCGCCGTAGAGCTTGTCGGCACGCAGTTCGTTGAAGGGCGCGTCATCGCGCAGGCGGCGCACGAGATCCGGATTGCTGATGAAGGGGCGACCGAACGCGACCAGATCGGCCTGGCCGGCGGCGATTGCCTCCATCGCCTGGTCACGCGAGTAGCCGTTGTTGAGCATCCAGGCTGCCGTAGAACGGCGGCGCAGCGCTTCGTAGTCGAACGGTTTCGCGCTTGCCGGGGCGCGGTCGCCGCCGGTTTCGCCCTCGATGACATGCAGATAGGCCAGTCGAAGCGGCGCCAGCTGTTCCACGACGTGGTTGTGGAGCGCCTGCGGGTCGCTGTCGAGCGGCGTGTCGTTGAAGGTCGTCATCGGGCTCAGTCGAACGCCGGTGCGTCCGGCGCCGATTTCTCCAGCCACCGCCGTCATGACTTCGATAAGCAGCCGGGCGCGATTGGCAATGCTGCCGCCGTAGGGACCGCTGCGGTCGTTCACGCTGTCGCGCAGGAACTGGTCGAGCAGATAACAGTTGGCGGCGTGGACTTCCACGCCGTCGAAACCGGCCTCGATGGCGCAACGTGCGGCGTGACGATAATCGTTGATCAGGCCGGGAATCTCGTCGTCGCGCAGTGCGCGCGGCGTGGACACCGGCACGAAGCCCTCGCGCGTGTAGGTCATGGCGTCGGGTTTGCGGTTGGTCGACGACACCGGCGATGCACCGCCGGGCAGCAGCGAGGTGTGCGAGATGCGTCCGACGTGCCAGAGCTGGATGACGATCTTCCCGCCTGCGGTGTGCACCGCATCCGTCACCTTGCGCCATGCGGCCACCTGTTCCGGCGTGTGTATTCCCGGGGTGTCGAGGTAGCCTTGGGCCATCGGGCTGATCTGGCTTGCCTCGGTGATGATCAGACCGGCGTTTGCACGCTGGCGGTAGTACTCGACCGTGAGCGGACCGGGGACATTACCCTCGATCGCGCGGTTGCGCGTCAACGGTGCCATGACGATGCGGTTGGACAGCGGAATGTCACCGATCTTGACGGGATCGAACAGGGTGGTCACGTGGAATGCTCCTTCAGTGAAGTGGTCCGGGTTGTCTGATTAGACTGGTCGTCTCTACACCGGGTTGAAAAATTGCCGCGTCAAATCGCGGCTCTCGAATCTCGACATTGGTCGCCCGGAATCAGGGAGACAGCAGATGTCGTGTGTATTTCATGGCGTTGTTCAGTGCGTCGGCATTGCGGTGAAGTTTGCCGAGCAGGCTGGCGCCCAGCCAGAGCTGGTAGAGCATCTGCGCGGTGGCGTGCGGATCGAGAGTCGGGAGCGAACCGTCCGCTACGCCACGCTCGATCAGAGCGGCAATCATCCCGATGACCCGCTCGGTCCCGTCACGCAAGGTCAGGCGCATGGCGTCAGAGAGATCCGATACCTCGGCACTGAGTTTGACCACGAGGCATTTCGATTCGGCACAGGTGTCGCACTGCGAATCCAGCCACTGCTGCCAGTACTGCATGAGGCGCTCGCGGCCGCTACCGCCCTTTGCTTCAACCAGCGTAGCAATGCTGGCGAGGTAGCGGGAAAAGTAGTCCTCGAGCAGTGCCTGTCCGTACTGTTCCTTCGATTCGAAGTAGTGATAGAACGAACCTTTCGGCACGCCCGCGGAACCGAGGATCTCGTTCAGGCCGACACTCGAGAATCCCTTTCCGGCGATCAGGCGATTGCCGGTGTCGAGGATGTGCTGGCGCGTATCGGGTCGGGCATTCATAGCGACACAAGCCTACCAACTAATAGACCAGTCGTCTACTGTCTTCGATCAGCTTGCCCGAACGGGTTGCGGGGCGGCAGCATCTCAGAACCAAAACCGTTCCGAGGCAGGGCAGATCGACGGACGCGCCTCACCCGTTGCGGGTCGCCGTATTGCGCCACGCCCCGAAGTTGCGCTGATCCTCCGATCCGTCGAAATCGAGGTTGTCTCGTCCGAGCCCCAGTTCGTAGTATTTGAGGACTTCGGTCAGCGGATCGAAGCCGGCCGCGCCGGGATCCGCGCCCTCGGGAAAGCAGTGGCCCTGATACACCTGGTGCGTCGGCAGCCACGCCTGGATGTACTTCTCGGGCTCGTGGTCGAATATCGCCTTGCAGTGGTCCGAGCAGGTGTGAAACTGGTCGCCGCGGTACTCGGAGCGCCGGTAGCAGATCTTGGTCGGGTCGTCGGGTTCGGTGAAGAACATCGGCACCTGACACACCTGGCACAGCAGGGGCAGCGTGTTGGTGTAGAAGCGATTGCCCTGTTGTGCCTGTTCGCGCCAGAACTCGAGGCGCGGCCGGTAATACTTGTCGAATGTGTTCGGATACTTGGCGGAGAGCCAGTCCATTTCCTCGGGCGCCGGTACCCAAGTGTGGAAGGCCGCCGCTGCGCTGTAATTGTAGAACGCAGCCCAGGCCTGGTGGGTGATGTGCTCCTTGTCGATGAGCGCCTGCTCGGCGCATTTCGGCGGGCGGATGCCGTAGCGCGCGAGATCCTTGAACAGCGCGCCGCCGTTCTGCTCGAAGTAGATCTCCCACGCTTCCTTCCAGCTCATGACGCGCTTGGGCAACATGTAGTCCATCATCATGCCAACCAGCATCAGCACGCGCATGCCGCGCCAGGTCCACTTGTCGATCCAGCGCTGGACGATGGGCAGGTTCGCCGGATCCTGCTCGAGGATGAACTTGATGCTCTCGAGGCCGAGCGTCATGTGGCGCGCCTCGTCCGATTGCGCCGAGAAGCCGAACGACATGGTACCCATGTCGCCGTTGTAGGCCGCACCCGATACGAAGGGCACGAACAGCAGGTTGGTCAGCACGTATTCGAACGAGAAACCGACACACACCATGAACTCGAACGGCCCGGCGGTAAACGCGTCGTCGAAGAAGGAGCGCGGCACCGAGAGGTACCACACGCGCTCGACCATGTGGAAAGGATTGTGCAGGCCGTTGTAGTACTTGTTGTAGTTCGACATCGAATGCAGTTGCGTCTGGATGTGGCGGATCTCGTCCAACGACTGCATCAGGCAGGCGACCCGCGGGCCGCCGCCGCGCATCTGCCGGCCGACATGGGCAAAGCCGCGATGCGCCATGTATTCCAGCGGCGTTACGCCGGTGATGAACAGCTTCAGGGTGTTGAGGTAGCGCGCATCGGTGACGTTGAGGTGGCCGTTGTTCTGCGCGTAGGCATCGATGATCGCGTAGAGCTTTTTTTCCTTCTCCGCCTGGTATTTCCAGTAGGCGTCCATCGTCAGGCGGAACGGGTCTTCCCACTTGTCCCAGTCGTGGATCCTGATGCCCTCGTACTTGTCATAGGGATACACCTTGTCCATCGGCTGGTAGGTGGTATCCCAGCCGAGGTCGCGCGTCATCAACGCATAGCGTTCCTTCAAACCAAGCTTCTTGCCGACTTTTGCATCCATCGTGATCGCTCCTCCTGGCAGGCTGGCCGACGGATCTGCAATGGGTGTGCCTGCTGAACTGCGCCGTGGGTAGGTGCAGTGCACAATCGTCAGAAGCCCCGTAGTGCAGAGAGTTGGCGGGTATCAATGGTGCGCTGCGGATGGGTCGGCAAGCAGATTGTCTTGTGAAAGGTTTTGCAGAGCATTAATGTTTCATTCTCAACAGTTTCTAAATCATCCATGAGCCCACCACGCAAACGTTCGGCCGATCCTGCGCTGCAGGCGTCCTCCGGGCTGCCGCGCATCGATGACCTCGTCGACCGCCTTCGCCTGTCGCCGGCGACAGGGCACATCTGGCTGGACGGCAAGCGCGTATTCATGTTGCATGCCACCGCCTTCGGAGCGTTGCGACGGGAACTGATCGAGAACCTGGGCACCGAGACGGCACGCGGCCTGCTCACGCGCATGGGCCATCTGGCGGGCGGACGCGACGCTGAACTTGCAAAGAAGATACGCAAGGCTGCCGACATCGCCGACGTGTTCTCGATCGGCCCGCAAATGCACGCCCTCGAGGGCGTGGTGCGCGTGGAGCCGGTCCTGGTCGACTTCGACGTGGCGCGCGGGCATTTCCGCGGCGAATTCATCTGGCACGATTCGATCGAGGCCGAGGTGCATCTGGCGGAATACGGATTGGGGCCGGAGCCGGTGTGCTGGATGCAGCTCGGCTTTGCCTGCGGCTACACCAGTGCTTTCATGGGCCTGCCTATCCTGTTCCGTGAAACCGAATGTCGTGCGATGGGCCATGCGGTGTGCCGCGTGGTGGGCCGCCCGGCGCGCGACTGGGAGGATGCGCGGCAGGACCTGCGCTTTTTCAATGCGCAGCCGTTCGCCAACCGTGCGATCGCCGGCATCGCCGCTGGCGGACCGACGCGGGCCGGCAGCGCAGCGCAACCGCACGGGCCGGCCGATCTGCCGAAATCGCGATTCGCGCATCGGCGGCTGATTGGCGTGTCGTCCGCGTTTAACGCGGCCTGCCACATGATCAACCGGGTCGCGCGCACCACGACGCCGGTTCTGTTTCTCGGCGAGAGTGGTGTCGGCAAGGAAATGTTCGCGCGCATCCTGCACGAGGAGAGCGATCGGGCCGACGCCCCCTTCGTCGCGGTGAACTGCGCGGCCATTCCGGAATCGCTGATCGAAGCCGACCTGTTCGGCGTCGAAAAGGGGGCCTTCACGGGCGCGACGTCAACGCGTGCCGGACGCTTCGAACGAGCCGACCGGGGAACGCTTCTGCTCGACGAGATCGGCAGCCTCAGCCTGGCAGCGCAGGCAAAACTGCTGCGCGTGCTGCAGGAAGGCGAACTCGAGCGAGTGGGTGACACGCGTACGCGCCGGATCGACGTGCGGCTGGTCGCGGCTTCGAACGTCGACCTGGCCGCAGCCGTGGCGCAGGGGACGTTTCGCGAAGATCTCTATTACCGGCTCAACATCTTTCCGATCGGCATACCGCCGCTGCGCGATCGCCGCGACGATATCCCGATACTCGCCGACTATTTTCTGCAGCGCTACTCGCAACTGCACCAGCGCGCCGTGACCGGTTTCCACGAAGACGTGGTCGACGCGTTGCTCGCCCATGCCTGGCCGGGCAACGTTCGCGAACTGGAAAACGTGATCGAGCGTGCGACGCTGCTGGCGTCGGTGGGCGGCGCGATCGAGCTGGCGCACCTGCCGCAGGCCGTGGCGGCGGCACGCAGCGTTACGCCATCGTCGAACCCTGCGCGGGGCGACCTGCCGCGCGACGCGAAGGGCGAAGAAGCGGCAGCCCTGGACCCGATCCGGGCCGGCGAATATCGTCTGATCAAGGAAGCGATCGAGCGGCGCCGCGGCAATCTGTCGGCAGCGGCGCGCGACCTCGGCATCACGCGCGCCAAGGTCGAGTACAAGGCCACGAAACTGGGCCTGCAGGGTCTGTTTCGATCCAGATCCTGAAATTCCGAGGTGTTCGCGAGCAGAGGCAGCGCTCACTCAGGCTTCGCTCGCAATCGTCCCGGCAGAAGCGTCACCATTCCAGGCATCGTCGCGAAACTCGTCGCGCCGAATTGCAGGGTTCGGTTACGGTCAGTGGGGCCCATCCTGGCGGGCGCGAAGCGCCGAATCGAGTTCGTCGATGATTTCGGCCCATTCTGCATCTTCCTGGATCTCGTCGCGAAGGAAGGACGCCTGCCCTGGAGACCAGAACGCCGCCTCTGAAAGGCGGATGTCGCTCGGAACGGGTCGATGCGCAACGATGAATCGCTCGACCGCATCCGGATCGCCCGGCAATCCGAGCTGCTCGAACAAGGCACGCATGTCATGCCTGAGTAGTTCCATGCTGCCTCCTTGGCAAGGGTTGGTCATCTCACGCTAGCAGCGGCGCGCAGGGATCTCAAGATTCGCGCTCATGTTGTGTGAAGGGGGCGAATGCGGGCCTGGATTCGACGAATCTCAGTTGTACATGTTCGCCAGATGGATGGCGTGCGGATGACGAGTACCCACTGCGTTCGCACGGTTACTGCGGTCCGCCGATGGAACGTTGCTTGAAGTCTAAAAATTCAAGTCTAGGCTGAAGTCAGCATTCCACTATTACCGCCGGCGACTCGATCGAGCCTGCGCTGGAGAGGGGCGACACGTGCGGATCCGAGGAGGCGGCGATGGTCAATATCGTCGGCGACGCTTCGAAGGCGCCGTTGCGCATCACGATCCGTCCGAATTCGGCATTCCATCCGCGTGACGCAATCCGTGCCGCGATGGTTGCAGCACCGGTCGGTGCAGTGCTGGCGGCGCTGTTCGTTTCGCTCGGGGCGTGGCCGATTGCGGTGTTCTTGCTGCTGACCCTGGGCGGACTGTGGATGGCGGTACTGGCCGTTCGGCGCGAAAGGGGCGACGTGGAGCGGATAGCCTTCGACGAATGGACCGTGACCATCGACAGGCACGACGCGAAGGCGGGTGACACGCATCTGGAGTTCAACGGCCCCTGGGTGCAGGTCATCGAAAGGCCCTCACTCAGCGGTGGCTGCGAGTACTTGGCGTTGCGCTCGCGCGGTCGGGAGATTCCGCTCGGACAATGTCTGAGTCTGGATGAACGGGCGGCCGTCGGCCGAGTGTTGCGGACCCGATTGCGGGAGATAAACCATTAGCGCGAGGCAATCGTGGGGGCGCACATGATGCAGGGGGATACGCTGTGCGAGCCCGACAGGCGGGCGGCCCGGGCTTCGGAGGTGGCCGCGGGGGTGATGTGTATGCTATTCGGGTGTGCAGGTGCGTCGCGCGCAGACTACGCACTCAACCTGCCGCCGCCTGCGACGGGAATCGCGCGCCAGATCTACGATCTGCACACCCTCATCCTCTGGATATGCGCTGCGATCCTGGTCGTCGTTTTCGTGCCGATGGTGATTGCCCTGGTGCGGCACCGCAGATCCGCAGGCCATGTCGCGCATCGATTTCACGACAACCTGCGTCTCGAGATCCTGTGGACGGTCATTCCGGTGCTCATCCTCGTCGGCATGGCGTATCCCGCTACGAAAACCGTCATCGAAATGAAGGACTGGAGTGCGTCCGACATGACGATCAAGGTTGTCGGACGCCAGTGGAAGTGGGAATACGAATACGTTGACGAGGACCTGCGTTTCATCAGCACGTTGTCTACGCCGCGAAGCGAGATCGACAATGCAAGTGCGAAGAACGCGAACTATCTACTCGAGGTCGATCGCCCGCTGGTGGTCCCGACCGGCGCGAAGATAAAGCTGATCCTGACTGCGAGCGACGTGATTCACGCCTGGTGGATCCCGGCTTTCGGCGTCAAGCAGGACGCCGTTCCGGGGTTCATTCGCGAGACCTGGTTTCGCGTCGATGAGCCCGGCACCTACCGCGGGCAATGTGCGGAGTTGTGTGGCGTCGGGCACGGATTCATGCCCATCGTCGTCGAAGCCGTGACGCCGGAGCGCTTCCTGTCATGGAAGACGGAGCAGCGTACGCAGATGGCTGCCCTCAAGGAGGCGTCCACTCGCGAGTACACCCTGACCGAACTGGTTGGTCACGGCGAGAAGGTCTACGCGGCGAACTGTGCGGTTTGCCACCAGGCGAACGGTGGCGGCGTCCCGCCTGCGTTCCCGCCGCTGGACGGGTCCAAGCTGGTTGCCGGCCCGGCGGGCGATCACCTGGACCGCGTGTTCAATGGGCGCAGCGGCACGGCAATGCAGGCATTCGGTCCGCAGTTGTCCGATTTCGATATCGCGGCGGTCGTCACGTTCGAGCGGAACAGCTGGTCGAACCGGATCGGCGACATGGTGCAGCCGGCGCAGGTTGCCGCCTTGCGCAAGCAACCCTGATCGGGAGGGCGCTACCGATGCACACCGCAACAATCGACGATTCCGCGCACCATGACGAGCATCCGTACGGGCTGATGCGGTGGGTCACCACGACCAATCACAAGGACATCGGCACGCTCTACCTCTGGTTTTCGTTCGTGATGTTTCTGGCTGCGGGGTCCATGGCGATGCTGATTCGCATGGAGCTGTTCCAGCCGGGCCTGCAGTTGGTGCAACCGGAGCTCTTCAATCAGCTCACGACCATGCACGGCCTGTTGATGATATTCGGCGCGATCATGCCCGCATTCGTCGGCTTCGCCAATTGGCAGGTGCCGCTGATGATCGGCGCCCCAGACATGGCCTTTCCAAGGCTTAACAACTGGAGCTTCTGGTTGCTACCGGCAGCGGCAACCCTGCTGATCGCATCGCTTTTCGTGCCTGGCGGCGCGGTGGCAGGTGGGTGGACGCTATATCCGCCGCTTTTCATCCAGGGCGGCATTGCCTACGACATGGCAATCCTTGCGATGCACATACTCGGACTGTCTTCGATCATGGGGGCAATCAACATCATCACCACGATCCTGAACATGCGCGCGCCCGGCATGACAATGATGAAGATGCCGATGTTCGTCTGGACATGGCTGATCACCGCTTACCTGCTGGTGGCGGTGATGCCGGTGCTTGCCTGCGCCATTACCATGCTGCTGACGGATCGGCATTTCGGGACGCACTTCTTCGACGCGGCGGGCGGTGGCGATCCGGTCCTGTTTCAGCATGTATTCTGGTTCTTCGGCCATCCGGAGGTGTACATCATGATCCTTCCGGCGTTCGGCATCGTTTCGACGATCATTCCCACCTTTTCGCGGAAACCGCTGTTCGGGTACGTGTCCATGGTCATTGCCGTGGCGTCGATCGCGATCCTTTCATTCATCGTCTGGGCGCATCACATGTTCAGCACCGGGATGCCGGTGGGCGGCCAGTTGTTCTTCATGTATTCCACGATGCTCATCGCGGTGCCGACCGGGGTAAAAGTGTTCAACTGGTTGGCGACGCTCTGGCGAGGATCGATCAGCTTCGAGACGCCAATGCTCTTTTCGCTGGCGGTGGTGTGCCTGTTCACCCTCGGCGGTTTTTCCGGGTTGGTCCTCGGTCTGGTCCCGGTCGACATCCAGCTTCAGGATACCTACTACGTCGTTGCCCATTTCCATTACGTTCTGTTTTCGGGCGCAGCGATGAGCATCATGGCCGGCGTGTATTACTGGCTGCCGAAGTGGACCGGCCACATGTACGACGAAACCGTTGCCAAATGGCATTTCTGGCTCACCACGATCGCTTTCAACGTCACGTTCTTCCCGATGCATTTTCTCGGATTGGCCGGCATGCCGCGCCGCATTCCGGACTATGCCATGCAGTTCGAGGGCTTCAACCGTATTGCAAGTACCGGTGCGTTCGTTCTCGGCTTGAGCCAGTTGCTGTTCCTCTACTGCGTGGTCAAGTGCATTCGCGGGGGCGCGGCGGCGGGCGACCGACCCTGGGATGGCGCCGATTCGCTCGAATGGACGCTGAGTTCGCCCCCTCCTTACCACTCGTTTGGCGTGCCCCCACTGGTTCGGTGACGCACGATCGGGTACCACATGATGAGCACAAATGATCCGGTCTACTATCTGCCGCCCCCATCGCGCTGGCCCATTGTCGGTTCGGTCGCGCTCCTGACGCTTGCCACGGGATTCATCCTCTATCTCGCCAAATCAGCGGCCGGTCCCTGGATCATGCTGGCCGGGTGTCTGATCCTGGCGAGAATGCTGTTCGGATGGTTTGGCAACGTGGTGCAGGAGAGTAACGCCGGGCGATTCGATGGTCAGGTCGATCGCTCGTTCCGCTGGGGCATGGTGTGGTTCATCTTCTCGGAAGTGATGTTCTTCGCCGGATTCTTCGGTGCGTTGTTCTACATCCGGAACATCGCGGTCCCGGGACTTGCGGATGCCGATCTGATCTGGCCGGGCTACCCTG
>WBZM01001625.1_pt1 | contig 21472 bp, 14 predicted proteins | sample 5204271 | NCBI WGS metagenome assembly WBZM01 (sample SAMN12344346, study PRJNA552823) | activated sludge metagenome | biome: Activated sludge suspended growth; feature: Nitrification reactor; material: Wastewater; isolation source: activated sludge from nitrification reactor of wastewater...
TCCTCGTCAAAAGATATAAAGTCACGCTCCGAAAAGTAAAGGGTACGTCGCAGGAGGTCGGAGAAGATGGAGATGTACTCGCTTGCCTTTATGGGGTCGGGCGGGTAGAAGAACTGCTGGATGGCGTTGATGCTGTTGCCGACGAAGTGGGGGTTCATCTGCGCACGGATGGCCTGTAGTTGAAGCTCGGAGTTGACGTTTTGAATTTTTAGGTAATTCTCTCGTACCCTGAGCAGCCTCCAAAGTGCGGTGATTAGCATGATAGCCACTGCGAGCCACAACCAAACTGTTTGCCACCAATTGGGCAAAACGGTAATGGTTATGCTGTCAGGGCTGTCGCTTATCACATTGCCAGGCAATATGGCGGTGGCGGTGATCATGTATTTGCCTGGTCTTATGTTCACGCCAAAATTCCGAACAGGCCCATCGTTGATGCTATGGTCTGCCCCCCCGAACAGCGAATTGAACAGGTTGGGAAAGGTCAGGCTCAGGAGCGGCAGTATCTGTTCTCTGACCTCCATCGCAAAACGGATATTTCCCCTGCTGCGAAAATGTAGGGCCGAAAGCTCGACTTCGAGCATGCCTGAATTTGGTGGCAGGATGTACTCCCGGTTTTGTGGGGCGACCCATTCGTGTTTTCTCTTGGCGTCAATAGTGTATTGCAGCCCAGTGATGAGGGTGGTAAAGCCCTGTGCTTCCCGGTTTTCTTTTATCAAGAGTTTTGAAAGCCCCGTCACTGTAGCCGCCCAAAGGGTGTCTTCCTGTACCAGCACTGCATTCACGTCATTGTTGGCAAGCCCATTAGCTTGGTCATAATGTTCTGTTGCCCAGTGCGTATCAACAGCGAAAACACCTCTGTTGGTGGCAAGCCATGCCCTGTTTTTTTTGTCAACGAAGATAGATTGTATGTTTTCAATAGGCGTTTCCAAATGGTCGTTGGCGGCATCCACGCTCAGCACTTTTCCTTCTTTGGTGTTCAACAGCAGTAGTCCAAGTTCTTGGGTTACAACCCAAATCCTATTATCTCCGGCATTGGCGATATCAATCACCCTACCGGACAGGTGCGGGAACTTAGCGTGCCAATCGGCAGCGAATCCATCAGCCTCGGACAACAGGCCCTCAAGGCAACCGACCCAAAGGAATCCTTCCGAATCAATGTGCGCAGCCATTGTCCTTTTATTCAATGATATTTCAACATTATCGGATTGTTGGTCTAAGCGGACAAGGTAATGTGAGGTGCCTATCCATATTTCTGCTCCATCCAAGGTGGCGGTTTTGAAAGCACCAACCATTTTATTGGGCATAAGGACTCCTTTCGTCTTTGTGAAAACCGCCAAGTCCGATACAACTAAAAAATCATTTTCTCCTATTGAGTTTATCTCCCGAATACGTCCAAAACCGGAGAACCCTGGAGAATTAATGACTTTCCAGCCCGGCTGCTCTTTAAGGTATATATTCCCGACATTATCCCCAGCTATGACGGTGCCATCTCCCAGTAAATTTATTGAAGTAATATTATTGGACAAGAACAGCGACCCGTTGCCAGTCTTGTAGGTCTGTGCCGCATTGTCTGGGAGGATGTAGATGCCATCATCCAGTGTGGAGAAGATAAAGTTTCCTTCATTATCCTCAACTACGTTGGATATTTTTTTGTGGGGCAGAAAAACGTTTGAAGGGGTTAATACAGTTTTTTTTGGGTCAAAATAGACCACACCCCCATTGGTAGTACCTGCCCAAAACCTACCAGATTTATCGCTGCATATTAGATTGGAAGAAAATCCCATCAGCCTATCCAGTTCTTTGAATCCATCCGCGGTAAATTCAATAAGATGTAGGCCCTCCTTGAATGTAAATAATGCGCGGTTATGGGAATGATCCATATAAACGAAGAGGCCTCTGGCACTCCATTTCCCATTTTCATCTTCAGTCAAAACTCCATCCTTATACCATCGCATTGCTACCTTAGGGTCAAAAAATGGTTGGGGAATATAATAGTCATTGTTGCTGTTTTGGCTATCCATGCTGAATATTCCCCAAAATGAAAGAAAAAATGATTTTCCTTCAAACATCGCCATATCCCGAATAGGAGCAAAAGTTTCGTGTTTCTCGACCCTTTTCCCGTCAATTATAAAATGCTCCTTTAGTCCATTGCTTATCCATATTTTTCCCCTATCATCTTCCAAAAAATGGGTGGCTGTATTAATTTTAAGGTTTTTCAACAGCGTGTCTTTATTTAGATTAAACAGTTTTTCATCTTTCAGGTAAGAAGGCGTTCTCCCAAAGCATGAAACCCAGAGGCGTTGCTTGCTGTCTTCAAACAAGGCAATCACTTCATTGTCCGGTAAGCCGTCCTTCACGCCGAATATCCTAAACCTCGTGCCATCAAACCTGGCCAAGCCGTTTGCAGTGCCAAACCACAGGTATCCTTTGCTGTCTTGAAGACTGCAATACACCGTTGCACTTGGAAGCCCATCATCCACACCATAGTGCAAATAAGCAGGTTCTTGGGCCTTGGCATTCAGGCCAAAGCTCAAGATGAAGCTAAATATAAGATGAAACCTATTCAATTTTCTACTTCTAAAAATATGCGCATTTGTATTTAGTGACGATTAAAGAAACAACCACAAGAAGTTATTTTAAATCGTTACTTACTTTTATCGGGATAAAAGAAAGCACGACCCGTGTGCCATGCTGCTGTGCATCCTCCACGGCCAAGTCTCGAATCTCCAGCATCAATTCTGTCGGATACAATTGGTTGAGGGTGCTTATCTTTTTTTCCAGCATGGCAATCCCCTTCGAAATCCGTGGCGCCCCGCCTTTCTTGAGTTTGCGGGCCTTGGAGACTTCTATCCCCACGCCATTGTCTTGGATAGAACAAAAAACCTTGTTTTGCCTTTGTTCAAAACTGACCATAAGGTTTGAAGTCCCATTTGGGGCAAGGCCATGGATCGTCGCATTCTCCAAAATCGGTTGCAATAACATGGCGGGGAACTGCACCCTTGACTCAATCCCTTCAGCACCGTTTATCGAATAATTGAACCTGGTTCCGAACCTGAGCTTTATCATTTTCAGGTAGTCCTGGATATAGACGAGTTCCTCGTCAAAAGGGATAAAGTCGCGCTCCGAAAAGTAAAGGGTACGTCGCAGGAGGTCGGAAAAGATGGAGATGTACTCGCTTGCCTTTATGGGGTCGGGCGGGTAGAAGAACTGCTGGATGGCGTTGATGCTGTTGCCGACGAAGTGGGGGTTCATCTGCGCACGGATGGCCTGTAGTTGAAGCTCGGAGTTCACGTTTTGCATTTTTAGGTAGTTTTCCCTTGCCCTAAACAGCCTAAAAATCCCAAATCCAAACAAAAAGGCCACGATGAACGAGAACCAAATAGTTTCGTACCAGTAGGGTAAAATCGTGATGTTCAAATGGTCGGGCCTTGAACTGACCATTCCGTTCTGAAGTATCGCAATAACAGTTGTCCCGTAGCTTCCCGGGGTTAGGTCAAAGCCAAAATTCCTTGTGGTACCGGCCACAATTGTCCGCTGGGGCTTGCCCGTAAACTTTTGCTTCAAGTATCTTGAAAGATTCCCCCAGGAAATCCATTGGATGGGCAACAAAGATTCTTCAACGAGATAGTCAAATTTCAGGTTGCCATGCACCCCATAGTGCAATGCAGCAATATCCACCTCCAGCATGTTTGCCGTTGAAGGTATCACAATTGTGTTCTCATCCGAATTACGGGAATACAGGTCAATGTACTTGTCTTCATCCCCATCCTTGTAGCGGAGGCCAATTATCTTAGTCTGGGAATCAACCCCTTTAAGCTGCTGTTTGATGGTCATTTTGGTGACTCCACCTGCAGTGGCCGCCCACAGCGTATCATGGTCAACCAAAATGCAGTTTACCATGTTATTGGCAATGCCATTCGACTGGTTGTAATGATACACAGACCAGTCTTCATGAACCGCATAAACCCCTTGGTTGGAAGCAATCCATAATCTTTCATTGTCGTCAACATAAAGGGATTGGATATTGCCGATTGGGGTTTTCAATTTTTCATTCAATAGCTCTACACCCACTACAGCCCCTTTGTCCGTGCTGATTCTTAGAAGGCCATTTTCGGGAGTGGCCACCCATAGCTTGTTCTTTCCCGCTACTTTGATATCTACTATTCTAGTTTTTAGTGGTGGGAATTTTTCGCCCCACGACTCCTTGAATCCGTCCTTCTCCGAATAAAGGCCATCAAGCCCGCCGCACCAAGTGACACCTTCGGAATCCCCCGAAACCACCGTCGTCCTTGCGTTTCTTTTTATTTGTACATTCTTGTAATCCTTCACCCATTTAATTAAGTAGCCGGATGTGCCAGCCCATATCGTGTCACCTTTGCTATATGCTTTTTTAAAAGATCCAAATGCCTTGTTTGGGAAAAGAGTCAGGCCTGAATCATAAATTAGTTCATCTGTAAACGCCACCCATTCTCCTTGTTCAAGGGCAATTATTTGCCTTACCCTGTTATATTGATTCTTAGACGGTATTGGAAATGTTTTCCATTTGTTGTTGTGAAAAACATAGACATTGCCTCCATCACCTCCAAAAGCTATTCCTCCATTGGTGAGTTTAGCAGAGGCTGTGATATTGTTTGATAAGAAAGGCGTGTTGTTCACATCTTTTCTGAAATTATAGGCCATATCTTGGGGCAGCACATATACCCCTTCGTTCAGTGTTGTGAACCAGATATTGTGCTCTTTGTCCGTAAATGCCGAGCTGATTTTTTTTCCTTTCAGGTAAAACTTGGGGTTGCGCAGCCCTTGGGATCCATCTCCAAAACAAATTGCACCCTCTGGGCTATGTGTCAACCAAATACGCCCAAGTTTGTCCTTGTGCGCTACCCTACCACTAATTCCTCCTACGATTCGGTCAACCTCCTTGAACTCATTCCCTGTATATTCCACCAGCAATAAGCCCTCATTATAAGCAAAGAGTATCCGGTTGCCTGCTTGCACAATCGCTGCAGTGGGGTTTTTGACAAAAAATTTAAGACCAGCTGGTGTTCCAGCCCTCAATCTTCTTTTCGCCATTTTAAGTTCCTCAAGCGATATTGTAAGGAAGGGGGCGGGGGTCTGAAAACAAAGAGAATGTTCGTGGCGGTTTGTCAACTCCTCTATAGACCAAAAGTCCGTCGTTATAATGTTCCCATCGAACTCTCCGACTTTATGTACGGTATATGGAGAAACGAAATTCTCCAGTTTATTACCATCAAAGCAGAAGTAAAATTCGTTGTTGGAAGTTATCCAAACCCTTTTCCGAGAATCTTCGAAGAAATGATAATTGCCAGATAATTTGATGGATTGCAGAAGGGTGTCGTTGCTGGCATTCACAAATTTTCCTTCCATGAAATAAGCTGGCTGCTTCCCAAAGCAGGAGAGCCAAATGCGTCCAGCACTATCTTCGAAAATATTGACCACTTCTTGGTCGGGCAGGCCATCCTTCATCCCAAAGACCTTGAACCTTGTGCCGTCAAAACGAACCAAGCCGTTATCGGTGCCAAGCCAGATGAAACCTTGCTTGTCCTGAAGGCCACAATAAACAACAGAACTCGGCAACCCATCAACAACATCGTAGTGTAGATAGGCAGGCTCTTGCGCTGACAGACTCAGGCAAAACGCAATCGCACCCAACATCATAATCCTCCTCATCCACTTCATTATTAGATCGTCAGTGCGAAAAATAAATCCTTTTACTGTTTAAGCACCCACAATTTTGTAATCCTGCCTAATAAACCAATAACCCTGCAGCCGATTCATGGCTACAGGGTTATTGATTGCCTGGTTTTTGGTTTTTCAAACTGGTAGGCAACAGTAAAAAATCGGTTAACTCAAGTTGCGGAGCACCATAGCCCTCAGTTCAAAACGGTGTTTTTCGCAACTTGCGTTAGTTCTTGGTGTTTGGTGCCCGCTAATTAGCTACCCACCCAAAACCTCAAAAAAACCTCCTATATCATCACCTCGGTGGGAAGTGAAACAGGCCGTACCTTCATCATAATGCCATGCTTTGGCTTCAAAGTTATGAGCGGCTCCGCCACTACCGGATGCCCCGGCTCCAACTCAAAATCGAACTCCTTGATGAGCAATGCCAGCAGTAATTGCATCTCCATCAAGGCAAAATGGTTGCCGATGCACATCCTTGGCCCAGCCCCGAAGGGCATATAAGCCAGTCGGGGCCGCTCCTTTTCCGCCTCCGGCGAAAAATGCCCTGGGTAAAACTCATGGGGCCGCTCCCAATACCTTGGGTCACGGTGCATGGCCGCAATACTGATGAACACGATGGCATTCCGTGGAATTTTCACCCCCATGATTTCATCAGGTGCAATCGGTTGCCTGCCCACGGCGAACCCCGGCGGGTAAAGGCGCATCACCTCTTGTATCACCTGCATGGTGTAGGTCAGCTTGCGCAAATCCTCGAAGCCGGGCATGCGACCTGCCCCCTTGGAGCCATCGCCCAGCACGGCGGCCACTTCGCTGCGCAATTTCTGCACGACGTCAGGGTGTTGCGACAGCAGCCAAAGCGCCCAACCGAGGGCCGTGGCGCTCGTCTCGTGGCCTGCGGCGAATAGCGTCACCGCCTCGTCCCGCAGCGCCCGGTCGCTCATGGTCTCGCCTGTTTCCTCGTCCTTGGAGGTAAGGAGCATCGTGAGCAGGTCGTTGGGCCCAGAAGGGCTGAACAGGTTGGGGTCGTTCTTGCGCTTTTCAATCAGGTTGAAAATATAGCTATCGAACCAAGCGATGTCCCGTTTGAACTTCCGGTGCATGCCGTTGATATAGGTGAACGGGATCATGTACGGCTTCACAGTGCGATAAACGAGGTAGTCCTGCGAGTCCATCATGATGCGGTACATCTCGCTGATGTCGGCGGTGTCTTCGGTGCTGAACAAGGTCTTCAGAACGATTCGGGCCGTGGCCTCCATCATTTCCTTCGCCACGTCGAGCGGGGCACCCGATTTTGTTTTTTCCCTTAGCTCCGCAATGTACTTGCCCGCCACCACGCCCATCCCTTTGAACAGTTCCTCCAACTGCGTTTTATAAAAAGCAGGCTGGACGAGCCGCCGCTGCTGCCGCCAAAACTCGCCCTCGCTCGTCACCAGCCCCGTACCGACGGCCAATCGCAACTGTCGGTAGGCTGGGCTTTTGCGGTAGTTTTTCTGGTTTTTCTGCAGCACATGCGCCACCACCTCATGGTTCGTCGTCACGTAGATTTTGCGGTGCAAAAAGGGCATCATGTAAAAATCGCCCAGTTCCTGCGCATGCTTGATGGTGAATTCATAGGGGTTGCCAAGGAACTCAGCACCAGGCAGGAAAGGGCTTTTGCCCTTGAAAACGGGGATGTTGTTTGACATGTCAACATTTTTTATCTGAAACAACCTACCGCAAAAATGGATTGGAAAGTGCAGTTCTTTTTAATCTTGCTGTTGTTTTCACAAAATACAAGCTATAATGGCAACTAACAAAAAGCCCAAAAATAAAAAGAAGCAACAATTGCCGACCGTTTCGCTAAAGCCCACCAACCTAATCGTGAAAAAAGGGCGCAGCATGCCCATTTTCGAGTGTTGGAGGACATTGGCTGGAGTCGAGGGAGGCAAGTCAGATATCATTGTTGCGCATTGGTCAACTATATGGGGAAGATGAAGTCCCAGGTAACATAGGCCCAGATAAGCAGTTGGAAATTGAAAAATTGGTTTGGGAAATGGCGAAAGAAAACGATGAGAATGGGTATTACAACGAAAAAGACCCTGCCATTGTGAAGCAAGTAAAGGCAGCGGTGGGATTTGTAATCAATACTTACAACAATCCTGACGAGGAGGAATAACCCATCTTTAAAAGGGTAAAAAATGGTTTGATTAGCACTTACCCTTCCCCCCATTTTTCCTACCTTTGCGCCATGAAAAATACAGACGAACAAGAGGACTTGAAGCCAGACAACAGCCATTATGATGCGGGCAATATTACCGCATTGGAAGGTTTGGAGGCCGTGCGCAAGCGCCCGGCCATGTACATTGGAACGACAGACGTAAAAGGACTTCACCACTTGGTGTGGGAGGTGATTGACAACTCTATTGACGAGCACCTTGCAGGTTACTGTACCCGGGTCGAGACGACTATCCACAAGGACAACTCCATCACAGTCAAGGACAACGGGCGGGGTATCCCAGTGGGCATGCACGAAAAACTGAAGAAGTCGGCCCTTGAAGTGGTGATGACCGTGCTGCACGCTGGCGGTAAATTCGACAAGAACACCTATAAAGTTTCAGGTGGTCTGCACGGGGTAGGGGTTTCCTGTGTGAACGCCCTTTCCATCCACCTGAAAGCAGAAGTACACCGCGATGGCAAATACTACGAGCAGGAGTACTCGCAGGGCAAACCCTTGTACGATGTTCGGGAAGTAGGGACCTCCGACAAGCGGGGCACTTACGTGACCTTCAAGCCCGACCCCGAAATCTTCGTGGAGACGCTTGAGTACAACTACAACACCCTCGCCGCCCGTATCAAAGAGCTTTCCTACCTGAACAAGGGCCTGAAAATGGTCATTACCGACGAGCGCCAAGTGAATGAGGACGGCAGCTTCAAGACCGAGAACTTCTACTCGGAAGGTGGCTTGCTGGAGTATGTACAGTATCTCGATGAAACCCGGGCGCAACTGCTCGAAAACCCGATTTACGTAGTAGGACGTGAAGACAATGTGGAAGTGGAGGTCGCCATGACCTACAACACTTCGTTCAGCGAGCATTGCTATTCTTACGTAAACAACATCTATACGAGCGAAGGCGGTACGCACGTGAGCGGCTTCCGCCGGGCTTTGGGCCGTGTTTTCGGAAAGTTCGGTGAAACGAGCGGCATGCTCACCAAAGCCAAGGTGACGCTCAGCGCCGAGGACTTCCGAGAGGGCCTCACCTGCATCGTTTCGGTGAAGGTGCCTGAGCCGCAGTTCAAGGGCCAGACCAAGAGCGAATTGGGCAACTCCGAGGTGACGGGCATCGTGTCCCGTGCCGTGGACGATGCGCTTTCCACCTTCGTGGAGGAAAACCCCAACCTCGCCCGCCGCATCATTGACAAAATCATCCTGGCCGCCACGGCACGCCAAGCAGCCCGCAAGGCCCGTGAAATGGTGCAGCGCAAAAATGCCCTCACCGGCGGCGGCCTCCCCGGCAAATTGGCCGACTGCTCCAGCAAAGACCCCTCCGAGAGCGAAATCTTCCTCGTAGAGGGCGACTCGGCAGGTGGTACTGCCAAGCAGGGCCGTGACCGTCACTTTCAGGCCATCCTGCCGCTCCGTGGTAAAATCCTGAACGTGGAAAAGGCGATGGAGCACAAGATCTACGAGAACGAAGAAATCAAGAACATCTTTACCGCCCTCGGCGTCAGCATCACCGAAAACAATGACGGTGCAAGGGTGCTCAATATTGACAAGCTCCGCTACCACAAGACCGTCATCATGTGCGACGCCGATATTGACGGCAGCCACATCACGACGCTGATTCTGACCTTCTTCTTCCGCTACATGAAGCCGCTCATCGAGCAGGGCTACATCTACATTGCAGCACCGCCGCTCTACCAAGTGCGCAAGGGCAAGCAGTTCCGCTACTGCTGGAACGACGAGGAGCGCCGGGAGGCCGTGGCCGCCTATTCCAACGGCGAAAACGACAACTCCGTGAAGACACAGCGGTATAAGGGTCTTGGTGAAATGAACGCCGAGCAGCTTTGGGAAACCACGATGGATCCCAACAGCCGCATCCTCCGCCAAGTGACTATCGAGGACGCCGCTGAGGCTGACCGCATCTTCTCCATGCTCATGGGCGAGGAGGTGCCACCCCGCCGGGCTTTCATCGAGGCCAATGCGAAGTATGCAAAGGTGGACGCTTGATAGGGATGAGGGGAGAGAAATGAGGGATGAGTGGGCAGTCCGGGAGTACGGACTGCCCACTTGTTGTTTTTAGAGTTTTTGGTCTTAAATTGTAACTTCAAGCTGTAAATTTACCCACTGAAATATTCCAACTTCAATAACAAGCAACTATGACAGGACTACGGGTTATCCAACAGAAAATCTTTGATAGGGGTAAGAAAGTGATTCTGGACTTTGATTTAGCCGAAATGTACGAGGTAGAGACTAGGATATTGAATCAGTCTGTTAAACGTAACATTGAGCGATTCCCAGAAGATTTCATGTTTCAGCTCACCAAAGAGGAACTGGATAACTTGATGTCACAAATTGTGACATCAAGTTGGGGAGGGATAAGAAAACGCCCTTTTGCCTTCACAGAACAGGGTGTTGCTATGCTCTCCTCTGTATTGCGAAGCAACAAAGCCATTCAAGTAAACATCTCCATTATGCGCACTTTCGTTCTGATAAGGGAATATGCACTTACCCATGCTGAGTTAGCCAAAAAAATATCAGAACTTGAAGCAAACTATGACCAAAAGTTTGAGGATGTGTATGAACTGCTTAGGCAATTGTTGAAAAACAATGATGAAAAAAATGAGTGGGACGAAAGGAAAAGAATCGGATTCCAATGAAATTACTCCGAAACTCCATTTTACTGTTGCTAATCTTTTCCCTACTTCGTGGCTGGCTCTATCGGCTCCTGGTTAGTTACCACCCTATTAGCGAGCGTCCAGCCATTGAAGCAAAGGATGGAAATTTGCTGCAACAGCTTGAAAATCAACCGATTGACACTTCATTGCAGCGCATCGTAAAACGCTCATTGAACCTTACCACTTCGCAACTGATGTTTTCCTCTGGCAAATGCGACAGCGACCCTAACCTGCTTTTCCATTCGAAAAAGGCCAACTGCGTGGGCTATGCCGCTTTTTTCACAACTGTATGCAATGAAGCGATTCGACGGGCAGGACTGGAAAAACGCTACCGGGCCAAACACCTCCGGGCCAAAATCACCCTCCTCGGCTACGACCTGCACCAATTGACAGATAGCCCATTTTTCAGAGACCACGACTATAACATGGTGGAAGACTTACAGACTGGAGAAAAGCTATTTGTGGACGCTTCCACCAAGGATGTGCTGGGGATTGGTTTTGTGAAGAGTGAACAACAGTTTTAAAACGATTTAAAAGTCAATTCAACCGCCCCAAATCGTAGAAGTCATTCCAGTATTTGAAACGTTTTTTGTAGCCGTACAAACCTTTAACAGGATTGTTTTTCCCACCATATTCATGTGGGTCATCGTCTTTGTTATAATGCCATAATTCACCTTTTTCATCGAAATAATAAACCCTTGACCATTTGCATTTCAAGTTCAAGTTGGGCTCAAATGGCATAATAGCGTATTTCAAAATATCCTTTTGAGCAATAGCGGTATTTATGCCTTTTTCCTCATGGTTTTCACCAGTGTCCTTGATGTCTTTATGGAAATGGCATTCTGGCCAAAACAAGTAGCAAGTGTCATGATGGATATATTCAATATCACTTGGAATGATTTCATGGTACCTGACACTGTCTTTGGAAATGCCAGGAATTTCGGTGGGGTTTAGTTCGGTGTAATTATATCTAATAATGGTATCGCCACTTATTTTGGCGTAATAATGTCGTGGCCCATCACTAATATCATGGAATGTGTAGATGATTTGTTCACCCGTTGGCACTACCATTTCATCCACCCGAAGACCATATTCGTCGTTGCGGTGTAAATTGAGTTGTAAAGTGGTGTCCGAAGTTTTGAAATACTCAAAAAAAGGGTAACGGAGCGTATCGCCTTCTATTTCGTCAATGCCTTTTCGATTAAATATGTCAAAATCCTTGTAGAAATGAGCCGCAGTATGTTTTAACTTAGATTTGAGGATAAACTCAGCACCCTTCATTTTTAGGTTTGATTGGGTGCAGCCCAACAAAATAAACGAAAAGAACATGGTTAATCGCATCGCTTGAAATTTTAATTTTTTGTAAAACTGTGTCTTCTCACATCCACGCCCTCTCCCCCGCCTCCACCTTAAAAAGCACGAAATCCTGCACGGCCTGTGCCTTTTCATGTGGGATATATGGCACAGTGACATGGCCCGCCGCTGTGAAGAGTGTCAGGCGGGCGAGCTTGTTCTTGGGACTGAAAATAGCCCGGCGAACGCTCACGGCCTGCACTTTGTGCCATTGCAACAGCACAGAAGTATGGTTGAAACTGCCCCATTTTGCCCGCAGCCCCTCATCGCTGACCTCCCATTGCCAAGCCCGTTGGTAGCGCAGGGCAAACCACCAAGCCAAGGGCAACCATAGCAGCCAAACGTAAACTTCGTTTTGGAGCAAGCCCCTGGTGAGCAGCACCAACAACAGCACTGGCAACAGCCCGATGCGCAGAAACCGCCAGAATGCCGCTACCTTATCCACGCCATGTGCCTCCCAAAACTGGTCGTTTTCTTCTGGAAAATAGGCCGACTGCACCGCTGCCAATTGAGGTGCATAGCAACCAGGCAGGCCCACGGCCAACTTCCCCGTCACCTCTACGCTGGCCGCTTGTGGCATCCGCACTTTCATCATGTTGAACAGCCGCATGAGCGGGCTGGTCGTCCAGAGCACATACTGTATTTTGGTCAGCACTGCCGATACTTCTTGCCGGGTGAAGAGGCCGCTTTCCACTTTGAATCCCCGTTCTGTTCGCCAAAAACGGAGGTCGAAGTATTGCAGCACTGTACGCACCAATGTGAACAGAAAAGAGCCGAACAATAAAAAGGGCACCACCATCAACAAGGTCAAGAAAATGTCCCATACCTCACTCGTGCCAAGCCACCAGGCCAGTTTTTTCTCAAAGTCGTACCCGATGGCCTCCTTCACATCATCAGCGAAGCCAAATGTGAAGGCCAACAGGATGCCCGCTGTGCGTAAATGGTTCTGCGACATGCCGATTTTGACGAGGTCGAGCGGGGCAAGTTTGAAGATTTCGGTTCCATTCTGGAACGACAAAGGATTGCTTGCCCCTTTGGGGCGAATTGCGGATTGCGAGGTCGCTTCAGCCTCCAACGATGGCGTATCATCAACTACTGACTGTGGGTGGAGAACTTCGGATTGCCAACTCGTCACCACATCTCTTAGCAGTTCGGCTTGCGGCTTGCTGAGGGCGTGCAGACTGAACTCTTTGCCGGAAGAACCAGCTGTGTCAATGTCCACGGCCACCACGTTGAGGAGTTGGTGGAGGATGTTCTGCCTGAAATTGACGGTTTGAACCCGGTCTAAGGGTACATTTATCCTGGATTTGCGCAGCACACCTTTTTCGAGCACCAGTTCGCCGTCTTTTATGTAGAAAAACAAGTTGAAATAGTTGAGCAAGGACATAGTCGCTGAGAATGCTGCCAGTCCCAGAAAGACAAGGGTGTAGCCATCGAAACCGGTATTTTTACGATTGAAAAAAAAGACCAAAATGACCACCCAAAGCTGTCGGAACAACAGCTTGAGTACCCTGCCGAGAATGAAGATGATGGCAGCCGATGACTGGCGGGTAGGCTGGGAGAAAGGCTGGGTTTCGGTCATTTTCAATTTAGTTGTCTTTCACACGTTCCTAAAACTCATTTGCAAATATACAATTCATGCTTTGTCTTGTTTGAACAGCTTTGTTCTCAAAATCGAATGAGTGCCTACCTTTGCCCCCTTCAATCGAAAACAATGAATCTCTACGACGCCACCATCCAACTCTTGCTCGACAACAAGCCGCTGTTGTTGTTCCTTGTGATTGCCATCGGCTATTTCATCGGGCGCATAAAGCTGTTCGGGTTCAGCTTCGGGGTGGCAGCCGTGCTGTTCGTTGGTTTGGCCTTTGGGGCACTGCACCCCGATATGGCATTGCCCGACATTATTTACATCTTGGGGCTTGTACTGTTCGTCTATACCATCGGGCTACGGTCGGGGGCGAGTTTTTTTGCTTCCTTCAAAAAATCGGGGCTGCGGGACAACCTCGTGGTCATCGGCATCCTCGTTTTTTCGGCCATCCTGACCATTGTTTTGGGCAAACTGTTGGGCATGAAAAGCACGCTCACGGCTGGGCTTTTCTGCGGCTCATTGACCAATACACCCGCCCTCGCCTCGGTGGTGGACATCCTCAAGCACAGCATCGGCGACCCCGCAAGCGATGAGGCCCGCAACCTGCTGGCAGAACCCGTCGTCGGCTACTCCCTTGCCTATCCGATAGGGGTGATGGGCGTCATTTTTTTGTTCCAATTGGGCATTCGGTTCTGGCGGATTGATTTCAAGGAGGAAGCTGCCACCACCGCTGAAATAACGGGCGTGGCCACCGAAGAACTGGACCATGTGAACGTGTTCGTCACGCAGTCGAGGTTCATAGGGCGCACACTTAGAGAGATTGGCGAGTCGGGCGAAATTGGCGAAATATTGGTGTCCCGCCGATTGCCGTATGGCAGCAATGAAATCGAGGTTCCGGGGCCGAGCACCATCATCAAATCGGGCGACATCCTCACCTTGGTCGGGTGGCCTGCCGACCTGGAGCGATACCATTCGCAGTTGGGCATCCCCACGGGGCGTGACCTCTCGCTCGACGGCAGCAGCGTTGGCGTCCGCCGTATTTTCGTATCGAACAAGGCGGTGGTTGGCAAAACCATCAAAGACCTGCAACTCTATCAACGGTTTCACGCCATCATCACCCGCATCCGCCGGGGCGATGTTGACCTGCCACGCCGCCCCGACCTTGCCTTGGAATCGGGTGACCGGGTGCGCATCGTTGCCCCGAAAGAGCAGATGAAGGAGGTGAGCAAGTTCCTCGGAGACAGCTACCAACGGCTCTCGGAGGTGGATTATATCAGCATCAGCATCGGCATTGTGCTGGGCCTGCTGCTGGGCATGTTGCCCGTACCACTGCCAGGTGGCTCTACCTTTCACCTCGGCTTTGCGGCTGGGCCGCTCATCGTCGCCTTGATTTTGGGGAAATTGGGCCGCAGCGGTCGGATAATATGGGTCATGTCCCTGAACGCCAATCTGACCCTTCGGCAAATGGGCGCTGTGTTCTTCCTGGCGGGCATCGGCTTGAAGGCGGGCTATTCGTTCTATTCCACTTTCCAAACAGCTGGTTTTCAATTGATTGCACTCGGCGGCATTGTCACCTTGGCCACGGCTTTGCTCGGCATTTTGGTCTTCCGTTTGGTCTTCAAAATGCCATTCAACCTACTCATGGGCGTCATGTCCGCCCTGCACACGCAGCCCGCCTGCCTCGCCTTCGCCAATGAAAAAGACGACACGGGCGCTGCCAACATCGGCTACGCCACGGTTTTCCCCACAGCGATGGTGATGAAGATTTTGTTGGCGCAGGTGATTTTGGGGTGGTAGGGATGCTGGATGCCAGTTCCTTTTTTGTCGAAAAAAATAATTGCCATTATCAGGTTAATTTTGATGCTTTGTTCAAAAACAGGTGTTTTGTGGCCTAACCATTAACAGCTAAACTTGCCAAACATGAAAAATCTGCCTTTTTCCAAGTTCATCCTATTTGCCAGCTTGGCAGTGCTTGTTTTCAGCCTCGCTTCCTGCGCTGGTGTGGAACCCGTGAAGGAATGTTTGCATGGCAAACAATATGGCTTCCTTTATGGCCTGCTGCACGGCTTCATCACGCCCATCAGTTTTATTGGCAGCCTGTTCGACGACAACGTGGCCATCTATGCCGTGAACAACAAGGGCGGCTGGTACGACCTTGGCTTCCTATTGGGGTCTGGTGGCTGGGGATTCTTGGCCGGTAACAAATCGAAGAAAAAATGATTGTATGGCTGGATTGTTAAATTGTTGAAGGGCTGAACATTATTCATGCCTCCTTAACAATTTGACAATCCAGCAATCCAACAATTAAATGAAATGATTTTCCAAAATGCCCAAGTGCCGCTGGCCGAGTTGCCAAGCATCGAAAACGTTGATTATCAGCGGCTTTCGCCAGCCTATCGGAAAGTGGAGGTCATAGCCACGAGCATTTTCTTTGCCTTTTTGCTGCTGGGCTGGTTGACGTTCTATTTATTTAATCCCTTCAAATTGGCTTGGCTGAGTTGGGCGTTGTTGGGCCTGTGGGCCGGACTATTCGCCTTGGCCGTGCGGGCAGCCATGCGCCGGTTTGCCGCTGAGGGCTACGCATTGCGGCAGCACGACATCCTTCACAAACACGGCGTGTGGTGGCGTACGGTGACAGCCATCCCCTACAACCGGATACAGCACTGCGAAACCAGCCGGGGGCCAGTGGAGAGTTTGTTTGGCTTGGCAACGCTTCGGGTCTTCACGGCAGGTGGCAGCAGCAGTGACTTGAGCATCGGCGGGCTGCCCGTGGAAGAGGCGCAGCGGGTGAAAGAGTTCATCACGGCAAGGATTGGCGGCGTCATTCGGGCTTCGTCATCACCGCCCGAAAGCCGTACAATGGACGCTCCTGAGCAGTAGCAATGGAGAGGGAGATGAGCTTGCCCTTGTAAATAGACCAAGTGGCCGTATTCACCTTCATGGGGTCCAATAAGATGGCGGGCAACTTCTTGCCATTTATATCTGGCCATTTCGCTACCTTATTTTTTTGTTTTTCAGAAGTGACCAAGACATAACCCTGCTTTTTGACTTCCTCTGAAAACCGCTGTTCCATCGTCAACAACGGCAAATTGACGCCGTCCTTCCGCTTTTTCAACGACTTCAAATCAGCATCTGCCACAGGCCGGATGCCCATTTCTTCCAGCTTTTGCTGGAGTTGGGAAAGTTTACCGCTTTTCGTTGGTTTATAAAGCAGAAAATCGAAGGCAGGCTGTGTTTCAAGCCAAGCCATAAACTGCTTGTCAGTGCTGATTTTTTGATTGGTGCGCTTGGCCGCAATGGGCAAAGTGGACATCAACGTTTGCAGCATTGGCAACCAATAAGATGCGAACAAGCGTTTTGCAGGCGGGACAGACATTGTGTCCCTGTATTCATCGGTGCTGAACTTGGCAGGGATGCCATCACTCGTGAAAGCATTGGCCATCAACCCTCTCTGGGTCAATAATGCCAGGTTCAACATATCGGTTTTCCATTCCAAGTAGCTGACTATCTGCGTGAAATTCAGCCCAACGACGGGGTAATGTTCAAACTCCTTGGAAGTACAGTATTCATTGGCCAAAATAGCCTGTTCATCTGCGGTCAGTCCAGGCAGTTTCCAAACAGTCGGGTCAGGTTGGGCAGCCACCAATTGCGAATCAAGTCCCCAAGCTGCAAGGCATTTCAAATAGCATTGGTATTGGTAGTTCGACTCCACGTATTGCGAAGCATAAAAGGCAGCGTGCGTTCTGGCCTTTGGCTTGTCCTCCCAATAATCGTAGTTGAGTTTGGTTTTGGGCACGTACACCATCCCCGGCGGCAGGGTACTTTGTGACAGCCCTCGAATCATTTCAAAGGTTAGCAGCAGCAGTGTGAAAGCGTTTTTCATAAGGCAAAGATAACAAGCCAAGTTTTTGATTAAACGGCATCTGCCATGCGCAAAATGCCCATCTTTCGGTATTTATAACTCAATCCGGCAAGTATCCAAAAGGTATGAATTGTACATGGAGGGTGATTTGTGCAATCGCTTTTTGTAACTTATTTGATTATTTAATTCAAATAAATCTTGTTTTTTGAAAAATATTTCACTAATTTGTGAAAAATTATCCCCAAAATGCTTGCGTATCATCTGGAGTGTTATCAAATTTGCGACACATTCGCTTTCAATCCTTCACATCAAAACGCAATAACCATGCTGTCGCTACTCCGCAAATTATTTACATCCAAACCTGTCGTACCAGCCACGCAGCCGGCTGCCAAAATCCTTCAAGTAGCGCCCCGTGCTGCTTCCAAACAAACGTCCACCGATTTCACCTCGACCGATACCGCAGCAACATCCCCCGGCGAAAACACGCTCCGTTTTGCCCGTCTCATCATGGTGACGGCAGAGAACAACAACAAATTTTATGAAATGAAGGAAAACGCTGGCGGCGGCACCTTTACGGTTCAATATGGCCGGGTGGGCACTACCAGTACCACCCGCACCTATCCAATGGGCGAGTGGAACAGCAAGCTGAACGAAAAGCTGCGCAAGGGCTATATAGACCACACAGGCTTGGTGGTGGAGGCAACACAGGGCAACGAGTTTGCCGAGATACCCGACGCTGCTGTGCGGGCCTTGATGGACGATCTCATGGCCTACTCCCGCCAATCCATCCACCGGAACTACAACGTGGGGGCTGACCAGGTGACCAAACGGCAGGTAGAACTGGCGCAGGGACTGCTCGACCAACTGGTGGCAAGCGTGCGTAAAGGGCTGGATATCAACGCCTTCAACGAAAAACTGATTGAGCTTTACAAAATCATCCCACGGCGGATGAAGAAGGTGCAGGAGCACTTGGTGCAAGCTGCCGACACGCTGGACGAACTGGCTGAAATCGAGAAAAGGCTCGCCGAGGAGCAAGCCACCCTGGACGTCATGCGGGGCCAGGTGGAGATGATTGCGCAGCAAAAAGACCTGAACGGCCAGAAGCCTATCACCCTCTTGGAAGCGTTTGGGTTGGAACTGGAGCCGCTCACCGATGCAGGTTTGGTGAGCCATATCAAGCAGATGATGGGCAGTGACCGGAACAAGTTCAAGCGAGCCTTCAAGGTGACGAACCTCCGCACCCAGTCGCAGTTCGACCAGCACTTGGCGCAGAGCAGCAACAAACGGGTCGAACTCTTCTGGCATGGCAGCCGCAACGAGAACTGGCTGTCCATCCTGAAAACGGGCCTGGTGCTTCGCCCTGCCAACGCCGTCATCACGGGAAAGATGTTCGGCTATGGCCTCTATTTCGCTGACAAGTGCCGGAAATCCCTCAATTATACCTCGCTGAGCGGCTCGTATTGGGCCAGAGGCTCTCAACAGCGGGCTTGGTTGGCACTGTACGATGTGCATCTTGGCAAGCCCTTGGAAATCAGGCAGCATCAGTCATGGTGCGAGCAACTTACCGCCGAGCGCCTTCGCCAGCGAGGCAAGGACTACGATTCGGTCTTCGCCAAGGGTGGTGCTGACCTTGTCAACAACGAGTACATCGTTTATGATGAAAAGCAATGCACCGTCCGCTATATGGTAGAGATAAATGCGTGATGCCCCCAATTCCCCACTTCAACCACTTCAACCAATTCCATCCACCATGTTTCAGTTATTCAGAAAACAACCAGTCAGCATTGACAAGCAAACCGTGAAAGCGGCAGCCGAAAGCCTCATGGCGCAGAACGGCGCTACTACCACCTTAGAGGTGAAGCATCAATTGCGCAGCAACCATTTTATAGCATTTCAATGGGAGGTCTCCAGCTTTATGGACGAGTTGGCGGAAGAAGAAGGCTGGGCTTTTCAATGGACAGGGAAGTTCCGGGTCTATTTCATCCCGAAGCCCACGGATGTAATGGCTGCCTTGGGAGTGCAAGCTTTTTCGGAGAATTAAGACCACCACCTGTTGGCCACCCTTTTCCTATTGGCCGTTTCCGACCCTGTTTTTTCAGTGTTATCATCCCTCCCTTTCCAGCCCCCTTATCCTGGGCCGTTTGCCGATCATGGCCAACCGTTCCCCTAAGAAAAAGGCTTCCCTGGCCTCCAGCGCCGAGAAGTATTGCATGCCTGCACCTGCTGCCCATAGCGCCGTGCAGAGAAGGAACAGGAACATCACCAGGAAGGTGAATCCGATATGCTCGAAAGCGGCGGCGGCTGTAGGGGTGAAATTGAAATTAAGGGAAATGATGTTGAGCAGGTGCCAGACAAGCCCTGTGTCGAGTATCAGGCTGGCCATGATGGAGCAGAGCAGGAGCATGCTGAACACTCCTATCATTTGGCCATAATTATTGCCGATTAGGCTGAACATGCGGATGAGTCCCACCCACAGTCCTTTATCTTCGTAAATCATAACCTGTGTCCAAAGCAGCAATGGCGGAGCAACCAACGGCAACACGACGAACGCAGTGCCGTTCGGTATCAAGAAAACAAGGCCAAACACCATTGCTGCAACGGTCGTCTTCAGCAGGGCGTAAAGCAGGCTGCCCAGCTTTGGAATGTGAGGTTCTGCTTCGCCATCTTCATCCCCATCAGGGGAGCGGTAGCGCCAGCGGGCCACCAAGTATTGGGAGATGAAAACCACGATGCCGATAGCAAGTACCGCAAAAAAATAGAGCCAAGGGTTGCCTTCGTTTTCAAAAAAAGAAATGGGGAACGTCATGGCACTGAAAATTCCCGGCTCAAACTGAAAGAGTTCGCTGGGAGGTACTTCCGCTAACAAGAAGGCACCAGCGCAAAAAATGACGCCCCCGGCAAGGGCAGACAGGGCCAATGGTGAAATGTTCTTTCTCAGGAAAATGAAAGCATCCGTGAAAAGGCTGCCAGCGGTCTTCACTTGCGTGAAATCCACCCGCCGCTCCACATCTGGCGTCAGCCGGATGTCTTCCTCCTTGTTGAAATGTCCTTTGCGGGCTTTCCACCAAGGGAACAGGGCGAAGTAGAAGAGCATGAAGGCGAAGCAGGTGGCAATAAAAATGGCCCGTACCCAATCGGGAGTCTCGGTATGGCGGGTGACGTAGCTCTCGACGAAGCCTGCAAATATGAACAATGGTACGACGCCGACCATCAGGCTCATGCCCCGTCTGGCGGCCATTTGGAACGACCGCTCACGGGATAGCGTGCCGGGGAAGGCCAGCCCACGCCCAAGGGTCAGTCCTGCACCACCTGCCACCACGATGCTCGAAATCTCCACCGCTCCATGCATCCAAATGGTGAGGAACGATTCTTGGAACAGTCCTTTTTCGATGAAAAAATATTGGAACGCACCGACCATCACCCCATTGAATATCAGTGCCCCGATGGTGCCGACACCAAAGAAGAGGCCGAGCACGAAAGTGATGAATGCCACCAGGATATTGTTCAGCGTGATGCCAAGGAACATATTGAACGCTCCGGCCTCCTTGTAAACCGCCATTGGGTCGCCGGATTTGATGTTTTCCTCAGTCATATCCACATAGCTGTCGCCTAATATGCTGCGAAAAAACTCCGGCTCGGCCCAGCAGGACAGTATGCCAATGGCCATACAGAGCGAAAAAATGAACAACGATAAACGCAACTCATGCCTCGACTCGTGGATGAGCCGTGGCAAATCATCCACCCAAAACGCAACAAATGCGCTCCGCCTCGATTTTTTGTTTTTGTAAATATTGAAGAAAATGCGTTGCGCCAGCCCGTTGAGATAAACCCTGACGGAGCGGTTGGGGTAGAAGGTGCGGGCAAAGGAAAGGTCGTCCGTTACATGCACGAAGAGTTCGCTGAGCTTCTCCGGGTCGCTCGCCTGGCCCTCCAGCAGTTGCTCGAATTCCCGCCATTTCTGCTGGTTTTGTTCGATGAAGGTGGTTTCACGCATAGCGTATTTGCATCAACAATAAAGGAATGGAGTTTTATACATTAAAACTATCGTTTTGATGCGACGCTCCCCGAAAAGGGTGAAACGAAAATTTTGCTTT
>WBZM01001251.1_pt1 | contig 21462 bp, 11 predicted proteins | sample 5204271 | NCBI WGS metagenome assembly WBZM01 (sample SAMN12344346, study PRJNA552823) | activated sludge metagenome | biome: Activated sludge suspended growth; feature: Nitrification reactor; material: Wastewater; isolation source: activated sludge from nitrification reactor of wastewater...
TCGGTCGTAGTCGGGCTTTCGGAAGTAGAGCGATGCAAGGTTGAAGAGGTAGCTGCCCTCCCGGTGGCGGGGTTCCAGCAGGTCTTTGTATTTCGCCAAAAACGCCTCCACCCAATCGAACGCCTTGAGGCCGAGGCCAGCATTGGCGATGTTGTTGTAGGTAAAACGGGAGAGTGCGCCGTTTTCGATAAACACTTGATTGTCAAGCCCTTCCTTGTAGATTTCAAAGACCTGCCCCAGCCAGAACGCCTGCTCGCCAGCCTCCCGCCGGGTGTTGATTTGCCGGATGCAGCAGTTCACGGCGAGGGTGCTCACCTCCCGCATTTCGGCTTTCGGGAAACGCCCGACCTGTTGTCGCATGGCCTCCCGCAATTGTCCGAACCACGCCTTCGGTTCCGCCTCCGACAGCGCCCGGTAACCGAAGTACCACACGCCCACCGCCGGAGTTTGGGCCAAATTTTGGCGCTCCACCTGCGCCAGCACCTCGTCCAGCAGTTCCAGCCGCAGGTCGGCTTCCGACACCGCCTTGTGCATCAGCGCCGTGCAGCTTTGGCGCAGCTTGTTGGCGATGAAAAATAGGTCGCCCGCATCGGCTAATTCCTGAAAATGGCGACTGGCCGTGCGCCGCTCCCTTGCCCCGGACTCGTAGCGCTCCAAGTGCAGCAAGTGACTGAGATAGTGGTAGTCGAGGTGGCGGTGCGGTTGGGCTTCGAGGGCGTCCTCGGCTTTTTTCAAGGTGGTTTCGTAGTGGCGTTCCAGCCCCCGTTGGCGCAGCGACTTGGCCAGCCGAAGCTGGAAGGCAGCATCGTTTTCCGCTTCCAATTCATTGATAACCAAGAAGTTCTGCGCCAGTTGGTGCAGGAAGGAGACGGTGTAGGACAACCGTTTTTCATCGAAACTCTCTGAAGGAAAAATGGCTTTGAAGACGGTTTGCTTCGCAAAAACATCGGCCTTTTTCGAATCCTTTTTTTCAAAAAAATAGTCGAAGAGCGCCACCACGTCTTCCCGCAGGTTATGGTAGGGCGAACGGAGGTATTTGCCGAAGGCGGTGAGTTCGGCGGGGGAGAAGGTTCGGAGGAGTTCGAGGAGGCGGGAGTCTTGCATTTTGGCTGCTTGTTTATAGAATGCTCACGAGGAGGATGGCACACGAATGACACGGATGTTACAGATTGGGACAGATTAAATCCGTTTTCATCCACCGAATCCGCCCAATCCGTGGTTCCATCCTCCTCGCGGTACTTTGGGTAAATTCTTGCCCCAAGTGATAATATTTCAATAGCACAAAACAAATAAAAATTTGGATGATTTTAGTTTTAAAAAATTGATAAACAGTTATTTACAAGAATAATTTGTAGAATAATTTTGGAAAATGCCCAAAAATGTCCTTGCAGCCCAGCATCCTTCACGCCACTTTTGTACCATGCCAAAACGGCTGCCCGCACTAAGCCTTGTTATCGCTCCAAAGCGCCAACAAGGCTGGTCGGAGCGCTTGGCACGAAACCTAAAATCTAAGGGCTATGAAAATTTTTCCTTTTCTACTTTGCATCTACTTTTTTGTAACAAACATTGCAGCACAACCAATCATCCAGTGGCAAAAGTCGCTCGGTGGCAGTGCCAGTGATATTGCTTATTCCATTCAACATACGAACGACGGAGGCTATGTTGTGGCAGGTGAGTCTGCTTCAAATGATGACGATGTGTCGGGCAATCACGGAGGCCAAGACTACTGGGTGGTGAAATTAACCGCTGGAGGTGAGATTCAATGGCAAAAGTCGCTCGGTGGCAGTAGCGATGACCAAGCCTATTCCATCCAGCAGACGAACGACGAAGGCTATGTTGTGGCAGGTTGGACCTATTCAAATGATGGTGATGTGTCGGGCAATCACGGAGGCCAAGACTATTGGGTGGTGAAATTAACCGCTGCGGGCGATATCCAATGGCAAAAATCGCTCGGTGGCAGTAGCGATGATAAAGCCTATTCTATCCAGCAGACGAACGATGGGGGCTATGTTGTGGCAGGTGAGTCTGCTTCTATTGATGGCGATGTGTCGGGCAATCACGGAGGCCAAGACTATTGGGTGGTGAAATTAACAGATACGGGCGACATCGAATGGCAAAAGTCGCTCGGCGGCAGTGGTTTCGATTTTGCTACTTCCATCCAACAAACGGGCGATGGTGGGTATATTGTGGCTGGATTGTCTGCTTCAGAAGATGGCGATGTGTCGGGTAATCACGGTTTTGGTGACTGTTGGGTGGTGAAATTAACCGGTACGGGCGACATCCAATGGCAAAAATCGTTCGGTGGCAGTGACACTGATATTGCCAAGTCCATCCAGCTTACGGACGACGGCGGGTATGTCATGGCTGGATACTCTCATTCAAATGATGGCGATGTGTCGGGCAATCATGGACAAAGTGATTACTGGGTGGTGAAAATAACCGATACAGGTGACATCCAATGGCAAAGGTCGCTTGGTGGCAGTAGGTCTGATGATGCCTATTCCATACAACAGACGGGCGATGGCGGGTATATTGTTGCAGGTGAGGCTATTTCAATTGATGGCGATGTGTCGGGCAGTCATGGAAGCGATGACTTTGACTACTGGGTAGTGAAATTAACTGATACGGGTGATATCCAATGGCAAAAGCCGCTCGGTGGAAGTGGCAGGGATGTTGCCCACGCCATCCAACAGACGGGCGATGACAGGTATGTTGTGGCAGGTTGGTCTGATTCCAATAATGGCGATGTTTCGAGCAATCACGGTTTTGGTGATTACTGGGTAGTGAAATTATTCTTTTCAAACTCTGCTGTCTCCGGCAACATCCACCTCGACCCCGAAAATGACTGCCTCGCAGACCCTAACGAAGCCCCCATGCAAGGCTGGCTCATCCAAGCAGCTGGTAATCAATCCTATTCCACCTTGACTGACGCCAACGGTTATTTTCTACTGCCGGTGGATACGGGTGAGTACGAGGTGACGGCAACGCCGCCAAGCCCCTACTGGGACATCTGCAACAGCCCGACGACCGTGGCACTTAGTATGCACGACACCACTTTGCTCGACTTCCCTGTTTCGCCTATCATAGATTGCCCCTATCTGACCGTGGACATCAGCGCCCCCTTCCTGCGCCGCTGTTTTGACAACAACTACCACGTACACTACTGCAACGACGGCACTATCGCCGCCGAGGACGCCACAGTGGAAGTCACGCTCGACCCCTATTTCACCTACGTTTCATCCAGCATACCCCCTGCTTCGCAAAGCGGAAACACGCTCACTTTTGATTTGGGAGATGTCGAAATCGGAGATTGCGGCAGCTTCCAAATTACCGCTTCGCTCAGTTGTGACTCGACCATTTTGGGGCAAACGCACTGCACTTCCGCCCACATCACGCCCGACTCGCTCTGCCTGCCCCCCAGCCCACTCTGGGACGGCAGCAGCATCGAAACCGACGTGTCCTGCAATGGCGACAGCGTTGTTTTCACCATCACCAACGTGGGCACGGGTGGGATGCCCGCCCCGCTCGGCTTCATCATCATCGAAGACCAAATCGTGCTGCTGACCGACGAGTTTCAGCTTGGGCCAGGCCAGTCCACCACCGTCACCGTGCCCGCCAATGGCAGCACCCTCCACCTCGAAGCGCAACAGGCGTCAGGCCATCCCAGCGGCTTCGCCAGCACCGGGGCCACCATTGAAGGCTGTGGCGGCTGGCTCAGCCTCGGCTTCTTCACCCAGTGGTCCTTCGACGACGACCCCGACCCCTTCACCGATGTGGACTGCCAAGCCAACGTCGGCAGCTACGACCCGAACGACAAGCAGGGCTTCCCCGCTGGCCTCGGCGACGAGCATCTCATCGAACCGGGACAGGACATCGAGTACCTCATCCGATTCCAGAACACGGGTACGGACACGGCCTTCAAGGTCGTTATCGTGGACGTGCTGCCGCCGGAACTTGACCTCGCCACCGTGCGACCCGGTGCCAGCAGTCACCCCTACACCTACGGCGTGACACCGGAGGGTTGGCTGACCTTTACTTTTGAAAATATCATGCTGCCGGATTCCAACGTGAACGAGCCTGCCTCCCACGGCTTCGTGCGCTTCCGGGCTTCGCAAGTGCCGGGGCTGGGGTATGGCAACGTCATTGCCAATACTGCTCTCATCTATTTTGACTTCAATGCGCCGGTACAGACGAACACTTACCGCCACAAAATCGGGCAGGTGAACCCGTGGACCTTGGTGGGAACTACGCCGCCCGTTTTTCAACAAAAAACAAGGGTGAAAGTCGTTCCTAATCCATTGACAGACAGTGCTTTATTGCAAGTAGAAGGCATTGAGGCGGGGCCGCTCCGGCTGGTGCTGACGGATGTTTCTGGCAAGGTATTGCGGCAGCAAACGACCCAAGGTACGGGCTTTGAGTTCCAACGGGGCGAGCTGGCACCGGGCCTGTATTTCTTCCAAATTGTGTCGAACGACGAGCGGATAGCAAATGGGAAGTTGATGGTGCGCTGATGCCGCCATTTGTGTTGGATGCCCCAAGCGCATGTCTAAATGGGCCATTAAAACAGTTCCCAAGCGAAAAGGCGAGCCACCCTGCGCTCGCCCTTTTGCTTTTTGGGCTCCTGAAAATTACGACCTTGTGGACAAAATGCATTACTCGATGAAATACCTCGCACTCAGCCTGCTCGTTTTACTGCTCAACTGCGGCTCCTCAACGACTGAACCCCTTCCGTCAACCGTCAACCGACCACCGACCACCGACCACCGTGAGCCGTCAACCGACCACCGTGAGCCGTCAACCGTCAACCGTCAACCGTCAACCGTCAATCCCATTCCCGACGGCTGGACAGAAATCACCGCCCTCGACCCGAGCATCCAACTAGATTTGCGGTACGCTACCGCCAACAATTTCGTGAAGGAAAAAATGTACGACTGCGGGCGCTGCTTCTTCCGCACGACGGTTGCGAAAGCACTTGTGAAGGCCCACAAAGCCCTGCAAAAACAGGGCTACGGAGGCCTGAAAATGTACGACTGCTACCGCCCCCGCCCCATCCAATGGAAGCTGTGGAAAAAAGTGCCCGACCCCCGCTACGTGGCCGACCCCCGAAAAGGCTCGATGCATAACCGGGGCATGGCCGCCGACCTGAGCATCGTGGGCAAGGACGGCAAGGAATTGGACATGGGCACCGAGTTCGACTTCTTCGGCGAGGAGGCTTACCATGCCTACACCAAGCTGCCCAAGCAAGTGCTCGACAACCGAAAACTGCTGCTGAAAACCATGGCCGACGTGGGCATGAAGCACACGACGACGGAGTGGTGGCATTATTCGCTCCGCAATGGGAAGTTCGGTCTGGCGGACTGGGAGTGGGATTGCGATTAAGGCCAAGCCTCGATGACCACTTTTTTGGAAATTATGGTCTGGCCGTCCGTTGCTTGCATCCAATAAACGCCCCTTGGCAGGTGCCCGACGGGGATTTCCACGGAGGTGACAGCGATTGGCCAGCGCTTTTCAAGGACTAAAATGCCGTTTGCGGCGCAAAGCCTTAGGTGGTTGATTGGCCGCTCACAGCCGATGTTCAGCACTGTGGCGGCGGGGTTGGGATATACGTTTAAACCCGTCTTTATGGCAGGTAAATCCCTTGCAGCGTCAATATTGCAGACTGTTTCGATGATATAAATCCCCGTGTCGCAAGTGATTTGGGTGGCATGGGCACATGCCACGATGAAGGTGTCCACGCCCTCGTAGTTCGGCGCGGCATGGTAGAACAGTGAGTCTAAGGAATTGACATTGGTCAGGATGGCTTCCCCATGAGTCGGTGCTTGGACAAAACTGGGCGGGTTCCAGGAGGGATAGCCAACCCGCCCTAAGCTCAACAGGCTGCCACATGCAACGGTGTGGTGCTCCGTGAAACTGCCTGCACGAAGTCCGCACAGGGAGAAGGTGGCCAACAGCAGGAGTACGATATGCTTTTTCATGCGCTTTATAAGTTCTTGTCCACAATTATTGAATAGCTATTTCGGCTTCTTTTTTCACGCTTCAGCGTTAAAAATACTCGCCGATGCGCTGCATCGCCTGCGTTTTTTGCCTCGAAGCCTAAAAAAATAATCTCGAAATAACTTATTCATAATTATGAACAGGAACTTATACCATGTTTAATAACCCTAAAATCAAACCACAATGGCCAAAGGTCGCCCCATGCGAGGCCCAACGCCATCATTGTTCCAATACCGGATTTGCATCACGACCACATCATCGGGGCTGTAGCCATTGGTGGTGGTCTTAAAACCCGTTGCTCTTTTAATTTCCTTGTAGGTCAAATCAGGCTGGCGCTCTTCCAATACGATGCCCTCAGCCGCCCGGTTGGGCCTCGCCGAAGCCTTAATCTTGCCGCTTGTATCGCCAAGTTCCAGTTTTGGGTCAAGTACCTCCACGTTGATGTCAGACGGGCGGGCTTTGGGGTCTTTCGTCAAGGGAAGCCCGGAAGCCAGCATCCGCACCGGGTCGTTGCCAATCTTGCTTTGGGCAAACGTGGCCAAAGCCGTCATATAATCCTCCACTTTTAGGCGGAGCGGTTTGAAAATCCTTAATCCGTCAATATTATTACGGACGGCATTCGGAGCAGCAGCGACCATTTCGTCGTATGCTTTTTCAAAATCGGCTGAACTGACAGGGGCATCCACGAAATCAGGATTGTCCTTTATGCCAGCATTGGCATTCGCTGACATGGAGAGAAAATCAGCCTTGTTCTCGTTGGTAAAACTGACGATGAAACGTTGTTTCCGTGACATATTGGTTTCAATTTTGGTGAAAAAAAAAATGATTTATGCTTTTGCGCTTGGGCAAGTGTCGTGAAAATTAGGGCAAATTATATTAGGTGACTTCACACCTTAACAAACAAGGAACATGCCAAAAACACAAAACACTTACATAGAAATAGCATTTTTTGCCGGGTTGCCATCTCAAATTTTTTCCAATTGCTGACTCGCCCATTGTATGGTTTTAATCAAACAATGTAATGATTTAGTCAAACAATGCAATGTTTGACCAAACCATTGCAATGTTTTGAGTCAACCATTACATTGTTTTAGTCAACCATTACATTGTTTTAGTTAAACAATGTAATGGTTTAGTCAAACAATGTAATGTTTTAGTCAAACAATGTAATGTTTTAGTCAGCAAGTGTATGGGTTGAATAAAGGGATGGGGCTATCGGGGAGGGTTTTCTTGAGTGATGGAAACCTAGACTTTTGGATGATTTGCGTCCGATTTGGAGCCGCCAGCCCCCAGACCCCGAATGGGGTCGAACGTGAATAGCCCCGTATGCAATGCGGGGAAAATGTGTCGCAAAGTGGTCGAAACCCCAACGGGGTTGAATGTGCTGCGGCATTGGTATTCAACCCCTGTAGGGGTTGCGGGCGATGTGACGTTTGTGGCCCCCGGATTGCCTGTCTGCCGACTGGCAGGCATCCGGGGCTATTCGGGTTTGACCACTTCGTGGTCGGCTGACATGGAAATGGGTCAACTTTTCTAAAGTTCTTTGAACAATTGAATACGTTTTCAGACAAGGGGGCAAGCCCCCTTGGAATAGCCACCACTCCAAGGGGGCTTGCCCCCTTGTTGATTCCATTAACTCAGTTTGTTGCTCAAAGAACTATAATGCTTTGGATTACTGAGAATTTGAAATGAGTTTCACGAAGAATTCTTGGAAAGATTACCCAACCAAAATTTATGTTTGCGGGTGACATGAGAGTTTATTAGACTGCACGTTAATAGGTTTTGCGCAAATTCCGGACAGGGTTGATAAAGTTGATAAGAGTTGAAGAGGATGATATGCGCAAAACCTAATGACACCGAGAATAAACTTCACACCACCGAACAACCATCACGACAGCTAACCATCTGTTCCTATTAAATTGGAAGATATGAAGATTGCCAAAAGAAAAATTTTGAATTTTACATTTTTAATCTGCTTGGGATTACTGCTTAATCTGTTGGAATTGGTGACAATAAGTAAAGTTTGTGAGTATCCAGAACATGGGCCTCATTATTATGGATTTCCAAGGATTTATCGAACAAACATGACTTGGGTGAACAGTGGCTCTGGAGTCATCTATATATTTAATTGGCTTGTAAATATAGCCTTTTGGATAATAGTATCGGTTGGTGCTTGGAGTGCCACAAAGAAGTTGTTCAATTTGAGAATAAGGTTTCCAAAATTGATAATGATAATAGTCATTTTTATTTCTATAACTTATCAAATTTTAGGAGGAATTGCATTGGATTTGGAATTCGAATTTTTCCATGATGTGAAATTGAATTATTATGAACAAGAAATTCATTGCAATTCAAAAATAATATTTTTTAATTTCGGGAGTGATGCACAAGACTGAACTTCCAATTGTATCAATTATTTCAAAACTTGCCCGCTAAAGCCAGACTTCTTCCGAAGGTATTAGCCATAGTTCGAGCCAGTGTTCTGCACAGCGACACTACTTCAGTTCCTGTAGAAAATTTGCCCTTTCAACCGGAAAAAGAGTTCCGGTGTACGAATCAAGAAACAAGCAACCGCAAGGCAGAATTTTGCGTACATTTGCGACCATTTTGAAGAAAATTGGTTTAGAAAAGTTTAGGAAGTTTAGAAGGTTGGGTTGCGCAAGCACGTATTTAAACCTCCTAAACTTGCTAAACCTCCTAAACCTCTTTCAACCTTTTATGAAAAACATCCGCAATTTCTGCGTCATAGCCCATATTGACCACGGCAAGAGCACGCTGTCCGACCGACTGTTGGAGACCACCAAGACCATTGCCGAGCGGGACATGAAAGACCAGGCCCTCGACAACATGGACTTGGAGCGGGAGCGGGGCATCACCATCAAGAGCCACGCCATCCAACTCTATTACAATCACACCAATGGGGAGAAGTACACCCTGAACCTGATTGACACCCCAGGCCACGTGGATTTCAGCTACGAGGTGAGCCGTTCCATCGCCGCCTGCGAGGGTGCGCTGCTGCTGGTGGACGCCACGCAGGGCATTCAGGCACAGACCATCTCGAACCTGTACCTGGCCATTGACCACGACCTCGAAATCATTCCGGTCATCAACAAGATTGACATGCCCAATGCGATGATTGACGAGGTGACCGACCAGATTCTGGAACTCGTGGGCTGCAAGAAAGAGGACATCGTGCTGGCCAGCGGCAAGACGGGCCTTGGGGTGGAGAACATCCTCACCGCCATCGTGGAGCGCATCCCTGCCCCCAAGGGCAACCCGGAGGGCAAGTTGCAGGCCCTGATTTTCGATTCTGTTTTCAATTCGTTCCGGGGCGTCATTGCCTATTATAAAATCGTGAACGGCACGATGAAGAAGGGCGACAAAATCCGCTTCTTCCATACGGCCAACGAGTACAATGCCGACGAGGTGGGCATCCTGCAACTGAACATGATACCCAAACCCGAAATGAAGGCGGGCGACGTGGGCTACGTCATCACGGGCATCAAGCAGTCGAAGGAGATTAAGGTGGGCGATACCATCACGCACCATGCGAACCCTTGCCACGAACCGATACATGGTTTCGAGGAGGTGAAGCCGATGGTATTTGCGGGCGTTTATCCCATCGAGAACGAGGATTTTGAAGACCTGCGGGAAAGCCTGGAGAAACTGCAACTCAACGACAGCTCGCTGACCTTTGAGCCGGAGAGTTCTGCGGCACTTGGCTTTGGCTTCCGCTGCGGCTTCCTCGGCATGTTGCACCTCGAAATCATCCAGGAGCGCCTCAGCCGGGAGTACGATATGGAGGTCATCACGACCATCCCGAACGTGTCGTACTATGCCTATACGACCAAGAAGGAGCAAATCTTCCTGCGCACCCCGGTGGACTTCCCCGACCCTACCATGTTGGATTATGTGGAGGAGCCGTACATCTCAGCGCAAATCATCACGAAGCCGGAGTACATCGGTTCCATCATGACCTTGTGCCTGGAGAAGCGGGGCATCTTCAAGAACCAGAGCTACCTCACCCCTACCCGTGTGGAGCTGACGCTTGAAATGCCCTTGGCCGAAATCGTATTCGATTTTTACGACCGACTGAAGTCCATCAGCCGGGGCTATGCCAGCTTCGACTACCACCCCATCGGCTATCGGGAGAGCGACCTCGTGAAGGTGGACATCCGCCTGAACGCCGAACCTGTGGACGCCCTTTCTGCCCTCGTACACCGTGACAAGGCCTACGCCTTTGGCCGTCGCATCTGTGAAAAACTAAGGGAATTGCTGCCCCGCCAGCAGTTCGTCATCGCCATACAAGCATCCATTGGCGCCAAAATCATTGCAAGGGAAACCATCTCCGCCATGCGTAAGGACGTAACCGCCAAGTGCTATGGCGGCGACATCAGCCGTAAGCGCAAGCTGCTCGAAAAGCAGAAGAAGGGCAAGAAGAAAATGCGCCAAATCGGCAACGTGGAAGTACCACAAAAGGCGTTTTTGGAGGTGCTCAAGTTGGATTGAGTTGGGAGTCATTGATTTTGGGTTGTTTTGAAAATTGCCATGCAATTTTCAAAACAACCCAAATGTTAAAAAGGTATTTCGATGCCGCCGTTATGAAATAATAAGGGGGGCTTGTGAGCGATTTTCCAAGGAAAATCGCCCGCAAGCCCCCTTTTATTTTTGTAACACCTTGAAAATCAGGGATGACTAATATTAGTCTTTCAAAAACGACTGAATGTCACCGTATTTTAGCAACACGTAAACAATTTTCAAAAACACGGTTGGCAATCGAGGAATGAGCACTTTAAGACCACAAGTAGAATGTTACTTTTGACCCCTGCGAGAGTCACACACGTTAGTGCTTCACCAAAAATAAATTCATGAAAAACACTACCCTTTCATTAGGACTCTTCTGGGTCATCCTTTTTTCTACGTTTCAGACTGCCCATGCACAATTAGAACTTGGCTTTCAAGCTGGTAAAAACTGGTTTGAAGGTGACGCCCATTGCATGGAAAAAGACCCAATCAACCCGTTCACCTGGACGGGCGGCAGTTTTGGGCTTTTCGGAAGGTATCTTTTTGCTGACCGCCAATTCGGCGCAAGACTTCATTATGCCTACCTGCCCCTTAAATTCGACGAGGGACGCTATGATGAATTAGGCCATGCCAATCGCAATTTCAGTGGCAAGAACAAGGCTTCGGACCTTGCCCTTGAACTGGAATGGAACCTGCTTCGGCATAAAAAACTGTATCCTTATTTATTCGGTGGCTTAGGCGTACAGTTTGCCAAGTATGACATTGACTGGAATGAGTCAAACCAATCGCCTGAGCTTCTGGCCTTGATTTCGCAGGACAAGAAAGAGGCGAAAAAGCAGCATTTCATCATCCCCGTAGGCTTCGGCATCAACTGGCGTGCCACAGAGCGCATTGGCATCCATTTGGAAAATGCCATGCGACTTTTGACCTCCGACTATATTGATGGAATCAGCGAGGCTGGCAATCCCGAAGCCAATGACTGGTATGGCTATTCCATGCTCGGTGTTACTGTTGGCCTCAAAGGCGAACCAGATGCTGACAAGGATGGTATTGTTGATAAAAAAGACGAGTGCCCGGAGGTTTTCGGCCTGAAGACCCTGAACGGCTGCCCCGACACCGACCTCGATGGCATCCGTGACCTCGATGACCGTTGCCCAACCAATCCTGGCGAGCTGGCTTACCAGGGCTGCCCCGACACCGACCTCGACGGCGTAGTTGACATAGATGACAATTGCCCCGATGTGAAAGGCTTGGTTGACCTGAAAGGCTGCCCCGATGCCGACCTTGATGGAATTACTGATTTGGAGGACGTTTGCCCCAATGTGAAGGGCATAGCTGCCATGAAGGGTTGTCCCGATTCGGATGGTGACAATATCACGGATGCCGACGACAAATGCCCCAACGAAAAAGGCACTGCCGCTACCACAGGCTGCCCTGACTCAGACGGTGATGGCATTGCCGACAGGGAAGACACCTGCCCGAACGAGAAGGGCGTTCTGACCTACAAAGGCTGCCCGATGCCCGATGCTGACAAGGACGGCATTGCCGATGCGGATGACAAATGCCCCACCGTGGCAGGAAATGCATCCAACGGAGGCTGCCCCGTTGCTGTGGAAGAAAAGAAAATCTGTACGGCATGTACAACCGGGGTCAAAGACCCAATCTTCCAAGCCAATTGCAAGAAACCAAAGAAGCTGTCGAAACTGGGCACCAACCCAGAATTTGGCAACTCACATGCGCTTTCGCCTACCCAGTTCTACGAGAAATTGGACAAGGCATACAGAAGCAACAATGTTGACAAGGTCTTCCTCGACCGAATCTACAAAGCGATGGGCTACACGGGTTGGAAGGATGCAAAGCCAGAACATTTCTCCAATGTTGTGCTGCCAATCGGCACATCAGGTATGTTGGGCTATGGCAAGCATCACGGCACCGGCTGCTATACGCTGCCCGACAGCGACTACGACCGCCAAGCCTTCCATATCGTGGCTTTGAACGGCTGTGATTTCCACTTTATGAAAACTTGCGGGAACCACTTTTTCTTCTGCAAGTAATCAGCGGCGTAATTGGTATAAAAAAGGCCCTTCCAAGCTGTATGGCTTGGAAGGGCTTCTTTTTTGCAATTCAAACGGCTAAGCTTTTAGTGGATATGGATGAAATTCGGTTCTTTCCCTACTTTTGGCCAAAATCCTTTAAAAATGCTATTTGCCAAGGGCACCAAAGTAAAATTCAGGCATACAGATGACGAGGGCGAAGTGAGGGGTCTCGTAGAAGGAGGCATGGTCAACGTTTACATGCCCAAATACGATATGGAAATACCGGCCTGGCCCGAAGACCTCATCCGTGCAGAAGCGGACGGGCGGCATCCGGTAAAGGCGAAAGTGGTTGAAGCCAAAAAAGAAGTTGCACCAACCGTCCCACCCCCATTGGCTGTCGAATCGCAGTACACGATTTTGAAAAGCCTCGGCATTCAATTGGTGTTTGAACCAATGGACAGCAAAACAGAGATACCGGAGAAATACGGCCTCTACCTGCTCAACGATACCCGGTATGATGTGGTTTTCGAGTTGAGACTGCTGCTCAACAGCCGTGGCCCACAGACTTGGAATGACAAATTGAGGGCTGTGAGCTATTTGCGACTCGGCGATTTTTTGTACGATGACCTCAACGAATCGCCAGAGTTCGAGATGGAATGCAGTTGGCTGACGACCGAGGGGCTTTCGGAGCCGGATTTCAAATCCTTGAAAATCAAGCCCAAGACCTTTTTTGGCAATTTGCGGACTGCCCCCTTCCTCAACCGTCCGGTGCATTGGTACAGGATGTTTGAAAAACCGGAGCAGACTTCACAAAATGTTAGCGAAGACCTTGCGAGCTACACCAAGCGCAACGCCAAGCCGACTGCAAGGGTGGGAAGTTCCAATGCCAGCCACCGCAATTACCAAGTACCTGACACAAATGAACTGGCTCATTTTACACCTGAAATTGACCTGCACATCGAGAAATTGACAAACAGTTGGCGCAAGCTGACAAGTGGTGATATTTTAAAGATTCAACTGTCTCATTTCGAGTCATTTCTGAACAAGGCCCAACGGTTGGGGGTCGAGCGGGTGTTTATCATTCACGGTGTGGGCGAGGGAAAACTCAAAGACGCCATCGCTACCCGACTCATCCAAAATCCGGGTGTAAATACTTTCAAAAACGAGTTCCACCCACGGTATGGCTGGGGTGCTACGGAAGTAATTTTTTAGGGATGCTGGATGTGGGCAGTTATCAAACCGATGCTCGAAAATTTTTAGTTCTTACATTTCTTTCACATGAAATCGCCCTTTTTGACAATTAGACATGCGGTTGTTTGCAGCTTATTTGTGCTTGGCTTTGCAATGCCAGCACTTGGGCAATTGATGGAGGTTACGGATGCGACTACCGCCCCGATTACCCCTGAGAACCTTATCTCCAATATTTTCCTCGGCGACGGCGTGGAAGTGGTGGATGTGAGCTTCGAAGGAAACCCAATTTCGGTAGGCTATTTCAAGAACGGCAATAATGCCGTTGGCATTGAAAGGGGCATTGTGATGACAACTGGCCGGGCGGCTTCCACCAATTGCGATATTGCAGGACAAGGTGGGGCCGACTGCGTTGGCAGTGACCAAACCTCGGCACAGAACAACAGCTCGGCCATCGATACTGACTTGAGCAATATTGCCGCCGGGGGATTTGATGTGTTTGATGTGGCCAAATATACGATTACGTTCATCCCTACCTCCGATACCCTCCGGTTCAAATACGTTTTCGCCTCGGAAGAATACCCAGAGTTCAGTTGTGACCCCTTCAACGATGTATTTGGTTTTTTCATCAGTGGGCCAGGACTCAATGGCCCTTACCAAAACAATGCTGTTAATATAGCCTTGATACCAAACACCACCGAAGCGGTTTCCATCAACAACGTCCATCCAGACGACCCTGTGCCCCCCAGTTGCAGCCCAGAATACGGTCAGTATTACAATGCCAACGGGAACAATACCCAACCGACCTACGACGGCTACTTGGATGTTTTTACGGCAGAGGTGGTGGTCATACCTTGCCAAACTTATGTCATAAAACTGTCCATCGCCGATGTGGGCGATGATATTTATGATACAGGGGTATTCCTTGAAGCAAAATCATTCGGGACAGGTTCACTACAAGTCGAGACAACCACTGTCAGTTTGGATGGGGCCATCACAGAGGGTTGCTCCAATGGAACCATCAGTTTTTCAAGCCCCCGACCTGTGGCCACGGACTTAATACTCGATTATACCTTGATCGGTACCGCACAAAACGGTGTTGACTACCAGGCCGTACCCCTCAATCTTTTCATCCCAGCGGGCGACAGCATCATTACCATTGATATTGTGGGCATCGCCGATGGCCTGACCGAGCCGCTCGAAAGCATCGGGATAGACATTCAAAGGGACATCTGCAATCGGGACACGTTTTGGATGTTCATCCGGGACAATGGCATACTGCCCCCTGAACTCGGCCTCGACCCCAATGTCTGTGTGGGCGAACCTTATACTTTGGATGCTACCCTGCCCATACCATTGCCCGACCCACCGAGCTTTACCACTACGCAAGACGTTGCCATAGAGAACGGTACGCCAGCTATTTCAAGCCTATTGGTGGCAGGGGTACAACCCACCACATTAGGCCCTGGCGTCATCCAGTCCGTTTGCGTGAATATTGACCATAACTGGGTGGATGATGTTGACCTATTCCTGTTATCCCCCGGCGGCCAGTTCATCGAGCTATCTTCCGACAATGGCTCCAATTGCGACGACTACACCAATGTTTGTTTCACACCAAACAACACCAACAATATTGGGGCAACCTTTCCTTGGCCTCCCTGCACTTCAGGTGGACAGCCCTCGTTTGCCAATGGCACCTTTGCCCCGGAAGGCGTTTGGTCTGACCTTTGGGATGGAGATTACCCGACCAATGGTGAATGGCAGTTATTGGTGATTGACGACCAAACAGGCTTCAATGGAAGCATCCTTGACTGGACCATCACATTCGAGCCAATTTACCAAGTCCACTATGAATGGTCGCCGACCGCTGGCCTAAGTTGTTCTGATTGCCCCAACCCCATTGCTACTCCGTCCCAGACTACTGAATACATCGTGACGGCCCGTGACAACTATGGATGCGAAGTAATGGATTCCATCACCATCAACACGAACCCAACGCCCGATGCACCGACCATCAATTGTGTGGAGGTGACGGTGAATAGCATAAATTTCGAGTGGGATGCAGTTGGCGGGCCAGAGGGCTATATGGTCAGCATAAACGGCGGGCCTGCTTTCCAAACGAACAATACCAGTTACTTGGTTGGAGGCCTTGATTTGGATTCCACGGTCACGATTGTTGTTTATGCGCTGAATGCGCAATGTGATGGCCCTCCCGGAACGGCCACCTGCGCTACCCCACCCTGCCAAGCCCCAAACCTAAGCATCGTAAACCTTACCAATATCAACTGCAATGGTGGGTCTGGGGCCATTGAGTTGCAGGCAAGCGGTGGGTTTGGCGGATATACCTATTCGTTGGGCAACCAAACCAACACATCGGGTGTGTTCCTGAACATTCCTGCCGGTACGTACACCTTCACGGTGGAGGATTCGCAGAACTGCCCGAACAGCATTCAGGTAACTTTCTCGGCCCCGCCATTGATGCAAACGACCCCACAAATAGCCACTGGAATCAGTTGCTTTGGGCTGGCAGATGCGACTATTTCAGCGCCAACCACAGGGGGAGTTCCGCCCTATAGTTTTGCTTGGAACAATGGCCAGACCGACTCCATTGCCGTGAATATCGGTGTTGGCCAGCAAATCATTATCGTGACCGATGACAACGGTTGCACCGTGGCCGGAACCATCAACGTTACACAGCCTCCATTGCTTACCATCAATGCCAGTGCCCAAAATGCTGTTTGCAACGGCACTCCGACCGGAGCAGCACAAGCCATTGCCGTAGGCGGCACAGCACCATATGACTACCAATGGGACGCTGCTACGGGTAATGCAACAACTCCTTTGGCAAGCAACCTGGCAGCGGGCACTTATTCAGTGACCGTGACGGATGACCATGGTTGCGAAGCAAATACCTCCGCCACGGTGGGCCAACCAACGGTTGTTTCCCTCGCCATAACCGCTTCCACTGACCCTAATTGCTTTGGAACACCGACCGGCTCCATCACGGCTACTGGCAATGGTGGCACAGGTAGCTTGAGCTATTCGTGGAGCACGGGTGCCAATAGTGCTATGGCCAGCAATCTTCTGGCAGGCGACTATTCAGTCACGGTAACGGACGGTAGTGGATGTACTGCTTCGCAATCGGCCACCTTGACCGACCCTGCCGCCATCATCGTTCAACTGGCCGCCACCGACGCAAGTTGTTTTGGGGGTGATGATGGCAGCGTTACTGCTTCGGTTTCAGGGGGTGTTGCGCCGCTGTCACTCTTATGGGACAACAACGCATCAAGCGGCACGCTGAACAACCTCCCTGCTGGCGAATATTGCCTAACCGTCACCGATGACAATGGATGCTCCGTGGCAGTATGCGATACCGTTTCAGCGCCATCTGAAATTGAGTTGATAACCGATCCAACGAATATCGGTTGCCTTGGCACCACGGGTTCCATTGACCTTACGGCAACTGGGGGCATTTCGCCTTATCAGTTCGCTTGGGACAATGGCGAGACAACGGAAGACCTGACCGGACTTAGCGTGGGTAGCTACACCGTTACCGTCACGGATGCAAACAACTGCCAAAAGGAGGCAAGCGCCAATATCCAGGAAAATGATTTGGCAAGCCTTGAACTGGCTCAGGTGGGTGTTAGTTGTGAAGGTGAAGACGATGGGAGCATCTCCATCGAAGCCACAGGTGGGGCAGGCGGATTCACCTTTGTCTGGTCTGGGCCAAACGGCTACACGGCGACAACCCCTACCCCTTCCAATCTATACGCTGGAATTTACCACGTCACTGCTACCGACGCTATCGGCTGTGCCATTACTGATTCCATTGAAGTTACCTCGGAAAATGCTTTGACAGCAGACTTTATGTTGCAGGATGTCTCTTGTTTTGGTGAAATGGATGGCCGCATTACCGTCCTGCCAATTGGCGGAACGCCACCTTACCAACTCAGTTTGGACAGCGTCAATTTTTCGGGCAGCACCGTATTCTACAACCTCGGCCTTGGCCTTTATGACCTTACCATGATAGATGCTAATGGTTGCGTTTTCACTTGGGAGCAGATTTATATTGGCGAGCCAAAAGAACTGCGCCTCGACCTTGGCCCAGACACTACCCTGCCATACGGCACCACGCTGACCCTTGCCCCTGACGTGGCCAACCTGACCGACCCCGACCTCGCCACTTTCCTTTGGGAATCAAACAACTCGCTGACGCCCCCCTTGGATTCAAGCAGTCAAATCGGGGAGTTCGTGGTGACGAGCCAAGCCTCCGTGACCCTCACCGTGGTGGACAAGAACGGGTGCACCATCAGCGACCTCATCAATATCTTCGCCCGAACGGACAAGACAGTGCTCGTCCCAACCGGCTTTGCGCCAGGCACGGGTGGCAATGCCCTCAACGACCTGCTCCACGTACACGGCAGCAGCGATTTGGTGAAGTCCATCAAAGCATTCCGCATTTTCGACCGCTGGGGGGAACTCTTGTATGAAGCAGCAGACTTCCCCATCAACGACCCCGGCACTGGCTGGAACGGCGAGTTCAAAGGCGTGGAAATGCCCGCTGGCGTTTATGTCTGGTACCTCGAAGTCGAGTTTGTGGATGGACAATTTGAGAAATTTAAGGGGGAGACGACTTTGGTCAGGTAAAGAGGTTGTCAAATTTCACAAAAAACTCTTATCAAACGCCAACGGCAGCAAATCAAGCCCGGCCTCGAAAACGAAGATAGGCCCCGTCTCGCCCTGCAAGACCACCTTCATGGGTTGGTCGTTCTTCACCTCCGTTTCACAAATCACCTGCCGACAGGCACCGCAGGGCAAGCCAGGTCGGTTGATGACCTGATGGGCATTCTTGATGGCCACAGCAATGATGACCGGTGCAACGCCCGGGTACAAGTTGGCCGCCGTGGTAAGTACGGTTTGCTCTGCACAGATGCACAGTGGGTAGCTGGCGTTTTCATAATTGCTGCCACCAAGCATTTCACCATTGCGGAGCAATACTGCGGCCCCCACCTTGAAGTTGGAATAGGGCGAATAGGAGTTTTCCAATGATTTTTTTGCGAGCAAAAGCACGGCACGTTCTTTTTCAGGAAGGGAATCCAAGCTGTCGTGGCTGTCGTATTGGGTGGTAATTGTGTATTTTTTCATGATAAAATGGATTGGCAGATGGCCAAACTTACGTGAATTTACGGAATTAACCTTTGTATGCAAAAACCGTATCGCTTTTGACGATCACCTCATGTTTGGGCGATTGCCTAACTTGCAGCCCAGTTTTAAGTGAAGGTTTAGCGGGTTTAGAAAGTTTAGGTGGTTTAACCAATGTCTCGATAACCCTCTAAACCCTCTAAACCCTCTAAACCCACTAAACATCCTAAACCTTCCTTCCACGTATGAACCACATTCTAATAATCGGTGCTGGCCGTTCTGCCAACGCCTGTATCCAATACCTGCTCAAAGCTGCCGCTGAACATGCATGGTCGGTCACGGTGGCCGATGCTGACCTCGCAACTGCCACCCGAAAGGTCGGCAATCACCCCAATGGGCAAGCAGCATACCTCGATGCATCGAACGCCCAAGAGCGCCAAAGCCTGATTTCACGGGCCGATGTGGTCATTTCACTGCTTCCCCCGCACATGCACGTGGAAGTGGCCCATGACTGCATCCAATTGAAGAAACATCTCATTACGGCCTCCTATGTGGCCAAGGAAATTCAAGAGTTGGACGACGAGTTCCGCAAAAACGGCTTGGCCTTTTTGGGGGAAATGGGCCTCGACCCTGGCATTGACCATATGTCGGCGATGCAAAAAATTGACGAAATAAAGTCAAAAGGCGGTACTATCACGGCGTTCAGTTCCAATGCGGGTGGCTTGATAGCCCCAGAAGACCTCGAAGGCAACCCTTGGCGCTACAAGTTCACTTGGAACCCCCGCAATGTGGTGAAGGCCGGACAGGGAACCGCCCAATTTCTCGAAAACGGCAAGTACAAGTATGTGCCCTACAATCGCTTGTTCAAGGACTATAAGCTGATTGAAATACCGGGCTATGAGGAGCCTTTCGAGGTGTATGCCAACCGGGATTCACTGCATTATCGGGAGGTGTACGGCCTTGATGGCATCCCATCGCTGGCCCGTGGCACCATCCGCTACAGGGGCTATTGCGATGCATGGAACGCCCTATTGCAGATTGGACTTACGGATAGCACCTATACCATCATGGATTCCGATAAAATCACCTACCTCGACCTGATGGAGTCTTTCCTGAACAAACAGGGGGCGCAGGGAGCTTCGGTAAAGGAGCGGATGGCTGAGATGCTGGGTGAGCCAATTTCATCTCCCGTGATGGATAAGTTGGAATGGCTTGGGCTGTTCAGCGCCGACCGAATCGGGCTGGCTGATGCCTCCCCTGCTTTGATTTTGGAGGAACTGCTGCTCAAAAAATGGAAACTGGCGCCAAACGACAAAGACCTCATCCTGATGCAGCATGAATTCGAGTATGAAATAAGTGGGAAAAAATCCCACCTCACTTCCACGATGGCACTGAAAGGAATTGACGCCGAAGACACAGCCATGTCGAGGTTGGTGGGGCTGCCGATGGCAATTTTCGCCAAATTTTTGATGACCAAGCGAATCTCCATAACAGGGGTCAACATCCCCGTTACCAAGGAGATTTACGAACCAGTGCTGGAAGAGTTGAAAGCATATGGCGTGATATTCCATGAAAAAGAGATGGCGCTAACAAGCTGAAAAACAAGCACTTAGATGCCAACCATCAATAAAATAAATGCGCTGCAAATCTTTCAGGTCTTGCAGTTTGGTACTGCGATTTTGATTGGCATCTTATTGGTCAAAGCTGGGCTGCCGACCTCACTTGTCTCGGTCTATGAGGCGTTGATGTTCTTGGCAAGTTTGGCTTGCTTTTTCTGGGTGGTTGGGGGGCAGAATGCACTGTTGCAGCTTTATCCAAAGTTGGAGGAGAAAACCAAGCGGAGTGCCATCTTCAACGTGTTTTTGCTTTTTTGTCTTGCAGCCTTCCTCACTGGGAGCCTCTTTTTTAGTTTCCAAGTTCCTATCAGCCAACGACTTACGAGTTTTGAGCAGTTGCCCTTGCTCGATTACCTTTCCGTGTTTTTGGTGCTGAATTCACCGAGTTTCCTACTGCATATCTTCTACCTTTTAATTGGCAGGTACAAGCAATTAATCGTGTTTGGCGCTGTTTCATTTTCGTTGCAATTGTTGTTGGTCGTCCTCCCAATTTTTATGAATTTCTCCCTTCGGGAAAGCATGTACGGGCTGTTAATTTGGGCCTTGGTCAAGTTCATTTGGACGGCTGTGGTGGTCGTCAGGCATTCCGAATTGCGGATTGATTTTGTTTTTTTGAAAAAATACATCCCCATAATTATTCCCTTGCTCCTTTATGCAGCCATCGGCAAAGGCTCGGAATACGTGAGCGGACTGGCGGTTTCCCATTTGATGACGGACGAAAACGCCTTTGCCATTTTCAGGTACGGGGCAAGAGAACTGCCATTGGCCGTATTGATGGTAGGGGCACTTGGCATGTCCTTGACAACAGAATTGGTTGAAAATCAAGCACTTGGCCTGGAACGAATCAAGTCGAAAACGCAGCAGTTGTCGAAGTGGCTCTACCCTATCAGCATGATTTCCATGTTGGCTGCGCCCATCGTTTTTCCTTTGGTTTTCAATGAAGAATTCAAGGCGTCGGCCAA
>WBZM01001626.1_pt1 | contig 21462 bp, 23 predicted proteins | sample 5204271 | NCBI WGS metagenome assembly WBZM01 (sample SAMN12344346, study PRJNA552823) | activated sludge metagenome | biome: Activated sludge suspended growth; feature: Nitrification reactor; material: Wastewater; isolation source: activated sludge from nitrification reactor of wastewater...
GAACCCCGAGACCCAGATCAAGTGGGGTCTGTCCTACATCAAGGGCCGCTACGGCACCCCGAACGGTGCCTGGAACGCCTTCCAGAACAAGGGCTGGTACTGACCAACCCCGCCAGAAAGCCCCCGCATGTTTGGGATGCGGGGGCTTTGGTGTGTCCGGTGACCGCCGCAGTGGCCTGGCCCCAGCTTCGAGCGGTTGTGACGTTGTTGCGACCGCTCAGGCTCGAATGTGACGTTGTTGCTGGATTTCGGAGCCCAGAACCAGCAACGACGCCACAATCGGGCTCCACTGCGAGCAACTACGTCGCAATCGGGTTGCGCTCGCCCGGGTCAGTCCGGCGGAGGCCCGACCGGGATACGCGTCGCGATCGGGCGCATGGTCTCGGCGAAGAAGTCGTTGCCCTTGTCGTCGACCACGACGAACGCCGGGAAGTCCTCCACCTCGATGCGCCACACGGCCTCCATGCCGTGCTCCGGGAAATCGAGCACCTCGACCTTGCGGATGCAGTCCTGCGCGAGCCGCGCGGCGGGACCGCCGATGGATCCGAGGTAGAAACCCCCGTTGTCCTGGCAGGCCTGGGTGACCTGCTTCGAACGGTTCCCCTTGGCCAGCATGATCATCGATCCGCCGGCCTTCTGGAACTGGTCGACGTAGGAGTCCATGCGCCCGGCCGTTGTGGGTCCGAACGATCCTGACGCGTACCCCTCGGGGGTCTTGGCCGGTCCGGCGTAGTACACCGGGTGGTCCTTCATGTACTGCGGCATGGGGTGGCCCTTGTCCAACAGGTCCTTGATGCGGGCGTGCGCGATGTCGCGGGCCACGACCAGCGTCCCGGTGAGGCTCACGCGGGTCTTCACAGGCAACTTGTGCAGATCATTGAGGACGTCGGGCATCGGCCGGTTCAGATCGATCGCGACCACGTCGTCGTCGAGATGCTCATCGGTGACCTCCGGCAAGTAGTGCGCAGGGTCCCGCTCAAGCTCCTCGAGGAACGCTCCCTCCGGCGTGATCTTGGCCAACGCCTGGCGGTCCGCCGAGCAACTGACGGCGATCGCGATCGGCGCACTGGCGCCGTGCCGCGGGAGGCGGATCACCCGCACGTCGTGGCAGAAGTACTTCCCGCCGAACTGCGCGCCGATCCCGAACTCGCGGGTCTGCTCGAGCACCGCCTGTTCCATGTCGAGATCGCGGTACCCGTTGCCGTCCGGTCCGCCGTGTGTCGGCAGGCTGTCGTAGTAGCGGGCCGAGGCGTATTTGGCCGTCTTGAGTGCGAACTCCGCGCTCGTGCCGCCGACCACGATCCCCAGGTGGTACGGCGGGCACGCTGCGGTGCCGAGGGCGCGCAGCGACGAATCGAGGAACGTGCGGAACGCCTCCTCGTTGAGGACCGCCTTGGTCTCCTGGAACAGGTAGGACTTGTTCGCGCTCCCACCGCCCTTGGCCATGTAGAACAGCTCGTACTGCAACTCGTGGCCCGGCTTGCTGTCGGCCGCGATCTCGATCTGTGCGGGCAGGTTGGTGCCGGTGTTGATCTCCTCCCACATGTTCAGAGGACTCATCTGCGAGTACCGCAGGTTCAGTTGCTGATAGGCGTCGTACACGCCCTGTGACAGGGCGCGCTCATCCGGGCCCTGGGTGAGGACCTGCTGTCCGCGCTTGCCGGAGATGATCGCAGTGCCCGTGTCCTGACACATCGGCAGAACCCCGCCGGCCGCGATGTTGGCGTTGCGCAGCAGGTCCAGTGCGACGAACCGGTCGTTGGCCGATGCCTCCGGGTCGTCCAGGATGTTGCGAAGCTGCTGCAAGTGACCGGGCCGCAGCAGGTGCTGGATGTCACGCATGGCTGCGAACGTCAGCGTGCGCAGCGTCTCCGGTGCCACCTGGAGGAACTGCCGGCCGCCGAGTTCGACCACTTCGATCCCCTCGGTGGTGATCAATCGGTAGGGGGTCTCGTCCTCGCCCTTGGGGAGCATGTCGACGTATCGGAAGTCCGGCATGGAACCCAGCCTAGAACCTGTCCACAGGCGTGCCCAGACAAGCCGTTGGCGCGCACGTGCGTGAGACACTTGAGGTGTGCGCAAATGGGGTCCGGCAGTCCTTTCCGCGGTACTCGCGGTCATGCTGGCCTTCGCCGTGACGGGGCCGGCCAGCGCTGACAAGAGACCCCGCCAGAAGACACCGTCCAAGATCGTCTACTTGACCTTCGATGACGGCCCGAACTCCATGAACGACCCTCGCCTGCTGAGGATCCTCGCCCGTGAGCAGGTGCCTGCCACGTTCTTCGTCCTGGGTAACCTCCTGGCCGCCGACCGTCAACGTGCGACCGAGTTGTGGCTCGCGGGCCACGCCATCGGGAACCACACGTGGGCCCACCCCGATCTCACGTTCCTCTCGCCGGCCGCCATCCATCATCAGTTCGCCAGCACCCAGCGGCTCATGGGCCCCGGGGCGGGAGCGTGTATGCGACCGCCCTATGGCGCCACCAACTCCACAGTCAGCAATGTCGCCAATGGCCTCGGGCTCAAGCAGGTCCTGTGGACGGTCGACCCCCAGGACTACGCCCACCAGAATGCGGCGTACCTGACCACCTACATCTCCAGTCGTGTCCATGACAAGGCGATCGTGCTCATGCATGACGGGGGTGGGCCGCGCGGTGCCACGACGTCCGCGGTGAAACAACTGATCCCGATCCTGCGTGCCCGTGGTTACGAGTTCCGCACCGTCCCGTCCTGCCGTGTGCCGCTGAAGGGTTCTGCCACAGACGCGGCGAAGCCCAAAGTGCGCAAGCCGGAACCGGTCGTCCCTGATGAGCCCGTGCCGACTCCTTCGGCACCTGCTGGAATGGCTCCATGAGTTCGGACCGCACCAAGCGCGGCCTACGTGACCTGATCCTCAGCCTGGCGGTGGTCGGAGTTTTCGTGGCCTTCCTGTTCGCAGTCGTCTGGCGGCCGTCGCCCGATCCAGTGCGCACGGTGGATCCGGTGCCGGCACTGCTCACCGCTCGGGAGCAGGCCGAATACCCCATTTACGCTCCGAACGGGTTGTCGTCCGAGTGGCGGGCGACGTCGGCGCGGTTCGAGGCCGATGGTGACGCGACGGTGTGGTTCCTGGGCTATGTGACGCCGGAGGACGAGTACATCGCTGTGGCGCAGACCGACGGCGATCCCGGCGACTTCATCGAGGAGCAGACCCTCGAGGGGACCCCCGACGGCGAGGTGACTGTGGAGGGACAGACCTGGCAGCGCTACAGCAGCGCCGACCAGCGCTCGTTGGTGCGCGAGGCGGATGGTTCGACCGTCATCGTGACAGGCTCGGTGTCCTACGAGCAGTTGGCCGAATTCGCCGGGAGACTGTCGACATGACCGGCGCGCCCACGATGGAGGAACCGTGGCCGTTGCGCGTCATGCTCAAGCACTTCCAGGACTGGGTGGGCAAACTCGGGCAGGCGTGGGTCGCCGGCGAGATCTCCAAGATCCGGTCTGCGGGTAGCCAGACCTTCTTCACCTTGCGCGACGAGAACGGTGACCTGAGCGCGGACGTCATGGTCCATCCCCGGAAGTTCGCAGACCTTCCGCGGGCGCCGGCTGAGGGCGACCGTGTCATCCTGCTAGTCAGCATCCAGGTGACCAAGCAGACCAAGATCCTGCTGCGCGCATCCGAGATCCATCTGGCGGGAGTCGGGGATCTGCTGGCCGAGATCGAGCGGCGGCGCCGCTTGCTCGCCGAGGAGGGCCTGTTCGCACCACACCGCAAGAAGGGACGCCCCCTCATCCCGCGAGCTGTGGGTGTGGTGACCGGCCGGGACAGTGATGCGCTCAAGGACGTCCGCCGGATCGCCACGGCGAGGTTCCCCTCGGTGCGGCTCGAAGTCCGCGAGGTGGCGGTGCAGGGACGCTCAGCGGTCACGCAGGTCAAGGCCGCGCTCGTCGACCTGGAAGCGCACCCCGAGGTCGACGTGATCATCGTGACGCGCGGAGGTGGCTCGTTGGAGGACCTGCTGCCCTTCTCCGACGAGGGTCTCATCAGGACGGTGGCGTCGATGCTCACGCCGGTGATCAGCGCCATCGGCCACGAGGCGGACCGCCCGATCCTCGACGACGTCGCCGATGCCCGGGCAGCGACTCCCACACATGCGGCCACCCTCGCGGTACCGGACGTGGCCGAGGTCGCGGGCAATGTCGATGCCTTGCGCTCCCGGATGCGGTCGTTGATCTCCGGGCGGCTCGCACACGAGCGCAGGCTGCTGGACGCCACGCGCGGGCGCCGGGTGCTCAAGGATCCGATGGTGATCGTCGCCGCTCCCCGGGAGGAGTTCACCCGTCTCCACGACCGGATGGTGCCTGCCATGGATCGTCACCTTGCCCGTTGCCGGGTCGATCTCGGGAGCTTGGACCTGCAGTTGCGGGCACTGTCCCCCCAGGCCACGCTCGACCGCGGCTACGCATTGGTGATGACTCCCGACGGCGTGCTCGTGCGAGAAGCGCCACCGGTAGGGGCACGAGTGCACATTCGCGTGCAGACTGGACCATTCGACGCGACCGTGGCAGGCGAGGAGGGAGCCCGAGATGGCTGAGGAGCAGACAGCGCAGGAAGAGCCGCTGAGCTTCGAGCAGGCACGTGACGAGCTCGAGGCGATCGTCCGGCGGCTGGAGGACGGCAACGTCACCCTGCAGGAGTCGGTGGACCTGTGGGAGCGGGGGGAGAAGCTCGCCGCCCACTGTGATCTGCTGCTCGGGCAGGTCGAGAGCCGCATCGAGGCGGCGAAAGCGCAGGTCGAGGATCCCACGTAGCATTGAGGGGTGGGTAAGGTCCTTCTGGCAGCACCTCGCGGCTACTGCGCCGGGGTGGAACGCGCTGTCGTCACAGTGGAGAAGGCGCTCGACTTGTACGGGCCGCCGATCTACGTGCGTAAGCAGATCGTGCACAACGTGCACGTGGTCGCCGACCTGGAGCGCAGGGGCGCGATCTTCGTCGACGAGACCGATGAGGTGCCCGACGGCTCCCGGTTGGTCTTCAGCGCACACGGCGTCGCGCCGAGCGTGCACGAGGAGGCGCAGCGCCTCAACCTGCTCACCATCGACGCCACGTGTCCGCTGGTGACCAAGGTGCACAATGAGGCCAAGCGGTTCGCCGACTCCGGGTACCAGATCCTGCTCATCGGTCATGAGGGCCATGAGGAGGTTGAAGGTACGGCGGGGGAGGCCCCCGACGCGATCACCATCGTCGACTCCCCGGACGCCGTCGACGACCTCGAGATCGACCCCGACCGGCCGGTCGCATGGCTGTCTCAGACCACCTTGTCCGTGGACGAGACCATGCAGACGGTCGAACGGCTCCGTACCCGCCTCCCGATGCTCATCGATCCCCCCAGCGATGACATCTGCTACGCGACCCAGAACCGGCAGGCGGCGGTCAAGGAGGTCGCTCCGCAGTGTGATGTCGTGATCGTGGTGGGGTCGGAGAACTCCAGCAACTCGGTGCGTCTGGCAGAGGTCGCGCAGGAGGCCGGCGCCCGCAGCTACCGGATCGATGACGCCGGGCAGTTGCAGCCCGAATGGCTCGAGGGCGCCGAGTCCGTGGGGGTGACGTCGGGAGCAAGCGTTCCTGAGTCGCTGGTCGAGCAACTGCTCGATGCGCTGGAAGAACTGGGCTTCGATGAGATCGAACTCGTGAAGACGGTGGAGGAAAGTCTGATCTTCGCTCTTCCGCCGGAACTGCGTCGCGACATCAAGGCCGCGTCCGCCCGGTGATCAGCGGTGCAGGATCCAGCGCCGCACGATGACGATCAGCGCGGCGGCGCCGGTACCGGCGAAGATCCACGGTGCGTTGACCGCCAAGCCAGCAGCCACCATCGCGACCTCACGCAGCACCAAGTTGTCCGTGACGCCGTTGAGCAGATCTGGTTGCCCAGCGATGAGGATCGCTGTGAAGTAGGCCAGCGGCGGGGTGATGATCGTCGTTGACAGGTCGCGGTAACCGATCGTCGCCGCGGCCACGACGGACACGATGACGAACACTGCGCCGGTGATGTAGGTGATGCTGCCGTTGAAGGCAGTGTCAGCCAGAGCGGTCAAGATCGTCACGGTGAAGACCAGCAGCACCATGAGCCCAACACCGAGGCCGCCGCGGTCCTCATCGACGGGTTGCTGGGCGAGGCTCACATCGGACACGGTAGTCGCAGATGTCGCGGGCTCGGGCGAAAGGTCGACCGACACCCCGGGGTCGGCCGTCACGGTCGGCTCCTTCGTGCTCACCCCACCACCGTAACCCGCGGTTCACCCTGCGGCGTGCAGCGCTACCCTGTGTCACGGATCGCGTCGGTCGATTCCTCGATCTGCACCGCCCGTGGACGGACGTCGATCTCCGTCAGCGTCACGATCTGCGCCTCGGGTGCCGTCATCTGGGCCAGTCGTCGTGCCGAGGGCATGACTCGGCTGTCCAGCGAGCCCACGAACTGGTTGTACTGCCCCACCGAGTCCGCCAGGGACTTGCCCAAACGCCCCACATGCCCGGCCATCGTCGCCAACCGATCGTGCACCTGCCGGCCGGCGTCGAGCACATCGCGTGCCCGGTCGGCCATGGCCGCCTGCTGCCACGCCCAGGAGACGCTTCGTAGCGTCGCCATCAAGGTGGTGGGGGTGGCGATCACGACCTTGCGGTCGAAAGCCGTCTGGAGCAGTTCGGGGCGTTCGCGCAGGGCCACTCCGAGCATGTGCTCAGCCGGTAGGAACATGATCACGAACTCGGGGGTCCCCACCGCCTTCCAGTACTTCTTGCTGGACAGTCGCGTGATGTGATCCGCGACCGCGGCGGCATGCCGGGCGCAGACCTCCTGGTCGCTGAGATCCGGGTCGAGGAACGCGTCGAGTGAGACCTTCGCGTCCACGACCACCTGCCGATCCTGCGCGAGGTCGATCAGCATGTCGGGACGCAACTGGCCGTCCTCATCGGTGACGGTCACCTGCTCGACGAAGTGCACGTGCTCGATCATCCCGGCGGCTTCCACGATGCGCCGCAACTGCATCTCACCCCAGCTGCCCTGGTTCTGGGTGCGGGACAGCGCCTGCGTGATCCGCTGCGCTTGAGCCTGCACGTCCTTGGTGGCTTCACCGACCTGCTGGCCGACCGTCAGCAACCGCTCGGACAGGCCTGCGATGGCGGCCACGCGCGCACGCTCCGCCTCATCCACTTGCTGTGTGAGGCCGGCCATCGCCTGTTGCAGTGGCTGCAAGGTGGCATCGATCGTTCCACGCGCCCGCACCTGCTCGTCGAGCACGGCACAGCGGCCCTCAAGTTCGGCGATGCGAGGGCGTGTCGATGCGGCCCCGATCCGGTATGCGATGAACATGCCTGCGGCCAGGATGGCAAGGGCCACGAGAAGCCAGACAGGCGTGATGGTGAGCATGTCCCCACGGTGCCCGATGGGTATGACACGTTCGGGTGCTCTCTACACTTCTGGAGTGTCCCTGACAATCGGCATCGTCGGCCTTCCGAACGTCGGCAAGTCCACCCTGTTCAACGCTCTCACCAAGGCCGGCGCGCTCGCCGCCAACTACCCCTTCGCCACCATCGAGCCGAATGTCGGCATGGTCGGGGTGCCGGATCCGCGGCTGCAGAAGTTGGCCGACATCTACGGCTCGGCCAAGTTGCTGCCGGCCACGGTGCAGTTCGTCGACATCGCCGGCATTGTGCGTGGCGCCAGTGAGGGCCAGGGACTGGGTAACAAGTTCCTCTCCCACATCCGCGAGTCAGACGCGATATGTCAGGTCCTGCGCGCGTTCCACGATCCGGATGTCGTGCATGTCGAGGGTCGGGTCTCGCCGGCGGAGGACATGGAGACGATCAACACCGAACTGATCCTCGCCGATCTGCAGACCCTCGAGAAGGCCTTGCCGCGCCTCGAGAAGGAGGCTCGGATACAGAAAGACCGCGCAGCGGTGGTCGACGCCGCGGTGCAGGCCAAGGAGATCCTGGATTCCGGGCGAACGCTGTTCTCGGCCGGAATCGACCCCGAGCCGCTGCGCGAACTGTTCCTGCTGACCAACAAGCCGTTCCTCTACGTCATCAACTGCGATGAGGAGGAACTCGGCGATGAGGGTTTCCGTGCGGAGATGACCGCACTCGTCGCACCGGCGGAGGCGGTGTTCCTCGACGCACAGGTCGAGGCCGAACTGTCGGAGCTGCCCGAGGACGAGGCACTCGACCTGCTCAGTCGATCGGCCAGGAGGAGTCCGGGATCCAGGCCCTGGCTCGGGTCGGCTTCGAGACACTCGGCCTGCAGACCTATCTGACCGCCGGGCCGAAAGAGGCGCGCGCGTGGACCATCCACAAGGGCGACACGGCGCCCGAGGCCGCCGGCGTGATCCACACGGACTTCCAGAAGGGCTTCATCAAGGCGGAGGTGATCTCGTTCGACGAGCTCATGGCCGCCGGCTCGATGCAGGAGGCGAAGGCCCACGGCAAGGTGCGCATCGAGGGTAAGGACTACGTGATGCAGGACGGTGACGTGGTCGAGTTCCGCTTCAATGTCTGACCCGATCCACCCACCGGGCCGTCGTCGGCTGCGCAGCGCGGTGCGTCCCACATCCCCGTTTCCCAAGCGGTCGCTTCACGAACTGGATCCGATTCGTGAAGGTGGGCTTGGAGTGTGACGGCGTGCGGGTCGGCCCCAAGTCGCCGCAGCGAATCCGGCTGACGGGGCAGCCATGAATTGGGCGAGTTCCGCAGCGGACCAACCTCTGGCAGAGAGCGGTAGCCTGCCTCGCGCTCTGACTGCGTCGGCCGAACCGTGCAATAGTGCCGACATGTCAGCCCCTCAACGACTCCGGCCGGAAGGCCTGGTCCGCAGCCCAGCGTTCAGCCACGTCGCCATCGTGCCGCCGGGTGCCACCACCATCTACGTAGGTGGTCAGAACGCTGTGGACAGCGGGGGTGCGCTCATTGGTGACGGCGACGTCGCTGCGCAGTCCGTGCGCGCACTTCAGAATGTTGCGACTGCTCTGGCTGCGGCCGGGGCGTCCCTGCAAGACGTGGTGCAGTGGACGGTGCTGTTCGTCGACGGGGTTGACATCTCAACGGGATATGCGGCGATCGCGGGCGATCTGGCCACCGACGAGCCAGGCCTGATCACGGCGGCGCGGGTGGCTGGGCTGGGGGTTCCAGGCGCGCTCGTCGAGATCAGCGCTGTTGCTGCCATCGTCTGAGTCCCCCGCCGTCGGGGCAGGGTTTGGCGCTGAGTGGAACGCTTGGCACCACGATCTGGCCGAGTTCCACAGTGGACTAACCTCTGGCGGCAAGAAGTAGCACTCGTCGCAAGTTGGTTCGAGCGCAAGGGGCGACGTCTTGATCTGCTGTTCGCGTACTGCCACGATCCAGGGGTGGATGAGCACGCCAACCGCTGGAAGCGCCACGACTGGTGGGGAGTCGTTCTCGACACCGATGACGTTGAGACACTCACCCGCTTCTACGCCGATTTGCGGGGCTGGAGCATCCATCGTCTGGATGAGAGCGATGGCTCGCTGGACGCAGGGGAAGGAGTTGCCTACCTGAACATCCAGTACAACCCCGAGTACATACGCCCGTCGTGGCCTGGGCGCGCAGGTGAGCAGCAGATGATGATCCATCTGGACTTCGAGGTTGTCGACTTGCAGGCCGAGGTAGATCGCGCAGTGGCTCTTGGAGCAGAGTTGCCTGAGTATCAACCGCAGGCGAATGTGCGGGTTCTGCTGGATCCCTCAGGCCATCCCTTCTGCCTTTATACCGCGTAAGCGTCCGAGGAGGCCCACGATCGTGGTCGAGTTCCGCTTCAACGTCTAGTCCACTAGCGAGAGACCGAGTTCCGCCAACGCCTGGTCAAGGATCCGGATCGCTCGCGGGCCCACCCCGTGCAGCGCCAACAGTGCGGTTCGGCTCTGGCCGTCGAGGTCCTCAAGCGACCGGTACCCGGCGGCGGTCAGTGCTCGGGTGGCAGGCGCGCCGACTTTGGGCAGCGGGGTCGAATGGCTCACAGGTGGACGATAGTCGGCCACCGGACGAGTCAGCCCAATCGTTCGGAGACGAATGCGGCAAGTTCCTCCGCCGAAGGTTGTCCCCATCCGATGCAGAACGGGTGGCCAGCAGGGTCGGCGTAGACCTGGTGACCTTCGGGGCTGTCGAGGTCCGCTGCTTCACCCAGTGGCCGTGCGCCGAGGGCGATGGCCTGTTCGTGTGCCTGCCTGGGTTCCTCCACGTGGAAATCGAGGTGTACCTGCTGAGGCTGCCCGTCAGGCCAGTCGGGCGGAACGTGCTCCGGAGCGTATTGAACGCCTATCCGCCACTTCCCATCGGCATCGACGACACTGTGGAAGGCCTCGTCCTTGAACACGTGCCCGCCGAGCATCCCTGCCCAGAAGGAACTTTCGGCGTGCAGATCTGCGGCGTCGAAGACAACCACACGACGCACGATCCTCATGCCGTTGACAGTAGGCGCTTCCCGGTGCCCGCGTCCGACGCGTGATCGCGCTGTGATCCCGGGTCATGCAGAGGCAGCGGACGGCTCCGTCGTGTCCTCAGGGATCTCGCCCATCCGTGCCAGCGCGATGGCCCCGCCGATCGCCAGGATCATCCCGATGACCATCAGCGCCTCGAAGCCCGGACGGATCCGGTTACCCAGGAAGGCCAGCCCGATGCTCGAGGGGATCACAGTTTCGGCGACGACCATCGCCGCCGTGGCCTGGGTGACCGCGCCGCGCTGCAGTGCGGTGGCCAGTGCCAACAGGGAGACGCCCCCGGCGACCACGACGCCCCACGCGGCCGGGTCGGTCAGTAGTCCGGTGACGGTGATCGGAGCGGCCAGGGATGCCGTGCCGATCCCGACGAGCCCGAATCCGAAGCCTGCGAGCGCGCCGAGCACGACCACACCGAGTCGTCCGGTCAGCCGGGCCGCCCCCCACGTCAACAGAAGCAGCACCAGGCCCGCGGCCAGCGGCATCCACCGCTCGAACACGCTCAGTTCGACCTTGTCCCCCTCGGCCGCCGACACTGCAAGCGCGAGCAGGCCTGCCACGACCGCGGCCACGCCGAACCACTCGCCGCGTGACAGCGGTACCTTCAGCCAGGCAGCTGCGGCGACTGCCGTGACCGCCAGTGCCCCTGCGGTGAACGCCTCCACCACGAACAGCGGCAGCGATTGCAGTGCCACGACCGTCAGGAGGAAGCCGAGTCCGTCGAGGCCGAGACCGGTGAGGTACGGGATGGACCGCAGCAATCGGACCAGAAGTCCGGGATCGAGTCCATCCTTCGCAGTCGTACTCCGGGCGCCGACCGATTGCAGCACCGTCGCGAGCCCGTAGCTGATGGCGATTCCGGCCGCGGCGATGAAAGCGAGGTTCACAGTTCCTCCTTGCAGCGAAGCATGGCATGCCGGGCACGGGCGGTCGCTCGTCAGCGACCGGAATCGCCTGCGACGATGTCCGAGGAGTCTGAGGAGGTTGCCCGTGATCAGTGCCGTCGTCGGATTTGCCGTCGTGGCGGGCTTGCTCACCATGCTTCCCGGCATCGACACGGCCCTGGTGCTGCGGGCCTCGATCATCCGTGGACCTCGCGCGGCCTACGCGACCGTGGCGGGAATCTGCACCGGCCTGCTGGTGTGGGGGGTCGCCGCAGCGATCGGCGTGACCGCCATCCTGGCCGCGTCGCAGGTGGCCTTCGAGATCGTGCGGTGGGCCGGCGCTGTCTACCTCGTGGGGCTCGGCATCACGCTTCTGTGGCAGTCGCGCAGCGCTGACCGGATCCCCACGGTGGCTGCCGACGTTGACGCCGAGTCTGCGTTCACGTCTTTCCGGCGCGGACTGCTGACGAATCTGCTCAACCCCAAGATCGGGGTCTTCTACATGGCGGTGTTGCCGCAGTTCATCCCGGTCGACGCCTCGGCCTTGAGCGCTGGCGTGGTCCTCGCGTTGGTCCATGTGGTGGAAAGCATCATCTGGTTCAGCCTGCTCATCTGGGGAACCAGGCTGCTCAAGGCCTGGCTGGAGCGGACAGCGGTGAAGGTGTGGTTGGACCGGATCACCGGCGGGGTGTTGGTCGGGTTCGGGATCAAAGTGGCGTTGACGAGGTGACGATCACGGCGAGTAGTCACCCGGATATTTCGGGCTTTTCGGATGACACGTACGTAGCCTGAAGTCATGAGGGGTTGGGCGGTCGGCGGTGTGGTCGTCCTGGCGACGGTCGTCGGGATGGGCGGTCCCGCGTTGGGGAACTCGGACTGTGTGGACATGCTCGACCAGAAGGACGTCAGGTCGACGATGGGCGATTCGTGGTCTGCAGACGTCCGCTGCGGTAAGACAGCGGCATGGGATGCTCGGGGGCGGACCTGGGTGTTGGGCAGGCAGAGGTGGTTCGTCGATGATCTCGCGCCGGCCAACCGGACAGGGCTGAGGGTTTTCCCTGCGAGGATGGCCCTTGCGTCGTTCTTCCGCTCGTCCAACTACGGCTCACACGTCGTGGTGAAACGAAGGACATTCATCCTGTCCAGGAATGCGTCGCCTGCGCCGGGGGAGTACGCGTGGTCGATCCATGCCAAGGCATCGGGATCACTCTTCACGATCTCGTCGCTGCCCACTCGACCTACGGCGATGGCGATGATGCGCGCCCAGCGCGCCAAGCTCAGCTGACCGCCGCGACGGGGTGCGGCAGTGTTGCTGCTCACGTGGTCGGGAGCGTCGCGGATCTCACCCGAAGGGCAGGACTCGACTAGTGTCCCAGGATGACCCGGCTCGCGACCTATGGCACCTTGCGCCCGGGTGAGCCGAACCACCACTACCTCGCCATGCTCGACGGCGAGTGGACTGCAGGTACGGTACGCGGTCATCTGACCGAGGGCGGATGGGGTTCGGCGCTCGGGTACCCGGCGATCGTCCTGGATGAGGCCGGCCCGTTGGTGCGCGTGGACATCCTCACGAGCCTTGATCTCGAGGGCCACTGGCCACGACTCGACGAGTTCGAAGGCTCGGCGTATCAACGAGTACCCACCCGGGTCACCACCGATCGCGGGATCGTCGAGGCCTGGATCTACGTTCTGGCAGCGGAATCCGACTCCTGACGGGTGTAGGTTCTGCCCTACACGCTCTTATGGAGGAGTTCCCATGAAGAAGACCCTGGCACTCGTCGCCGGTTCCCTCATCGCACTGTCGGCCTGCGGCGGGACGGCGTCAGTCTCCTCCGACGACGTCGCGCAACAGATCAGTGACCAGTTGGCCGCCGAGGTGGGCACAGCACCCGACTCGGTGACCTGTCCGAGCGACCTGACCGCTGAGGTGGGAGCGACAGTGACCTGCGAATTGACGGCTGACGGTCAAACCCTGCCCGTCACCGCCACAGTCACGTCAGTGGACGGCTCGACGGTCAACTTCGACATCCAGGTCGCCGACTCCTGAGAGGTCAGCCCACCCGGACCTTGACGTCCTGGCCGGGCAGGCTCTGTGAGCGGCCCTTGCGGCTCGGGGCCGGCGGGGGGCCTTCTTTGCTGTCGACCCACTCCGAACTCGAGGGCTTCAGTTTCTTGGTGGCGGTCACCCCGACCATCCAGGAGCGCTCCGGGACGTAGCCGTCCAGGATGTCCTTGCGGACCTTGACGGTCAGTGAGAACCCGCCGTCCTTGCCCGCGCGGAACTTGCGTCGAAGATCCCCGACGTCCTCACCTCGTCCACGCAACCATCCGGCACCGTTTCGCAGTGGGACCCACTTGGCGCCCCTCTGCCGCTCCATCACGCCGGTGATCCTGGTCCTGGCGTCGCTGGAGACCACCGCTGTGACATTGCGTACGCGGGTCTTCGTGCGCGGTTCGTCGTAGTTCACGGGCACCACCGTGGCGCGGGTGAACGAATCGCCGCCGAGCCTGACACCGTCGAAACGGGCCACAGTGATGTCCACGCTCTTCGCGTCGGCCATCGGGATGGACGCCGAGCCGCCCTGGACCCACAGGGTCGGGGCCTCGAGCGGGTCGCCGAAGTCGAATGTGACCGCGTACCAGGAGCCCGCGACCGCGCTCCAGGTGGCGATGGCGCTGCCGTTCTCCACCCGGCTGGTCAAGTTCGCCGGCCGGTCTCCGGTGCGTTGCCGTGAACGCACGTTCACGCCCAGATCGGGGAAGTCGGTGATCACGCCGTCGGCTCCGATGGCCGCGGCCTTGCGGTACGCGTCGCGGCTTCCGCGCAGTGTCCACACATGAACGCCGAGATCGGCTGCGTGTGCCTGCTGGACCAGGCTTCGGCGGGCCCGCGTGGTGGGAACCCCCAGCACGTCGGCGAACTGCCGGAAACTCGGGAAGAGGCCCACGTCGTCCGCTCCGACACTACGGGTGAGGAAGACGAAGCGGTTGCCGATCTGGCCACGCATGGCCTGCAGGTCACCAGGGTTGCTGGACTGCAGCCAGACCCGTGAATCGCGGCGGTCCTCGCCGCGTGCGCGCATGAGGTTGACGACTCGCGACACCGGGTCGAGCCCATGGGCCTGGAAGTACCCGGACTCCTTGATCTCGAGATAGAGGCCGGCTCCGCGACCCTGCGCGAAGGAGATCAAGTCGTCGGCGGTGGTGAGGTTCTGCCCGTCCCACTTACGCAGCGTCTGCAACTCCGCCCACGTGAAGTCGTCGACCCAGTAGCCGGTGTAGTCGATGCCGTTGAATGTGCGGACGGAAGCGCGTCCGGCGAATTCCGGGCGGGACGCGATGTCCGTGACACGACTGAGTTCGATGTCATGACACATGACCAGGCGACCGTCCTTGGACACCACCATGTCGCCTTCAAGGAGGTCAGCGCCCAGACCCACGGCCCGGTCGTATCCGCCCAGCGTGCTCTCAGCGGCATATACAGGTGCGCCCCGGTGGGCGATGACAAGCATGCCTGAGGCCGGGCGCCCCTCGAGGCCGTAGGCGACGGTCGATCCCGCCGCCACGGCGAGCAGGACTGCCACGCCCGCGGTTGTCCGCCTACGCAATTCGCACCTCCTTGCGCACCACTGTGCCACGACGAATCCGACGTTCGTCGTAGCGGCTTCGTTCCATATTCACCCGTCGGTGGGACGGGATTAACCTCACCCTGCGTCGACCACACATAACGATTAGGTGACCCTTGACCCCGCGAGTGATGTATGCATTGGCACAATGGGGGGGAAAATCCGTTGTCCCCTCTCCCACAGATCTGCGAAAGCCGCAAGTCTGGTGCGGCGGGGGAACCCGGATTCTTCACGGAATCCGAACAGAATGTGCCTGTCCAACAACAGGCACTCATAGAAGGGATAGTCCATGCGTGGACTCAGGAAGACCGCCCCGGTGGTGATCGGGGCCAGCGTGATCGCGCTGACCCTCGCCGCCTGTGGCGGGTCGTCGGACAGTGGCTCCGGCGGGAGTGGGGGCAGCGACAGCTACGTGACCGTCAACGGTTCCGAGCCGCAGAGCCCGCTGATCCCGGCGCAGACCCAAGAGACCGGCGGCGGCAACGTCATCGACAGCATGTTCACCGGCCTTGTCACCTACAACCAGGAGACTGCAGCCCCGGAGAACGCGGTGGCGACCGCCATCGAATCCACCGACCAGCAGAACTGGACGATCACGATCCGCGACGACTGGACGTTCCAGGACGGCACCCCGGTGACCGCCTCGAGCTTCGTGGACGCGTGGAACTGGGCCGCCTACGGTCCGAACGCCGCGCTGAACTCCTACTTCTTCGAGCCCATCGAGGGCTTCGCTGAGGTCCAGGGTGAGTTCGACGAGGAGGGCAACCCCGTCGGCAAGCCCAAGGCCAAGGAAATGACCGGCCTCAAGGTCGTCAGCGACACCGAGTTCACGGTGAAGCTGAGCCGGCCCAACTCGCAGTTCCCGGTCATGGTCGGTTACTCCGGCTTCGCGCCGATGCCCGAGGTCTTCTTCGAGGACCCCGAGGCGTTCGGCAAGAACCCTGTGGGTAACGGCCCGTTCCAGTTCGAGAGCTGGGACCCGAAGGTCTCGATCAAGCTGAAGGCGTGGCCGGACTACCCGGGCGCGCAGAAGCCGAGCATCGCCGGCGTCGACTTCAAGATCTACCAGGACCTCGACGCGGCATGGGCCGACCTGCAGGCCGGCAACCTCGACGTGCTCGACACCATCCCGGACTCCGGTCTGGCCGGCGGTCAGTACAAGAGCGTTCTCGGTGACCGGGTCGTGGAGCAGCCTGCGGGCATCATCCAGACGATCAGCTTCCCGATCTACGACAAGAAGTTCGAAAACGTCGAGCTTCGCAAGGCCATCTCGATGGCCATCGACCGCCAGACGATCATCAACAACGTGTTCAACGGCACGCGTGAGGTCGCCACTGGTTGGGTGTCCCCGGTCGTCAACGGCTACAAGGCCGGCGTTTGCGGTGAGTACTGCAACTTCGACGCCGCCAAGGCCAAGGAGATGTTCGATGCGGCCGGTGGCTTCGACGGCAAGCTCACCCTGGCGTACAACGCCGACGGTGGTCACAAGGGCTGGGTCGACGCGACGTGCGTCAGCATCAGCAACGCGCTGGGTGTGGAGTGCGTCGGCAAGCCGACCGCGGACTTCGCCACCTTCCGCACGGAGGTCGTGAACAAGGAGATGACCGGCATGTTCCGTACCGGTTGGCAGATGGACTACCCGTCCATCGAGAACTTCCTGGTTCCGCTCTACAAGACCGGTGCGTCCGCCAACGACGGTGACTGGTCGAACAAGAAGTTCGACGACCTCATGGACGAGGCGTCGGCCAAGGCGGGCCAGGAAGGCATCGACCTGTTCCAGCAGGGCGAGGCCGTCCTCGCTGAGGACATGCCCGTCATCCCGATGTGGTACGGCGCTGTCGTGGCCGGTTACTCCGACACGGTGACGAACGTTCAGTTCACGCCGTTCTCGCGGGTCAACCTGCTGACGATCGAGAAGAGCTAGTCAGTAGTACAACGACTGCGCCCCCATCGCCGGACCCGGTGGTGGGGGCGCAGTCGTGTCCCCACGGGCGCTTTGTCCGTTCTTGCGCGCCACGTGCGCGAAATCGGGGGGTTGGCTGGGCATTCACTCCATCGCGTGAGTAGTGTTTGATCGTCATTGATCCAGATAGGAGGGGGTGCGTGTGGGCCGTTACACGATCCGACGCCTCCTGCAGATGATCCCGGTCCTGATCGGAACCACCTTCATCATCTACGCGATGGTCTGGGCGCTGCCGGGGGATCCGTTCTCGGGGAAGTGTGGACAGCGCCCTTGTCCGCCGGCCTACGTGGCGGAGATGACGGCGAAGTTCAACCTCAACGACCCGCTGCCGGTGCAGTACTTCAAGTACCTGGTGAATCTCCTTCAGGGCAATTTCGGAGAGAGTTTCTCCGGCCGGCCGGTATGGGACGAGATCATGCAGGCGTTCCCCGTGACCTTCCGCCTCGCACTCATCGCGATCATCTTCGAGATCGTGATCGGCATCAGCGCAGGTATCCTCGCCGCTCTGAACCGCGGCGGCTTCTGGGACAACCTGGTGCTGATCAGCACCCTGATCGTCATCTCGATCCCGGTGTTCGTGATCGGCTTCCTGGCCCAGTTCACCTTCGGCATCAAACTGGGCTGGTTCCCGCCCACGGTGGGACCCAATGCGACGGTCTATGAGTTGTTGTTACCCGCTTTCGTGCTCGCGTCACTGTCGCTGGCCTATGTCGCTCGTCTGATGCGCGCGAACCTGACCGAGAACCTGCGGGCCGACTACGTACGCACCGCGACGTCGAAAGGTCTGTCCCGGCAGCGGGTCATCGGCCGGCACGCCGTGCGCAACTCCCTGATCCCGGTGGTCACCTTCATCGGTGCGGACTTCGGCGCACTGCTCGGCGGTGCGATCGTCACCGAGGGCATCTTCAACATCCGCGGAATCGGGGGACTGCTCTACCTGTCGATCCGCACCCGCGAAGGCGCCACCGTGGTCGGGGTGGTCACCGTCCTCGTCCTGGTCTTCCTGCTGGTGAACCTCCTCGTCGACATCCTGTACGGCGCGATCGACCCGAGGATCCGTTATGAGTGACCCGAACGCCTCGATGGCGGCCGCAGCGCCGGAGACCGTCGAGAAGGAGACCTACCTCGGCTCGGAACTGCCTCCCGAGCCAGGCAAGGAGAAGAGTCGCTCGCTGTGGAGCGACGCGTGGCGCGAACTGAAGAGCAGCAAGATCTTCATCATCTCGCTGGTCCTGATCATCCTGTTCCTGATCATGACGTTCTTCCCGCAACTGTTCACCTTCGGCAAGGACCCGATGACGTGCGACCTCACCAAGGCCCGTCTGGCTCCGTCGTCGGAGGCGTGGTTCGGCTATGACAACAACGGCTGCGACGTCTACACCCGCACCATCTACGGCGCGAAGGCCTCCATCCTCGTGGGTGTCTTCGCGACGCTGTTCACCATGCTGGTCGGTGGCTTCATCGGGGTTATCGCGGGATTCTTCGGCGGCTGGGTCGACTCGATCCTGTCCCGGCTGACCGACATCTTCTTCGCGATTCCGTTGTTGCTCGGTGGCATCCTCGTGTTGACCTCGTTCCCCTCCAGTGACAGCACCAACCTCTACAGCGAGGTCGCCAAGGTGGTGCTCGCACTAGGGATCCTTGGCTGGACCTCGATGACCAGGATCATGCGATCGTCGGTCATCCAGGTGCGCAACGCGGACTTCGTGGTCGCCGCGCGGGCGCTCGGCGCCAGCAACAGCCGGATCATCAACAAGCACGTCGTCCCGAACTCGCTGGCGCCGCTGATCGTCCTGGCGACGATCTCGCTCGGCGGGTACATCGGCGCCGAGGCGACGCTGTCGTTCCTCGGCCTGGGCCTGCAGCCGCCGGTCATCTCCTGGGGAACGATGATCAACGATGCCCAGCCCTACATCCGCGTGGCGCCGTTCATGCTCTTCTTCCCGGCGTTCTTCCTGTCGATCGCGGTGTTGAGTTTCATCATGCTCGGCGATGCCGTGCGTGAAGCCCTGGACCCGAAGCTGCGGTGAGGTCATGAGCGAACACCTGCTGGAAGTGGACGATCTGTACGTCGAGTTCCGCACGCGCGACGGCGTCGCGAAAGCCATCAATGGCGTGAGTTACACCCTCGACGCCGGCGAGACGCTGGCCGTGCTCGGGGAGAGTGGCTCGGGCAAGTCCGTGACGGCCCAGACGATCATGGGCATCCTCGACATGCCGCCGGGCTTCATCACGGGCGGCGAGATCCGCTATAAGGGCCGCGACCTGCTGCAGATGCCCGAGAAGGAGCGGCAGAAGATCCGGGGCGCCGAGATCGCCATGATCTTCCAGGACTCGCTGTCCGCGCTGAACCCGGTGTTCACAGTTGGGGACCAGATCTCCGAGATGTTCCAGGTCCACCGCGGGATGTCCAAGAAGGAGGGCATGAAGCGCGCCGTCGACCTCATGGAGCAGGTGCGCATCCCGGGGGCGAAGGACCGGGTCAAGGACTACCCGCACCAGTTCTCCGGCGGTATGCGCCAGCGCATCATGATCGCGATGGCGATCAGCCTTGACCCCGCGGTCCTCATCGCCGACGAGCCGACGACGGCTCTCGACGTCACCGTGCAGGCACAGATCATGGAGTTGCTGCAGGAACTGCAGCGCGAGCGCAACATGGGGATGATCCTCATCACCCACGACCTCGGCGTCGTGGCCGGCGTCGCGGACAAGATAGCGGTCATGTACGCGGGCCGCATCGTGGAGGACGCCGACGTGCTGACCCTCTACGGCTCTCCTGCGCACCCCTACACCGAAGGGCTGCTGGCGTCGATGCCCCGCGTGGACAGCAAGGGCGAGGAACTGTACGCGATCAAGGGTCTGCCGCCGTCGTTGATGAACCTGCCACCGGGCTGCAACTTCAATCCTCGTTGCCCGTACAAGAAGGACATCTGTCTGCAGGAGGTGCCACCTCGCGAAGAGGTCGCCCCCGGGCATGGGTCCGCCTGCTTCTTCTGGGAGGAGGTGTTCGATGCCCGAACCGATTCTGCAAGTTAAGGACGTCGTCAAGCATTACCCGCTGACCCGGGGCATCATCTTCAAGAAGGAGATCGGGCAGGTCAGGGCAGTCGACGGTGTGTCTTTCGACCTGCTGCCCGGCGAGACCCTGGGCATTGTTGGCGAGTCCGGCTGCGGCAAGAGCACACTGGCCCGCCTGGTGATGAAACTCGAGGACCCCACCTCGGGCGAGATCTGGTTCGAGGGTGAGGACATGGCCCACCTCGGGCCCAAGGCAATGCGCGCCAAGCGCCGCGACATCCAGATCGTGCTGCAGGACCCCTACACCTCGCTGAACCCCCGGATGACCGTCGGCGACATCGTGGGCGAGCCGTTCGACATCCACCCGTCGGTTCTGCCCAAGGGGGACCGCAAGAAGGCCGTTCAGGACCTGCTCGACGTGGTCGGCCTGAACCCGGAACACATCAACCGGTACCCGCACCAGTTCTCCGGTGGCCAGCGCCAGCGCATCGGTATCGCACGGGGTCTGGCGCTCAGACCCAAGATCATCGTCTGTGACGAGCCCGTCTCGGCCCTCGACGTGTCGGTCCAGGCCCAGGTGATCAACCTGTTCGAGAGCCTGCAGAACGAATTCAACCTGACGTACATCTTCATCGCGCACGACCTGTCCGTCGTCCGTCACATCTCCGATCGTGTGGGTGTGATGTACCTCGGCAAACTGGTCGAGGTCGGCGATGAGGCATCGATCTACGAGCACCCAGCACACCCGTACACCCAGGCGTTGCTGTCGGCGGTCCCGGTGCCCGACCCGGTGGGCCGCGACGACCGCAAACGGATCGTGCTGCAGGGTGATGTGCCCTCTCCGGCGAATCCGCCGTCCGGCTGTCGCTTCCGGACGCGGTGCTGGAAGGCGCAGGACATCTGCGCCGAGCAGGAACCGCCACTGGTGCAGATCGGCACCAAGGGCGGGCAGTTCGCCGCCTGTCACTTCCCGCAGGAGCGCGACATCCTGGACAACGACGTGCCGACCGCCGCCCTGGACCTCTCGGAGATGCCGCAGGAGTAGGTGCCGCCTGCTACCCCAGATGACGGCGGAAGAAGTCGACCTGGAGCAGCAGGAGATTCTCGGCGACCTGTGGCTGCGGGGTCATGTGGGTGACCCCGGACAGCGGTAGCACTTCGTGCGGCCGCCCGGCTGCGAGCAGTGCCGAGGACAGTTGCAGTGTGTGTGCCGCGAAGACGTTGTCGTCGGCGAGTCCGTGGATCAGCATCAGAGGCCTCTCCAGGTTCGCGGCCAAAGGCAGTAGCGATGAGTGGTCGTAGGGCGCAGGGTCCGTGCGGGGGTCGCCCAGGTAGCGCTCTGTGTAGGCGGTGTCGTAGAGGCGCCACTCGGTCACGGGGGCTCCGGCGACGGCCGCGGAGAACACGTCGGGGCGCTGCAGGACGGCAAGTGCGGCAAGGTAGCCGCCGTAGGACCACCCGAGGATCCCCACCCGCGAACGATCCA
>WBZM01001540.1_pt1 | contig 21446 bp, 18 predicted proteins | sample 5204271 | NCBI WGS metagenome assembly WBZM01 (sample SAMN12344346, study PRJNA552823) | activated sludge metagenome | biome: Activated sludge suspended growth; feature: Nitrification reactor; material: Wastewater; isolation source: activated sludge from nitrification reactor of wastewater...
CGCGACATAGCCGACCTTCCAGCCGGTCACGTGGTAGGTCTTGCCGAAGCTCGAGACGATGAAGGCGCGCTGCGCCAGCTCCGGGTGGCGCGCCACGCTCTCGTGGCGCGCGCCGTCGTAGACCATGTGCTCGTAGACCTCGTCGGCGATCACGAAGGCATCGGTCGGGCGCAGCAATTCGGCCAGGCGCTGCATGTCCTGCGCGCTCCACACCGTGGCGCTCGGGTTGTGCGGCGTGTTGACGATGATCGCGCGCGTGCGCGGCGAGAGCGCGGCGGCGATGCGCTCGAAATCGGGGCGAAAGCTGCCGGGAACAAGCGGCACGTGCACCGCCTTGCCGCCGGCCAGCTCGATGTTGGGCTCGTAGCTGTCGTAGCAGGGATCGAGCACGATGACTTCGTCGCCCGGGTGCACGATCGCGAGGATCGCGGTGATGATCGCCTGGGTCGCGCCGGCGGTGATGGTGATCTCGCTGGCCGGGTCGTAGCGGCGGCCGTAGAGCGCCTCGATCTTCGCGGCCACGGCCTCGCGCAACACCGGCACGCCGGCCATCGGCGGATACTGGTTGAGGCCGGCGCGCATCGCGCCGGTCACCGCATCGAGCAGCGCCGGGTCGCAGTCGAAGTCGGGGAAGCCTTGCCCGAGGTTGACGGCGCCGTGCTGCTGCGCCAGCGCCGACATGACGGTGAAGATGGTGGTGCCCACGCGGGGCAGGCGGCTTTCGATCGCGGGGGTGCGCGCGGTGGTGGCGGTCATGGTCGGAGGTCGTTGTGGGTCACAGCTGGTAGTCCGGCGCAGCGGGCGCCTGGCCCGACAGCGCCTGGCCGATCACGGCGCGCGTGAGGCGGCCCGAGAGCATCTCGGCGAAGGCGTAGACGAAATTGCGCAGGTAGGCACCGCGCTTGAAGGCGATGCGCGTGACGTTGCGGCCGAACAGGTGGCCGAGCGGGCGCGACACCAGCTCGCCGCCGGGCGGATCGTCCCTGACCGCCAGCTCGGCCACGATGCCCACGCCGAGACCGAGTCGCACGTAGGTCTTGATCACGTCGGCGTCGATGGCCTCGAGCACGATGTTCGGACGGAGCTTGCGCGCCGCGAAGGCCTGGTCGACGCGGGTGCGCCCGCTGAACGAGGGGTGGTACGAGACGAGCGGCTGCATCGCCAGGTCGTCGAGCTCGACGCGCTCGAGTTGCGCCAGCGGGTGGCCGGCGGGCATCACCAGCGCGTGCTGCCACTCGTAGCAGGGCAGGGTCGCGAGCTCTTCATGGCCATCGAGCGCCTCGGTGGCCAGGCCGATGTCGGCGACCTCCTCGATCACCATGCGAGCCACCTGATCGGGCGAACCCTGGTGCAGGCTGACGTTGACCTTCGGGAATCGCTTGCGCAGCTGCGCGATCGGCTCGGGCAGGAAATAGCGCGCCTGGCTGTGCGTGGTGGCGATCGAGAGCGTGCCGGCGTCCTGCTTGGAGAACTCCTCGCCGATGCGCTTGAGGTTGCCCACCTCGCGCAGGATCACCTCGATCGACTTCAGCACCTGCTGGCCGGGTTCGGTGACGCGGCGCAGGCGCTTGCCGTGCCGAGCGAAGATGTCGACGCCGAGTTCGTCCTCCAGCTCGAGGATGGCCTTCGAGATGCCCGGCTGCGAGGTGAACAGCACCTTCGCCGTCTCGGTGAGGTTCAGGTTCTGACGGACCGCCTCCTGGACAAAGCGGAACTGGTGCAGGTTCATATTTCCGCGCGATCTGTTGATCGGCGGGATTATTCCACCGCGGCTGATCAGGGGGCGGAGGTGCCGCGCACGGCCCAGGCGGCCATCGCGGCGATCACGGCATCGTCTTCGCCGACGGCCGGGCGAAGTTCCCAGCGCACACCGGGGTGCTCGCGCCGCAGTTGCTCGAGCAGCGCCGGCAGGTCCTTGCGCACGTGACCGCCAGCGCCGAGGAAGAGCGGCAGCACATCGACGCGCTGGCATCCGGAGCGAATCAGCTCGGAGCCGGCCTCGATCAGCCCTGGCGTCATGAACTCGAGATAGGCCAGCGACACGGCGATGCCCGGCGCATCGTCGCGCACGCGGCGCGCGATCGCCTCGAACGGCCGCGCCCAGGCCGGGTCGCGCGCCCCGTGGGCGAACAGCAGCAGGCCGCGCGTCATCGGTACCTCACCAGCCAGCTGAATGCTGCCAGCGAGAGCAGCAGGAACAGCGCGCTCGGCGCGGCCGCGGTGATCCAGGGCGTCCAGTCGCGCAGCAGGCCGAGGTGGCCGGCCATGTTGTTGAGCAGCACGAAGCCGATGCCCAGCATGATGCCGGCGAACACCTTCAGGCTGATGCCGCCGGCGCGCGCGTGCAGGTAGGCGAAGGGCAGGGCCAGGGCCATCATCACCAGGCAGGCGAAGGGGTAGAGCGCGCGCTTCCAGAACTGGATCTCGTGGCGCTGCGCAGCCTGCGCGTTGTCCGACAGGTGGCCGATGTAGCGGAACAGCTCGATCGTCGACATGGTCGACAGCGGCAGCACCGCGGCCGCCACCACGCCCGCCGACAGCGAGCTCGGCCAGGCCAGCGATGCGAGCTTCTCCTCGCGGGCGGCGGGCAGTCCGGCCTCGGCCGGGCCGGCCCAGCGCGTCACGTGCACGCCGCTGAGCTGCCAGGTGTCGTCGTCGCCGATGGTGGCGCGCTCGGCACCGATGCGCCGCACCAGGCGGCCGTCGGTGTCGAACTCAAAGATGCGCACGTCGTTCATGGTGCCGTCGGCGCCGGCCGAACCGACGTTGACCGAATAGCTGCGCTCGCCCTCGGGCGTGCTGTGCCTGTCCTTCAGCCAGGCGCTGGTGGCGCCGACGCGCGACTTGCCGGTGGCGCGGGCCACCAGCTCCGAGGCCTGGCGCTCGCTGTACGGCGCGATCCAGTCGCCCGTCACGTAGGTGACGATCGCGAACATCAAGCCGAGCTGGGCGAGCAGCGAGAGTGCGCGGCCCGGCCCGAGCCCGCCGGTGCGCAGGATGGTGTATTCCGACGACTGCGCCAGCCGCGCCAGCGCGTAGATGGTGCCGATCAGCACCGCGATCGGCATGAGCTCGTACAGGTGCCCTGGCGCCAGCAGCAGCGAACGCGCCACCGCATGCAGCAGCGTGTAGCCCTTGCCGACGTCGGCCAGCTCCTCGACGAAGTCGATGAAGAAGAACAGCGACAGGAAGGCGAGCGCCACGAACGCGACCGACGCGACGATATCGCGGTGGAACAGTCGGCGCACCGTCTTCATGCCGAGGCTCCGCGCAACCGCAGGCCGATGCGCCGGTTGCCTTGCTCGCGCCACCACAGCAGTGCGAGCGCGATCGCCAGCGCGCCGCCGTGGAAGGTGGCCAGCGCCGCGCCCATCTCCATGCGGCCCGAGGCCACCCAGGCCTGCGAGAGGTTGATCGCGTTGTAGTACACGACAAAGGTCAGCAGCGCGAACAGCAGGTTCCAGTTGCTGGCCCGCCGCGGGTTGGCCGCCGACAGCGGGATCGCCAGCAGCAGCATGTTGGTGGCTGCGAGCAGCAGGCCCAGCCGCCAGGTGAACTCGCCGAGGTTGCGCGGCGTGGGCGCGCGCAGCAGTTCGATGCTGCGCGTGGCGCGCGGCGGCAACTCGTCGACGCGCGCGAGCACGCGGTCGCCGACGAGGATGCGGTAGCTGTCGAAGCTGGACAGCGTCTTGTCACCGCTGCGATGGTTCTCCTCGTTGCGCTGGCCGCGGTCGAGCACGAGGAAGCGGTCGTCCTCGTCCACCTCGATGCGCCCGGTCTTCGCGGTGGTGACCGATTCCGCGTCGGGAGTCGTCGAGAGGATGAACACGTTGCGGCCGGTGCGGCCGTCTTCCGATTCGCGGTCGATGAAGAACACGCGCTTGCCGTCGGTCGAGCTCTGGAACTGGCCGGGCGCGACGCGCGAGATGTCGGAGCGTCGCTCGAAGCGATCTTTCAGCTCGGCGGCGCGCTGGTTCACCCACGGCCATACGAACAGCGCCAGCGCGCCGATCACCAGAAGCACCGGCCAGCTGGTGCGCAGCACGGGCCGCACGAAGCGCGACAGGCCCACGCCGCTGGCGAACCAGATCGTCATCTCGCTGTCGCGGTACATGCGGCCGAGCGTGGCCACCACCGAGACGAACAGCGAGAGCGCCAGCATCGTGGGCAGGTGGCCGAGCGCGGTGTAGCCGAGCAGCAGCACCACGTCCTGCGGCGAGACGCGCCCCACCGCCGCGAGGCCGAGCGTGCGGATCAGGAACATCGTGAGCACGATGGTCAGGATGACGACCAGCGTGGCCCCGAAGCTGCGCGCCAGATCGGCTCGCAGGGTGGAATCGAATAACATCGTGCGCTTCTCGGAACGGACTTCGATTATGGACTTTCGTCACCAGAGCGTTGCCCTCGGCGCCCTCGGCTCCGTGGCCTGCGATGCGCTGCTCGTGGTCGTGGCCGGCGACAAGGCCGATGCCTCCCTGGATACTGCCGTCAAGCGTGCCCTCGACGACGCCGTTGCGCACGGCGAGTTCGAACTCAAGCGTGGCAAGTGCGTCTACCTGCACCGCCCGCCCGGCCTGAAGGCTACGCGCCTCGTGCTGGTTGCCTGCGGCGTGGCCACGGCCAAGTCGGTGAAGGCGGCGTTCGCGGCCGGCCTTGCGGCCCTCAAGGCGGGTGGCAGCAAGCACCTTGCCGTCGCGCTCGCCGGGGCCGGCGAGGCGAGTGCGGCGCAGGCCGAGTCGCTGGTGACCGTGGTGAACGATGCCACCTACGTCTATCGTCATACCAAGCCGAGCGCACCGGCCGCCGGTGCGCTGGCGAAGGTCACGCTGCTGTCCGACAAGGCGTCGGCCAAGGCCGTGGCGCAAGGCCTGGCCCGCGGCCAGGCCATCGCGGCCGGCGTCACGCTGGCGCGCGAGCTCGGCAACCGCCCGGGCAACCACTGCACGCCGACCTACCTCGGCGATCAGGCGAAGAAACTCGGCCGCGAGTTCGGGATCAAGGTCGAGGTGCTGGACCGCAAGGCGATCGAGAAGCTCGGCATGGGGTCGTTCCTGGCCGTCGCGCAAGGCTCGGCCGAACCGCCGCGCTTCATCGTCGCGCAATACCACGGCGCTCCGAAGAGCCAGGCGCCAGTGGTGCTGGTGGGCAAGGGCATCACCTTCGACACCGGCGGCATCTCGATCAAGCCCGCGCCCGAGATGGACGAGATGAAGTTCGACATGGGCGGCGCGGCCAGTGTGCTGGGCACGCTGCGCGCCGTGGCGGAGCTCAAGCCGAAGATCAACCTCGTCGTGCTGGTGCCGACCACCGAGAACATGCCCGGCGGCCGCGCCGTCAAGCCGGGCGACGTGGTCACCAGCATGTCGGGCCAGACCATCGAGATCCTCAACACCGATGCCGAGGGCCGCCTGATCCTCTGCGATGCGCTGACCTACGCCGAACGCTTCAAGCCGGCCTGCGTGGTCGACGTGGCCACGCTGACCGGCGCCTGCGTGATCGCGCTCGGCCACCACCATTCGGGCCTGTTCAGCGCCGACGACCGGCTGGCCGCCGACCTGCTCGCAGCGAGCGCAGCGTCGCTCGACCCGTGCTGGCGCATGCCGCTGGACGAGGAATACGACGAAGGCCTGAAGAGCAACTTCGCCGACATGGGCAACGTCGGCGGTCGCGCCGGCGGTGCGATCACGGCGGCGATGTTCCTGCGCAAGTTCACCGGCAAGTACCGCTGGGCGCACCTGGACATCGCCGGCACCGCGTGGAAGTCGGGCGCGGCGAAGGGCGCCACCGGACGGCCGGTGCCGCTGCTGACGCACTTCGTGCTGTCGCAGGTGGCCTGATCTCCGGCTGCGGGGGGCGACGATGACCCGGGTCAGCTTCCACTTCAACGTGCCGCAGCGGCTGGACTATGCCTGCCGCCTGCTGCGCAAGGCGACGCGGCAGAACGCGCGTGTCACGGTCACCGGCGAGGCGCGCGCCCTGGACGAACTCGACCGGGCGCTGTGGAGCTTCGAGCCGACCGAGTTCATCCCGCACGTGCGCTTGCATGAAGGGGAAACCCTGAGTGAACGGCTGCGCGAGACGCCGGTGTGCCTGACGGTCGATCCTGCGCGCGCGCCGCACCACGGCGTGCTCGTCAACCTGGGGCTCGAGCCGCCGGCCGGCTTCGAGAGCTTCGAGCGGCTGATCGAGATCGTCACGACCGACGAGGCGGATCGAACCGCGGCCCGCGCACGCTGGAAGCACTACGCCGCCCGCGGCTACGAGATCGAGAAGCACGAGGTGGAGGCATGACGCTGCGACCCTTGCCCCCCGCGCGTGTGCCGACGCTCACCGAAGTGGTGAACCTGCCGGAAGCCTTGGCCCCGGCAGCGGCGCCGGTCGCTTCGACGCCGGACTACGCGCGCACCGAGCCGGCGCCCATGGAGTCGCACGCACCACTGGCTCCGGTGGCACCGGCCTCACGGCTGCCCGACGAGGAAGAAGTGGTGCAGCGCGTGCTGGCCGACGTGCAGCGTCAGATCGACCTGATGCTGGAGATCAAGCTGCGCGAGGCGCTGGCGCCGGCGCTGACCCGCGCCACCGATGCGCTGATGCGCGAGGCGCGCACCGAGCTGGCATCGACCTTGCGAGACGTGGTGTCCCGAGCCGTCGCTCAGGAGATCGCCCGTCATCGCGAACGCTGAGCCGTGCGTTGAGGGCGAGCCGCGCGGGAAATCGAAGGTTTCCCCTGAGGCGATCCGCTAGAGACGGCGTTTCTTTTGGAGTATCGTCTCGGCCGTTGAGAAATACCCTCTCTCTTCCGAACGCTCTCAACATCCCAACCGGAGGTCAATACATGCAAGTCAAATTCAATGCCGTGGTGGCTGCGGCTGCCCTGCTCATCGCAGGCGCCGCGTCGGCTCAGGAAGTGGTCGTCAAGATCGGCCACGTCGGGCCCACCAGCGGTGGCATCGCCCACCTCGGCAAGGACAACGAGATGGGCGCCCGCATGGCCATCGACGAGCTGAACGCCAAGGGCGTGACGATCGGTGGCAAGAAGGCGAAGTTCGAGCTGCTCGCCGAAGACGACGCGGCCGATCCGAAGCAGGGCACTGCCGTGGCGCAGAAGCTGGTCGACTCCAAGGTCAACGGCGTCATCGGTCACCTGAACTCCGGCACCACGATCCCGGCCTCCAAGATCTACAGCGACGCGGGCATCCCGCAGATTTCGCCGTCGGCGACCAACCCCAAGTACACCCGCAACGGCTACAAGACCGCCTTCCGCGTCGTGGCTGACGACGTGCACCTGGGCGGCACGCTGGGCCGCTACGCCGTGAAGGAACTGAAGGGCAAGTCGATCGCCGTGATCGACGACCGCACCGCCTACGGCCAGGGCGTGGCCGAGGAGTTCTCCAAGGCCGTGAAGGCCTCGGGCGGCGCCATCGCCGAACAGCAGTTCACCAACGACAAGGCGACGGACTTCACCGCCATCCTGACTGCCATCAAGGCCAAGAACCCCGACGTGGTCTTCTACGGCGGCATGGACGCCGTGGCCGGCCCGATGATCCGCCAGATGAAGCAACTGGGCATCAACGCCAAGTTCATGGGCGGCGACGGCATCTGCTCGGGCGAACTGCCCAAGCTGGCCGCTGGCGCGATGGCCGACAACCAGGTCGTCTGTGCCGAGGCCGGTGGCGTCGAAGGCGAGCAGAAGGCCGGCATGGAGAAGTTCAAGGCCGACTTCAAGAAGAAGTTCAACGTCGACGTGCAGATCTACGCGCCGTACGTGTACGACGCCGTGATGGTGATGGCCGACTCGATGGTCAAGGCCGGCTCCGCCGACCCGGCCAAGTACCTGCCGGTGCTGGCCAAGGCCAACTACAAGGGCGTGACCGGCAACATCTCCTTCGACGAGAAGGGCGACATCAAGAACGGCGCACTGACACTGTTCACCTACAAGGGTGGCCAGCGCCAGCAGATGGCCGTGGTGCGCTGAGCACGCGGTTCACCGCAAGGAACACGGGGCGCTTCGGCGCCCCGTTTTTCATGGTGTGCTTCGGCGCACCGCGTTTCGTGGTGCGGGCCGATCAGGTCTGGATCGGCGTGCCGTCGCGACGGTAGAGCTGCGCGAAGTGCGCGAGCCGCTGCGCGTGCTCGGGCCGCACCTGGTGCCAGGCGAAGCGCCACTCCCAGTAGCCCTCGCCCCGGCCGGGCAGGTTCATGCGGTGCTCGCCGCCGAGGCCCAGCACGTCCTGCATCGGGTGCACCACGGTGTCGGCCACGCTGGCGCAGGCGGCGCGGATCAGCTCCCAGTGGATCTCATGGCAGGGGCTGCCGAGGTAGTCGCACACGCGCTGGCGCTGGTCCTCGCGCAGCGAAGCCCACCAGCCCTGCGTGGTGTCGTTGTCGTGGGTGCCCGTGTAGACCACCGAATCGGTGTCGTGGTTGTGCGGCAGGTAGGCGTTGCCGCTGCCGCCGTCGAACGCGAACTGCAGGATGCGCATGCCGGGGAAGGCGAACTTCTTGCGCAGCGCCACCACGTCGGGCGTGATCACGCCGAGATCCTCGGCGATCACCGGCACCGGGCCGAGCTCGCGCGCGATCGCCTTGAACAGCGCCTCGCCCGGGCCGGGCAGCCAGCGGCCCCGCACCGCGGTGGCTTCGCTGGCCGGAATCTCCCAGTAGCCCGCGAAGCCGCGGAAGTGGTCGATGCGCACGATGTCGACCAGCTCGAAGGTGCGCCGGATGCGCTGCACCCACCAGGCATAGCCGTCGCTCGCATGCGCCTCCCAGCGGTACAGCGGGTTGCCCCAGCGCTGGCCGGTGTCGCTGAAGGCGTCGGGCGGCACGCCAGCCACCACGCTCGGCCGACCGCGCGCGTCGAGCTGGAACAGGTCCGGGCGCGCCCACACCTCGGCGCTCTGGTAGGCGATGAAGATCGGCGCATCGCCGATGATCTCGATGCCCTTGCCGTTGGCGTAGCCCTTCAGCGCCAGCCACTGTCGGAAGAAGCACCACTGGCAGAAGGTCCAGAAGGCGATGCGCTCGGCGTGGATCTGTCGTGCGGCGGCGAGTGCCACCGGGTTGCGTGCGGCCAGCGGCGCATCCCAGTCGCTCCAGTCGCGCCAGTTGTGCTGCTCGGCCAGCGTCATGAAGAGTGCGTGGTCGGGCAGCCAGTCGGCGTGGCGCTCGGCGAAGGCGGCCAGGTCGGCGCGCTCCTCGGCGCTCGCCTTCGTCGCGAAGCGTTGCGCAGCGCGTGCGAGCCGGTCCATGCGGAAGGGCACCACCGCCGCATAGTTCAGTCGCTGCTCCGCCAGGCCGGCGGGCGGCACGATCTCGTCGGCCTCCAGCCAGCCGTGGCGATGCAGTTCCTCGAGGTCGATCAGCAGCACGTTGCCGGCGAAGGCCGAGGTGCTCATGTAGGGCGAGTTGCCGGCGCCGATGCCGCCCAGCGGCAGGATCTGCCAGAGCTTCTGGCCGGCGGCCACGAGCCAGTCGACGAAGTGGTAGGCCGCGGCGCCGAAGTCGCCCGAGCCGTGCGGGCCGGGCAGGGAGGTGGGGTGCAGCAGCACGCCGCTGGCACGGGGGAATCGCATGGTCGGTGTCTCGTGAATCTGTCGGGAGCCCGGTCTAGAGCTCGATCGTGTGGCCGAGCGCGGCCAGCAGCACCACGCTGCGGCCGGGCAGCGGGAACAGCACCTCGCCCTGGCCCTGCCATTGCGCTTCGCCGCGTGGGTGCGAACTGTCGACGAGGGCCTGCCAGGTGCCGCCGGGCAGCATGAAGTCGATGTCGCCGGGCTCGCCGTTGACGAGCATAAGCAGCGGCACCTGCGCGCCGCCCGGGTGCCCGATCAGGCAGCCGAACACGCGGCCGTCGGGCCGGCGCCATTCATCGCCGTGCAGCTCGCTGCCGTCGACGCGCAGCCAGGTCACGTCGGCCAGGCCGAGCCGGTCGGGCAGGCCGTCGTACCAGCGGTTGGCAAAGGGCAGCGCCTGGCGGCGCAGCGCCAGCAGCCGGCCCGTGAAGGCGATCAGGGCGGTGTCGGCGTTGGGCCAGTCGAGCCACGAGATCGCGTTGTCCTGGCAGTAGGCGTTGTTGTTGCCGCCCTGCGTGCGGCCCAGTTCGTCGCCGCCGCAGATCAGGGGCGTGCCCTGCGAGAGCAGCAGCGAGGCGAGCAGCGCACGCACCACACGGCCGCGCAGCGCCTCGATGCGCGGGTCGTCGCTCGGACCTTCGACGCCGAAGTTGGCGGAGTGGTTGTGGCCGTGGCCGTCGCGGTTGTGTTCGCCGTTCGCTTCGTTGTGCTTGGCCGCGTAGCGCACCAGGTCGGCGAGCGTGAAGCCATCGTGCGCGACGATGAAGTTCACCGATTCGGACGGCGCGCGCTGGCGCGGCTGGTAGATGTCCGACGAGGCCATCAGCCGCTGCACGAACTCGCCGCGCGTGCCGTGCCCCTCGATCCAGAACGCACGCAGCGTGTCGCGGAAGCGGTCGTTCCATTCCATCCAGCCGCCGGGGAAGCCGCCGAGCTGGTAGCCGCCGGGGCCGACGTCCCAGGGCTCGGCCACCATCTTCAGGCGCGACAGCAGCGGGTCCTGCGCAAGCGCGGTGAAAAAGGCCGCGTGGCGGTCGAAGCCGTGGTCGCCGCGGCCGAGCACCGGGGCGAGGTCGAAGCGGAAGCCGTCGACCTGCATCTCGCCGGCCCAGTAGCGCAGGCTGTCGAGCACCATCTGCAGCACGCGCGGCTGGCGCAGGTCGAGCGTGTTACCGCAGCCGGTGTGGTTCTCGTAGCCGGCGCGGTGTTCGGGCGGCAGGCGGTAGTAGGCCGCGTTGTCGAGGCCGCGGAAGCTCAGCGTCGGGCCGTGCTCGTCGCTCTCCGCCGTGTGGTTGTAGACCACGTCGAGCACCACCTCGAAGCCGTGCTCGTGCAGGCGCCGCACCATCGCGCGGAACTCCTCGCGCGGCGTCTGCCCGGCCATTCCGCTCGCCAGGGCCGCGTCGGGGCAGAAGAAGGCGAGAGTGTTGTAGCCCCAGTAGTTCGTCAGGCCCAGGCCGACGAGGCGGCGTTCGTCCAGGTGCTGGTGCACCGGCAGCAGGCACAGCGTGGTCACGCCGAGCGACTTCAGGTGCGCGAGTGCGGCGTCGGAGGCCAGCCCCGCGAAGGTGCCGCGCAAGGCCTCCGGCACGCCGGGGTGGCGCTGCGTGAAGCCCTTGACGTGCAGTTCGTAGAACACCGTGCGCTCCGCCGGCACGTGCGGTCGGTGGTCGGGCGGCGGGCCGTGGCGCTCGTCGATCACGCGTGCCTTCAGCGCGTGGGCGGCGTTGTCGCGCAGGTCCATGTCGGCCCCGTGCAGCGCATCGGCGCCGAAATGCTCGGCGCGCCACTCGAAGCGGCCCACCAGTTCGCGTGCGTACGGGTCGAGCAGCAGCTTGTGCGGGTTGAAGCGATGGCCGCGCTCGGGGCGCCAGGGGCCGTGCGCGCGCAGCCCGTACACCAGCCCCGGGCCGGCGCCGCGCAGGTAGCCGTGCCAGACGTCGTGCGTGCGCGCGGGCAGCGCATGGCGCCGCATCTCCTGGTGGCCGGCCTCGTCGAACACGCAGAACTCGATGCGCTGCGCGTGGGAAGAGAAGACGGCGATGTTCAGGCCGTGGCCGTCCCAGTGCACGCCCAGCGGCCAGGGGCGGCCACGCTCCATCTCAGCGCTCCCGCTCGAGCATCACGGTGCCCAGGGGCGGCAGGTCGAGCAGCACCGACTGGGCGCGCCCGTGGCTCCCCACCGGCTCGCTCGCTGCCGCGCCGTAAGGGCAGCCGACGTTGCTGCCGCCGTAGTGCTCGGAGTCGGTGTTGATGCGCTCCCGCCAGGTGCCGGCAGAGGGCACGCCGAGGCGGTAGCCGCGCTGCACCGTCGGCGTGAAGTTGCACACCACGATCACCTCGGAGCGGCCGTCGCCGCTGCGGCGCACGAAGCCCAGCACCGAGCGCTGCGCATCGTCGTGGTCGATCCACTCGAAGCCGCTGCCGTCGAAGTCGCGCTCGTGCAGCGCCGGCGTCGCGCGGTAGAAGCGGTTCAGGTCGTGGATCAGGCGCTGCACGCCGGCGTGCGCGCGGTCGGCGAGCAGGTGCCAGTCGAGGCTGCGGTCGTGGTTCCACTCGCGCTCCTGCGCGAACTCGCCGCCCATGAAAAGCAGCTTCTTGCCCGGGTGACCCCACATGAAGCCGTAGTAGGCGCGCAGGTTGGCGAACTTCTGCCAGCGGTCGCCGGGCATCTTGCCCAGCAGCGAGCCCTTTCCGTGCACCACCTCGTCGTGCGAGAGCGGCAGCACGAAGTTCTCGTTGAAGGCGTAGACGAGGCCGAAGGTCATCTCGCCGTGGTGGTACTGGCGGTGGATTGGATCGCGCGCCATGTACTGGAGCGTGTCGTGCATCCAGCCCATGTTCCACTTGAAGTGGAAGCCCAGGCCGCCGAGATAGGTCGGGCGCGACACCGCCGGGAACGCGGTCGATTCCTCCGCGAGCGTGATCGCCTCGGGCCGCTCGCTGCCCACCACCTCGTTCATGCGCTTGAGGAAGGCGATCGCCTCGAGGTTCTCGCGCCCGCCATGCACGTTCGGGATCCACTCGCCGTGCTTGCGGCTGTAGTCGCGGTAGAGCATCGAGGCTACCGCGTCGACGCGCAGCCCGTCGACGCCGTAGCGCTCCAGCCAGAACAGCGCGTTGCCGACCAGGAAGTTACGCACCTCGGTTCGGCCGAGGTTGTAGATCAGCGTGTTCCAGTCCTGGTGGAAGCCTTCGCGCGGGTCGGCGTACTCGTACAGGTGCGTGCCGTCGAAGCGCGCCAGTCCGTGCGCATCGGTCGGGAAGTGCGCCGGCACCCAGTCGAGGATCAGGCCGATGCCTTCGGCATGGCAGCGTTCGACGAAGCGCCGGAAGCCCGCGGCATCGCCGAAGCGCGCGGTGGGCGAGTACAGGCCGATCGGCTGGTAGCCCCAGGAGCCGTCGAACGGATGCTCCGACACCGGCAGCAGCTCGAGGTGGGTGAAGCCCATCTCGCGCGCATAGGGCACGAGGGTCGCGGCGAGCTCGTCCCACTGCAGCCAGCGGTCGCCCTCTTCGGGCCTGCGCCGCCACGAGCCGAGGTGCACCTCGTAGATGCTGACCGGTGCGCCGAGCGCGTTGGCGCGGCGGCGGGTGTCGGAATGCGCCACCACCGGCGGCAGCGCACCCACCACGCTTGCCGTGGCCGGGCGCAGCTCGGACTGCAGGGCATACGGGTCGGCCTTCAGCGGCAGCAGTTCGCCCTCGCGGCTCACGACCTCGTACTTGTAGCGCGCACCGGCCGCCACGCCGGGCAGGAAGATCTCCCACACGCCGCACTCGCGGCGCAGGCGCATCGGGTGGCGGCGGCCGTCCCAGGCGTTGAAGTCGCCCACCACGCTGACGCGCGCGGCGTTCGGTGCCCACACGGCGAAGGCCGTGCCCTCGACCCCTTCCAGCATGCGCTGCGTGGCGCCCAGCACCTCGTAGGGCCGCAGGTGCGTGCCTTCACCCATCAGCCAGACGTCCATCTCCCCAAGCACCGGGCCGAAGCGATAGGGGTCGTCGAGCAGCGCTCTCTGGCCGTCGGCCCAGCGCACCTGCAGCCGGTAGCCGCTGGCGGGCAGTGCGCCGTCGAGCAGGCCCTGGAACAGGCCGTCGACGTGCAGCAGCAGCAGCGGGGCGAGGGTGGCGCCGCTCGCGGCATCGACCGCGATCACGTGCGTGGCACCGGGAAGGAAGGCGCGCAGCCACAGGCGGCCGTCGGCCGCGGTGTGCGGGCCCAGCACGGCGAACGGGTCGCCGTGGCGGGCGTGGCGGATCAGGTCGATCTCGGTGTCGGTCAGCATCGTCTCTGCAGGCAGGGCCTGCATCGATGGTAGCAACGCCGCGGCAGTGCGGCCGTTCAGGGTGCGGGCGTCATGCCCCAGATCTGCTGCGCGTACTCGCGGATCGTGCGGTCCGACGAGAAAGCGCCCATGCCGGCGACGTTGGCAATGGCGCGCGAAGCCCATTCGCCGCTCTGGCGGAACAGCGCATCGACACGCAGCTGCGTTTCGGCGTAGGCGCCGAAATCGGCCAGCAGCAGGTAATGGTCGCCGCCCCACAGCAGCGAATCGACCAGCCCGCGGTAGCGGCCCGGCTCGTCTGGCGAGAAGGTGCCGTGCGCGATCGCGTCGAGCACCGCCTTGAGCTGCGGGTTGCCCTCGTACCAGCGCATCGGCTGGTAGCCGCTCGCCCTCATCGCCAGCACCTCGGGCGTCTTCAGGCCGAAGATGAAGATGTTCTCGTCGCCGACGTGCTGGCGGATCTCGATGTTGGCGCCGTCGTCGGTGCCGATGGTCAGCGCACCGTTCAGCGCCAGCTTCATGTTGCCGGTGCCCGAGGCCTCGGTGCCGGCGGTGGAGATCTGCTCGGAAAGATCGGCGCCGGGCATGATCACCTCGGCCACCGAGACGCCGTAGTTCGGCACGAACACCACCTTCAGAAGCCCGCCCACGTTCGGGTCGCTGTTGACCACGCTGCCCACGTCGTGGATCAGCCGGATGATGGACTTGGCCATCGCGTACGACGAGGCCGCCTTGCCGGCGAAGATCACCGTGCGCGGCACCCAGCCGGCGTTCGGGTGCGCGAGGATGGCCTGGTAGCGCGCCACCACGTGCAGCACGTTGAGCAGCTGGCGCTTGTACTCGTGGATGCGCTTGACCTGCACGTCGAACAGGCTCGCCGGATCGACCGCGATGCCGGTGGCCCGCGCGATGTGTTCGGCCAGGCGCGCCTTGTTGGCGCGCTTGACGGCCATGAACTCGTCGCGGAACGCGGCGTTGCCGCGCAGATCGCGCAAGGCCTGCAGCTGGTCGAGGTCGAGGCGCCACTTCGGGCCGAGCGTGCGGTCGAGCAGCCCGGCCAGGCCGGGATTGGCCTGGGCCAGCCAGCGGCGCGGCGTGACGCCGTTGGTCATGTTGGTGAAGCGCTCGGGCCACAGTGCCGCGAAGTCGGCGAAGATGGTCTTGACCAGCAGCTCGGAGTGCAGCGCCGACACGCCGTTGACCTTGTGGCTGCCGACGATCGACAGGTTGGCCATGCGCACGCGGCGCTCGCCGTTCTCGTCGATCAGCGACAGTCGCGCGAGGAAGCCCAGGTCACCCGGGCGCTGCACCGCGGCGAAGTCGAGGAACGCCTGGTTGATGCGGAAGATGATCTCGAGGTGGCGCGGCAGCACGTGCTGCATCAGCGAGACCGGCCAGGTCTCGAGCGCCTCGGGCATCAGCGTGTGGTTGGTGTAGGAGAACACCTTCTGCGTGATCGCCCAGGCCGCCTCCCAGGCCATGTCCTGCTCGTCGCACAGCACGCGCATCAGCTCGGCCACCGCGATCGCCGGGTGGGTGTCGTTCAGGTGCATCGCCACCTTGTCGGCCAGGTTGGCGAGCGTGCCGTACTCCTCGAGGTGGCGGCCGAGGATGTCCTGCACCGAGGCGGCGACGAAGAAGTACTCCTGGCGCAGGCGCAGCTCGCGGCCGGCCGGCGTGCTGTCGTTGGGGTACAGCACCCAGGAGATGTTCTCGTACTCGTTCTTCACTCCGGCAGCGCGTGCGTAGTCGCCGGTGTTGAACGCGTGCAGGTCGATGTGCGCCGGGGCCACCGCCTTCCACAGGCGCAACGTGCTGACCTTCTGCGTGCCGTGGCCGGGGATCACCATGTCGTAGGCCTTGGCGGCCACTTCGCCAGCGTGGCGCCACACGGCCTTGCCGGCCTGGTGCTCGACCCAGCCGCCGAAGCGCACCGGCACGCTGATGCCGGTGCGCGGGAACTCCCAGGGCGTGCCGTCGGCCAGCCACGGGTCGGGGTACTCGACCTGGCAGCCGCCCTGGATGCTCTGCGCGAACATGCCGTACTCGTAGCGGATGCCGTAGCCGAACGAGGGCAGGCCCAGTGTGGCCATCGAGTCGAGAAAGCAGGCCGCCAGCCGGCCGAGGCCGCCGTTGCCGAGTGCCGCATCGGGCTCGCGGTCTGCCACGTCCTCGAGCTTCTGGGCATGAGCCTGGGCCGCCTGGGCCGCGCCTTCACCGAGGTTGAGCGCCGCCAGCGCGTTGCCCAGCGTGCGGCCGATCAGGAACTCCATCGAGAGGTAGTAGACGCGCCGCGCCTGCTCGTCGCGCTCGCGCGCCTGCGTGGCCACCCAGCGCCGCGACAACTGCTCGCGTGCCACCTGCGACACCGCCTGCATCAGTTCGGTGGGGGTGGCATGGGCCGGGGCGACGCCCACGGTCTGCAGCAGGTGGGTCTCGACGGCGGCGAGGAGGGGAGAGTTGGCGTTCGTGTCCACGGGGATCCTTCGGTCGTTCGGCGGCGCCGGGCGCCATCGGCCTTGCGGCGGGTGCGCAGTGTCCATGCCCGTCCGAGGGGCGTCAACCGCGCGTGATCCGCAAGTTTCGAGCCCGTCTGCACGCCGTGGCGCGACCGGGTTACGCGCGTTTTCGCTGTAGTCACAGCGCCTTCATGCGCCAGCGCGGGGCGTGAGCCGCGTCATGGCGCGCGCCGGGGCGCATGGTTACCCTGAAGTACGGCGAAACAACGCCGACTCCGCGCCTCGTGAGCCCGCCCCGGCGCGAGGGCGCGCGGCGTCGTGTGTTGCGCCGACGCCGAAATCACCGATCATCGGGGCGCGGAACGCGTGACGGCCGCCCACGACAACGACCCAGGAGATGCAGATGAAGCCCAATGAAATCGCGCTCAGCCTCGACCTCCCCAAGCGCTCCGTGGCGCTGGTGCTGGCCGGCGGGCGCGGCAGCCGGCTGAAGAATCTCACCGACCGGCGCGCCAAGCCCGCGGTTTATTTCGGGGGCAAGTTCCGCATCATCGACTTCGCGCTGTCGAACTGCCTGAACTCCGGCATCCGCCGCATCGGTGTGATCACGCAGTACAAGAGCCACAGCCTGATGCGCCACCTGCAGCGCGGCTGGGCCTTCCTGAAGAGCGAGATGAACGAGTTCGTCGACCTGATGCCCGCGCAGCAGCGCGTCGACGAGGAGAGCTGGTACCGCGGCACGGCCGATGCCGTCTACCAGAACCAGGACATCCTCGCGAGCTATGGCGCCGACTACATCGTCATCCTGGCCGGCGATCACATCTACAAGATGAACTATGCGCTGATGCTGGCCGACCATGTGGCCAAGGGCCGCGACTGCACGGTGGCCTGCATCGAGGTGCCGCGCGAGGAAGCCAAGGCCTTCGGTGTCATGGCGGTGGACGACAGGAGTCTGATCACCGACTTCGTCGAGAAGCCGGCCGACCCGCCTGCCGTGCCCGGCAAGCCCGACCGCTCGCTGGCCAGCATGGGCATCTACATCTTCAATGCGCGCTACCTCTACAAGGAGCTGGAGCGCGACATCAACGACCCGAATTCCAGCCACGACTTCGGCAAGGACATCATTCCCGCGGCGGTGCGCAACGGCCGCGCGGCGGCCCACCCGTTCGACCTCAGCGCCGTGGGCACGCGTATGAACGAGGAGCCGTACTGGCGAGACGTCGGCACGATCGATGCGTACTGGGACGCGAACATCGACCTCACCGCCACCGACCCGTTGCTCAACCTCTACGACAACCGCTGGCCGATCTGGACGCACCAGCCGCAGCTGCCGCCCGCCAAGTTCGTTCACAACCAGGACGACCGGCGCGGCATGGCGATCGAGTCGATGGTCTCGGGCGGCTGCATCGTCTCCGGGCAGGTGTTCCGCTCGGTGCTGTTCTCCAGCGTGCGCGTGCATTCGTACTCGAGCGTCAACTGGGCGGTGCTGCTGCCCGGTGTGCAGGTCGGCCGCGGTGCGCGGCTCACGCGCGTGGTGGTCGACCGCGGCTGCCACATCCCCGACGGCATGGTGATCGGCGAGGACGCTGCCGAAGACGCCGCGCGCTTCTACCGCAGTGACAACGGCATCACGCTGGTCACGCGCGAGATGCTCGGCCAGCTGGAGGACCAGTGACCGATGAGAGTGCTTCATGTGGCCGCGGAGGTGTTCCCGCTCGTCAAGACCGGCGGGCTGGCCGACGTGGTGGGCGCCTTGCCGCAGGCGTTGATACGCCAGGGCGCGGACGTGCGCCTCGTGCTGCCGGGCTATCCGGCCATCGCGGACGCGGTGCTGCACCAGAAGACGGTGGCCACGCTCGGACCGCTGTTCGGCGCCGGCCGTGTGACGCTGCGGCTGGGCACCATGCCCTACAGCCACGTGCCGGCCTACGTGATCGATGCTCCTTGGCTCTACCGGCGCAACGGCGGCCCGTACCAGGCCTCCGACGGGAGCGAGTGGCCCGACAACCTGCAGCGCTTCGCCCTGCTGGGCTGGATGGCGGCGCACCTCGCCGGCGGCGAGCTCGATGCCGAGTGGGCGCCCGAGCTGCTGCATGCGCACGACTGGCATGCGGCCATGGCGTGCGCCTACCTCGCGGCGCACCCCGGATCTGCCGTGCCGACCGTCTACACCGTGCACAACCTCGCCTACCAGGGGCTGTTCCCGTCGCATGAGTTCGGTCAGCTCGGCCTGCCGCTGCACTTCATGCAGTCGCACGGCGTGGAGTTTCACGGCCAGCTCTCCTTCATGAAGGCAGGCCTGAAGTATGCCGGCCGCGTCACCACCGTCAGCCCGACCTATGCACGCGAGATCGCGACGCACGAGTTCGGCTGCGGCCTGGACGGTGTGATCCGCAGCCGCGGCGGCGACGTCAGCGGCATCCTCAATGGCGTGGACGGCGCGGTGTGGGACCCGGCGAACGACAGCAGCCTGGCCGCGCGCTATTCGGCCCGCGACCTCGCCGGCAAGGCGCGCAACAAGGCCGCTTTGCGCCAGCAGATGGGCCTGGCGCCCGACGCCACGGGCCCGCTGTTCGGCCTGGTGAGCCGGCTCACGGCGCAGAAGGGGCTCGACCTCGTGCTCGCCGCGCTGCCTGCGCTGCTGCGCCATGGGGCACAGCTGGTGGTGCAGGGCAGCGGTGACCCGGTGCTGGAGGCGGCGTTCGCAGCGGCGGCCCATGCACACCCGGGGCAGGTGGCGTTGCGCATCGGTTACGACGAGGCGCTGGCGCACCGCGTGATCGCGGGGGCCGACGTGATCCTGGTGCCGTCGCGCTTCGAGCCTTGCGGCCTCACGCAGCTCTATGGCCTGCGCTACGGCACGCTGCCGCTGGTGCGGCGCGTCGGCGGGTTGGCCGACACGGTGGTCGACGCGGAAGAAGCGGCCATTCGCGAGGACCGGGCCACGGGTTTCGCGTTCGATGCCGCGACGCCAGCGGCGCTGGAAGCTGCGATCGAGCGCGCCGTGCGTGTCTTCGCCGAGCCTCCGGCCTGGAAGCGGCTGATCGCCACCGCGATGGCCCAGGACTTTTCGTGGGACGGCTCGGCCGCGGGCTACCTGGCGCTGTACCGGCGCCTTGCCGGAGAGCGGGGCTAGCCGCAGCGGCGTTGCACGGCGTCATCGAACCCCCCGCGCTTGCGGTCTGGGCAGGGGTGTTTCAACTGCTTACAGTCACGCCATGACTTCGCGCAGGAACGATTTCAAGACCACCGCCGTGTACGACTGGGAGAGCGAACCCAAGGACGAACGTCCCAGCGAGTTCGCGCCCAGCACCGGCTACCAGCTCCACTCCGGCTTCTACGTTGCGCCAGTGCTCACGCAACGCCGACGCAGCAACGGCAGCCTCGTGTGGCTGAGCGCGGCCGCGGTGGCCGGCATTGCCGTGATGGCGATGCTGGCGCTGGTGAAGATGCTTCACGGCTGAGCGGTCACACCCACAGGGCCGATACCTGCGCCGGAGGCGTGCGGCGAAAACCCTGCGACGGCGTGGCAGCGCGGAAATAGCCGCGATCGAGATCGGCGCAGATGGCGGCGTACCAGGCCGAGCCCGGCCCCGCCGCGTACACACGGATCTCGCCCGTGGAGCGGCGACGCAGCGAGACGATTCCGCCCGCCAACCCGAGCAACTGGCTGATGCCGGAGTGCGCGTCTTCCTCCATCTCGAAGTCGCGCACGTCGAGGCCGCGGGTCGCCAGGAGGCGGCGCAGCGTGTCGAGCTTGTCGCCGCCGTTGCCGAGGATCATGCGTGCCATGGAGAGCTCCGTCGCGTCGAGGCCGTGGGCCGATGCGATGGATTCTTCGCGGCGCGGCATGGCGCGCCCATCCCCATGGAGTGGGTGTGATCCTAGGGAGGGCTAGGGGGCCGAGGCCGTGCGCGGCTTCGCCTGTTCGCGCGCGTACTGCGCCTCGAAGGCGCGCTTGGCCCGGATGTAGTGATTGGCGCACTCGAGCGTGGCCGCCTCGGCGCAACCGGGCGGGCGGCGATAGTTGGCCGCGAAGGCCTGCTCCATGCGCGCCGTGTCGCTCATCGCGTTGCGGCGGGCTTCCTCGGCCAGCCGCTGCTCCTCGCGCAGGCGTTCGGTGCGCTGGCGTTCCTCTTCGGCCGCGGCGCGCTGGCGCTCGGCGGCGGCACGCTGCTCGGCCTCGAGCTGCTGCTGGCGCTCGCGCGCGATGCGCTCGATCTCCTGCTGCGTGGTGCGCGCGTTCTCCTCGGCCGAGACGCGCGCGCTCCACTTGACGTAGGCTGCGGCGATCGCGGTGGCGATCAGCACGCCCAGCACCACGGCGATCGCGAACTGCAGCGGCAGCGGTAGGCTGAAGTCCTTCCAGCCGCGCCGGCGCGGCGGCGCGTAGGGCATGCGCTTGAAGGGCGTGGCCGCGGCCACCGACACCGGCTTCGCGGGCTCGGTGCGCGGCCCGGCATCGGCCGGCTGTGGCTCGGTGGGGGCGGAAGCGCGGGGCTCTTCGCTCATCGCCGCGAGTCTATGCCGTGCGCACCGGAATCGGGCGGGCGCCGGTGGCCCAATCGCAACAAGCTGCGAGGCCGAGGCTCAGCGGGTGGGAAACGGGGAGGCGTGGGAAGCGGGTGGCGGAGAGAGCGGGATTCGAACCCGCGGTGGGCTGTTAACCCACACACGCTTTCCAGGCGTGCGACTTAAACCGCTCATCCATCTCTCCGGAACCCGCGAGTTTAGCCGATTGCCCGTGCCTGCCTTCAGCTCGCCCCGGGCGTCTTGCCCTTGAGCAAGGCCATCGCGGTACCGATCAGCGCCGAGACTTCGCCCATGTGGCCAGGCACGATCATCGTGTTGTTCTTCTGCGCCAGCTGCCCGTAGGCTTCGACCGCCTTCTCGGCCACCTTCAGCTGCACGGCCTGCTCGCCGCCGGGCGCCTGGATGGCCGCGGCGATCTTGCGGATCGCATCGGCCGTGGCATCCGCCACCGCCGTGATCGCGGCCGCCTCGCCCTGGGCCTTGTTGATCTCGGCCTGGCGCTCGCCCTCGGAGCGCGCGATCGAGGCCTCGCGCTCGCCGGTGGCGATGTTGATCTGCTCCTGCTTGCGGCCTTCGGAGGCCGCGATGAG
>WBZM01001627.1_pt1 | contig 21438 bp, 22 predicted proteins | sample 5204271 | NCBI WGS metagenome assembly WBZM01 (sample SAMN12344346, study PRJNA552823) | activated sludge metagenome | biome: Activated sludge suspended growth; feature: Nitrification reactor; material: Wastewater; isolation source: activated sludge from nitrification reactor of wastewater...
TCGGCACTCTTCAAGGCGGTGTTCAGCATCAACATCTCGATTACTACCTCGACGAATTCACGTTTCGCTTCAACCGCCGTCGATCGAATACACGCGGATTACTGTTCTACCGCTTGGCTCAGCAAGCTGTTGCCGTCGGCCCAGCACCGTACAGTTCCATTATTCACGGCAAGTCGGCTTGGCGTGCGTGAAGGGGATACCCGTTTTTGGCAATTCTGCCAACCGCGACGGTGCCGCCCGCGTTAACATGAAGCCTCGGCCCGCCTGCCGGGCACATTTCGTCTGTTCAAGGAGGATTCCAATCATGGGCGGCATTTTCTGGACCATCGTACTCGGATTCGTCATCGGCGTTCTCGCCAAGCTGCTTCACCCCGGCAAGGAAAACATGGGCTTCATCGCCACCGTCATCCTCGGCGTCGCCGGCTCCTTCCTGGCCGGCATCATCGGCCAGTACGTCGGCTGGTACCAGGCCGGCGAGGGCGCCGGGTTCATCGCCTCGGTGATCGTCGCCGTCCTGCTGCTGGTCGTCTACGGCAAGATCCGCTCGTCGCAGGCGGGCAAGTCCTGAGTCACGGAGACTGCAGATGGGCATGACCGCCACCCTTGCCGCCGGCGCCTGGACGCCGTCCGACACTTCCGATTCCGGCCTCCAGTTGCGCCGCGAATGCCGGGCACTGGCCCGCCGCCGCGCCCTGCTCGCCGCCGCCACGTCGCTGATTCCGGTACCCGGGATCGACCTGGCGACCGACCTCGCGGTGCTGACTCGGGTCATCAACCGCATCAACGAACACTTCGGCCTCAGCGAAGCGCAGAACGGGCGCCTGTCCGGGCAGAAGCAGGCACTGGCCTATCGCCTGCTGGCGGGTGTCGGCGGCACGCTCGCCGCGCGCCTGACGACACCGACGCTGGTCGCCCGCATCGTGCGCGTGGCCGGCATTCGCCTGACGGCAATGGAAGCCGCCCGGCTGGTGCCGGTCGCCGGCCAGTTGGTCGCCGCCGGCATCGGCTACTGGTCGATCAACGCCGTGGCGATGCGCCACATCGCCCAATGTGAACGCATCGCCGCCGAACTGCAGCGGCCGGGCGCGGGAAACTGAGCGTGCATCCCACCGCTCTCGCCGCGCTGACATCGCTGTTCCTCGCGACCGTGGCGGAAGCCGCCGTCACCATCGACCTGACCGCCGAAGCGAGTCGGCCGGCGGCCAACGACATGGTGCGCGCGACGGTGTTCGCCGAGGCCAGCGGTAGCAACACCGGCGACCTGGCGCGCCGCGTCAATCAGGACATCGCCGCTGGCCTCAGGGTGATCAAGGACAGGCCGGGCGTCTCGGTCAAGAGCGGCCGCCAGAGCACCTTCCCGGTCTATGGCCAGAACCAGAGGATCGAGAGTTGGCGTATCCACTCCGAGCTGATTCTGGAATCGCGTGATGCCGCCGCGGTGTCCGAGCTGCTCGGCCAGTTGCAGCAGATGCGGCTGGCGGTCGGCGGCGTCAGCCAGCTGCCGTCGCCCGAGACCCGGCGCAAGGTCGAGGATGAAGCGACGCGCGACGCCATCGCCGCCTTTCGCCAGCGGGCCGCGGTGGTCGCCGAGGTGCTCGGCAAACCGTACAGGCTTCGCCACCTGAGCATCCAGCAGAGCGGCCAGATACCGCCGATGCCGGTCATGCGCGCCAGCCGCGCCATGGCCGCCGACGCGGCGCCGCCAGTACCGCTGGAAGCCGGAGAAAGCCTGGTGACGACAACGGTCAGCGGCCAGGTCGAAATCGCCGACTGAGGTTCGGGAAGACGCCGGTTTGTCCGCCACGCGGACGAGAGCCGGTGTCCGGTTCCCCGAGCAATCCGGTTTCCGGGCTACGCCGGAATGACGGATCGGCAATCGATCAGCGCCTCGCTACAGGAGGCCGTCGAACAACTCAACGGCGACGCTGTCGCCGGCCTGCACTCCGGCGCAGTCTTCCGGCAGCACGACGAAGCAGTTGGCTTCCGACATCGAGCGCAGCACTCCCGACCCCTGGTTGCCGACGGTTTTGACCTGCCAGCGGCCGTCGACCGCAACCACCGTGCCGCGCAGGTATTCGCGGCGGCCGGGCTGCTTCCTGATCGCATTGGCCGCCGTCACGCCCAGCAGCGGCCGCTCAGGCAGCGGCTCGAGACCCGACAGGCGCAGCAGGGCGTCGAGCGCGAACTGGGTGTAGCTGACCATCACCGCCACCGGGTTGCCGGGCAGGCCGAACAGCCAGGCATCGCCGACCCTGCCGAAGGCCATCGGCCGGCCGGGCTTGATGTTGAGTTTCCAGAAGCTCACTTCGCCGAGGCGGGCGAGGATCTCGCGGACGAAGTCGGCCTCGCCGACCGACACGCCGCCGGTGGTGATGATCGCATCGGCGACGCCGGCGGCTTCGCGCAGCGTCGCTTCCAGCGCCTCCGGCACGTCGGGGACGACGCCGAGATCGATGATGTCGGCGCCGAGGCGGGTCAGCAGGGCGTGAACGGTGTAGCGGTTGCTGTCGTAGATCTGGCCCGGGGCGAGCGGCGCGCCGATCGACGCCAGTTCGTCGCCGGTCGAGAAGAAGGCGACGCGCAGGCGGCGCCTGACGGCGACCTCGGCGCTGCCGAGCGAGGCGATCAGCCCGAGTTCGGCCGGGCCGATGCGCTTGCCGGCGGCCAGGGCGACGGCGCCGCGCGCCAGATCCTCGCCGGCGCGGCGGGTGTTCTGGCCCGGCTTCTGGCCGGCGGGAATGAAGACGGCGCCGTCCGCGACGCGCGCCACCTCCTGCACCACGACGGTATCCGCCCCCGCCGGCAGGACGGCGCCGGTCATGATGCGCACCGCCTGCCCCTTGCCGACCTGCCCCGAGAAGGCGCTCCCGGCGAAGGCGGTGCCGACCACCTGCAAGCGCGTTTCGCCGTCGCCGGCGAGGCTGTCGAAGCGGACCGCGTAGCCGTCCATCGCCGAGTTGTCGTGCGCCGGCACGTCGTGCGGGGCGACGATGGCGGCGGCGAGGATGCGGCCGAGCGCGCTGCGCAACGGCACGAACTCGCGGCCGGCGACCGGCGCCACCTGCGCCAGCATGCGCGCGCGCGCCTCGGCGGCGGAGAGGGCGCGGTTATCGGGAGCGTACGAGGCACAGGAGGAGTTGTCGGTCATGGCGTCACGGTTTGGCGTTGGGGAAGAAGACCTGCTGGCCGTCGGCGCGAAAGGCGGCGATCGCCTCCTGCCCTTGCTTCGAGACCAGCCACTGGGCGAAGCGCTCGGCGGCATCCTTCCTGACATGCGGATGGCGCGCCGGGTTCACCGGGATCACGCCGTAGGGGTTGAACAGCACCGGGTCGCCGGCGAATACGAGATCGAGGTCGCGGCGGTTCCTGAAAGCGTACCAGGTGGCGCGGTCGGACAGCGTGTAGGCACCGGTCGCCGCCACCATGTTCAGCGTCGGCCCCATACCGCTGCCGGTTTCCTTGTAGCCGGCCAGCGCCTTCGGATCGACGCCGGCCTCCTTCCACAGGCGCAGCTCGGCGGCGTGGGTGCCGCTCTTGTCGCCACGCGAGACGAACGGCTGGCCGCTGGCGGCGATGCCCTTCAGCGCGTTGAGCACATTGCCGGCGGCGCGCACCTGCGCCGGGTCGTCCTTCGGTCCGACGACGATGAAATCGTTGTACATGACGTCCTTGCGGTAGCTGCCGTAGCCTTCGGCGACGAACCTGTCCTCGGCGGCACGGTCGTGCACCAGCAGCACGTCGGCATCGCCGCGGCGGCCGATGTCGAGCGCCTGGCCGGTGCCGACGGCGACGATGCGGACCTTGATCGCGGTCGACTGCTCGAATCTGGGCAAAATCCAGCCGAACAGGCCGGACTGCTCGGTGGACGTGGTCGAGGCGACGACCAGCGTTTCGTCGGCGTGGGCGAAGCCGGCCAGCAGGCCGAGGACAAGCATCAACGATCGAAAGCAATACGCCATGGCAGTTCTCCCTGCAGATAGGCCCGGGCCGCCGGCGACTGCGGGCGAGCGAAAAAGCGGCGCGCCGATTCGTGCTCCTGTACGCGGCCGTCCCCCAGAAAGACGATGTCGTCGGCAAGGCGCGTCGCCTGCCCGAGATTATGCGTGGTCATCAGCACCTTGGCGCCGTCGCTGCGGATTTCGCGGATGATGGTCTCGACCGCCTCGGTCGCCGTCGGATCGAGGCTGGCCGTCGGCTCGTCGAGCAGCAGCAGGCGCGGCGCCATGGCCCAGGCGCGGGCCAGCGCCAGGCGCTGGCGTTCGCCGCCGGAGAGCAGGCGGGCGCTGTCGCGGGCGCGATGGGCGAGGCCGACGCGCTCGAGCACCGCCAGCGTCCGCGCCTTGCGCCCGGCGGCGCTCAGCGCCTGCGGCCGCAGGGCGAACTCGACGTTGGTGAAGACCGACAGGCGCAGCAGCATCGGCTGCTGGAAGACCATCGCCAGCCGTCCCGCCGGCCGCGCCGCGCCGCCCCAGTCGAAGCTGCCGCCATGCGCCGGCAGCAGCCCGGCCACCAGGCGCAGCAGCAGCGTCTTGCCGGCGCCGTTGGGGCCGAGGATGACGCTGATGCCCTCGCCGGAGAGTTCGAGATCGACCCCGGCCAGCACCGTCCGCCCTTCGGGAACGAAACGCAGGCCGGCGATGCGCAGCGGGAACATCAGCCGCCCCTCCGCGCCGCCCAGCCGCGCAGGCTGTGGGCAGCGGCGTTGAGGGCAAGGATCAGGGTCAACAGCACGATGCCGAGCGCGATCGACAGGGCGAGGTCGCCCTTGCTGGTTTCGAGCGCGATCGCCGTCGTCATCACCCGGGTGTAGCCGTCGATGTTGCCGCCGACGATCATCACCGCGCCGACTTCCGACATCGCCCGCCCGAGTCCGGCCAGCGTCGCCACGCTGAGCGAGAAGCGGCAGTCGGCAAGCAGCAGGCGCACGGCCTGCGGGCGGTCGATGCCGATCACCGCGAACTCCGGCGCGTACTCCCGCCAGGCATCCTCGACGATCTGCCGGGTGACGGCGGCGATCAGCGGCACGACCAGGACGGTCTGGGCGACGACCATCGCCGCCGGCGAGAAGAGCAGGCCGTAGCTGCCGAGCGGGCCGCTGCGCGAGAGCACGAGATAGACGAGGACGCCGACGACCACCGACGGCAACCCCATCAGCGCGTTGAGGGCGACGATCATTGCGCCGCGCCCGCGAAAATCGGCGACCGCCAGCCAGGCGCCGAAGGGCAGGCCGATCAGCGCGCCGATGGCGAGCGCGGTCAGGCTCACACGCAGCGAGAGTCCGACAATCTGGAGCAGGCGGTGGTCGAAGCCGCCCAGCAGGCTGAACGCTTCGAGCAGGGTTTCGGTCATGGGCACGCGGCTGGCTGCACCCGGCGAACGCGCCCGGGGCAGTGCGAGCATAACACCGGAGGCCGGATCGTGGCGGCCGGGGATGAGGAGTGGTAAGTGCGGGGGAAGCGATGCCGGGTGGCACCATCCGCGTTGACACGCGGGCGAGGGAAACGGCGGGGGCCAGCGCTGGCCCCCGCCAGCCTCGATCAGGCGGTTTCGAGCAGGATTTCCTCGATGCCGCGGGATGCGCGCTTGCAGGCGTCAATTACAGAGTACTGCGCAAAATAGAAGCGGTTCATCTTCAACGCATGAATCGTCGCGGCGTCGTCGCCCTCTTTCGCGAACAGCCTGGTGACCCCCGAGCTCATCGCCTGGCCGGCCTTGGTCGCGGCGTCGGCGATTTCATGGCAGAGCCTGGCGACGTCTTCCGGCTTCTGCTTGGTGTCGCCCATGCCGATCGCCGCCTTGTTCAGGCGGGAGCAGGCATCGACCGCGAGCGCGGCCATGGCGCGGTTCTCGCTGGTCGCCTCGGTAATGCCATACATGCTGACGGCATCGGCGACGTTCTGCAACTTGCCCAGCACCCGGTCGAGATCGAGAATCAGCGTGTGCAGCAGATCGCGGCTGATCGGGGTGGTAAACGCCTCGTACAGGATCTGCACGAAATCGTCCTTGATGCGGTCGGCGCTGGTCGCATTGGAATTCACCTCTTCGATCAGGGTGGCGGTTTCAGCGGCGCCGGCGGGATTGCCGAGGCCGTTGACCAGCCGCGACGTGGCGTTCGCGCCGGCGACGACACGATCGGTATGGGCCGCCAGGAAGGCGAAGAACTCGGCGCGCTTCGGGAGAAAGTTACTTGATGACATGATCAGCGTTCCTTGTATCGATCAGAGGAATTTCGTGCCAATGTACCAGCAGATTCCGGCAATCAGGCCGGCCGCCGGGATCGTGACGATCCACGCCACCATGAGGTTGGCGGTAACCGCCCAGCGCACCGCCTTGACATCCGATGCCGCGCCGACACCGACGATCGAGCCGGTGATGGTGTGCGTCGTGGACACCGGGATGCCGGCGAAGGTCGCGAGACCGAGGGCGATCGCGCCGCCCATCGAGGCGCACGAGCCGCTGACCGAATTGAGCTTGGTAATCTTGGAACCCATGGTCTTGACGATGCGCCAGCCGCCGAGGTACGTGCCCCAGGCAATCGCGCCGTAGCATGAGTACACCACCCACATCGGCAGGGTGGACACGTCCTTGGTGGCGACCCCGGCGGTGATCAGCAGCAACCAGATGATGCCGATCGTTTTCTGCGCGTCGTTACCGCCGTGACCGAGGCTGTAGAGCGCCGCCGCAAGCAACTGCCCGCTGCGGAACCACTTGCTCGCCTCGTGCGGCGTATGCTTGCGGAAGATCCAGGCCGTCATGATCATCAGCGCGGCGCCGATGATGAAGCCGACCAGCGGCGAGATGATGATGAACGCGAGGATCTTGCCGAAGCCTTCCCAGACGATCGGCGCGCCCGACATCGACTTGGCGCAGGTGGCACCGACCAGGCCGCCGACCAGCGCATGCGAAGACGACGACGGGATGCCGTAGTACCAGGTGATGATGTTCCAGGCGAGCGCCCCCATCAAGGCGCCGAAAATGACGTAATAGTCAACGAAGGACGGATCGACCGTCCCCTTGCCGATGGTCGCCGCCACCTTGAGCTGGAAGATGAAGAGCGCGGCAAAGTTGAAGAAGGCGGCGAAAATCACCGCCTGCTTGGGAGTCAGGGCGCCGGTGGCGACGATCGTCGAGATGGAATTGGCGCCGTCATGAAACCCGTTCATGAAGTCGAAAGCCAAGGCCACGAAGATCAGGAGGCCGAGCGTCCAGATGCTCATGTTGAGTGCTTCCATTTCGCGCGCCCCTCAGGAATTTTCGATCAGGATTTCTTCGATGGTCTTGGCCGCTTCTTCGCAAGCGTCGAGAACCACCTCCTGCAGCGCGTAGAAGCGGCTCATCTTGACCGCGTTCCATGCCGTGCCGCTGCCGTCGAAGAGCTTGGTGATCGCCTTGCGCTGGACGAGGTCGGCCTTGGCCTCGATTTCCTCGATTTCCTTGCAGAAGCCGATGACCTCCGGACGGCGGCCCTTTTCGGAGAGCCCGGCGACGGCGCGGTTCAGGCGCATGCAGGCGTCGGCTCCGAGCGAGGCCAGTTCGCGCGCCTCGGTGGTCGATTCCTTGATGTTGTACATCGTCACCGCCCGGGCCACGTCCTCGAGCGCATTCAGGACGCCGTCGAGTTCGATGACCAGCGCATGGATCTGGTCACGGTTGATCGGAGTGGTGAACGAGCGGTGCAGCAGCGTGACCACGTCGCCCTTGATCTTGTCGCCGGCCTGTTCGAGCAGGCTGACTTCGGCGACCAGTGTGGCCAGATCCTCGTTAGCGCCGCCGAGGCCGTTCAGCAAGCGGAGGGTGGCGTTGGCGCCGGCGACGACACGATCCGAAAGAGCGGCAAGAAGCTCGTAGAATTCCTTGCGTTGAGGCATCAGACTGCTGAGCATGACAATTTCCCCCTTGGTTAAAAAAGCCGAACTAATAGAATGGGTACTCTACTTCCAACGAATTACTCCGGCAAGGGGCCGCCGAAAATAATTATATTTCCGTGATTTTGTCAAGGACTAATTCACCTGCGTCTGTCATCGAAATATTCCAATGGTGATGCTCATGGCGTGTCCGCAGCGACTTTCCATCGATTTGTCCTGTTTCGCGGCAATGACATCGGCCTTGGCGCCTGAAAGGTGCCGTCCCGGAATTGTCGTGTGAGCGTCGATGACTCGCCTTACCCAGGCCAACGAACTGCGGGCGTGCTACGTCCGGCCGCCGCCTTCACGGCCTCCAGATGGCGGGAACCGAGCCGCAAGGGCGCTTCCCGGCGAATCGACGGTCATGAGCGCGTCCCGATGCCGGCCGGCATCACCGCGATTCACGGTTACGGTAACGATCTTGTGTTTTTGCTCGCAGACTCTAGTGGCCCCTGGCCGGGAAGACCCGCTGCCGGTAGTTGATCGACAGGGCACTGACCAGCGGATTCCTGGTCAATTGCCGGCCGATTTCGCGTTCGGCCCGGCTCACGGCGGCCGCATTTTCGAGCGTTTCGCGTGGCAGGTAGACCTCGGCCTCGATCCGGTCGTCGAGATAATGCAGGATGATGCGCTGCGGCTCCGGCAGGCCGGCGAGCAGGGGCGCGAGCGCCTGGGTCAGCTCTTCGCGGGCGGGCATGCCCTGGCTCTTGACGTCGTGCTCCGGATCGTCCTCGACGTCGACATGAACGAGGACGTCGGATACGGACTCGTGGCTGTCGAGTACCCGCTTGCGGGTCAACTCGGCGATATGATGGCCTTCGGACACACTGATCCGCGGGTCCACGCAGACATGGGCATCGACGAGCGAACGATGCGCCATGCGGCGGGTGCGCAACTCGTGGAGACTGGCAACTCCCGGCGTATCGATGATGACCTGGCGGATGCTGTCGACTTCCTCGATCGACAGTCCGGTGTCGATCAGTTCCTGGACCGCCTCCCAGGCGAAGACGGCGCCCATGCGCACGATCATGAAGCCGACGATGACGGCCGCCACCGAGTCGGCGAAGGTGTAGCCCATCATGTTGCCGACGATCCCCACCGCGACCACCAGCGACGACGCGGCATCGGAGCGCGCATGCCAAGCGTTGGCGATGAGCATCGGCGAGCGCAGCTTTTCCCCGACATGCAGCATGTAGCGGAACAGCCCCTCCTTGGCGACCAGAGCCAGTCCCGCGGTCCACAGCGCCAGCGGCGCCACCGGCGGCAGGTTGTCGAGATCCTGCAGCTTGATGCCGGCGCTCCAGATGATGCCGGCGCCGGTCACGGCCAGGATCGCCCCGAGGGCGAACGAGGCCGCGGTCTCGATCCGTGCATGGCCGTAAGGATGGCTTTCGTCGGCCGGATCCTTGCTGTGATGGGCGGCGAAGAGCACCAGGAAGTCGCAGACGAGGTCGGAAAGCGAATGCAGGCCGTCGGCGATCAGGCCCTGGGAATGGGCGATGATGCCGGCGACGACTTGGGCGGCGGTCAGGAAGACATTGACTACCACGCTGATCCACGTGACCCGCTGGGTCATTCCGTGGCGGGCGGGGTCGTCGAAAGAGATTTCGGGAGGGGGGTTGTGAGCGCTCATCGCCAAGGCATCATCTCAGGAACTGTTGACAATCTTAGGAAACACTTGCCAGAAAAACTAACGCTCCAGTATTCTGCAAACATGCAATCGCTATCAAAAGTCATTGCGAAAAAAGCCGATTGTTCCGGTCCATTTCAGCCACGGAGACTCCCGATGAAACGTACGTTAGCGCCACCCGCATCCTCACTACTTCCCGCTCTCGCCTTTTGCGCGACGCTCGCCTTGAGTCCTGCGGCCATGAGCGCCTCGCCGGTGATCAAGGTCGACGGCTCGAGTACCGTCTATCCGATTACCGAATTGGCTGCCCAGGAGTTCCAGACCGCGAAGCTGCATGAGGTCCACGTCAATGTCGGCGTTTCCGGAACCAGCGCCGGATTCACGAAGTTCTGTGCCGGCGAGACCGACATCACCAATGCCTCGCGCCCGATCCTGAAAAAGGAGATCGACGAGTGCGCCAAGGCCGGCGTCCGCTTCTACGAAATGCCGCTTGCCTACGATGCATTGACGGTCGTGGTCAATCCGCAGAATGACTTTGTCACCAGCTTGAGCGTGGCCGAGTTGAGAAAGCTCTGGGAGCCGAAGGCGCAGGGCAAGATCAATACGTGGAAGGATCTCAACCCGGCATGGCCCGCCCGGAAGATCAACCTTTATGCGCCGGGCGCCCATTCGGGCACCTTCGAGTCCTTCACCGAGGTCGTTGTCGGCACCTCCAAGTCCAGTCGCAGCGACGTCAGCACGACGGAAGACCACGGTGTTCTGGCCCAGCGAATCGCCGAGGACAAGGACGGCATCGGCTATCTGAGCCTCGACTACTACGTCGAGAACCAGAAGAAGCTGAAGGCGGTGGCGATCAGTGACGGCAAGGGAGCCGTAATGCCGACGGCCGCGCATATTCGCGATGGCAGTTATCAGCCGTTGTCGCGTCCGGTCTTCCTCTATGTCAACGAGAAGTCGCTGGAGAAACCCGCAGTCAAGGAATTCGTCGACTACTTCATGAAGAACGGCATGCGTCTGGTCGAGGAGGCGAATTACCTGCCGCTGCCGGCCAAGGCATACACCAGCAATCTCGACCGGATGAATGCGAAGAAGGTGGGCACGGTGCATGGGGGCGAGAACAAGGCACGCCCGCGTACCGGTGAAATGATGAAACTCCTCGACACATTGACGTTCTGAAAAGCTGTCAGGTTGGTGGCGGGATTTCGCAGCCATACTGCCGCAAACGAAAAAGCCACCGGAAATCGGTGGCTTTTTGCTGTCGACCGCAGCCATCGCCTAGCCCGAACTTTGGTCTGACGGCGGTGAGAATCTCTTGATGTTCATGAGGATGCTTTTTTGCTGCTGGGTTGTGACTGGGTACGCGGGAGGGTGATGCCGAGCAGCGTGAAGGCTTTTTCCTGAAGCGGGGTGGGCCGAGTGGTGAGGATGATCGTGGCCTTTGGATTGAGCGCCGTATGAGTGATGTTGTAGGTGAGCGTAGCGAGGGCCTGCAACAAGGTTTGAAAGCTATGCAGGGGTAACCCGTCGTCGGCGCGCCGGGTGGCATCCTTATGCTTGGCATCGGCAGAACGCTGCGTCTTGGCGACGGCGGAGGGCCTGGTGGCTTGAGCGTCGTTGATCAATTCGTCATCGAAGAGCATGGGTTTCAACAGGCCGCGCATGTGCCATTCCACGTAGTAGGCCAGCATGCACAGGAAGACATGGGCGCGCACCAGGGACGCCGAGTAATGGAAGACTGGCCGCACCGGCAGATCGACCGTCTTGATCGAACGGAAAGCCCGCTCGACCTGTGACAGGCTCTTGTAGGCCGCCACCGCCGCGTTGGCGTCGAGCTGCTTCCTGGTCAGGCTGGTGCGGATGACATACAGGCCATCGAGCGCCGCCTCGGCGTTGATGCCCTCCTGCTTGCGTTGCCAACGCAAGCTCGTGTCGGTGATGGCGAGTTCGAAATGCTTGGCCATGTGGTAGTGATCCACGCAACGCCCCGCCCGCAGGGCAATCGCCTGCGTACCCCGCAGCGGATTACGCGTGCGTGCAACCGCCGCGGCAATTGTTGCCAGCTCCGCCTCGGTCGCCGCCAGCAACTCGACGCGCTTCCTGGCACGCTCGTCGGCCAGCAGGGGATTGCGGCATACCACCAGGCGCTCGCCCGGAAAGCGTTCGCTGTCCAGTTCCAGCAGATTGCGCTCATCGAACAGCGAGGGCTGGAAGGGACCCTGCTCCTGAGCCAACAAGGCGATCTGGGGCGCCCGCAAGCTGCTGATCCAGTCCATCCCATTGGGCTTGAGGACGGTCTCGATCCGAGCCGAGGTGATCATGCCGCGATCACCCACCCAGGCGATATGCCCAATGCCGAAACGTTCCTTAAGCTTGGCAACCTGTACCGCCACGGTGGACGGATCCGCCGTGTTGCCGGAGAACACCTCGACCGCCACCGGGCAGCCGCTGGCCGCGCAGATCAGGCCGAAGACGATCGGAGGATCATCACGCTTGCCATCGCGCGAATGGCCGCGTGCCGCCAGAGAACAGCAGCGGCCCGTGAGCCAGGTCGAGGTCAGGTCGTAGAGGACCAGTGTGCCGCCCGCCAGGTGCTTGCGCGCCAGACGTCTTTCGATGGCCGGCTGCGCGTCGTGCAACCAATCCAGCGCGCGGTACATATCCTCGGGCTCGATGGAACCCAACCACAGCACGCGCCCCAGCGAATGCTCCGCCGTCTCGTCGCTCAACATGCGGTGGGTGGCCAGCTTAGAGCCAGGCGACACGATGCGGGCCACCACCATGGCCAGCAAGGTCTTGCGTAGCGGCGAGGGCGCGCCATCAAACCAGTCCTCGGCACCACATGCCCGTGCGCTGCCGAGGGTGGCGGCCACGTGGCCGTGGGGCAAGCTGCGCTCGACGGTGAAGACCTCCTCCGCACTGGGTACGGCAACGCCCCCCTTGAACAACACTCGGAGCCCCTCGATCACCTCCGTGGGCAGGCAGGAAATATTGGCCAAGGTGCGCTTCTTGACCTTGCCATCCTCCCGGTAGGCTTCCCGCAGCAAGACAGCCGGCGGCGAGTTGCGGTTGGGGATGGCCTCGATATACATGGACGCCAGACCGCCACACCTGCTATCCAAATGCAAGCGAAAAACGCCTCATTACATGGGTACGTATTACCCCAAAAAAATAGCCAAACCTCTTGCTGCTCAATGGCTCGGCTATTTCAGTCGGTCAAAGTTCAGGCTAGCCGTGCTGGCCAGCCGGAATGCGGAAGCGAATCGGGGGAAGATCTTGCGGTCTTCCCCCGATAAGGGTTGCGAGGGCGCCGGCGTTGTCCGGCGCGGGCACGAGGTCAGGTCAGCTTGACCACGATGTCGAGCAGCGTGCTGTTGCAGACGTTCATGCGCAAGGCCGCATGCGACAACTGGGTGTAGATTTCCTTGCGCCGGAAGATGTTGTGGAAATCGTTGTCCTGGAACAACTCGGCGAGGGCGCGCCGGTAGGACCTCGTGAACTTCTTGACGGCCTTTTCGGCCTTGTCGGCATCGGCGCGGCCGCCCTTCGGGTCGGTGCCGAGGCGGCCGTAACCCGCGGCGATGGACTCGGCGCCTTCCTTCAGGTAGGCCGCCATCTCGATGCAGTGCTTGTCGGCCTTGACGCCGAGGAGGTCGGAGTCCATTTCGACGACGATCGTCTTGCAGCTGTTGACGATCTCGTCGAGATTGATGATGGCGCGGTGCAGGTCCTCGCGGTCGATCGGGGTGGAGAACGCCTCGTTGAGCAGCGTCAGGTTCTGGACCTTGATGCGGTCCCCTTCGTACTCGGCCTCGGTAATCCTCTTGGCAACTTCCGCGCTGCTCGACCCCATGTATTCGACCAGCAGACCGGCGGTCACGCCGACATTGGCGCTCTGTTCGGCAAGCAGGGCGAAGAAGTTCGGAACCTTCGGAAATACCCGCTCGACGACCCGCTTGCCGAGAGATTTCTTGGTGTTGTCTTTGCTTGCTGCGGCGTTCATTTTTAAGCCTTTCCGATAAAGAGATTAACCAATGCGAACGTAATGATTGCGACCAGTGCTGAACCGGGGATGGTGATCAGCCAGGTGATGCCGATATCCTTTGCTTTCTTCCAGCGCACCGACTTCGGACGCTCGGCGGCGCCGATGCCCATGATCGAGGTGGCGACGACGTGGGTCGTCGACACCGGCGCGCCGAGCACCGACGCGGACATGATGATCAGCGCCGACGTCAATTGTGAACTGAGGGCATGAACCGGGCGGACGCGGTAGATCGAGAAGCCGAGGGTGCGCACGATCCGCCAGCCGCCCGAGAGGATTCCCAGGGTAATCGCGGTGGCACAGGACAGCATCACCCAAAACGGAACTTCGAACTTGTCGATGAAGCCGCCGAGCAGCAGGGCCAGGGTCAGCATGCCCATGCTCTTCTGCGCGTCGTTGGCGCCGTGCGAGAAGGCAAGGCCGGCGGACGTCACGAACTGGGCATAGCGCAGCCCCTTGTTGGCCGAGGGCGTTGCCGCCGTCAGCGCGAATTTGAACAGGCGAAGGATGATGAAGCCGGCCCAGAATCCGAGCAATGGCGACAGGATCAGCGAGGCGAGGACCTTCGTGATGCCGGTCAGCTTGCCCTGCATCAGTTCCGAGAAACCCCAGACCACATGGTCGATGCCGGCGGAGACGACGACAGCGCCGATCAGGCCGCCGACCAGCGCATGCGACGAGGACGACGGAATGCCGAAATACCAGGTGGCGAGATTCCAGACGATGGCCCCTATCAGTCCGCTGATCAGGATGGCCAGCGAAAGGAGCTCCTGCACGTCGCCCAGGGTGATGAACTTGCCGATGGTGTTGGCCACCGCCGTACCACCAAGTAACGGACCGAGAAACTCGAAGGTGCCGACGATGATCACCGCCTGCGCCGGCGTCATGGCGCGCGACGCGATGATCGTCGCGACGATGTTGGCGGCGTCGTGGAAGCCGTTGGTATAGTCGAAGAAAAGGACGATGGCGACTGCCACGATCGTCAGTATCAGCAAACTGCTCATTGATCTGCCCCTGTTGTTGTAATTCGTGTACTCGCCGCAGCGCCATCGTGAACGCGCTGCAACCAGCATGCGTCGGGTAACGTATCGATTGTCGCCGCTCCACATGCCCCCACGGTTTGGCAAACCCCTCGCCCCGGCGGAAGAGTATGTGCAGCTTGACGGTTGCGGTCAACAATAAATCCACAAAAAACCCACAGAAAAAACACAGAAAAGCAACGGAGAATCAATGCGTCAGGAGAAAGTCACCGAGAGCCACTCATGCCATGCGGTCATTGGAATGCGCTGTGGCTGGTTCATCGCCATTCAGGGCCGCGACGCCCCCCCCCGGAACAACGCCCGATGGAGGTTGGCGCCGCGCCATCGCGGGAGCAGGCGCCCCGCGTTCGCCGCGCCGCCCCGTTGGCCGGGCAACACCGCGTGCCGTTCGTGCGCGGCTTCGGTTACGATGACCATCCCATCCTTCGGAGAATGAAGTCATGAGCCTTCTCGATCAGGTCGTCGGCGCGCTCGCCGGCGGCGAGTCCGGCGGTAGCGGCAACTTGCTGCAGGTCGTGCTGCAACTCGTCAACAATCCGCGTACCGGCGGCCTCGAAGGGATCATCCGGTCGTTCCGGCAGGGCGGGCTCGGCGACATCGTCAATTCCTGGGTGGCGAATGGCCAGAATCTCCCGGTTTCGGGCGAGCAGATCGAGAGCGTGCTTGGCGGTTCCGCGCTGCAGGATCTCGCCGCGCAACTCGGGGTCAGCCCGCAACAGGCCTCCGGCAGCCTGGCCGACGTCCTGCCGCAACTGATCGACCAGTTGACGCCGAATGGCGAGGTGCCGCAGGGTGGCAATGTGCTGAGCCAGGGACTCGATCTGCTGAAGAAGGGCGGATTGTTCGGCTAGGACGCAGCCGGGACTGGCAGTCTCAGCCAGCCCGGTCGTCGTCGAGAAAGCGCTCGAGCAGGACGTTGAGGAAGCGCCGCCCGCGCGCCGTCGGGGCAATACGCTCGCCGCCGATGTCGACCAGGCCGTCGGCGGCGGCGGCCTGCAGCTGCGGCAGGATGCGGCTGAGCGGCTGCGCCGTCCGCGCCTCGAACAGCGCTGGCGGGAAGCCCGCGGCGAGGCGCAGCGCATTCATCAGGAATTCGAACGGAAGCTGGGCGGTGGCGACCTCGTGCGCTTCCTGCACCGGCGACCCGCCGCGCACGTTCTCGAGGTAGGCGGCGGGGTGCCGCCAGCGCATCTGGCGCAGCACGCGGTCGTGCAGCGTCAGCTTGGAATGGGCGCCGGCGCCGATGCCGAGATAGTCGCCGAAATGCCAGTAGTTCAGGTTGTGCCGGCACTGCCGGCCGGCTTGGGCGAAGGCCGAGGTCTCGTAATTGATGTAGCCGTTGGCGGCCAGCCGGGATTCGATGGCTTCCTGCATGTCGGCGCACAGATCGTCTGCCGGCAGTGCCGGCGGGAAGGCGGCGAAGCGGGTGTTCGGTTCGAGCGTCAACTGGTAGCACGACAGGTGCGGCGGCGCGAAGGCCAGCGCGGTTTCGACGTCGGTGAGCGCTTGCTCCGTGGTCTGGCCCGGCAGGCCGTACATCAGGTCGAGGTTGAACGACTCGAAATGGTCGCCGGCCAGTTGCGCCGCGCGTCTGGCATCGGCGGCGCCATGGATGCGGCCGAGGGCCGCGAGATGCTCGTCGCTGAAGCTCTGGACGCCGAGTGACAGCCGGTTCACGCCGGCGGCGCGGAAGCCGGCGAACTTCTCCGCCTCGACGGTGCCGGGGTTGGCCTCGAGCGTGATCTCGGCTGCCGGCGACAGCATCGCCAGCGCGCGGAAGGCGGCGAGCAGTTCGTCGACTGCGGCCGGCGACAGCAGGCTGGGGGTGCCGCCGCCGAAAAAGACGCTGACCAGCGGCCGGCCCCAGATCAGCGGCAGCGCCGACTGCAGGTCGGCGATCAGTGCGGCGACGTATTCGGCTTCCGGAATGACCCCGGTGGCCTCGTGCGAGTTGAAGTCGCAGTAGGGGCACTTGCGCACGCACCACGGCACGTGCACGTAGAGCGCCAGTGGCGGCGGAACGCGGAATTCGAGGGTGGTTGCGGTCGACGCCCGGTTCCGGGCAAAAATGGGGATGCTGCGGGCCAAGGCAGTTACAGCGTCGGCAGGCGGTCGATCAGCTTCTGCATGGCCTGGCCGCGATGCGACAGGCGGTTCTTGGTGGCGGCGTCGAGTTCGGCGGCGGAACGGTCGAAATCGCGCACGTAGAACAGCGGGTCATAGCCGAAGCCGCTCTCGCCGCGCGGCTCGGGCAGGATCTCGCCATGCCATTCGCCCTCGGCGATCAGCGGTTGCGGATCGTCGGCATGGCGGACGAGAACGATGACCGAGACGAAGTGGGCGGCGCGGTTGCAGTGCGCGCCGAGGTCGGCGAGCAGCTTCTCGTTGTTGCGGGCATCCGATTTCGGTTCGCCGGCGTAGCGGGCGGAATGGACGCCGGGAGCGCCGCCGAGGGCGGCGACGCAGAGGCCGGAATCGTCGGCGAGGGCTGGCAGGCCGGAGAGCTTCGCGGCGTGACGGGCCTTGGCCAGCGCGTTTTCGACGAAGGTGCAGTGCGGCTCCTCGGCTTCGGGGATGCCGAGCTGGCCCTGGGCGATGACTTCGAAGCCGAGCGGCGCCAGCAGTGCGTTCAGCTCGTTCATCTTCTTGGCGTTGTTGGAGGCGAGGACGATCTTCTTCATGTGGCGAGCGCCCTTTGCTGGGCGGCGATCAGTTGCCGGATGCCGGCCTCGGCGAGGTCGGTGAGGGTGTTCATCTGCGGCCGGGTGAACGGCGTGCCCTCGGCAGTGCCCTGGATCTCGACGATGCCGCCGGCGCCGGTCATGACGACATTCATGTCGGTGTCGCAGGCGGAGTCTTCGGCATAATCGAGGTCGAGCACCGGGCCGCCCTTGACGATGCCGACCGAGACGGCGGCGACGTGGTCGCGCACCGGATTGGCCGCCAGCTTGCCGGCGCCAACCAGCCTTTCGCAGGCTTCGTAAAGCGCAACCCAGGCGCCGGTGATCGCGGCGCAGCGGGTGCCGCCGTCGGCCTGGAGGACGTCGCAGTCGAGGGTGATCTGGCGTTCGCCGAGCGCCTTGAGGTTGGTCACCGCGCGCAGGCTGCGCCCGATCAGGCGCTGGATTTCCTGGGTGCGGCCGCTCTGCTTGCCCCTGGCCGCCTCGCGCGCGGTGCGGGTGTGGGTCGAGCGCGGCAGCATGCCGTATTCGGCGGTGACCCAACCCTGGCCCTTGCCGCGCAGGAACGGCGGCACGCTTTCGTCGACGCTGGCGGTGCACAGCACGCGGGTGTCGCCCATCTCGACCAGCACCGAGCCTTCGGCATGGCGGGTGAAGTTGCGGGTCAGGCGGACGGGACGCAACTGGTCGGGCTGGCGTTCGCTGGGGCGCATGCTCATTGTTCTGGCTTCCTCGGGTTGAACTTTTCGATGGTGGAACGAATCTCCTCGATCGCCTTCTCGATCTCCTCTTCGCTGAGATCGACCTTGTGCGCGGGATCACGGCCGAATTCCTCCATGTGCGTCGCCACCTCGTTGAAGCCCATGGCCTGGGTCGAGATGATGCTGCTTGGCTCCTCGACGTAGGTATCTTCCCAGCGCACGACGACCACCGAAAGATTGTCGGCCTGCGCACCGCCCCTGGCTTCGGCCTGGGTCAGCAGCATCGGCACTGCATGCACCAGGTTGGCGCCCTTGAGCGCGACGGCCATCTCCTCGCCGCTGACCTCGCCCCACAACCCGTCGCTGCAAAGCAGCAGGATGTCACCATGCTTGAGCGGCGTCTTGCGCGAGAATTCGATTTCCGGCGGCGTCGGGCTGCCCAGGCAACTGTAGATCTTGTTGCGGTCGGGATGCCAGGCCGCCTGCGTTTCGGAAAGCATTCCTTCCTCGATCAGGAAGCGGACCCGCGAATGATCCCGCGTCTGGGCGATCAGCTTGCCGCCGCGCATCAGGAACAGCCGCGAGTCGCCGGCGTGCGCCCAGAACGCCACGTTGTCCTGGACTACGCAGGCGACGCAGGTGGTGCGCGGCGTGTCGCGCAGGCGATGGTGCACCGTATAGTCGAGAATGGCGCTGTGGGCGTTGGTCAGGCCCGTCTGCAGGAAGCGGAAGGGGTCGGCGATGGCCGGCCGCGCCTCGCGCTGGAAGCTGTCGGCAAGGGTCTGCACGGCAATCTGCGAGGCGATCTCGCCGTGGTGATGACCGCCCATCCCGTCCGCAACCACCATCAGCAGCGCTTCGCGCGAGTAGCAGTAGGTGGTCCGGTCCTCGTTGTTGGCGCGCCCTCCCTGGCGGCTGTCCTGGTAGATCGTGAATCTCATCGGTCAACTTTCTTGTAACTCCCGACAAACCGGTTGAGCCAGTTGCGTGATTCCTTGGGGACGGGTGGCGCCACCGTCTCGACCAGCGCCCTCTGCAATGCGAAGACGCTCTGCGGGCGATAGAAGTGATTGAGGTTGAGGCACCAGTCGATGATCTCCAGCAGGTGGTCGGAATACTGGCCCTCCCAGCGCAGCATGGCGGGCGCCAGCGTGTCGCTCTTGTAACGCTCGTCGGCGGCCTGCGGGGAACTGCCGGCGATGCACGCATACATCGACGCGCCGACGCTGTAGATGTCGCTCCACGGGCCGAGATCCTTGCGCGACCCGTAATGTTCCGGCGAAGCGAAGCCGGGGGTGTACATCGGCTTGAGCATCGGCTGATCGGATGCCAGCGTCTGCCTGGCGGCGCCGAAGTCGATCAGCACCGGCGTGTTGTCGCCACGCAGGTAGATATTCGAAGGCTTGAGGTCGAGATGCAGCAGCTTGTGCGAATGAACCTCGCGCAGGCCGTTGAGCAGTCGCGTGAAGACGCCGCGGATGAAGCGCTCGGTGACCTCGCCGCGGTGCGTCTGAATGAATTCCTGCAGCGTGCGGCCACGTTCGTATTCCATGACCATGTACACCGTGTCGTTGGCGCGAAAGAAATTGAGCACGCGAATGACGTTGGGGTGAGAAAGACGGGCCAGGGCGCGCCCTTCCTCGAAGAAGCATTTCATCCCGTAGCGAAACGCCCCCTGATGCTCGGAGGTGATCAGCGGCCTGATCTCCCCCTGGCTGCGCAAGGCGAGGCTGTTTGGAAGATATTCCTTGATCGCGACGCGCTTGTCCTCGGCGTCGGTCGCCAGATAGACGATCGAAAACCCGCCGAGCGAGAGCTGGCGCGTTATCGTGTATTCCTCGATCTGGAAGCCATCGGGCAACGCGTGGTTGGCTTGTTGCGCCATTGATCTCGCGGTTATGATGCAAAATTCAGTTATTGTCGGGCGTGTCGTCCGGCCTGTAAAGCTGGAGACCCCCGAAAATGACTTGCAGCATGACCGGTTATGCAGTCAAGACCCGCGATGTCGAGCGGGGAACACTGCAATTCGAGATCAAGAGCGTCAATTCGCGCTATCTCGATTTCCACTTTCGCATCGGCGAAGACCTGCGCGCACTCGAGATGCCGCTGCGCGAACTGCTGGCCGCGCGGATTGCTCGCGGCAAGGTCGAGTGCCGCCTGTCATTGAATGCGTCGGCCGCCGGCGCCGAACAGTTCGAGATCAACTCCGAGCTGCTTGCCACCCTGCGCGCGCTCAACGACCGGGTCGGCCGGGTGCTGCCGGAGGCGATGCCGCTGTCGGTCAGCGACGTGCTGCGCTGGCCGGGAATCTTCGGCGACCAGTCCATCGACCACGCGGCGCTCGGGCCGCAGGTGCTGGAACTGGCGCGCGCTACGCTCGCCGAGTTCTGCGCGAGCCGCAGCCGCGAAGGTGAAAAACTGGCCGCCATGATCGTCGACCGCGTCAATGCCATGCGCGACATCGTCCGCCGCGTGGCGCCGCGAATTCCCGAGGCGCAGGCGCTGTACACCGACAAGCTGCGCCAGCGGCTGGTCGAAGCGCTGGGCGGGGTCAACGACGAGCGCGTGCTGCAGGAAATCGCCGTCTTTGCGACGCGCATCGACGTGTCCGAGGAGCTGACCCGGCTGACGACGCACCTCGACGAAGTCGAGCGGGTCCTCCGCCAGGGCGGCGCCTGCGGCAAGCGCCTCGACTTCCTGATGCAGGAACTCAACCGCGAGGCCAACACGCTCGGCTCGAAATCGGCGATCACCGAAGTCTCGCAGGCGTCGATGGACCTCAAGCTGCTGATCGAGCAGATGCGCGAGCAGATCCAGAATTTAGAATAGCGGGTCTAACCTCCCCGAAGATGGATCGGTCATAAACTGGTTCCGCAACTGCGGAAATTGAAGGCATACTTGGTCGACTTTACGTTGGCGAACTTCCCGAGGAGAAATCACGTGTTATCCGATCTGTTGAGCGATTCCGTCCGCGCCGCCGGGCTTGGCGCACTGATGAAGGGCGCCGGTCTGGTGACCCGTTTCATCCCCATCCCGCAGCCGACCCTGCTCGTGGGTCCGGGCTCGAGCGCGCGCCTGGGGCAGGCGATCGCCGGGTTCGGCCACCGGAACATCCTGATCGTCACCGACGGCATCATTTCCAAGCTCGGGTTGCTGCGTCCGCTGACCGATGCCCTGACCGCCGGTGGCGCGAACTTCGTGGTGTTCGACGAGATCACGCCGGATGCGCCGATCCCCCTGATCGAAAAAGGCATCGAGTTCTTCAGGGAGCACGACTGCGATGCGATCGTCGCCTTCGGCGGCGGATCGCCGATGGATGCCTCGAAGGCGATCGCCGTGGCGGTGGCCAACCCGAAACCATTGCGGGACCTCGCCGGGTATTTCAAGGGTCTGCGCTCGCCGGTCAAGATCTACGCGGTGCCGACGACCGCGGGCACCGGTTC
>WBZM01001629.1_pt1 | contig 21429 bp, 14 predicted proteins | sample 5204271 | NCBI WGS metagenome assembly WBZM01 (sample SAMN12344346, study PRJNA552823) | activated sludge metagenome | biome: Activated sludge suspended growth; feature: Nitrification reactor; material: Wastewater; isolation source: activated sludge from nitrification reactor of wastewater...
TGACAACGGGGCCGCCCCGGATGCTCCCTCTGCCTGTCGATAACCGGCGCCCATGATGGGCCGGGGACCAGTGCGGATCAAGGCCCGCCCTGGTCCCGGGCGCGACCGTCAGCGATTGGCCCGGTTCTCGATCAGCTCGTTGACCACCGTCGGGTCGGCCAGGGTCGAGGTATCGCCCAGGCTGTCGATCTCGTTGGCGGCGATCTTGCGCAGGATGCGGCGCATGATCTTGCCGGAGCGGGTCTTGGGCAGGCCAGGGGACCACTGGATCAGGTCGACGATGGCGATGGGGCCGATCTCGCCGCGCACCAGGGCCACCAGTTCCTTTTTCAGCTCGTCGGTACCCTCGACCCCGGCCATGGGCGTGACGTAGGCATAGATACCCTGGCCCTTGATGTCGTGGGGGTAACCGACCACCGCCGCCTCGGCGACCTGCGGGTGCAGGACCAGGGCGGACTCGATCTCGGCGGTGCCCAGGCGGTGGCCGGAGACGTTGAGCACGTCGTCGATGCGGCCGGTGATCCAGTAGTAACCGTCCTCGTCGCGGCGGGCGCCGTCACCGGTGAAGTACTTGCCGGGGTACTGCTTAAAGTAGGTGTCGATATAGCGCTGATGGTCGCCGTAGACGGTGCGCATCTGCGCCGGCCAGGGCTGGGTGATGACCAGGGCGCCCTCGCCGGGGCCATTGACCGGGGTGCCCTCCGCCGGGTCCACCAGACCGGGGACCACGCCGAAGAAGGGACGGGTGGCCGAGCCGGGCTTCAGGGGAGTGGCGCCGGGCAGGGGGGTGATCAGGTGGCCGCCGGTCTCGGTCTGCCACCAGGTATCGACGATGGGGCAACGCTCGTCGCCGACCACGCGGTGATACCACTCCCAGGCCTCGGGATTGATGGGCTCGCCCACGGAACCCAGGATGCGCAGGCTCTTGCGGGAGGTGGCCTTGACCGGGCCCTCGCCGGCGCGCATCAGGGAGCGGATGGCGGTGGGGGCGGTGTAGAAGATGTTGACCTGATGCTTGTCCACCACCTGCCAGAAGCGGGACATGTCAGGGTAGTTGGGGATGCCCTCGAACATGATCGAGGTGGCGCCGTTGGTCAGGGGGCCGTAGACGATATAGGTGTGCCCCGTGACCCAGCCGACGTCGGCGGTGCACCAGTAGATCTCGCCTTCCTGATAGTCGAAGACGTACTTGTGGGTGGCGGCGGCGTAGACCAGGTAGCCACCCGTGGTGTGCAGAGCGCCCTTGGGCTTGCCGGTGGAGCCGGAGGTATAGAGGATGAACAGGGGGTCCTCGGCGTCCATGGCCACGGGTTCGCACACCGGGTCGGCGGCGGCCATGGCCTCGTGGTACCAGACGTCGCGTCCCTCGGTCCAGGCGACATTGCCGCCGGTGCGCTGGACGACGAGGAGGGTGTGGACGTTGGGGCACTCCTGGAGGGCGGTGTCGGCGTTTTTCTTCAGGGGTACGTTGCGGCCGCCGCGCACGCTCTCGTCGGCGGTGATGATGACGCGGCAGTCGGCGTCAAGGACGCGGTCGCGCAGGGAGTCGGGCGAGAAGCCGCCGAAGACGATGGAATGGACGGCGCCGATGCGGGTGCAGGCGAGCATGGCCACCGCCGCCTCGGGGATCATGGGCAGGTAGATGCAGACCCGGTCGCCCTTCTTGACGCCCTTGGCCTTGAGGACATTGGCCAGCTTGCAGACGTCGGCATGGAGCTCACGGTAGGTGATCTTCTTGTCGACGTTGGGGTCGTCGGCCTCCCAGATGATGGCGACCTGGTCGCCACGGCTGTCCAGGTGCCGGTCCAGGCAGTTGTAGGAGACGTTGAGCTGGCCGCCCTCGAACCACTTGATGTAGAGATTGTCGGGGTTGTAGCTGTAGTCCATCACCTTGTCGAAGGGCTTGCTCCAGGTGACGAACTGGGTTGCCTGCTCGGCCCAGAAACCATTAGGGTCGTCGATCGACCGCTTGTACATGGCCTCATACTGCTCGGCGTTGATGTGGGCCTTGGCGGCGATATCCGCGGGAACCGGATAGGTCTTGATCTCCGACATGGGATCCAATCTCCTGATCTGAGTGGTGAGTGAAAACGCCCCACTGGCGAAGGCCGGGGCGGAAGAGCTAGGCCCGGTAGACGGCTGTTCAGCGGCGGGTCAACCGGGATTCGTGAGGCAAGACGCCTCTTGTTCTGGTCGGTACCGGGCAGCACTCAGGCCGACCGGATATTCCTCGTCTCCTCCGAAACCTGGGGGATCGATAAAAGGTCCCCGTGGTCCCCGGCGCGCGGCGAAGGCATGGACAAAAGGGGCTCGCAACGAAGCGAATCAAGTCTAACCCCTTGGCATTGGCTAAGCTAGCACTTCGCTGGCCTGGTGGCCCGGGGGCGGCCGGAGCGGGGATCAAACCAGGAATTCCCGCAGGGGCACCCCCTGGCCGGCGTCGCGATGGGCGGCCTGGGCGAGGAAGAGTTCCCCCGCGGCCAGGGCGTCGCTGAGGGCGTTGTGGGCGCCATAACGGGGCAGGTTGTAGCGGGCGCCCAGGGCGTGGAGCCGCAGATCCTTCCCCTTGAAGGGGATCTGCCGCTGCTGGAAATGGCGCAGGGCGATGGCCTGGGTATCGACGATGGGCGCCAGCAGGGGGCCACCGAAGAGGCGCCGGCAGGCCAGGTCGATGAAGGCCTCCTCGATCAGGGAGTGATGGGCGAGCAGGACCTTGCCCTTGAGGGCGATGAGGAATTCCGTCAGGACCTCCTCCAGGGGCGCCCCGGAGGCGGCCTGGTCGTCGGTGATCTGGTGGATGACGGCGCTGGCCTCGGGGATCGCGTGTTTGGTGTGGACCAGCCGGTGGCGGGCGCTGGCGAGATCGAGGTGATCGCCGTGGAGGTTCAGGTAGCCAAAGCTCAGGATGTGGTCCTTCTTACTGTCCAGGCCAGTGGTCTCCAGATCGACGGCCAGGAAGTCCACCTGGCGGTAGTTCGTCGCCGGGTCCGGGAAGGGGGCCGCCAGGTAATCGGCCAAGGGCCCTGGCGGGACCCGGCGCAGGTGCCAGCGCCGGCGAAATTCCAGAGTGAAGGGCCAGACCATGGGGGCTTAGCCGAAACGCCCGGCCTGGTAACGCTGTTCCAGGGTGTCTTGCAGGGAATTGATCACGCCGAAGGCGTCCTTGAGGTGACCGCGCTCCAGGCGCGACAGGGAATCCGGCGACAGATAGTTGTCGGCCGGTCGGCCCTGGCGGAGCTGCTCGGCCTGGTGGCGCAGGCGCAGGGCGCCGATGAACTCGAAGGCGTCGGTCAGGTTGTCGGCCCCTTCCTGGCTCACGGCCTTGGACTTGGCGGCTTGCCCCAGACGCTCCAGGGTGCTGATGGCGGGTTGGCCGGTGCTCAGGGCATAGACCCGGGCCAGGTCGATGATCGGGACGATGCCGCGATGCTTGATGTCCAGGGTGTGGTCGTGTTCGCCGCCGCTGATCAGGACGAAGTTACGGAAGAATCCCAGGGGTGGACGGTGCTTGAGGGCGTTGGCCACCATGTAGGCGATGAAGATGCGGTTGGCGCGGCAGAGGTCGAGGATGTATTCCTGAAGTTCCTCGGCCATCCCGGCGGGATCGTGGATCGGCCGCATGTCGAAGAAGATGCTTGAATGCATCAGGGCCAGGGGCTCGGGCTTCTCGATCCAGGTATTGAAATACTTGCGCCAGATGCGCAGGGGTTGACGCCATTTGGGGTTGGAGGCCATGACCTCGCCGGGGCAGTAGACGTAACCGCAGGCGTTGAGGCCGTCATTGACGAAGCGGGCGAGGGCGGCGAAATAGGCGTCGTCTTCCGGATGCATGTGGTCGGCCAGGATCAGGGCGTTGTCCTGGTCGGAGTGGGAGGACTGTTCGCGCCGCGCCTGGGAGCCCGCGGTCATCCAGGCATAGGGCACCGGCGGTGGGCCGAGCTCGGCCTCGGCCATCTCCAGAAGGCGGGTGGTGATGGCGTCGGTGACGGCGCTCACCGCCTGGCCGACCTGATCGGTGGTGGCGCCGCTCTGGACCAGATGGACTTGCAGGTCGGTGACCTTGCCACTGAGGGCGACCAGGGCCTCCAGGTCCCGGGCCTTGCGGATGTCACCGACCATGTAGACCGAGTTGGCGCTCTGGAAGCGCACCAGGTCCGAGGTGGAGAGCATGCCGATGACCTTGCCGTCCTCCAGCACCGGCAGGTGATGGACATTAAGCCGTGTCATGGTGATGAGGGCGTGAAAGGCCAGGGTCCCGCTGGTGATGGTATGGAGGTTTGAGGTCATGATGCGGCTGACCGGTTCCTCGAAGGAGAGACCGGCGGCGATGCAGCGACTGCGCAGGTCCCGGTCCGTGACCAGACCCGCCAGGCGGTCGCCCTCCATGATGAAGATGGAGGAGACGCGGGACTCGGTCATGATCCGCGCCGCCTCGCGGATACTGGCCTCGGGTGGGATGCTGATGACCTTGCGGCCGGCGACGAAGTCGCGGATGTTGACCGTCAGGAGGTTGCCGCCGCTGGACATCTGGTCGGTCTGGACCAGATTCAGGGCCTTACGCAACCGGTCGCGCTGGGAGTGATCGAAAAAGGCGGCGAAATCCGGATACTCGTCCCGCAGCCGGCTCAGCTCGGCGCAGGGCAGCAGATAGCAGAGCGTATCCTCGACGGTGGTGCCGGTGAATTTGAGACCCAGTTCGGCCGCCTGGCAGTCCATGGCGCACAGATCGCCCTCGGCGAGCTTGCTGACCAGGTCGCCACTGGGGTTGCACAGCTCCACCGCGCCCCGGCGGAGGATGTACAGATAGGGCTGGTCCGGGTTCTTGGGGGGGAAGTCCACCCCGCGCCGGAAATAACGGACCTTCAGCTTTTGGGGCAGGCGGTCCAGCACCCCCGCGGGCAGCAGGGCGAAGGGGTGGTAGTTGGCCAGGAAATCACGGATTTCGAGCAGTTCCACGTCCATGGTTCAGGTCCGGGAAGCGGGATGAAAGGGCCAACCATACACGAAGAGGGTTACGGCTTGCCACCACGGATGGAGGATTGAACGGTACGCGGGGCCATGCGACCGGCCACCGCCGGCGGAAGGTCCCGCCGGCGGTGGTTGCCCCTGGGCTTAGCTGGTCTTGGTCGCGGTGCTGGCGGTCCGGGACGCGGGCTTCCGGGCGGGCGCCGCCTTCGCGCCCTCGGCGTCAGCCTCGGCGGCACCGGCAGGGGGGGCTGCCCCGACGCTCTTCTGCGCCTCGGCGGGGGCATCCGGGGTAACCAACAGATTGCCACCGCTCGCCGCCAGGGTCTTGGCGCGCTCCACGGCCTCGCGGGCCTTGTTCTCCGCGGCATTCAGCCGATCCTGGGCCTGACGCGCCTCTTCCAGGGCGTGGGCGGCCTCGCTTTGCTCCTTGGCGCTGGCCTGGGCTAGGGCCTGGGCGGTGCGGGCCTGGGCCTCCGCCGTCTTGGCCTGCGACCGTGCCGTCTCCGCCTGGGCGGCGGCCGTCTCCGCCTGGGCCTGGGCCTCCTTCTCCAGTAGGGCCTGGGCATCGGCGATCTTCCGCGCGGCCTCGGCCATGATCTCCTGGCGGGCCTGCTCGATCTCCCGGTGGGTCGCCTCGTTGATGGTGGCGATCTCCGCCTGGGCCTCGGCCTTGACCCGCTCGATCAGGGCCTGGGCCTCGCGGCGGGTCTGTTCGGCGTGCTCGCGGCTCTCACTAGCCTGCTTGAGGGCATTCTGGACCTCCGCCTGGGCCTGGGCGGACTTGGCCTGGGCCTCGGCCTGGAGCTGCGCCGCCAGGGCCTCGGCCTTGGCGGCGCGAGCCCGGGCGGTAGCGGTCTCGGCCTGGGCCTCGGCCTGGGCCCTGGCAACCTTCTCCTGGGCCTGGGCAACCTCGAGCTGGGCCCGGGCGGCCTCGGTCAGCTCCCGGACCAGGGATTCCAGTTGCTTGAGGGGTTTTTCGTTGGGGGACATAGGGTTCTCCTCGTTCTTGGGTAGGGGCGGGCGTCCAACCGCCACGACCGCGACCTGCATCGGGTTATCGCTCCGGGGAGCCTGATGGCACCCGCTATGGACAGCGGTCGTGTTGGCTGGAGAAGCTGCCGGTGATAGTCATGGACTAGGGTGATGGACAAGGGTCGTGGGGCCGGCGCGGTACGTCCCTGCGGGGGGGCTGATACCCACCGGGGCACGGCCGGACAGATGAGGCAATGTTACGGGATTTTTACGGCTGTTTGCGAACAATCGCTACAAGTTTCCATCCTGATCGCTTGTGCCTCGGCATGGGGTCATTCCACGTCAATTTCAGATTTTCCCGGCAACCCCCCAAAAAAAACCCCGCCGAAGCGGGGTGAGGCCAGGCCCGGGACCCTTGCGGGACCAGGGACCTGAAATCGGGCGGACCCCGAAGGACCCGCCAGGAAGGTTGGTGACTCTTTAGTGGCCGGTGGCCGCACCCGCGCCCTTGGGCACGCGGATGTCTTCCACCAGATGCTGGATGTGCTCCGGCGGCGCGGCGGTGGCGCGGGACACCATGAAGGCGACGATAAAGTTCACCAGGGCGCCGATGGCGCCAAAGGCCTCCGGCGAGATGCCCATGAACCAGTTGGCGGGGATATTGGCCGCCATTTCCGTGCCCTTGACGAAGAACCAGCCCTTGAACCAGAAGATGTAGATCAGGGTGGTGCTGAGGCCGGCGATCATGCCGATGATGGCGCCGGGTCCATTCGCCCGCTTGTCGAAGATGCCCATCATCAACACCGGGAAGATGGAGGAGGCGGCCAGGCCGAAGGCCAGCGCCACCACCTCCGCCGCGAAGCCTGGTGGGTTGATGCCCATGTAGCCCGCCACCACGATGGCGCCCGCCATGGCGATGCGCCCCGCCAGGAGTTCCGATTTTTCCGAGATGTTGGGGGCGATCATGCCCTTGATCAGGTCGTGGGAGATGGCCGAGGAGATGGCCAGCAACAGGCCGGCGGCGGTGGACAGGGCGGCGGCCAGGCCACCGGCGGCCACCAGGGCGATGACCCAGTTGGGCAGCCCGGCGATCTCGGGGTTGGCGAGCACCATGATGTCGTTGTCGACCTTGGTCATCTCGTTGCCCTTCCAGCCAAAGGACTCGGCCTTGGCCTTGAAGGCCTCGCTCTTGTCGTTGTAGTACTGGATGCGACCGTCGCCGTTCTTGTCCTCCCAAGCCAGGAGGCCAGTAGTCTTCCAGCGGTTCATCCACTCCGGCACCTGGGCGATCTCGACATTACCGGAGACCTCGCCGACCTTGCCGATCTGAATGGTGTCCATGAGGTTGAGGCGCGCCATGGCGCCCACCGCCGGGGCCGTGGTGTAGAGGATGGCGATGAAGACCAGGGCCCAACCGGCGGAAGAGCGGGCGTCCTTGACCTTGGGCACGGTGAAGAAACGGATGATAACGTGGGGCAGACCGGCGGTGCCGATCATGAGGGAGAGGGTGAGCAGGAAAATGTTGAGGGTCGAGCCTTTCTGCGCCGTGTAGGCGGCAAAGCCGAGGTCCATGATCACCTGATCCAGTTTATTCAGCAGGAGTTCGCCACTTGCGATGTGGGTGCCTCCAAGGCCAATCTGTGGGATGGGGTTACCGGTGAGTTGCAGGGAGATGAAGACGGCGGGCACCGTGTAGGCGATGATCAGGACTACGTACTGGGCGATCTGGGTGTAGGTGATGCCCTTCATGCCGCCAAGCACGGCGTAGAAGAAGACGATGACCATGCCGATGATGACGCCGGTCTCGAAGCCCACTTCCAGGAAGCGGGAGAAGGCCACGCCCACGCCCTTCATCTGGCCAATAACGTAGGTGAGGGAGGCGACGAGCAGGCAGATGACGCCCACCAGGCGGGCCGTTTGGGAGGCATAACGGTCGCCGATGAATTCCGGAACCGTGAATTTACCGAACTTGCGCAGGTAGGGGGCCAGGAGCAGGGCCAGCAGGACGTAGCCGCCGGTCCAGCCCATCAGGTAGGCGGAGGCGTCGTAACCCTGGAAGGCGATGATGCCGGCCATGGAGATGAAGGAGGCCGCGGACATCCAGTCCGCCGCGGTGGCCATGCCGTTGGCGACCGGGTGGATGCCGCCGCCGGCGACGTAGAACTCACCCGTTGAACCCGCGCGGGTCCAGAAGGCGATACCAAGGTAGAGCGCGAACGTCGCGCCCACCACCAGAAAGGTCCACATTTGCAGTGTCATGGGAGGCGATTCCTCTGAAGGGGAAGGGCTGGGAGGCTGAGGCTGGCCGAGCCGGGGACGGGCCCCGGATCACTCATGCACATCGAATTTCTGATCGAGGGCGTTCATACGCCAGGCGTAGAAGAAGATCAGCAGGATAAAGATGTACATCGAGCCCTGCTGGGCGAACCAGAAGCCCAGCTTGTAGCCTCCGATCGAGACGGTGTTGAACGTGTCGACCAGGAGGATGCCGAAGCCATAGGAAACGACGAACCAGATCACGAGCAGGATGGAGAGAAGGCGGAGATTGGCCTTCCAGTAAGCGGCACGGTTCTCGGGTGTCATGGAGAACGACTCCTCGTCTGTATTAGTTTTGATAGTTGGTGTTGGGGAAACCGGATCCCTGCACACGAGGCCGGTCAACCAGGTGGAAATTGCCTGGCCGGCATGGGGATGGCAGTTGGGTCCTCCTCGCGATTAGTTTTTGCCCCTTCAGCCCTGCCACGCCGTGGGGTTGTTTGTCATTGTTATTTCGCAATCATGCCCCTGTCAATGCCCTTGGCCTTTCTGGACGCGGCTGGAGACAGGGCCTATCATGCGCCGGTCCGCACCAGGGCAGTGGGAAAGACACTGGCGACCTGGCGCCTGGGGATCATGGTTCCCGGGCACCGCTTCGTTGCTCCCCCTGATCCTGTTCCTTTGAAAATGCTAACGCGGACAGGGCGGATCGCCATGGATCACCGATCGACTGGTCGCCTTCATGCCGTTCCCGAAGGGTACCAAGGTCAAAGACCTTCCACCCTGGTTACCACTGTTTTCCTTCCGAGATGAGGAGGTTTTCCCGTGTCCGTTGAAGCCTGGGGCCAAATTCGGTCAAACCCGAAATTTCAGACCTTCGTCAAAAAACGTAACCGTTACTCGATCATCATGTCCATCCTGGTGATCTTTGCCTATTTCGGTTTCATCCTCTTGATTGCCTTCGACAAGGCCTTCCTGGCGCAGCAGATCGTGCCGGGGGGCGTCATGTCCCTGGGCATCCCGCTGGGGGTCGGCGTCATCCTCTTCACCATCGTCCTGACCTGGATCTATGTGCGCCGGGCCAATACCGAGTTCGATGCCGAGGCCGAGGCCATCCTGGAGGAGTCCACCAAATGAATCCCGTTGTCACTACCCTGATCGCGGTCGTCGCCATCGCCCTCATCGGCTTTTTCGGCACCGCCTTCGGCGCCGGTCCCGACACCGGCCAGACCCAGCAGCAGGCGACCAACTGGACGGCCATCTCCATGTTCGCCGGCTTCGTCCTCGTCACCCTGGGCATCACCAAGTGGGCCGCGGCCCGCACCCGCTCCGTCGCCGACTTCTACACCGCGGGCGGCGGCATCACCGGCTTTCAGAATGGCCTGGCCATCGCCGGCGACTACATGTCCGCCGCCTCCTTCCTGGGTATCTCGGGCCTGGTGTTCGCCAACGGCTTTGACGGCCTCATCTTCTCCATCGGCTGGCTGGTCGGCTGGCCGGTGCTGACCTTCCTCATGGCCGAGCGTCTGCGCAACCTGGGTAAGTTCACCTTCGCCGACGTCGCCTCCTACCGTTTCGCACAGACCCCCCTGCGCAGCTTCGCCGCCACTGGGACCCTGGTGGTGGTCGCCTTTTACATGATCGCGCAGATGGTTGGCGCCGGGCAGCTGATCAAGATCCTCTTTGGCCTGGAGTACATCTACGCCGTCATCCTGGTCGGCGTCATCATGATGATGTACGTCCTCTTCGGCGGCATGACCGCCACCACCTGGGTGCAGATCATCAAGGCCGTGCTCCTGCTCGGTGGCGCCACCTTCATGGCGATCATGGTCCTGCTCCAGTTTGGCTTCAGCCCCGAGGCCCTGTTCGCCAAGGCGGTGGAGGTCAAGACCGGTTTGGCCGCCGCCACGGGCAAATCCGCCGAGGAGGCCGCCAAGGCCGGCGCCTCCATCATGGCCCCGGGTGGCCTCATCAACGATCCCATCTCCGCCATCTCCGTGGGCATGGCCCTCATGTTCGGCACCGCCGGTCTGCCCCACATCCTGATGCGCTTCTTCACCGTCCCCACCGCCAAGGAGGCCCGCAAGTCCGTGGCCTGGGCGACGACCTGGATCGGCTACTTCTACATCCTGACCTTCATCATCGGCTTCGGTGCCATCGTCAACCTGATCCCCAACCCGGGCGAGTACTTCGTCAATGGCGATCTGGCCAAGGGCCTCAACGGCGGCGGCAACATGGCGGCCGTGCACCTGGCCAACGCCGTGGGCGGCAACGTCTTCCTCGGCTTCATCTCCGCCGTGGCCTTCGCCACCATCCTGGCGGTGGTGGCCGGCCTGACCCTGTCCGGCGCCTCGGCCGTGTCCCACGACCTCTATGCCTCGGTCTGGCGTCATGGCAACGTCGACTCCGACACCGAGCTACGGGTCTCGAAGATCACCACCGTCGCCCTGGGCATCATCGCCGTCCTGCTCGGCATCCTGTTCGAGAAGCAGAACGTCGCCTTCATGGTCATGCTGGCCTTCACCATCGCCGCCTCCGCCAACTTCCCGGTGCTGTTCATGTCGGTGCTGTGGAAGAACTGCACCACCACCGGCGCGGTGGTGGGTGGCACCGTGGGTCTGGTCATGTCCGTGGTACTGACCGTCCTGTCGCCCGGCGTCTGGGAGGCGACCCTCGGCAATCCCAAGGGCAGCGCCTGGTTCCCCTACTCGACCCCGGCGGTCTTCTCCATCACGGCGGCCTTCGTCACGATCTGGCTGGTCTCCCTCATGGATCGCAGTGCCCGGGCGCAGAAGGAACGCGCCCTCTATCCCGACCAGATGACCCGGTCGGAGACCGGCGTGGGTGCCGCCGAGGCCTCGGCCCACTAGGTAGCGCCTTGACAGGCAGGGACGCCTGAAGAAAATGCCCGCCATTGGCGGGCATTTTCGTTGGGGGAATCCGGTCGCGAGGGGCCGATCTTCCTGGCGTGACCGATCGGCGATCCGCCGCGGCCATTCAATAACCGGCGTTTCGCCCCGATATGGGAGGGATTCCCGGGGCTGCCCTCCTGATCGACGAACTTCTTAATCTTTCGCGGCCAGACTATCCGAGCGGATCAAGCTATGCGTTATGTAAGTACACGCGGGGGCGTGGCCCCCATCGGTTTCGCCGAGGCCGTGATGATGGGCCTGGCCACGGACGGTGGTCTGCTGGTCCCGGCGAGCCCCCCGCGCCTGGACGACGACACCTTGCGGGCCTGGGCCAAGCTGCGCTTTCAGGACCTGGCCCTGGAGGTCATGACCCCCTTTGTCGGCGACGCCATCCCGCGGGCCGACCTGGCCGATCTGATCGAGCGCTCCTATGCCACCTTCAGCCACCCGGAGGTGACGCCCGTGGTGCGCCTGGGGGATCAGTGGCTGCTGGAGCTCTTCCATGGCCCCACGGCGGCCTTCAAGGACGTGGCCCTCCAGTTCCTGGGCAACCTCTTCGAGTATCTGCTGGAGCGTGACGGTGGCCGTCTCAATATCGTCGGCGCCACCTCGGGGGACACGGGGTCGGCGGCCATCGCCGGGGTGCGGGGCAAGGCGCGCATCCAGATCTTTATCCTCTTCCCGGACGGGCGCGTCTCGCCCATCCAGGAACGGCAGATGACGACGGTGCTGGACCCCAATGTCCACACCATCGCCATCCGCGGCACCTTTGACGACGGTCAGCGCATCGTCAAGCAGCTCTTCGGCGACCTGGACTTCAAGCGCGAGTTGAGCCTGGGCGCCGTCAATTCCATCAACTGGGCGCGCATCCTCGCCCAGATGGTCTACTACTTCTACGCCTGGGCGCGGGTGACCGGCGGTGACCCCTGTCATCCGGTCAGCTTCGCCGTGCCCACTGGCAACTTTGGCGACATCTTCGCCGGCTACATGGCCAAACGCATGGGCCTGCCGGTGGAGCGGCTGATCATCGCCACCAACCGCAACGATATCCTCAGCCGCTTCGTCCATACCGGCGTCTACGCCGCGGGGGAGGTCTACCCAACCCTGAGCCCGGCCATGGACATCCAGATCGCCTCCAACTTCGAGCGTTATCTCTATTATCTCGTCGACCAGGACCCGGTCGTGGTAAGCAGCTACTTGGATTTCCTGGGCCGTGAGGGGCGGATGGAGGTGGCGAGCCACCGGCTCGACCGGGCCCAGTCCCATTTCGACGCCGTGGCCGTCAGCGATGAGGCGACCCTGGCCCAGATCCGGGAGACCTACGAGCGTCTGGGTTACATCCTCGACCCCCACACCGCCACCGGGGTGTGGGCCGCCCAGGGCCGGACGGATGTCATCTGCCTCGCCACCGCCCACCCCGCCAAGTTCGCCGAGGCCGTGACCCAGGCCATCGGCCGGGAGGCCGAACCCCCGCTGGCCCTGCGGGGGCTGATGGAAAAGGAGACCCGCTGCACCCGTCTGGAGGCCAGCGAGGCGGCCGTCCGCGCCCACATTCGCGCCACCCTGGCCAAGGTCGACCCATGATCTATCCCGGCGCTAGCTGTCCACCAGGCCATCGGCAGGAGCAGGCCCCCGCCATCCTCATCCTGGATACCACCCTGCGCGATGGCGAGCAGACCCAGGGCGTCTCCTTCTCTCCCGAGGAAAAGCTCAACATCGCCAAGGCCCTGCTGGAGCTGGTGCGGGTCGATCGTATCGAGGTCGCCTCGGCGCGGGTCTCCCGCGGCGAACAGGCCGCCGTCGCCACCATCCTCGACTGGGCGCGGGGCGCGGGGCTGGATGGCCGGATCGAGGTCCTGGGCTTCGTCGATCGCGGTCGCAGCGTGGACTGGATCCGCGAGGCCGGCGGGCGGGTGCTGAACCTCCTGGCCAAGGGTAGCCTCAAGCATTGCCAGGGTCAGCTCGGCAAGACCCTGGAGGAGCACGCCCGGGACGTGCGCGACGAGATCCGCCTGGCCCGGGAGCGGGGCCTGGCGGTCAATATCTATCTGGAGGACTGGTCGAACGGCTATCAGGACAGCCGCGACTATGTCTACGGCCTGGTGGAGCGGCTGGCGGATACGGGCCTGGGCCACGTCATGCTGCCCGATACCCTGGGGGTCATGACCCCGGAGGCGGTCGCCGCCGCCATGAGCGACATGATCCAGCGCTTTCCGGGGCTGCGCTTCGATTTTCACCCCCACAATGACTATGGCCTGGCCACCGCCAACGTCCTGGCCGCGGCCCGGGCCGGGGCGGCGGCGGTCCATTGCACCGTCAATTGCCTGGGCGAGCGCGCCGGCAATGCCTCCCTGGCGGAGGTCGCCGTCAACCTGCGCGACCATCTGGGGATGAAGCTGGCCATCGACGAGACCCACCTGGCCCGGGTCAGCGAGCTGGTGGAGTCCTTTTCCGGCAAGCGCATCGCCGACAACGCCCCCATCGTCGGCGAGGACGTCTTCACCCAGACCGCCGGCATCCACGCCGACGGCGACCGCAAGGCCTGTCTCTACCATACCCAGCTCAGCCCGGAGCGCTTCGCCCGTCGCCGTAAGTATGCCCTCGGCAAGCTGGCGGGCAAGGCCTCCCTGGCCAAGAACCTGGAACGGCTCGACATCAGCCTGTCGGAGGAGAACCAGCGCAAGGTCCTGCAACGGGTGGTGGAACTGGGCGATTCCAAGAAGACCATCACCACCGACGACCTGCCCTTCATCATCGCCGAGGTCCTGGAGAGCAAGGACTACAACCACGTGCAATTGCTGGGCTGTAATCTCAGCAGCGCCATGGACCTGCCCTCCACCGCCAGCATCCGCGTGCGCGTCGGGGCCGACATCCACACCGCCGCCGGCAGTGGCAACGGCAGCTTCGACGCCTTCATCAAGGCCCTGGCCAAGATCCTGCGCCGCCATGGCATCGCCCTGCCGGCCCTGCTCGACTACGAGGTCCGCATCCCCAAGGGGGGCCGCACCGACGCCCTGACCGAGTGCATCATCACCTGGGCGGAGGACGGCGGGGCGGTGCGGACCCGCGGTATCCATACCAACCAGGTCTTCGCCGGTATCACCGCGACCCTGCGGCTGGTGAATCTGCTCATTCACCGTTCCCCCGAGCTGGTGGCGGCCCTGGGGGCGGGAGAGGTGGGGCAGGTCGGCGCCGAAGGTTGAGCGGGTGCCCCGCCAAGTTCCGTGACCCGACTGAAAGCAGGCCCGACCTGGCCCGACCCGACCTGGTCTGGCCTGGCCTGGCCTGGCCTGACCGGGTCGTGACCGTTCAGACCCCTCACGTATGAGAAGCAGCCTTTACAGTGCAAGCCGCTGATTCTCGTGCTCCCTCCCCCCTGGCGGGGGAGGGTTGGGGAGAGGGGGGCTGAACGGTTACACCGGGTCTGGCCTGGACCGGGCGGTGCTTGTGGCTTTTCGGCGCGTTCTGATGGAAACTACACCGATAGGTTGATATTTCGCGCCGGAGCCTGGACCCGGGGTCCGGCTGGCATCCGGCGCACCACCCCCTTCCCCCCGGTGGCGAGACGATGCGAACGACCAATATCCCTTCCCTGCTGGCGGCCGGTCTGCTGGTCGCCCTCCTGTCCCCCGGGCCGACCCAGGCGGCCGACCGCGGTCCGGTTACCGTCAAGGACGCCCTGGGCAGTTCCGCGGCCAAGGGGGGCGATGCCAAACCCGACAAGGTCTTCACCGAGGCCATGCGCAGCCAGGACCCCCACCTGCTGACGGCCTCGGGCCAGCGCTACGAAAACGGGGTCGGTGTCGCCCAGGATGTTGACAAGGCCCTCAAGCTCTATTGCCGCGCCGCCGGGATGGGCGACGTCGACGCCCAGTACCGGCTCGGCCATATCCATGCGCATGGGCGGGGCGTCAAGCGGGATCCGGAACTGGCCGCCGCCTGGTTCGCCGAGGCGGTCAAGGGCCGGCATGCCCTGGCGGCCACGCAGCTCAAGCTCCTCAAGGTCAAGGCCGAACCCAGACGCAAACCCTCCTGCGCCCCCGCCGGCGGTGTCGATACCCGGATCGTCCTGCGCCCCCACCCGGCCACGGGGGAGATCGCCAAGCTGGTGCATAGCCTGGCGCCAAATTACCGCCTCGATCCCAGCCTGGTACTGGCGGTGGTCGAGGTGGAATCGAACTTCAATCCCCAGGCCCGCTCGCCCAAGGACGCCCAGGGCTTGATGCAGCTCATCCCCGCCACCGCGGAGCGTTTCGGGGTCGCGGATGTCTGGGATCCGGAGCAGAACCTCAAGGGCGGCATGGCCTATCTGCGCTGGCTCCTCGACCGCTTTGAGGGCGATCTCAAACTAGCCCTGGCGGGCTATAACGCCGGCGAGGGGGCCGTGGAAAAACATGGTGGGGTGCCGCCTTACGAGGAGACCCAGGCCTATGTCGCCCGCATCCTGCGCCGCCTGGGTATCGAGGAGGCGACGGTGAAACCGGACCAGGAGACCAGTTAGGTCTCTTCCTGTCCCGCAGTCTGGTTGCGCTCATCCGGCTCCGGCGGCCACCGTGCGCCGCGTCCCTCGCTTGAAAAACCGAGTGTTTTGCTTTAGTTTGAGGCCACAACCCTGCTGGGGGTGCATCGCGCTGGCGAACCAAGGCCAGACGTGGCGCTGAGAGAGACCCTTGGAACCTGATCCGGGTAATGCCGGCGCAGGAAAGCGGGCCCGATGATCACCCAATGCCGACGCTGCCGCGGTCCGTGAGTCATTGCCGGTCTGCCCTTCATTCTCTCCCTGCCTCCCCCCAGCCCCTGGTCAAACCGGATTCCCCGGGCTAACCGTCCCCGGAGCAGGCGGCCGAGGCGGCTCGATTGGGCGCCTGTCCCCGCTCCTGGCCATCGAGGTCTGATGTCATGAGCGCCATTCCCCAGGATTTCATCCGCACCACGGCCCGCCTGTCGGAGGCCGTCACCCGCCCCTTCGCCCGCTCGCGCAAGATCTATGTCCAGGGCTCCCGCCCTGACCTGCGAGTGCCCATGCGCGAGGTGAGCCAGACCCCGACCCAGACCCAGAACGTCCCGGAGGAGAATCCGCCGATCTATGTCTATGACACCTCCGGCCCCTATACCGACCCCGCGGCCCGCATCGACCTCCTCGCCGGCCTCCCCGACCTGCGCGGCCCCTGGATCGCGGAGCGCGGCGACACCGAACTGCTCACCGGCCCCAGCTCCGCCTATGGCCGTGAGCGCCAGCGGGACCCCGGCCTGGCCCACCTGCGCTTCGAGCATCTGCGCGTCCCGCGTCGCGCCAAGGCCGGGGCCAACGTCACCCAGATGCACTACGCCCGCCGCGGGCTGATCACCCCGGAGATGGAGTTCGTCGCCATCCGCGAGAACCAGCGCCTGGATGAGCTGCGCGCCGACGCCCGCTACGCCAAACTGCTGCGCCAGCATCGGGGCCAGGGCTTCGGCGCCCGCCTGCCGGACAGCGTCACCCCGGAGTTCGTCCGCGCCGAGGTCGCCGCCGGCCGCGCCATCATCCCTGCCAATATCAATCACCCGGAGCTGGAGCCCATGATCATCGGGCGTAACTTCCGGGTGAAGATCAACACCAATATCGGCAATTCGGCGGTCAGCTCCAGCATCGAGGAGGAGGTGGAGAAGATGGTCTGGTCCGCCCGCTGGGGCGGCGACACCCTCATGGACCTCTCCACCGGCAAGCACATCCACGAGACCCGCGAGTGGATCCTGCGCAATGCCCCCATGCCCATCGGCACCGTGCCCATCTACCAGGCCCTGGAGAAGGTGGACGGCAAGCCGGAGGAGCTGACCTGGGAGATGTTCCGCGACACCCTGATCGAGCAAGCCGAGCAGGGAGTGGACTACTTCACCATCCACGCCGGGGTCCTGCTGCGCTACGTGCCCCTGACGGCGGACCGGGTCACCGGCATCGTCTCCCGCGGCGGCTCCATCCTCGCCAAGTGGTGCCTGGCCCATCATCAGGAGAACTTCCTCTACACCCACTTCCGCGAGATCTGCGAGATCATGCAGGCCTATGACGTCGCCTTCAGCCTGGGCGACGGCCTGCGCCCCGGCTCCATCGCCGACGCCAACGACGCCGCCCAGTTCGCCGAGCTCGAAACCCTGGGCGAGCTGACCAAGATCGCCTGGGAGCATGATGTCCAAGTGATGATCGAGGGCCCCGGCCATGTGCCCCTGCACATGATCGAGAAAAACGTCACCAAGGAACTGCGGGATTGCTACGAAGCACCCTTCTACACCCTGGGGCCCCTGATCACCGACATTGCCCCGGCCTACGATCACCTTACCTCCGCCATGGGCGCCGCCAACATCGGCTGGTACGGCACCGCTATGCTCTGTTACGTCACCCCCAAGGAACACCTGGGCCTGCCCAACAAGGAGGACGTGCGCGAGGGCATCATCGCCTACAAGATCGCCGCTCACGGCGCCGACCTGGCCAAGGGCCTGCCCGGCGCCCAGGTGCGGGACAACGCCCTGTCCAAGGCCCGCTTCGAGTTCCGCTGGGAGGATCAGTTCAACCTGTCCCTGGACCCGGAGCGCGCCCGGGAGTACCACGACGAGACCATGCCCCACGAGGCCCACAAGGTCGCCCACTTCTGCTCCATGTGCGGCCCCCACTTCTGCTCCATGCGGATCACCCAGGAGGTGCGGGAGTATGCCGAGGCCCAGCGCATCGGCGACGTCGAGGCGGCCTTGGCGGAGGGCCTGAAGGAGAAGGCGGCGGAATTCCGCAAGGAAGGGGCGCGGATCTACCAGGCGGTCTGATCCTTCCCCATGAATAACGATCTACTGCTCCCGGCGCTCCTGGCCTTGCTGATCGTCTTCGTCCTGGCCGTCGGTCTGGGCAGATGGATCCATCGGCAGGAGAGGCGGCGGGGCCTGATCGAGCAACGCGATCAGCCCCTGGTCGGCGATGGGATCGGCGGCGCTTTCGGTTTCATCGGGGGTTCCGCCGCCTTTCTGCTGGGCGTGCTGATGTTGACCTCGATCGATCACTTCAAGGCCACGGAGGAGATCGCTCAGGCCGAGGCCATTGCCTACTCGGCGGCCTACGACGCCACCGCCGCCGCCCCCGCGGAACTACAGCCTCAGATCCGGCGCGATCTGGCTTGTCTGATGCGATCCGTCGTTCAGGACTCCTGGAGCGCGGTGGAGGCGGAAGACCTCACCGGCGACGAGAATACCCAGGCCTGGACGCTTCGGGCCTATGCCACCCTTAAAGTCGTTGAATCCGAGCGCTCCACCGAACAGGCAGCGATGGAACGTATCGAGGATGGCCTGGCGGAGGCCGTGAAAGCCGGACAATCCCGGTTGCTTTCGGCCAGGGCATCAATGCCCATGCCCTTGTGGGTCGTCGTCTATGTCAGCCTGTTCATCGTTTTCCTGTTCGTGACCCTCTTGCTGCGACCCTATCCCCCTTTCGAGTCCCTCGCCCTGGGGACCATCCTCATGCTGACGGCGGCGATGCTCTGGACGCTCGCCGCTTATCAGGCACCCTTCAACAAGAGCGATGGGGTCTACATCGCCCCCGAGGCGCTGGAGGCGGTCATGACCCGTCTGCGGGATGTCTATCCGGGACCGGCCTGGGAACCCTGCGAGCGGCTCGCTACCTCCGAGCGGGGTTGAGACTGACTCCGCCAACTCGCTCTTAGAAGCGGGAGCGGTAAAGGCGGTCGCTGAGAGGGAGGAAGGCCCAACGCCTCATGTCTTGTCGGCGTTAGCCAAGGGCCGCTAAGATCGCGGGCAAGGCCGGTTTGCTGCGCCTAACCTCACCCTTTTCCTTTTCGGAGCCCTTGCCGTGGATCAATCCCCTTCACCCTCTGATCTCAACCCGTTCCAGGCCTGGAGCGACCAGTGGCGCGCCTTTGGCTCCGCCTGGGCCAAGTGGTGGTTGCGGCCTATGCCGCAGACGACGGGGACCTCGGGGATGCCGGCCCTGCCGCCCTTCGGTGAGATCGCTCAGCTTCCCTTGCAGGTGCCGCCCGCGCTCTTCGGGGCCTTGGTTGACCCCCAGGCCATGACCGAACTCAACGCCCGCTTCCTGCCGCGCATGCAGGAATTGTGGACCGCGGCCAGCGAGGCCCTGGTCAGTGCCGGCGGACCCGCCGGATTCGCTGGTCCAGCGGGACTGGCGGGGCTGACAGGGGTTCCCGGTATGGCCGGGATGGTTGGGATGGCCGGGGCGATAGGCCCGGCAACCGGGGGGGCGCAGCAAGCAGGTCAAGCAGGTCAACCGGGCCAGGCAGGCGCCTCGGGGCGAGGCGGCCAGGTGAGTCAGGGCGGCTCAGCCGCTAAATCTGACAAGTCCGGCCAGCCGGGTGCGATCCCCACCGCGCCGCCGGTGCGGGAAGTGGTGCCCGTACCCCCCGGGGACCGGCGCTTCAAGGCAGCGGAATGGAGCGACCAGCCCTATTTCTCCCTGGTGAAACAGTATTATCTTCTGGCCTCGGAGTATCTGACCGCGCTGGCGGAACTGAGCCCCGCCACCGGCCAGGACAAGTTGCGCCTGGCCTACCTCACCCGCCAGTATGCCGATGCCCTGTCCCCGGCCAATTTTCCCGCCACCAACCCCGAGGTCCTCAAGAAGGCCCTGGAGACCCAGGGCAAAAGCCTGGCCCAGGGGCTGAACAACCTGCTGACCGACACTCGCCAGGGGCGCATCACCATGAGCGACGCCTCGGCCTTCGCCGTGGGCCAGAACCTGGCCATCACCCCCGGCCAGGTCGTCTTCCGCAATGAGTTGATCGAACTCATCCAGTACACCCCGACCACCGAGCGCGTCCATGAGCGGCCCTTGCTCATCGTGCCGCCCTGCATCAACAAGTACTACATCCTCGATCTCCAGCCCAACAATTCCTTCATCCGCTGGACCCTGGAGCAGGGGCAGACGGTCTTCCTCATCTCCTGGCGCAACATCACCCCCGAACTGGGACAACTCGGCTGGGACGACTATCTGGAGCAGGGGGTGCTGACGGCCATGGACGTCGTCACGGCCATCACCGGCAGCGCGACCCTCAACACCCTGGGCTTTTGCGTCGGCGGGGCCCTGCTCACCAGCGCCCTGGCGGTGCTGGGGGCCCGGGGCGATTCCCGGGTCAACAGCCTGACCCTGCTGACCACCATGCTCGATTACGAGGACCCCGGCGAGATCCGGGTCTACGTCTCGGAAGACATGCTCGCCATGCGCGAGTCGAGCCTGCACGGCGGCCAGATCGTCCAGGGCGGCGAGCTCGCCGGGGCCTTCTCCAGCCTGCGCGCCAATGACCTGGTTTGGAACTACGTGGTCAAGAACTACCTCAAGGGCGAGACCCCACCGCCCTTCGACCTGCTGCACTGGAACGCCGACTCAGCCAACCTGCCGGGGCCCATGTACGCCTATTACGTGCGCAACTTCTACATCGATAACAAGTTGCGCGAGCCCGGCGCCCTGACCATGCTGGGGGCGCCCGTGGACCTGGGCGCGGTCAAGATGCCGGCCTACATCTACGCCAGCCGCGAGGACCACATCGTGCCCTGGCCCAGCGCCTACCGCAGCACCGGGTTGCTGGGCGGCGAGGCCACCTTCGTCCTCGGCGCTTCCGGCCACATCGCCGGGGTCATCAACCCCCCGGCCAGCGGCAAGCGCAATTACTGGACCCATGCCGGCACCGCCGCCGCCAGCGCCGACGACTGGTTCACCGACGCCGAGAGCCACCCCGGCAGTTGGTGGCCCCACTGGGGCCAATGGCTGGCCAATCGTAGCGGGGAGCGGGTCCCTGCCCCCGCAGCCCCGGGCAACGACCGCTATCCGCCGCTGGGGGCCGCCCCTGGCACCTACGTCCTGGCTCCGGGTGGCTAGCCCAGCCCGCCGCCCGCCCTATCCCGTCCAGCCGGCCGTCCTCGCCGCTCCCCTGCTCGTGATGGGCCAACCCACGAGCACGGACCCCGCCTCGGAGAACCCGCCACCCATGACTGCCTTTCGCGCCTTCTTCGCCCTGCCACCGCTGGTCCTGGTGCTGGTCGGGGGCCTGGTGCTGGGGTTCTTCCTCCCGCCCTTGGTGGCGCAATCCCAGAAGGCCCCCTCGGACCTACCGGTCATCGTCGCCGCGGCGCGGCTGGAGGCCTTCGCCGATCCGGTGGAGGCCCTGGGGACGCTGAAGGCCCTGGAGTCCGTCAACCTCACCGCCAACGTCACCGAGACCGTTTTCGCCCTGCATTTCGACGATGGCCAGCGGGTGGCGGCCGGGGAGGTCCTGGTGGAGATGACCAGCGCCGAGGAGCACGCCCTGCTGGTGGAGGGCCAGGCGCGGGTGGC
>WBZM01001630.1_pt1 | contig 21420 bp, 18 predicted proteins | sample 5204271 | NCBI WGS metagenome assembly WBZM01 (sample SAMN12344346, study PRJNA552823) | activated sludge metagenome | biome: Activated sludge suspended growth; feature: Nitrification reactor; material: Wastewater; isolation source: activated sludge from nitrification reactor of wastewater...
GTTGGGAGGTCAATCCATTAATTTGGCCATCAAATACCTAAAATTAGGTACAATTGACGAAAAACCATCAAAAACACCTGCCAATCCACAATGATTTCCGGGCATTTTGATATTGAAAAGCCTATCTTTGCCGCCGTTTTTGCTCCCCGAAATCAATAGCTAAGCGGTGGTTAGCCGTCGGTCGTTGACAGAAAGCCAATAACCAATTGCAACTGCCAAAATTTTTCATCATTCTCAAAACGCAGCTATGCCATACCTATTCACTTCCGAAAGCGTATCGGAAGGACATCCCGACAAAGTAGCAGACCAGATTTCCGATGCCCTTGTTGACCACTTCCTTGCCTTCGACCCCAGTTCGAAGGTGGCTTGCGAAACACTCGTGACAACGGGTCAAGTGGTGCTGGCTGGCGAGGTAAAGACTTCTACCTACCTCGATGTGCAATCCATCGCCCGCAACGTCATTGGCAAGATTGGCTACACCAAGAGCGAGTACATGTTTGAGGCCCATTCATGCGGAGTACTTTCGGCTATCCACGAGCAGTCGCCCGACATCAACCGGGGCGTGGAGCGCAAGAACCCAGAAGACCAAGGCGCTGGCGACCAAGGCATGATGTTCGGCTACGCCACCAACGAGACCGACAACTTCATGCCTTTGGCACTCGACCTTTCCCACAAAATCCTGCTGGAACTGGCCGACATACGCCGGGAAGGCAAGCGGATGAAATACCTCCGCCCCGATGCCAAGTCGCAAGTGACCATTGAATACTCGGATAAAAACCAACCCATCCGCATTGATACCATCGTTGTTTCGACGCAGCACGACGATTTTGCGGAGGAGACGGCCATGTTGGAGCAAATCAAAAAGGACGTTATTTCATACGTCATCCCGAGGGTGAAAAAGAAGTGCTCGCAAAAAGTGCAGCGCCTTTTCAAAGAGGGCATCACCTACCATGTCAATCCGACTGGCAAGTTCGTCATCGGGGGGCCACACGGCGACACGGGCCTCACTGGCCGCAAAATCATCGTGGACACTTACGGCGGCAAGGGCGCACACGGTGGTGGCGCCTTCAGCGGCAAAGACCCCTCGAAGGTGGACCGCTCTGGCGCTTATGCGACCCGCCATATTGCCAAGAACCTCGTGGCCGCTGGCGTTTGCAGCGAAGTGCTGGTGCAGGTTAGCTATGCCATCGGCGTTGCGAAGCCTACCAATATCTACGTGAACACCTACGGCACTGGCAAGGTGAGGATGAAGGACAGTGAAATTGCCAATATCGTTGCGGATATTTTTGACATGCGTCCTTACGCCATCGAAAACCGCCTGAAACTGCGCAACCCGATTTACCAGGATTCGGCTGCGTATGGTCACATGGGCCGCACACCGGAGGTGAAGAAAGTAACCTTGACCAACGGCTCCGGCGAGACCATCACCAAGGAAGTTGAAACTTTCACATGGGAGAAACTCGACTACGTTGACAAAGTGAAAAAAGCATTCGGCATCGCCTAAAAACTGCCGAAAACCAAGAGGGCCGTGCAGGAAATCACTTGCACGGCCTTTTCTTTTGTCCTTCGGGAACATTTTGCGGAGCAAAAGATTTATAACTTGCCTCATTAAACGGCTTAGGGCCAACGGTCAACGGCCAACGGAGTTCCGTTGTCCATTGGCCGTAAGCCGATGGCCGTCAACCGTCAACCGATAATTTATGGCCGACATACGACAAAAGCAAGTAGCAGAAATGATAAAGCGGCACTTCAGCGTGCTGCTGCAACAAGAGGGGGCATACATCTATGGAACACAGCCTTTTGTGACCGTGACCAACGTCAAGATGACACCTGACTTCAATATTGCCAAGATATACTTGAGCATCTTCAACACCGAAAACAAGCAGGAGGTCATCTTGGAAATGGAACACCACTACATGAGGTTAAAACAGGCCTTGGCCGCCCGCATCGGCAAGCAGATGCGCCGGATGCCGGAGCTGAAGTTCTATATTGACGACACCCTCGACGAAATGTACCAAGTGGACACCCTCTTCCAGCGCCTCGAAGCCGACAACCAAATGGGCCGGGGAAGGGAGGAGGAGGAGTGAGTTGGCAGTTCGACAGTCGGGGGCTACTACTGCGACCTGACTGCTGACTAATTGACCATCAGACTGACTGCCAACTGCCAACTGTCGCACTGCCAACTTGAAAGACATTCTATGAAAAACACATACTTCCTTTGCTTCGCAATGGGCATTTTGACCCTGTTGGGGGGCTGCAAGCCCGAACCGGTGGGAGGCGATTTGGCCAACACCTATTGGACATTATCCGCTGCAAAACTGGATGGAAAGACCATCCAGTTCCCGAAAGCAGCAGACGTCAACCTTGCATTTGCCGAAGGGAAATTTTCAGGCAAAGGCCCGTGCAACAGTTATTTCGGGGAGTACTTCACCAAAGATGCTACGATAGATTTGGGGGAAATTGGTGCCACCAAGCGGGCCTGTAGCGAATTGGAACAAGAAAATGCCTTCTTCTCCCTGCTTTCCAAAGCTGAAACCTATTCCATCAAGGGTGACAAGCTCGAACTGTCCGGCCCAAACGGCCAGCTCCAATTTTTCCGCATGAAAAAAGAAAAGGCGGACGCAGTACGCTATGCACAGGGCGTGGGAAAACTGGAGAAACTGTTTCCTGAACTGGGTAGCGAAGACGCACTGCACCTCTTCCCCATACTGCGGGTGGACAACCCCAAGAACTACCCTTATGAAGGGTCGCTCGTTGACACCAGTTTCTACCAATACTTTAGCACCGAAATTCGGGAAATTTGGCAAAGCGGCGGCGGCGATGTGTTGGCCGTGGGCCAATTTGGGGGCTTTTTCATTTGCCGGGTGCCGGGCCGTTACGTTTCCAGCGATATTGCCGTCTTCAAAATAAAGGGTACCGAGATGCAGCATATCGAAACCACCGCATGGGCCTGGTGCGATGAGGGCTGGTGCAACCAACAGGACGCCTGGCTAACCGACCAGAACGGCGACGGCCTCACTGACATCGTACAGCATTACACCCTCACCGACGACCACGGGAAAATCAAGGAGGAGCGTTTTACCCTGCTCCTGCAAAACGAAGCCGACGAATTGCTGCCCGACCCTACCGCCAAGCTCGACAAAGGAAAATACCGAATGGCGAGGATTTAATTCGTTGCCGAATTGTTTCATGGTCGAATTGTTGTGTCGGCGGTGTGCCAGATAACAATTCAGCAATTCGGCAATACAACAATTCAGTAACTTTGCGTTCTCAAAACACTATGCCCACTCGTTCATGGGCATTCAACGAATAATGGCATGGAGAACAATCAGGCTAAACTGGTAGAGGCATATAATGAAAAGGGCGAGTTGATTAGCCCTGTGTTGCCAGAGGACAAGAAGAACTACCTCATTGATATTGACGGTACGGTATGCGACGATGTGCCGAACGAGCAGCCTGAGCGCATGGCTACCGTGCCGCCTTACCCCGACGCCCTCAAAATCTGCAACAAATGGTATGAGGATGGCCATGTCATCACCTTTTTTACCTCTCGTACGGAAGAGCACCGGGAAGTGACCGTAGCTTGGCTCGAAAAGCATGGCTTCAAGTACCACGGCATCATCTTCGGCAAGCCCCGTGGCGGCAACTACCATTGGATTGACAACCACATCGTGCGGGCCACCCGCTTTAAAGGAAAGTTCACCGACCTCATCGTAAAGAACCATGAAATCGAAGTGTTTCAATAAGAAACAACCTTGTATTTACCTGATTATCATTGCACTATAAATAAAATCGCTCTACCGTCACCCCCATAGTATCTTCTACTTTCTTCTTTCGCACCTGAAATGGCAATAGTTGTCTTTACCTTGCATGGCATGTTGCCGTATTTTTCCTAACCAAGCAAAAGCAGCGATGGATTCAATTATCAAAAATCAGACAACACCCGTGGTGGAAAATGCCCAAGCAGACGATGAGCAGTTTTTCAACGACCTGCGCAAGCAGGAATTCAACCGCCTCGACCAACAACGGCATATTTATCTCGACTACACGGGTGGCAACCTCTACGCCCAGTGCCTGATTGACAAGCACTTCGATTATCTGCGTAATGCTGTGTACGGCAATCCCCACTCAAGCAATCCTACTTCCCAGCTTTCCACCCGCAACGTGACCGAGGCGCGGGAAAAAGTGCTGCGATTTTTCAATGCGCAGGACGACTACTTCTGCGTCTTCACGGCCAATGCTTCTGGTGCGCTGCAAATCGTGGGCGAATGTTATCCATTTTGCGAGGGAAGCCAGTTCATGCTCACCTCCGACAACCACAACTCCGTGAACGGCATCCGGGAGTATTGCCAGAGCAAGGGCGGGCACTATGCCTATTGCCCTTTACATTACGAAGACCTGACCATTGACGAGATTGCGCTCGATGAAATGTTGCGGCAGCACCCCGAAAGCAAGCACAAGCTGCTGGCCTTCCCAGCCCAGTCCAACGTATCGGGGGTAAAGCACCCGCTCTCGTGGATTGCCAAAGCACAGGCTCTCGGCTGGGACGTGCTGCTCGACGCCGCTGCCTACGTTCCCACCTCCCGCCTCGACCTCAAGCAGGTACATCCCGACTTCATCTCGGTTTCTTTCTATAAAATATTCGGCTATCCGACGGGCATCGGCTGCCTGCTGGTGCGGAAATCGAAGTTTGACTTGCTAAAAAAACCTTGGTTCGCTGGGGGTACGGTGACCGCAGTCGCTGTGAACTACGGTGGCTACTTCCTCGCCGCCGACCATGAGCGGTTCGAGAACGGGACGGTGAACTACCTCGACATACCCGCCATCAGCCGGGGCCTCGATTTCATCGAAAGCATCGGCATGGAACGCATCAACCGACGGGTGAAGCACCTGACGCAGGCCCTTATCCAGCAGATGCTCGAACTGCGGCATGACAATGGCCAACCGCTCGTCCACATCTTCGGTCCTACCTGCACCGAGGCCAAGGGCGGCACTATCATCTTCAACGTGACCGACAGCGAGGGCCACGCCTTCCCCTTCGAGGAAGTGGAACAGCGGGCCAATGCACAACTCATCTCCCTGCGAACGGGCTGCTTCTGCAACCCCGGCATTGATGAAATCAACAGTTGCGTAAGCACAGAAGAAATGGCCAAATACTTCAGTTCTCGCAAAAGCGGGAACATGCACGACATGTTCGAGTTCCTTGGGAAAATGCGGGGCGCCATCCGCATCTCGGTGGGCATCCCTACGACGGAGGGGGATATTGAACGGTTTATCGGGTTTTTGGAGGGGTATAGGGACAAGGAGGCGGTGTGAAAAACAAAACCTTAGGAACCATTTACCATTCAATCCGATTTAACAACCAACCCCTTACCTTTGCCGTCCGTTTTCAATATCGCAGAACAGTCAGATTATGAGCGCAAAAAAAACAGTCCTTTCCGCCATTCAGCCCACGGGCCACATGCACTACGGCAACTATTTCGGGGCAGTGAAGAACTGGGTGGACCTCCAAGAGAAATACACCTGCTTCTACGGCGTGGTGGATTACCATGCCATGACCATGCCTTACGACCCCGCCAAGCTAAGGGAGAACGTTTGGGACCTCGTCATCAACCTGCTGGCAGTCGGTATTGACCGGGAGAACCTGTTCATCCAGTCGCTGGTGCCGGAGCATGTGGAGCTTTGCTGGATTTTCAACTGTTTTGCCTCCTTTGGCAACGTGAGCCGCATGACGCAGTTCAAGGACAAAAGCGCCCAAAGCGAGGAGAAGGCCGAGGGCTTTATCTCTGTGGGGTTATTTGATTATCCCGTATTGCAGGCAGCCGACATCCTTATTTATAAGGCGGACTATGTGCCGGTCGGCAAAGACCAAGAGCAGCACCTGGAACTTAGCCGCAATATTGCGCAGCGCTTCAACAACCAAGTGGGCAAGGAGTACTTCGTGCTACCGGAGTCGCTCTACACGGAGACACCGAGTATCAAGTCCACCGCCGACCCCACCAGGAAGATGAGCAAGAGCGCCGGAGAGAAGCATTATATCAATGTGTTTGCCGAAGATGGCGTTTTACGCAAGCAAATCAAAAGCGCCGTGACGGACACGGGCGACACGCCCGCCGGCCAGATGAGCGCAGGCGTTACCAATCTTTTTGAGCTATTGAAAGCCTGCGGCAAACTCGAAGCCTACAACTCCCTGATGGACGACTATAATGCAGGCAACCTGAAATATGCCCCACTGAAGGAAGTTGTCGCCGATGCCTTGGCCGAAAAAAGCGCCATTTTCCGGGAAAACAAGCGGGAACTGAACGCCAACAAAAAGCTGGTAAAGGAACAAATCAAGGAATCCTCCGCTAATATCCGCAAGCGGGCACAGGAGACCACCCGGGAAGTGAAAGAGCTTTCGGGGCTGTTGAATGTGCGGTTTTAATGGGGGCTTTGGACTTTGGTCATTGGTCATTAAGTCATTGGCCATTGGGTGGTTCCGAGGCATTTCCAATCACCAGTCACCAACCACTAACCACCAATTTCTTACCTTCGCACCTCGATTTAAAAAGGATTTGGTATTTGGCAGTTCCCCGCCAATCACCAGTCACTAATCAACAGTCACCACATCATGTTAAACCTCATACTTTTTGGCCCTCCCGGCTCCGGCAAGGGCACACAGGCAGCGAAATTGGTGGAAAAATACAACCTGATGCACATCAGCACAGGCGATATGTTCCGCTATGAAATCGGCAACAACACCGAGCTTGGCCAACTCGCCAAGAGCTACATGGACCAAGGCCAACTCGTACCGGATAGCGTGACCATCGCCATGCTCCGCAAACGGGTGGAAGACAACCCCAGCGTCGGCGGCATCATCTTCGACGGCTTCCCACGCACCGTGGCACAGGCCGAAGCCTTGGACGCCCTGCTGACGGACATGGGTCACAGCGTCAACGGTCTTGTCGCCCTCGACGTGCCCGACGACGAAATCACCCAGCGCATCCTGCTCCGTGGCCAGACTTCTGGCCGCTCCGACGACAACGACGAGGCCACCATCCGCAAGCGCATTGATGAATACAACAGCAAAACAACCCCTGTATTCGACCACTATGCGAAATCGGATAAATCAATGAAAATCAATGGCTTGGGCAGCATTGACGATATTTTCGGGCGGCTTTGTGAAGCAATTGACAACCTTAGTTAATATGGGTAAACTGGGTAAACTGGGTAAACTGGGTAGGTTCCTGCCCAATTCAACCAGTTTCCCAATTCAACCAATTCCCACTGCTGCATGGCCGAACAAAACTTCGTTGACTACGTCAAAATCTGTTGCCGCTCTGGCAAAGGCGGGGCGGGCAGTGCGCATTTCCTGCGTGACCGCTTCAACTCCCGTGGGGGCCCTGACGGCGGTGACGGCGGGCGGGGTGGCCATATCATTTTGCGGGGCAACCGCAACACTTGGACGCTGCTGCACTTGAAGTACCGCAAGCACGTCATCGCAGGGGATGGCAAGCCGGGCGGGGGCAGCACCAGCACGGGAGCCAGTGGCGAGGACGTCATCCTTGATGTGCCGCTCGGCACGGTAGCTAAGGATGCCGAAACTGGCGAGTTCATGTTTGAAATTACGGAGCACGACCAAAAAGTCGTGCTTACCCCTGGCGGCAGGGGCGGCCTTGGCAACGACCATTTCAAAACGCCCACCAACCAAGCACCAGAATATGCCCAACCTGGCGAACCTGGCTTGGAGGAATGGAAGATTTTAGAACTGAAAGTATTGGCCGATGTGGGCCTTGTGGGCTTCCCCAATGCAGGGAAGTCAACGCTCGTGTCGGCGCTATCGGCAGCAAAGCCAAAAATTGCCGACTACCCCTTCACAACGTTGGTGCCACAGCTTGGCATGGTGGCATACCGTGGGCACCAGTCTTTCGTCATTGCCGATATACCGGGAATCATCGAAGGCGCACACCGAGGCAGAGGCCTCGGCCTGCGCTTCTTGCGCCACATCGAGCGCAATGCCACACTACTCTTCATGGTGCCCTGTACCGCCGAAGACATAAAGAAAGAATACCGTATTCTGCTCAATGAAATAAAGCAGTTCAACCCAGAACTGCTGGACAAACCACGGGTGCTGGCCATTACCAAATGTGACCTGATTGACGCCGATATCATCGAAATGCTGAGGCAGGAAGCAGTTCCACAAGGTTTGCCAACTGTTTTCATCTCAGCCGTGGCCGAACAGGGACTTGACGAACTGAAGGATGTACTTTGGCAGACGATGAACGAGCCGGAGCGCCGTTTTTTTTATGCTGCCGAGGAGGAGGAGTGAGGTGAATTGCAGTTTCTACGCCCCAGGCCATTTGTCCTTTTTAGCATTACTTATCAGTTCCCAATTCAACAAATTCTACCAGTTTCCCTAAAAAAAACCGGCACGTGCGAAGCACATGCCGGAGTGTCACCCATAGTGTGAGGGACATGGGAAAATAGTGTGTGGGTGCCCTTTTGGGCCAAAAATAGATAGCATCTTACGACCCGATTGGCGCTGCGACCCGTGTGTGAGGCCACAGCGCTTCGGGCAATATCTTAAAACTTGCCGCCCATTATGGTGATGGATGGCGAAGATTGATTCTTACCAAGAAGAAATATCAGTTTTGGGAAACTGTATCAAATGTTCGGGGAAATATAAGGATGGGTTCGTTCAGATTGGCCACAAAATACTTGTCAATGCAGCCATATTAAGTTTTTCAAATGGATGTTCAAAGGTAGGTTCAAATGCTTGATATGGCCAAATGTTTGGATTTGTTTTTTCATAAATAGTTTTCAACATCTTAATTAGCGGGTTGAGACAGTTCCATCCAAAATCTTGTCCAACCATTTGAACAACACCCCTGCCGCCATTTCCAATGATTCCCCAAAAACGAAGATGCCCTCTGGATGGCTCCGCATCACGAAGATTTTTTGCTGGCGCAAATCACTGCTCTTCAACAAGTTAATGATGGAAAAGGCCATTTCCGGGGAGCCGTAGGTGGCACCTTCTTCGGTCGTGGGCACAAGGCCCAGCATGCGCTCCCAAAGTTGTGCATGATGGACGTGAATGACTCCCTGAACCTCAGGACACTCCCGGTAGATGACGGCATGGCTCATAGCCTCCGAAGAAGCAAGGACAGGCCCTTGGCAATGCACGGTATTATTTTCGATGAAAAAATCGGTGACGAGCGTAAAGTGCTTCGGCGTTAAGTGAAGCAAATGACCAGTGGCAGTCCCGGTGATGATGAACTGTTCGCCTCGAAATCGCTGGCTGATGTTCCCGAATCCGATTCCATTATCATAAACGCCTATCAAATTAAGCCGGTGCATCTCATCCCGCCAATGGCTCAGTTCAGCCAATGATTGGGCTGGCATTGGCTCGGCTTTCTCCCAAACAGCTCGGAATTTGACATAGCCTTCGTCGGGTGCGGGCATTTCGTATGAATGGATAAAGGTTGACAAGGGTCTTTAGGTGACAATTTGCAAGGCTTTACCAACCTCATAAACCCTTAACCAACTACTTAACTCAAGTTGCGGAACACCATAGCCCTCAGTTCAAAACGGTGTTTTTGCGGGCCTCCGGCCCGCAAAAACACCGTTTAAATCTCTTTTTCGGTGGCTTAGCCGCCGAAAAAGAGATTTAGGTTAGGTTATCCGCAACTTGCGTTACTTAGAATTTAAACCCAAGCGTAACCAAAATCTGGCTGCGGGAATCAGATTGGGTAACGTTTTGGGTAGGCTGACCATTGAGGATGTATGGGGCATATTGTTGTTCACCTGTCGTTTGTTGCCGATAGGCAGCGTCGAGGAAAACGGACTCGGAAAGCCAGGCCCCTGCCCCAAGGCTCAATACACCGGAAGCCTCGCCTTTATCATAGGCCGATTGCGAAATGGTGTAGCCACCCCTGAAGCGCAACCTGTTCATGGCATATTCACCACCCAACCGGATATTCAGGCCGGAGGTCAACTGGTCGGCTATCTGCTGGTTCAGTTCTCCTTCATATTCAATATCGCCTTGGTTGGAGGTTTCATTGAAGTTGAACTTGGTGTTCAGGTAATCCACGTACTCCACTTCGGCCACGATGAAGCCTTTTTTCTCAAAAACAAATCCCGCACTGCCTATGGCCCGCCAAGGTGTACGGATGCGGTACTCAAAATTGCCGTCGGGCGAAATGGCGGAACCCGGCGTAGGTATCCCACCAATATTGTAGCTATAGTCCAAGGAAGAGGAAAAAGAATCCTTCATACCAAAGCCCGTTGGAGTATGTATGGCAGCACCTACCCTGAACACCTGGGTTACCCGGAAGATCATGCCCAGCTTGAAATTGATACCGATGGCTTTTGTACTGAGTTTTTCCCGGTAAGTGAGTTCGTTGAAAACAGGGTTCGTTGGGTCAACGACCACCTCTTTGTAAGTCTTATTCTCCTCAAAATTGGCAAAGGGGATGCCCATTGTTGCCCCAATCATGAAGCGGTCCTTGAAATTACCTGCATAGGAAACCACCATTTCATTGTAGGACCCTTTTCGCCGGATATTCTGCGAACGGTTGAGCAACTCACCCGGAAGAAAGTCGGTGGCGTAGGTGGTATTGTCGTTGGGGTCGGGGTTGTAGATAGCGCCTGCTTCGACCGCAAGGCCGCCTTCTATTTCCCCATAATCATTGTAAAAATCGGCATCAGAGGGGATGCCCTGCGCCAAGTTGGCCCACCGTTCTGTGATGGAGCCGGGGGTAGTGCCTTCATAATAAGCCCTTTGCGTATAAGTGGCCAAGCGGTTGAAGCCGATGCCAAAGGCGGTGTTCGTCCAATTGATGCTGCGGCTTGGGCGGGAGGGGAACACCAGCCCTAAGTTACCAAAGCCGAAATTGACTTTTTTGGTACCGTCGGGGGCTTCCTGTTCTTCCAGTAGGCTCTCGTTTTCGTTGATGTTCAACAAAGGAGTGAACGTAAATTCCGAACGACGAAACGTTGCCAAACCAGCAGGATTGGTGCTCAATACAGAAAAATCGGCACCTAAAGCTCCTATTCCGCCGCCAATACCCACCGTGCGGGCCGTACCACCTGCCTCCAATTGGGAGTACCGGACGGCATCTTGCAAGGTCTGGCCAATGGCCGCAAAGGGCAACAGTAAGATTGAAAAAATGAGGTATCGCATGGTTGCTTTTTCTTAGGTTAGGTGAATGTGGTCCAATGAGGAAAGATGGCATTTGCCCGCCAAAATTAAGGAATAAAAAAGTGGGTGGAAGTATGCACATCCACCCACTTTTTTCAAGCAACTATGTGCCAGCAGGGAATATTAATTGGAATTAGCCACGTCCCCTTTTGCTGCCACCACCACTGTTGCCACCACTATTGCTTCGTGGGGCAGGGGAAGAGCTACGTCCGCTGTCCATGCGGGGGGCGCTGCTGCGTCCACTATCCATACGGGGGGCAGGGTTGCTGCGAGGGGCGCTGCTGCGGTTGCTGTCGAAACGAGGGGCGCTGCTACGATTACTGTCGTTGCTGCGGCTGTTGTCGAAGCGAGGGCGACTTTCCTCCGTGCGTGGAGTACTGCTGCGGCTGCTGCGCTCATTGTCAATATCCGTGCGGGAGTTGTTGTTGCCACGGCTTGGGCGGGCATCTTCAGTGCTACGATCTATCCTGCTATCGGAGGACCTTGATGAGCGGTCGGACTGCACCTCCTGACGGCTGCTACGCTCGTTGTATTCCGGCCTTTCGTTCACCGATGGGCGGCGGTTGTCGGTCGCACGGCTCTCATTCAGTTCACGGCGGAGTGCATCTTTTTCCGACTCACGGGCGTTGTTGTCGCTAGGTCTTGTGACCGTTTGGCCTTGAGTTGCCTCGTTGCCACCACGGCGGCCCGTAGCCGAGTTGTTAGTGTTCACCCGGGCATCAGTCCTTGGTGAACCGTCGCTGCCAGTCCTGCGGGAGCCAGTATAGCGGTTGTTGTTGCTGTTGTAATAGTTGTTGTTGCTCACGTTGTTATACGTGTAGCCGCTGCCCCAACTGGGCGGGCAGTAGTAGTTGCTATAATAGCTGCCGCCATAGCCACCACCGTAACCACCACCGTAGCCACCACCATAATAGTTGTTGCCCCAGCCGTTGTTCCAGCCATTGCCATAGTAATTGTTAACTACATATGTATTGCCGCCCCAGCCGTTGTTCCAGCGGTTCCAGCCCCAAGGGTTTCCATACCCGTTGCTGAAGTAGAAGCTGCTGCCGCCCCAAGAATTCCAGCCGAAGCCGTAGTTGAAGCGGTTCCAACGGCGCCAAGGCGTGTAGCTATCGTAGATGAGCACGGTGGTAGCTGGCGACCAGAACGGGTCGTAGTACGCCAAGTCAACATACACCGGGTCGAAATAGCTAAAACCATAATAAGGGCGGTGGAAACGACGGATACGGGAGGTGTAATAGTAATCGTAGTCGTCGTACTCATCATAGTACTCGTACTCATCGTCGTCGTAGCCATTGCTGTCATTTCCCCTATTGCTGGTGGAATAGTCAGAGGAGGACGAGTTGGACGAGTAGTAATAGTCGGAATCCTTGTCCGGGTCGTAGTACACGTCATCGTACTGCGCCGAGCTGGTGTTAACCAGGCCGAGGACAAAAATTGCGACCAAGGCAAAGAGCAACTTATTCTTTTTCATTTTTCAGATAATTTATTTGGTAATGACTTCGACGCTCTCTCTTCCGAGTTTGCAGTCACGAAATTATTAGCTTTGCGGCAGTTTTTATGTTAACGAGGCGCTAAATTTCAAAATTGACCCTGTTAAAATTTTTTAGCTGCACATTTTTATGACGAACCAATTTTCCAAAGTCATTTAAGAAACTCTTAAAACACTGTTTGGGTTGGTTAAAAAAGGCCGTTTTGCGGCTTTTTTTAGTTAAAACAAGTCGAAAAGGTTGCTGGTTCAAGGTTTCTGGTTTCAGGTAGCACCCACATGAAACTACATGAAACCTGAAACCGTTGAAACCTGAAACCGAAATTTTTATGGCAAAAGAAATCACATCCAGAGAGCAGGACTACTCCCAGTGGTACATTGACATTGTACAAAAAGCCAGCCTCGCCGACCACTCGGCAGTTAGGGGCTGTATGGTCATCAAACCAAACGGCTATGCCCTTTGGGAAAATATGCGTGACCAACTCGACCGAATGTTCAAGGACACGGGCCACGTCAACGCCTATTTCCCATTGTTCATCCCGAAAAGCTTCCTCAGTCGTGAGGCACAGCATGTGGAAGGCTTTGCAAAGGAATGCGCCGTCATCACGCACCACCGCCTGATGAACGCACCGGACGGCAGCGGCGTCGTCGTTGACCCAACAGCCAAGCTGGAGGAGGAACTCATCGTCCGACCAACCTCCGAGACCATCATCTGGGACACCTACCGCACCTGGATAAACAGCTACCGTGACCTGCCGCTGCTCATCAACCAGTGGGCCAACGTCGTGCGCTGGGAGATGCGAACACGACTGTTTCTGCGCACCGCCGAGTTCCTCTGGCAGGAGGGCCACACTGCCCATGCCACCATGGAAGAGGCTGTGGCCGAGACCCGCACCATGCTCGATGTTTATGCCCAGTTTGCGGAGGAGTACATGGCCATGCCTGTAATAAAAGGTGTGAAAACAGCCAATGAGCGCTTCGCTGGCGCCGAGGACACCTATTGCATCGAGGCGCTGATGCAGGATGGCAAGGCGCTGCAAGCGGGTACTTCGCACTTCTTGGGGCAAAATTTTGCGAAAGCATTTGAAGTAAAATTCACCAACAAGGAAAACGTACAAGACTACGTTTGGGCAACGTCTTGGGGCGTTTCGACCCGCCTCATCGGTGGCCTCATCATGACCCACAGCGACGATGACGGTCTCGTGCTGCCTCCACGCCTCGCCCCTACACAGGTGGTCATCGTGCCCATTCCGAAGCCGATGCCGGAACTGGACGAAGCGGCCAACAAACTGGTGAAGGAACTGCGTGCCAAGGGCGTCCGGGTGAAATACGACATGGACGACCAGAAGCGCCCCGGCTTCAAGTTTGCGGAGCACGAAATGAACGGCATCCCCGTCCGCCTCGGGCTCGGTGCCCGTGACCTCGCCGAGGGCAAAATTGAAGTGGCCCGCCGCGACACGAAGGAAAAGGCCAACCACCCCATCGAGGGCATTGCCGACTATATCGTGAACCTGCTCGAAGAAATCCAGCAGAACCTTTTCGACAAGGCCAAGGCATACCGGGAGACCCACACCACCCGTGTGGACAATTTCGACGACTTCAAGGACGTGCTGGACAAAAAGGGCGGCTTCGTGTCTGCCCATTGGGACGGCACCACCGAGACGGAGGAGAAAATCAAGGAACTGACCAAGGCTACCATCCGCTGCATCCCACTCGACAACCCGCAGGAGGACGGCGTTTGCGTCTATTCCGGCAAGCCATCGAAGGAGCGGGTGCTGTTTGCCCGGGCATATTGATGGTATTGGGAATTGGGTATTTGGAATTGCTCGCAATACCCAATACCCAATTTCTAATACCCAATTTAAATGGACAGTATTACGCATTTAGCGCTCGGCGCCGCACTTGGTGAAGCTACGCTGGGCAAGAAAATAGGCGCACGGGCACTCGCCTGGGGTGCTTTCGCCAACACGGTTCCCGACCTTGATATACTGGCAAATTTCTTCGCCGACCCCATCACGGCGCTCGCATTCCATCGAGGATTCATGCACTCCATCCTGTTCGGCATATTGTCGGCGGTGGGCGTGGGCTATGCAGTGGAATGGCTCTATCGCAGCGGCCTCTACCGACGACGAAGGTATAAATGGGCAGTCTTCACGGCAGTGTTGACCTTCTATATACTGCTCATGCTGGGCATCCGCTGGATTTTCGGGGACGTCGTGAAAAACTGGGGCGCACTCGCTATTGCTATCGCTGGTGGGCTGGGGCTGGGCTGGTTCATTTATGCAAAATACGTTTCCAAGCCTTTGGAGGAAGTGAACGTGAGCCGTCGGGAGTGGGTGCTTTTCTTTTTCGTCACCATCTTCTCGCACCCAGCCATTGACTGCTTCAACGTCTATGGCACACAGATCTTCCAGCCGTTCAACGACCACCGTGTCTCGTTCGACAATATCTCCGTGGCCGACCCGCTGTTTTCCATCTGGCTGCTGCTGGGCATTTTGGTCGCTTCTTTTTTACCAAAAGCAAGCAAAGTGAGGCGCATAGTCAACTGGTCAGGCATCGGCATCAGCATGGGGTACCTCTGCTTCACGTTTTACCACAAGGCGGTGTTCAACCAAGTTTTCACCGATTCATTACGGCAGCAAAAGATTGAATACCGGCGCTTTATGTCTGGGCCGACCATCCTCACCAATTCCCTCTGGCTCGGCGTGGCGGAGGGCGACACGGCTTTCTACCACGGCTACTACACGTTCTACAATGACGACCGCCGGGTAAAAAACTTCAACACCATCCCCAAGCACCACGAACTGCTGAAGGACTACGAGGACGACCGGGTGGTGCGCATCCTGAAATGGTTTTCGAAGGGCTACTACAACGTCATCGTGCGAAAAGATGGCCGCCTCCAGTTCAACGACCTGCGCTACGGCTCCTTCCGTGAGGGCTTCCAGGACGAGAACGACTATGTGTTCAAGTTCATCTTGGAGGAAAAGAACGGCAAGCTGAACGCCGAGCAGTCAAGGGAAGGGCGAAAAATCAACAAGGAGGAGTTTGGTAAGTATTGGGACAGGGTATTAGCCAAGGATTGATGTCATTGATTGATTAACTTTGTTTTTCTCCTAAAAAATAACCCTCCAAGCATTGCTTTTTGCGGAAAACTTCTATCTTTGCCCGCCTTTTGAGAAAAATAGGTTTCCCAATTGGCTGTCAGCCTTGCAATGATGGGGGTTTCCACAATCAGCAAGGCGTGTTCAGAACAAAGATTCAATACAAAATAGCATGGTTTCGGTAACTATCAACGGAGCACCCCGCAATGGAAGGGGAACATCGGCAGCAAAGGCCGACAGGAACGCTGGCAATATCCCTTGTGTGATGTACGGCGGTGGCGAAAGCCTCCACTTCACGGTCACTCCTGACGATGTGCGTGATCTCGTTTACACAGGCGAGTTCAAATTGGCAAATGTCGTCATTGACGGCAAGAGCTACAGGTCAATCCTGAAAGACGTGCAGTACCACCCAGTCACGGATGCAATTTCCCATATTGACTTCCTGAACCTGACGGATGGCAACAACATCAAAATCACAGTGCCGCTCCGCTTTGAGGGTTCTGCACCTGGCGTGCGTGCAGGTGGCAAATTCGTCCAGAAGCAGCGTTCGGTGAAAATCAAGACCAAGCCAGAGGCGTTGGTTGACGAGATGAAAGTGGATATTTCCGGCTTGAAGCTCGGCCAGTCGCTGCGGGTACGTGACATTATTCCAGTGGAAGGTGTCGAAATTGTCAACCCAGCAGCATTGCCTATCGCCACCATCACCATCCCAAGGGGCTTGAAGGTGAGCGCAGAGGACGAAGAGGCATAACCAATTCGTTATTCTTTAGTTGAAAATATAGCGAGGCATAAGGTAACACCCCTTATGCCTCGTTCTCATTTTTGAAAAAACCACAACATGGCTGGACTTCTGCGCATCACCACCGTACAGGCGGCCCTCGAATGGGAAGATATTGGAGCAAACTTGGCAAAGTTTTCGTCTAAACTCGCCCCGCTGGCCGGACAAACGGATGTGGTCGTGCTGCCAGAGATGTTCACCACAGGCTTTAGCATGGCTGCCAAAAAGTTGGCCGAACCCATGTCGGGCCAAACGATGGCCTGGCTTGCCCAGCAAGCCGCCAAAACGGGGGCCGTCGTCACTGGAAGTTTCATCGCTGAAGAAGCTGGCAACTATTTCAACCGCTTGGTGTGGATGCGCCCAGACGGCAGCTATGAGCTGTACGACAAGCGGCACCTGTTCACGCTCGCAACCGAGCACGAAACCTACACGCCGGGCCAAAGAAAATTGGTGACCGAGTGGAAAGGCTGGAAAATCTGCCCGCTTATCTGCTACGACCTGCGGTTCCCAGTTTGGAGCCGCAACGTGGAGGGCTACGACTTGCTCCTCTACGTGGCCAATTGGCCGGAGCGCAGGAGCCACCATTGGCGGCAACTGTTGGTGGCAAGGGCCATTGAAAACCAGTGCTTTGTGGCCGGGGTGAACCGCTGCGGGACAGATGGAGCCGGGCTGAATTACTCAGGCGACACGACAGTGGCAGATTACAATGGAAAGTTGCTTTACCAAGTGTCTGATACAGAAGCTATATCCACCATTGCACTTTCTTTGGAAAAATTGATTGATTTCCGCGATAAATTACCATTTCTGGTTGATGGGGATGGGTTTAAAATTTTGTAGCAGTTTGGGGCAGGGTCAATCGAAGGATGCGAAATTTCATTTTGTTATTTTTCATCTATAATAGATTGTATTCTTTTGGGCGGGGTTTTCAATTTTTCCCAAAAGCAAAACCACCCATACGATAGCGAAAATTTTATTCGTTAAGTGCTTGGAAATAAAATCTGTTTTAGCATCTTTGCCGCCGACCTCGTAAGACTTGGGGGAAAACAGCAAATTGAAAAAGGCTATTCCGGCGCTGACACAGAACTCCCTGTATTAAGATTATCCCACTTTGATTGAACACTTCCAGCTATGTGAGCGCCCCCAAAGGTTTGACCCTTTTTAAGCAAGTATCTTTAAAATTGTGGAATCTGGTTGTAAAGCCAACTAAAAACAGCAACGTATGAACGTGAAGAAGCTGGTAAGGGGAGTGTTGTCTATGGTCGCACTCGTGGGAATGACATCTTGTAGTTTATTGTCACAGACCCTTGAAGGAAATGGGCCGATTGCCGAGGCAAAGGCCAAGAAGATGGAAGCAGAGATTTTGCTGCGTGACGAAATTGTGCAGCTTGCAGAGCAACATCTTGGAACACGGTACCGCTCCGCTGGCAAGTCGCCCGGCGGGTTCGATTGCTCCGGTTTTGTTTACTACCTCATGAAGGAGCATGACATAAGGATGAACAGTTCTTCCGCATCGCAAGAACACCAAGGCGAAAGCATCTCCAAAAAAGAAGCCCGCCCTGGCGACCTCGTGTTTTTCCGGCGCAGTCCCGGTGGCAGGGTTTATCATGTTGCGATGGTGTATGAGAACGATAGGAAAAATGGGATGACCCTCATCCATAGTACATCTGGCAGGGGCGTCGTCGTGGAGAAACTGGAAGACTCTGGCTATTGGCGCTCCAAAATCATGTCTTTCAGGAACGTGGTGAGCGACAAGAAGTGATTCGCTTCTATGAAACAAAAAAGCCCAAGCGGACGAACCGCTTGGGCTTTTTTGTTTGCTCGAACACCAGCAAATGGCGCTACAATGGCTGCATCATAAGTTTATCTGCTTCGCAAACCGTTCCTTCAACCTTCCATCATGCGTGACCACGAGCAGCGTGGCCTGCGCCTCCGTGGCCGTTTCCTCCAAGAGCCGGATGACCTCGGCAGTGTTCTTGTCGTCGAGTGCGGAGGTCGGCTCGTCGGCGAGGATGACCTCGGGTTTGTTCACCAGCGCCCGTGCGATGGCGGCCCGCTGACGTTCGCCTTGGCTGAGGGCATCGGACTTGGCATTTATTTTATGGCCGAGGCCAAGACGCTGGAGCAGCGCATTGATGTGCGGCCAGTCCACAGGCAGCCCGGCCAATTGTTGCGCCAGTGCCAAGTTCTCGCCCACCTTCAACGAGCGAACGAAATGCGGCACCTGGAAGATGATGCCGATTTTCTTTCCACGAAATTTATCCAACTGACTGGTAGTCAAGCCATTGAGCGAAATATCACCGACCGTGACCGAGCCTTGGCCGGGTGTGAGCAGGCCGCCGAGCAGGTGCAGCAGCGTCGTTTTTCCGCAGCCCGATTGGCCGAGCAGCAGCCAGTGTTCGCCCTTGCCGCATTGGATGTCGGGGAAGCGGAGGGAGGACTTTCCGTCGTAGGAGTATTGCAGGTTGGTGGTCGTCAGCATCGTAGATACACTGCTTTTGGTTGAATGCAGTAGCTTTGCAAAAATAGGCGGCTTTTCGGACTCGGCAAGCCGCCTGAACACCGCCTTGCACTACTGGTACTCATTTCTGCCCCGACATCGCTGAAAGTTGCGTTTTTTTGCAACTTGAATTTTCCCGTTTACCGATTCGCAACATAAAACGTTGACCAATGAGCAAACAGGTGTCCCTCCTCACCTTCCTTCTGCTGTTGGGTGCAATTTCGACCCAACGCCTTTTTGCGCAGCAAAATGCCGCCGTCACAGATGACGATGCGCAGTTCATCCGCCGCATCCACGACGTGGCGCTGACCGAGGGCCGCTGCTATCCTTGGCTCCATCATTTGACGAAGAAAATCGGCGCACGCTTGGCTGGCTCCGCACAGGCTGCCGCTGCCGTGGAATATACCCACCAAATGCTCGACTCGCTCGGCCTCGACTCGGCTTGGATGCAACCCTGCACCGTGCCGCATTGGGTGCGTGGCGATAAGGAAGTGGTGCGCATTGCGCAATCCGAGATGGGTTCGGTGGAGCTTCGTGCCTTGGCCTTGGGCAATTCGGTGGGCACTGGCGAGGCGGGCCTCAGCGCCGAGGTGGTGGAGGTGATGGGCCTGAACGAATTGGAGAAATTGGGCGCAGCCCGATTGAAAGGCAAGATTGTGTTCTTCAATCGCCCGTTTGATGCCACCAAAATGAACACCTTCGAGGCGTATGGCGGGGCGGTTGACCAGCGGGGCAGCGGCGCATCCGAGGCAGCAAAATATGGCGCCGTGGCCGTGCTCGTGCGCTCGATGGCTTCCAACCTGAACGACGACCCGCACACGGGCGGCCTTGGCTATCGGGACGGCATTCCGAAGATACCTGCTTGCGCAATTACCACGAACAACGCCGAACTCTTGAGCGGACTTTTGAAAAAAGGCCCGGTGAAAGTCTATATGCGTACCACCTGTCAGACGCTCGGCGACAAGCCTTCTTTCAACGTCATCGGGGAAATACGGGGCAGCGAGCATCCCAACGAAATCATCGTTGTAGGTGGCCACCTCGACTCGTGGGACGTGGGCGAGGGTGCCCATGACGATGGCACGGGCTGTGTGCAGTCAATGGATGTTTTGCAATTATTTAAACGATTGAATTACAGGCCGAAACGCACCATCCGATGCGTACTTTTCATGAACGAGGAGAACGGACTGCGGGGCGGCACGGCCTACGCCGATGAGGCGCAGCGCAAGGACGAACGGCACTTGGCAGCCATCGAGAGCGACCGGGGCGGCTTCGCTCCAAGGGGCTTCACGGTGGACGGCGAGTCGGCGGGCTTCGTGGACAAGCTGCGGGCCATGCAGAACTGGTCGCCGCTGCTCGAACCCTATTATTTGCATATCAAGAAGGGCGGTGGCGGTGCCGATATTTCACCGCTGAAAAAACAGGGCGTGTTGCTCATCGGCTACGAGCCGGACTCGCAGCGGTATTTCGACTTTCACCATACGGAGGTGGACGTGTTCGAGGCCGTCAACAAGCGGGAACTGGAACTCGGCACGGCGGCGATGACGAGCCTTGTTTTCCTACTCGACAAATACGGTTTACCATGAAATGAGACCCTACACTTGCCAATCACATCTACGTACCATAAAAAATGCGCTTTTAATGGGTTGGAGTTGTAATTCTATGATTACCTTGTGTTTAAATAGAAGGACATCTCGCCATTTTCCGGCCTTGCAACCTTGACGTCTATCCATTCAAAAAGCGCTTTAAGCAAGGGCGAATCACGCCACGTTTCCAATCGAATCTATGAAACAAAGTCAGCAAGACCAGGCTGATTAATTCCTAAAAAAATTCCCAACTCCCGATTTATTGATTGCCGCTAGGCGCTCACATGGGCGTGTAGTGGCATGTTGTTTTTGTGCGTACTCCGCACTGTAGCTACAAGTTCGGTTAAGCAATATTTCCCCCGCTGTTCAAAAAGTTGACAGTGGCGGGAGAGGAGATTCTTTTTTCAATTTTTAACCAATTTCAATTTTTTGACAATGAAAAAGCAATTCATAACCATCGCTTGCACACTTGTAGCCATCATCATCAACTTCAATGCCGCAAAGGCCCAGGACTTCGCCTTTGTAACGGCCACACCTTACGTTTTCGCATCCAAGCTGCCATTTTTCGGGGCAATTCCACTTGCCGACCCATCCAACGCCAACCCCGCCGAGGCGCTCGACCTGACGGGCCAGGGCCTGTACGAGCTGCCGACGGAGGCGCTCGTTTCCAACGCCGAGGTCATCAAGTTGGACAGCAACCTGCTGGACAAAATCACGGTGAACGCTGGCCAGTGGTCGCAGTGCCGCCAGCTCTTCGCCCGCCACAACTGGCTGGAGAAGTTCCCAGAGGGCA
>WBZM01001536.1_pt2 | contig 21368 bp, 14 predicted proteins | sample 5204271 | NCBI WGS metagenome assembly WBZM01 (sample SAMN12344346, study PRJNA552823) | activated sludge metagenome | biome: Activated sludge suspended growth; feature: Nitrification reactor; material: Wastewater; isolation source: activated sludge from nitrification reactor of wastewater...
GATCACCCCGCGGCGCCGCTCATCCCGGGGAGCCAGGGGCTTGCAACCGGGCGCGCAGTTCGCTGGGGGCGCAGCCATAGCGCAGGCGAAAGGCCTTGGCGAAATTGGCGGCCGTGGAATAGCCCAGGCCCTCGCCGATCTGGGTGAAGGGGGTCGTGGTCTGGCTGACCAGCGCATGGGCCTGGCGCAAGCGCTCGTCGCGCAGCCAGCCAAACACCGGCTGACCGCACCGGGCCTGGAAGGCGTCATTGAGTTGACGTCGGTTGGTACCGAGCAGCCGCGCCAGGCGCTCGAGCTCCGGCGGGTTGGCGAGGGTGTCGCGCAACAGTTGCTGGGCCCCGGCGACCAGGATCGCCTCGCGGGTCCGGTCCTCCGCGGCACTGGCCTCCGTGCCTGGGGGCAGGTACTCATCCGGCGGCGACACCCGGGGGGCGGCGCGTTGCAAGTGCACCCCCACCCGCGCCACCACCTCCTGCTCCTCGAAGGGCTTGGCGATGTAGTCCACGCCGCCCACCGCGAAGCCCTCCAGCCGCTCGGCCAGATCGGTGGCCGCCGTGAGGAAGATCACCGGGATCGACCGCAGCGACGCCTCGGCCTTGAGGCGGCGGCACAGGCTGAAGCCGTCCATCCCCGGCATGTGCACGTCCAGCAGGATCAGCCCCGGGCGCAGCAGCAAGGCCTGTTGGTAGCCGCGCTCCGCGTCCAGCGCCACACTCAGGCGCAGGTCGCGCAGGGTCATCAATTCCATGAGCAGCCGCAGGTCGGCCACCGAGTCGTCGATGAGCAGGACGTCGGTGCGGCTGATGAGGGCCGGCGAGGGCGCGGGGGAAGACGCAGCGGTCCGGGAAGACGCGGAGGGCAAGGAATCCGTGGGGGACAGGGAAGGCATGGGGGGATTCTACCCATCCCCTCGCCCTCGGCCAGCCCCGCGGCGGGCGGGAGGCGAAAAAGTGCGGCCAGGAATGATTTTAGTGCGGCCAGGAATACCGGCCCTGGCCGAAAGGGCCTTAGCCTACCGACGAAGCATGGATAGGCCCTCGACCCAGAGGCCGGTCTGTGATCCTCACCCTTCAGGAGACTGAGCATGTCCCGACACCTCTTGGATTCAACCTGGTTAGATGACCGGCGGCCCCGCGTCAGGGGGGGGTGGTGCCTCGCGTGGTACCGCCGCGCTTGCCTACTCGGAAGCGTCATGCTGCTGCTCCTCTTCCCCAGCGCCTATGGGCTCGCTGAGCCGGCATCCCCCATCCCGCTGGCGGAACTCGGCGCACGCGCCGATGCCCAGCAACCCGCGCCGGCGCCGGTCCTCGCCGCCGGTCAGGCGACCCTGGCCGCCCCCTTGCAGGCCCTGCGCGGCGAGATCGGCCCGGCGGGCCTGAGCGTCGAATCGACCTCGGTCAGCGAGGGCGGGGGCCGCTTCCGCCTGATGCCCACGCACCTCGACAAGGGGGAGGCGCCCCTGTCCCTGCCCTCCGGCACCGTCCGCCTGCGCGACCAGGCCGTGGTCCTCGACCGCGGGCCGCTCACGGAGGTCCTGAGCGCCTCCGGCGATGGCCTGCGCCAGGACTTCGTGGTGGCGCAGGCCCCCGCCGGGGATGGGGCACTGACCCTGACCCTGGCCCTGGAGGGCGCCACCGCCAGTGCCGACCCCGCCGGGGTCGCCCTGACCCTGCCGGGTGGGCGCCGCCTGAGCTACCACCGCCTGCACATCACCGACGCCGCCGGCCAGGTGCTGGACGGCACGCTGGCGATCGCCGATGCGCACACCCTGACCATCACCGTCGCTGACGCCACCGCCCACTACCCCCTCACCATCGACCCGACCATCAGCGATGCCGACTGGCAGGTCCTGAATCCGGGGATCCCCGGGGCGAACAGTACCGTGAGGGCGCTGGCCTACGATAACAGCAGCGGCAGGCTCTATGTCGGCGGTGACTTCTCCGCCATCGGTACCGTCCTCGCCAGGCGCATCGCCCAATGGGACGGCAGCGCCTGGTCGGCCCTGGGCACGGGGATGGACTTCGGGGTATACGCCCTGGCGGTGTCGGGGAGCACCCTCTACGCCGGCGGTAGCTTTACCTCGGCCGGCGGGACCACCGCTAACCGCATCGCCCAATGGAATGGCAGCGCCTGGTCGGCCCTCGGCAGCGGCCTAAACAACCAGGTCAACGCCCTGGCGGTGTCGGGTGGCACCCTCTACGTTGGCGGTAGCTTTACCTCGGCCGGCGGGACCCCCGCTAACCGCATCGCCCAATGGAATGGCAGCGCCTGGTCGGCCCTGGGCACGGGGATAAACGGCACGGTCTTCGCCTTGGCGGTGTCGGGGAGCACCCTCTACGCCGGCGGTGGCTTCTTGTCGGCCGGCGGAGTCGCCGACACCAAGTACATCGCCCAATGGAACGGCAGCGCCTGGTCGGCCCTGGGCACGGGGATGAGCGGCACGGTCAACGCCCTGGCGGTGTCGGGGAGCATCCTCTACGCCGGCGGCGCCTTCACCACCGCCGACGGCAGTGCAGCCAACCGGATCGCCAAATGGAGCGGCAGCGCCTGGTCGGCCCTCGGCAGCGGTCTCGACGGCACGGTCTACGCCCTGGCGGTGTCCGGCACCGACCTCTATGTCGGCGGCCAATTCACCACCGCCGGCGACAGTGCGGCCAATTACATCGCCAAATGGAGCGGCGGCGCCTGGTCGGCCCTCGGCAGCGGTCTCAACAACACGGTCAACGCCCTGGCGGTGTCCGGGAGCACCCTCTACGTTGGCGGTAGCTTTACCTCGGCCGGCGGGACCACCGCTAACCGCATCGCCCAATGGAATGGCAGCGCCTGGTCGGCCCTCGGCACGGGGATGAGCGGCACGGTCAACACCCTGGCGGTGTCGGGGAGCACCCTCTACGCCGGCGGCAACTTCTTGTCGGCCGGCGGAGTCGCCAACACCAACTACATCGCCCAATGGAACGGCAGCGCCTGGTCGGCCCTGGGCACGGGGATGAACGGCACGGTCAACGCCCTGGCGGTGTCGGGGAGCACCCTCTACGCCGGCGGCGCCTTCACCTCGGCCGGCGGGACCGCCGCTGACCGCATCGCTCAATGGAGCGGCAGCGCCTGGTCGGCCCTGGGCACGGGGATGAACGGCACGGTCAACGCCCTGGCGGTGTCCGGCACCGACCTCTACGCCGGCGGCGACTTCACCACGGCCGGCGGGACCGACGCCAACCGCATCGCCCAATGGGACGGTAGCGCCTGGTCGGCCCTGGGGACGGGGATGGACCTCTCGGTTCTCGCCCTGGCAGTGTCAGATGGCACCCTCTACGCCGGCGGCTACTTCTCCTCGGCCGGCGGAGTCGCCGACACCAAGAACATCGCCCAATGGAACGGCAGCGCCTGGTCGGCCCTGGGCATGGGGATGGACGGCGCGGTCAACGCCCTGGCGGTGTCCGGCACCGACCTCTATGTCGGTGGCCTCTTCACTACCGCCGGCGGCAACCTGGCCAATGACATCGCGAAATGGAACGGCAGCGCCTGGTCGGCCCTCGGCAGCGGGCTCAACAGCCCGGTCTACGCCCTGGCGGTGTCCGGCACCGACCTCTATGTCGGCGGCAACTTCACCTCCGCCGGCGGCCAGTTCTCCCCCTATGCCGCCGCTGTCAACCTGTCCCCCTGCGGCCCTGGCATCCCCTACACCACCGGCCAATGGCAGCAGTTCGCCCTGCCCTGCGTGCCCAGCGCCAGCCCGGCCAGTATCGCCAACGTGCTCGGTAATGCCGCAACGGACGTCGTCAATCTGCCGGACAGCAGCTATGGCAGCAAATGGACCCTGTATGGGCGTAATGCCACCAATAGCGGCAATGTCCAACTCGCCAAGACCGCCGAACTGGCAAGCGAGGCCGGTTACTGGTTCAAGAGCCTCACCGCGCCGGTCGATGGCAAGCTGCAAATCGCCGCCGGCACCGCCACCCCGGTCGAGACTGGCATCACCGGCTGCCAGTCCGCCAATGGCTGCGCGGTCATTCCCGTCGCCACCGGCACGGCCGCCGCGCGCATGATCGGCAATCCCTTCCCCTATAACGTCGATTGGTCGCAGGTGCGGGTGCGGGTCGGGGGGATCGACGGGGAGGTCTACACCCCGAGCGAAGCCTTCGACGCCGACCTTGTCAACAAGCAGATCTGGATCTGGAACGGCGCCAGCTACGAGACCTGGGACGACGACGCCGATCCGGGCTACCTGCACTACTTCAAGTCCTTCTTCATCAAGGTCATGGCCAGTGGGGTCGGCCAGACCATCGACCTGCTGATCCCGGCCGCGGCGTCCAGCGTACCGGTGAGCGCCCTGCCCGCGGGCTTCGCCGAGCGCCTGGCCGCCACGACGCGCGCCTGGTCGGGGGCGGTCCTCGACTGGCTGATCCCCCCCGCGGCCGCGGACGAGCCCGCCGCCGGCTGGAAGGTGCGCTTGCGGGTCGAAAACCCCAAGACCGGCGCCAAGGCCCGCGCCCTGCTCGGACAACGGGCGGGGGCTGAACCGGGTTACGATCCCGCCGATCTGACGGCCCTGGCGCCCTTCGCCAGCCCCTACCTGACCCTGGTCTTCCCCCAGCCCGGCTGGGGGGCGAACAAGGGCGACTATGGCAGCGACTTCCGACCCGCTGACGGCGTGGCGGAGCAGTGGAACCTGGAGCTGCGCAGTAATCCGGTCGGCTCCCAAGTGGTGTTGCGCTGGGAGGGTGATCCCGCGGTCCTGGCCCGCTCGCGCCTGATCGACGGCAAGACGGTGATCGACCCCGCCAACCCGGCCTATGCCAACGGCTATCCCCTGACCCTCAAGACCAGCGTTCGCGCCCTGCGGTGGGAGTACCTCGGCGACTGAGCCCTGGCACCCGCCGTCGCCCGCGCGGCGGCGGGCAATCCCCCGCATAACCCCATCGCACATCCCTTCAACCCAAGTCCCCAATGACCATGCACGATCAAACCCCACCCAACACAACGTCGAGCAACCCGCCGGCCTCGGACACCGATATCCCCACCGACGCCGAGCGGCGCGAGGCCCTGCGCAAGCTCGGCGCCCTGGCGGCCCTGACCCCGCCGACGGTCATGACCTTGCTGATATCCCGGAGGGCCTCGGCGGCATCCCCCGGCTCCGAACTCAACCTCGACATACCTGACCCCACTTGATCGCGATGCATCAGGCAACCGTCGGCACCACCCGCCTGCTCGCCCGACCCGGCGACCGGCGGCTGTGGCTGCTGGATGCCAACGCCGCCGCCCTCTGGGACCTCCACCAGGCCGGCTGGGCACCAGCGCCCCTGGCGGGGCTACTGGCCGAGCGCTTCGAACTGGCGCCGAACGCCGCCCGTGCCTATGTCGACGGTCTGCAAGCCCACTGGCAGGCGGCCGGTCTGCTGACGGACGCTGAGAACCCCGGGTGGCGCCACGCCCCCGCCGAGGCCATACCGCCCCTGCCCGCCCCCCCTGCCGCAGCACCCCCGCCCGGGGCCTGGCGGCTATCCCTGGCCGACCGGGCGGTCAGTCTGTCCATCCAGGACACGGCGCTCCGCGCCCGGCTCGCGCCCTTGCTCGCCCCGCGCCCGGGAGGCGACCGCACCGGACATCCCGCCCCGCGCCCCGACCAACTGGTGCTTCACGGCGACGGCGCGCACTGGCGCCTCAGCGCGAATGGACGCGTGCTCCAGTCCGGCCAGGGCCCGGAAGCCGCCTTGGTAGCGCTGCTATCCACCCTCACCGAACTGGGCTGCCGCCCCGCCGAACGCCTCCTGGTGATCCACGGGGCGGGCCTGGTGGCCCCGGACGGCCGCGCCCTGCTGCTGGTCGCCCCCGGCGGTTCTGGCAAAAGCACCCTGACCGCGGCCCTCAATGCCCAGGGCTTTGGCCTGCTCAGCGACGACGTGGTACCGGTGACCCTGGCCGGCGAGCTGCTCGGACTGGGCCTGCCGCTGTGTCTCAAGGCCGGGAGCTGGCCGGTGCTGGCGGCGGTCCTGCCGGACCTGGCGCAGGCACCAACCCTCGAGCGTTTTGGCCAGCGGGTGCGCTTCCTGCCCAGCGCCGGGCCACCCGCCAGCGGGCCGCAGCGTCCCGCCTGCTGCCTCTTGCCCCGCTATGACCCCGACCACCCCGCCGTGGTGCAGCGCCTGGCCCCTGAGGAGACCCTGCAGGGGATCATCACTGCCGAGGCGGTGCTCCGCGATCTGACCCAGGCCAAACTGGCGGCCCTGGCGCGCTGGGTGAGCGACCTGCCCGCTTACGCCATCCGCTACCCTACGCTGAATCATGGTCTGGCGCTGGTGCACGACCTGCTCCGGCGCGACAGTCCCCAGTAGTCCCCCATGCCTAACGTACCCGCCGTACTTCCCCCCCGCACCCAGACCTGGCTGGACCTGACCGCCCTGTTCGATCCCGCCGGGCGGCGGGCTGATCCGCTGGCGGAGGGGCGCGCGCTGGACTGGATGCGGCTCTATCGCCTGGCGACGGCCCACCTGGTCGCGCCGCAACTCTATGCCCGGCTGGCGACGCGGGATGCCCTCGCCGCGGTGCCGGCGGCCATCGGTGCGGCACTGGCGGAACTGCACCGCCTCAACGCGGCGCGCAATGCCCGGCTGCGGCGGGTGCTGCATGACACGGTGCGCCTCCTCAATGAGGCCGGCATCGAACCGCTACTGCTTAAGGGGTCCATCGCCTTGCTACCGGGTCAGTACCCCCAGGCCGCGGCGCGGATGCTGAGCGACCTCGACCTGGCGCTCCACAATGTCGAGGCCGAGGCGGCGGAGGCGGTGCTGTGGGCGGCGGGGTATCGCAACGCCGAGAATATTCCCAATCGCCAAGGTCACGCGGCGCATCATCACCTGGCACCGCTCTTTCATCCCAGCGGCGATGGCTATGTGGAGTTGCACCACCGCCTGGTGGTGCCCCGGATTCCTGCCGAGGCCTTGCCGCTGGCGGCGGTCCGCGCGGCCGCCGTGCCGGTGGCCTGGGAGGGGCTGCGGCTCTGGGTGCCGTCGCTGGAGCATCGGCTGCTGCACAATGCCCTGCACCATCAGGTGCAGAACGACGCCTATCGCTCAGGGCGGCGCGAGCTGCGCCAACTGCTGGAGTTCGCGCACCTGCGCGCCTTGCCGCCGGCGGCCGGAATCGACTGGCCCGGGCGGCTCGCCGTGTTGGACCGCCTGGGGCTGGGGGAGGCGGTGCGGGGCTACCTGTTGGCGGGCGAGCGGTTGTTCGCTCAGCCCCTGCCGCCCGGGGTCGTGCCGGGTGCGGCCAGCCGGCGACGGGAGCGGCGGTTCTGGTTTCTGCTGGAGCGGCCGCGCCTGGGCAAGCTCCACACCCAGGTGCGCCATTACACGCGCCGGCTAGGTAACCTGCCCAAGCGCCTGGTCACCCCGAGCTGGTATCCGGAAAAGGCGTGCTATCTGCGCCAGCAGCTGCGCCAACGCTGGAGCGGCGCGAGGAGCGACCCTGGTAGGTCCGGGCTCTGATGGTCGGCCGCGCGTCACGGTCGTTAGGATATAGTGACCCGCCCCAACCCACCGCGAGCCCCGATCATGCGCCTTCGTCCCGTTCGGCCTGTCCGACCCGATCGGCCCGTCCCGGCCTTCCTGCTAACCCTGTTCACCCTGGTCATCCTAGGGATTGGTCCGGGGCAGCAGCGGGCCAGCCCCTGACCCTGCTGCATTTCAACGACTTCCACGGGCAACTGGAACCCTACCCGAACCCGGAGACCGGCAAGAACAGCGGCGGGATTGCCCGGCTGGCGGGTCTGATCGAGGCGATTCGCGCCGAGGACCCGCAGCGGCCGCTGTTGCTACTCTTCGCCGGTGACCAGCTCCAGGGCAGTATCCGGCTCACCCGGCGGGTTGGCAGACCCGATGAACCCTCAGCCAAAGACCCCCGCCTGGGGTGTAAGCCAGCACGGAGAAGTCACTTCCCACCGGCGCCCAAGGGTTGAGGCCCAGATGCAGGTGTCCGGCGGGATGGCTCAGGCCCGCACAACCTGAATGCGCCGGCCCTGGGGACTGTACCCTTCATTGCTATAGGTGCGCTCGGCGATGGGCGGCTGGCCGGCGCGGCGGTCGAAGATCACCAGCCAGCCGGCATCCAGCCCCAGCCCGGCCAGGTAGCCGTCCAGTTGCGTCAAGCCCTCGGCGAGGGGATCGGGCTCCCCGTCGCGCCAGACCTTCAACTCCAGGCCCAGGGTCACGGCGCCATAGCGCAGGCACAGGTCCATGCGCCCCGAACCGATGGCGTATTCGCGCTCCAGGGTGCCGTCACCATTGACGACCCGGTGCAGAAAGGCCATCAGCACCAGATGGGGGGCGATCTCGTGATAGGGCGCGCTACCCAGGAGCGGCTGGCCGTGGCGGCGCCAGAAGCCGAGGAAGGCCTCCAACAGGGATTGGGGATTCAGACTACCGTCGGGATTCAACCAGGTCGGGCTGATCTGGGGCAGGGAGTCTTGGGGACCGCTTGCCAGCATGCGCGGTAACACCTCCCGGTAGATGGGGTTGGCCACCACCAGGCCGCCGGTCCCGTCGCGGCGCAGCAGGCCCAGATCGACCAGGTAGTCGCGATCGTCGCTGGGCACCTCCCCCAGGGCCGTGCCCGCCAGCATCGGCTCGATGACGTGCCGTACCCGCGGCTCGCGCAGTTTGTCGGCCAACTGGTCCAGGTGGGTCACGCGGTTGACGATCAGGTATTCCTTGGCCTGGTCGATGAGGTCGACGCCAATCGGCCGGGTGCGGTCGTGCCCCGCCGGCAGACGAAAACAGGCGTGATAGGCGAGGGCATTAACCAACCAGGGTTGGCCTAAGCTCAGGTCCCAGATCCGCGCCAACGCCGGGGGGGTGAAGACCTGGCCGGTCTCGCGCGTGTGTTCCGTGAGCAAGGCGGTGGTCTCCGCCGCCGTAAAATCGCCCAGACGCAACGATTCCGCCTTGATGTTGAAAGCACTACCGCCGGTGATGGGTTCGCGTTCCGAGCGGGCATGAATCCGGTAGTCGCGCAGATCGCGCACCCCGCACAGCATGATCGTCTGGGGGAAGGCCGTCGGGCGCTTCAGGTACCCGGCCCGCAACTGACGCAACAGCGCGATCAGGGTGTCGCCCACCAGGGCATCGACCTCATCCAGCAGCAGCACCAAGGGGCGCGGCGCGGTAGCGCTCCACTGGCTAAGAAAGTCGCCCAATGCCGAGCCGGACGGGGTGGTGGCCAGGACTTGCCGGGCCAGTTGCGGCAGTCGCGCATCGCCCAGCCAGTGGTGCGCCCAGGAGGCGATGTCGGTCACCACCGTCGCCATGCCGGGATCGACCTGCTCACGCCAGGCCTGAGCCCCCTCCAGGTTGGCATAGACGGCCTGATAGCGTCCCTCGGCATTCAAGTAGTCCATCAAGGCCAGGAGACAGGTGGTCTTGCCGGTCTGGCGCGGGGCGTGAAGCAGAAAGTATTTCTGCTGCGCGATCAGCCGCAGGATCTCATCCAGATCCCAGCGTTGCAGCGGCGGCAGCCGGTAATGCAGATCCGCCCGCACGGGACCTTCGGTGTTGAAAAAACGCATGCCAGGACTCCAGGGGCCAGGCCCGGTCAGATCGGCGGGAAATCGGTGCCTCAGCATACCACCCCGCGCCACCGCGGCGAGATTGGTGCCGTGGCGGGGCAGGAGCCACCTTCCTGCCGAGATACCGGCCGGTCAGGTGGATGCCATAAGCGGTGACCCTGGCACCTCTGATACCAGTATCCACCGCCACGACCGGAATGCCAGCGGCCAGGGCCTGGTTCACCGCCGGGGCGATGCCCGCCGAGTCCACCGGGGCAATGGCGATGGCGTCGACCTTGCGGGTGATCAGGTCTTCGACCATCGCCAGCTGACTGGACAGCTCACCTTTCCCAGCCGCCAGTTCGATAAAGCTGATGCCCGGGGCCTGGCCCGCCGCCCTGGCGCCGCCGTTGATCAGGCTCCAGCCTTCATTGGTGTTACCGTTGGTGATGTAGGCAATCGTTTGCGCCCGGGCGGCAGTGGCCAGGAGGCCTGAGGTGCTTATCAGGAAGAGCTTGACCTCGCCGCCGCCGGACGGCGGCTTGCACAAGTGAACGACGCCCTTCGGTGGCGCAGCCAATCGAGCGTCAGCCTCTACCAGACCCCCACATCAGCCGAGACCGCACTTTGGGCTATAGTGACACCGCCCCATCCCGCCCGCGAGATCCGCGCCCCTACCATGAGTCCCCGCACCATGACCCTCCGCGTCCTCCTACCCCTGTCGCTGGCCCTGGTGACCTGGGTCGCGGCAGCGGGCCAGCCCCTAACCCTGCTGCATTTCAACGACTTCCACGGGCAACTGGAACCCTACCCGAACCCGGAAACCGGCAAGAACAGCGGCGGCATCGCCCGCCTGGCTGGTCTAGTCGAGGCGATTCGCGCCGAGGACCCGCGGCGGCCGCTGCTGCTGCTCTTCGCCGGTGACCTGCTCCAGGGCACCACCACCTCGACCCTCTACCTGGGCCGGCCGGACATCAAGCTGTTGGAAGAGATGGGGGTCGCTGCCGCAGCGGTGGGCAACCACGAGGTGGACTTCGGTCAGGACAACCTGCGCAAGCTCGCCGGCATGGTCAACTTCCCCTTGCTCGCCGCCAATCTGCACGCCACGCCCGAGCCCCTGCCAGTCCAGCCCTTCGCCCTCTTCCACCCGGCGGGCGGTCCGCGAGTGGCGGTGCTGGGACTGACCACCGAGGAACTGGTCACCGCCAGCCACCCGCGCAACGTGGTGGGCCTGAGTGTCAGCGATCCGGTGGCCGCAGCCCAGGCCCTGGTGCCGGAACTCGACGCCCAATCCGACCTGCTGATCGTCCTGTCGCACCTGGGCCTGGCGGGGGACCGCCATTTGGCGCGAGCGGTGGCCGGGGTGGATCTGATCGTCGGCGGGCACAACCACTTCCGTCTCGACCCCCCGGTGGAGGAGAACGGCGTGCCGATCCTCCAGGCCGGGGAGCGCGGGGCCTACCTGGGGCGGTTGGACCTGGAGGTGGAGGACGATCGAGTGCTGGCCTGGGACTATCGGCTGCTGCCGGTGGACGACCAGACTCCGGTGGATGAGAAGATCGCCGCCAAGGTGGCGCGGCTGGCGGCCCAGGCCGATCGGGAGTTGCTGACCGTCATCGGCCACGCCGGCACCGAGCTGAGCGCCGAACGCGAGCTGATCCGCCGCGCCGAGGCCCCCTTCGGCGACCTGGTGGCGGATCTGGCGCGGGAGTATAGCGGGGCCCAGGTCGCCCTGTTCAATGCCGGGGGCTTCCGCGCCACCATCCCCGCCGGGGAGGTGCGGCTGAAGGAGATCTTCCAGGCCTTCCCCTTCCGCAACGTGCTGGTGACCGGCATGCTGACCGGCGCCGAGCTTCAGGCGGCCCTGGACCACAGCGCCGCACTCGATCCCGCCGACAATCCCGGCGGCTTCCTCCAGGTCTCCGGGGTGCGGTTCCTCATCCAGGACGGCAAGGCGGTGGGGGTCACCCTGGGCGGCCAGCCCCTGGACCCCGCCGCCGACTACCGGGTGGCCGTCCCGGACTTCCTCGCCGCCGGGGGCGATGGCTATGCCATGCTCACCGGGCTGCGTGATCCGGTCAATACCGGCCAGCTCATCGCCGATCTGCTGGTATCGGCCTTCCGCGCCCAGCCCCAGGTGGAGGCCCGGGTGGACGGGCGCATCAGCCGGCTCTGAGGCTGGGCTCGGCGCGGTCCATCCCGCTCACCAGGGCTGATAGACCAGATGGACCGGCTGGCCACGGCGCAGGACGGTCAGGGTGATCGGCTCGCCCTGATCGAAGGCGGCCAAGGCCGCGTCGGCCTGACGGATGTAATCCAGGGCACGGGTGGGACTGAAATGGGGGATCTCCCCCTGGATGAGGACGATGACATCCCCTTCCTGCAAGCCCAATTCCCAGAGGACGGAATCCGCGTCCACCCGCTCCAGGGCCAGGCGGGTCGGCTCACCATCCCGCCGGGACTGGATGGAACTGCTGGCCTTCATCAGCTCCGACATCCAGTTGCTGGAATCGCTGAGTTGGTTCATCAGTTCCGGCGCAATGACCCGTTCCTGGCGCTGGAGCCGCCCCGTGGCCTCGACCGTCACCCCTTGCCGAACCAGGCGGCTCAGGAGTCGTCGCTCCTCACGCCGCGCGGCGGTTTCCGGTGGTTTCCGGGCGGGAGGAGGTGCCTCGCTGGCCTCGGGCGCCGGCGTGGCGCTGTCCGTTTCCGCCGGCAGGGGTGGCAAGCGGCGGACCTCCGCGGGACTGGATGATGGCGCCGGCTCCAGGGCCGGCACCGGGTCCTCGGGCTGGTCACAGTTTTCGCAGGCCGCGTCCGGCCAGAGCCAGAAGCCCAATCCCAATCCCAGGGCCAGCAGCCCGATCAGCATCAACCCCGGGATCCGGTCCACGAAGGGCGATCTAGCTAAGTCTAATCTATCGTCTCTGAAGGTGGGCATCGGCTGATTGAGTCAGTTTTTGTCTGGCCTGAGAGCGGGAAATGAATGCCACCTCCCTTCTGCCTTTGACTCGCCATCTCATTCTAACTGTCATGAGGGGGCTCGCCACCCACCTGACAATGAAAGACTTTGCCGTGACTTCCACGCCAAGCCCCATGAGGGGGCCAGCCACACCCCAGAGGAAGAAAGACTCCGATGGCGTGTTTCATACCAAGCCATGATCGCCGCCAGCACCGCCAGGGTCAGACCGCAGATCATCTCGAAGCCACTGGACTGGCTCTTGGCTTTCTCGTTCTCGTTAGCGCTCATGCCTTGCCTCCGGGTGGAAAAGGCGCGGGATTCTAGCCCAGTAGCCAGCCCGCGCGCACGGGCAAGCCCGATTGACTCCGTGTGGTGGTATGGGCGGCATTAAGCCAGCCCACGCGCACGGGCAAGCCCGGGAAAGCAGGGCGCCGCTTCGGAATCCAGCATCGAGGCCAGGGGCGATGGCTATCCCTCTTGTCAAGGACTGAGCCACAAGCTGTTGAGGAGCCGGACGGTCTCCTCGACCCCCCGGGCTGGAATCAGGGCCGTGTTCGCGATACCCGCCACCACCCGGGTAATGTCGTGATCCACCCGCCCCGGCATCCCCCAGATCGCCCCCTCCGGCGCGGTGAGGTAAACGGAGAAGGTGCGGTGCCCGGTCCCGGGCCGCTCGCCGATGAGGTGGAGAATGGCGCGCCGGCCAGGCAGACCGCCGAAGAGCAGCTCGCCGATCCGGTAACCGGCGCGCACCCGCCCCCGTTCGACCACGAGGTCCTGGGGGGCGACCCGATAGCCGGCCTCGGTCAACCGGGCCCGCAAGCCGTCACGAAAGGGCAGGAGCTGACTCAGGTCCGAGATCGCCAGGGCATTGAGCCCGTCGGAGATGACCAACTGGACGTCGTAACGGCCGGCCTGATCCTGGCGGAGGGCTTGGACCACCCCGAGCGAGGCCTCATCCAGGACCTCCCCACTGGTCGGGTGCAGGATGTAATCCCGACGGTCCCGGGAGCGGGTGGATAGCAAGCGCTGCTCCGCCAGCGCCGTCCGGAAATCCGGCGCGAATTCCGCCCAGATGCTGAGCTTGGCGTCGGCATAGATGCGCCGCACCTCGGCCTCCAGCTCCGGGGTCAGGTCCCCCGCCGTCGGCCCATGACCCGCGGCGAGAAAGACCCCCCGGCCACGGACCGCGGCCATTTGCGCCCGACCCTCCGCCTGGATCGCCTCCTCCGCGCGGTCGTCGCCCTGGCGGCGCCGGTACTGCAAATAGACCCAGAGGGGGTCCCCGAAATGGGGGCCGGGCTGACCCGCGGCATCGATCACGCCCAGCTCGCGGAAAAAGGCCGCCATGCGCTCATCCACCCGGCAACCAAACCGCTGGCGCAGGCGCACATGGTCCTGGAAGCCCGTGGTCAGATAGCCGAGCATGGGGTCGATCTTGGTCGGCAAGGCCATCAGGTAGGCGGGCCGCGCCGGGGCCAGGGCGGCCAGACAGACATCCAGATCGTCCAGGCTGACCTCCATGTGCAGGGTGGTGCAGATGTCTAGCCCGATGCACAGGCCATGCAGCTTCCCCATCACCAGGTCTTCGAGGCAGCAGCGCACCAATTGGTCGCGGGTGCGAAAGACCTCGGGGCCAATGAAGCCGGCGACATCGTTGAGGTGCAGCCAGGGACGCGCCCCCCGGGCCAGCGCCACCCGCTGGGACAGGAGCCGGGCCAGGCCATACTTACGCGCCTCGTGCAGCACCATGTCCATGCCCTGGGCATGGCCGTTGGTGCAATCCGCCCCCTGCCCCGTCTCGAAATAGAAGGCATAGCGACCCTGACGCTGGTCGGCGTAGGCCAGCAACTGCTCCAGGGTCAGGTCGAAGGTGCGATTGGCGGCATCGCTGCCGGCGATGCTCTGAAACCAGAGGGCGGTCGTCCCGGGCCAGCGCCGTTCCACCTCGGCCTGGACATCGATATGGGCGAGCACGCAATGGGGTAGGACCTCCTCCAGACCGAAGGTCCGCAGCAAATCTTGTAGGGTCCGTTCGACCTGGACCACCTGTTCCGGCGCGCTGCTGACCGGGTTGGTGCCCAGGACCACATCGCCCACGGCGTAGGCCCAGCCATCGAGGACCTGCCAGCGAATGTCCTCCGGATTGTCGGTGGGGGAATTGGGCTGGATGCGCGCCCCGAGGTAGCCCCGGGCACCGATCTGGGTCCCTGGCAAGGGGTTGAAGATCTTGGCGGAGAGCGCCTGGAGCTCATCGTTGGTCATCAGCTTGACCAGACAGCCGATGACATCGCTGGAGAGTCCCGGCATCAGGGCCTGGATCCCGGGCTCCTCCTGGTTCAGGAGAAATGCCTTCAGCTCCCCCAGCGTCAAGGAGGCGGTGACCGCCTGGGCCTGGGGATCGAGGCTGGCGCGCAGAGCCCGCGACAGACCATCGTCCAGGGGCGGGTGGGCGTCGAGGTCACGCAGGGGGGTGGCGGCCAGCAGGTCGCGAGCCATCTGGCGCTGGGCCTCGTCGAAGGCGGCGAGCCCCGCCAACTCATCGCCCTCCTTGAAGGCATTGGCCGCGCCCAGCAACTGGGCATAGAGGCCCCCGTCCCAGCCGCCCCGCACGCGCCGCACATAAGCGACCAGCCCCTCCCCGGGATGGGGGGCGACCGGCGCCGAGGGGTCCGCCGCCCCCTCCCCCTCCGGAGCCGCGGAGGTTAGCGGGTCGGCGCTCGGCAGCCGGCCAGGCCACCCACTCAGGGCCGGCAGCGTCACGGCCGCCGCCCTGAGCCACCGCCGACGGGACCATCCCACCGGGCCGAACGGATGCGAAGCGGATGACATCGGAGCCTCCGGGGTTGGAGTGAGGGGCGCTGGCCTGCCGGTTCGCGGCACAGGTCATAAAGCGTTCAGGAGGGCTTTCATGGATTCAGCCTCCGGTATTCGGCGACATACCTCGCGGCCTGGGCGGCGATATCCTCCAGGGTTGCCGGCGGTCGACAGGCGCCCCCGGGGTGCCTAGTATGAGTAGCATACGACCAGCGACCCCGGGGGCAAACGGATGGAGGCATACAAACTCGGCACCATAGCCGATCTGCTCGAATATCCCGAAGAGCGGGTCGAGTTGATCGGCGGCGAGATCGTCCGCCGACCCATGGCGCGCGCCGAGCATGGCGTCGTGCAGGGCAACGCCAGAGAAGAACTCGGACCCTTGAGCCGCCGGTCCGGCCCCGGCGGCTGGTGGATCATTACCGAGGTCAGCGTCGCCTACGAGTTGCATCAGTGCCCCTGCCACGACCTGGCCGGCTGGCGTAAGGAGCGCGTCCCCGAGCGCCCACGCGGGATCATGGAGTTGCGGCCCGACTGGGTCGGCGAGATCGTCTCGCCGGGCCATGAACGCAAGGACACATTGACCCTGTTCCTGCTCCTCCAGCGTCACCGCGTTCCCTATTACTGGCTGATCTGGCCCGAGGACCGGACCCTGGTCGCCTATCGGCTTGAGGGAGAACATTACCGGGTCATCGCCACCCACACCGAGCCGGTGCGGGCACGCATCCCGCCCTTCGACGAACTCGAACTGGACCTGGCGTATCTCCTGGGCGATTGATCCGGGGTCAAAGTTGGGCTGCTTACAGCGCCAGCCAGTCGACCAGCTCCAGCGGCCAGCGCGCCGCCGCCGCCACGACCAGGGCCACGCCGATGGACAGGGCGATGGAATAGAGGGCATCGCGACGCCCGAGCAGCTTGAGCATCATGGCGAAGGTGGAGACGCAGGGGACGTAGAAGGTCAGGAAGACCAGGAAGGTGACGATCTGGGTCGTGTCGAGGACCCCGCTCAGTTCCTGGGTGCCCAGGGCCTGAAAGACCATGAGCAGGGAAAGTTCCTTGCGCAGGACGCCAAAGAGGATGGGCACCCCCAGGGCGACTGGCAGCCCCAGCCAGCTGGCGGTGATGGGAGTCAGGGCCCAATCGATCCAGCCATCGGCGCCGTAGTGGTCCAACAGGGCCAGGACCACGCTCCCCGCCACCAGCAGCGGCAGGACGATGGTGAGGATGTCGCGGCTGCGTTCCCAGGTATTGGCCAGGACCTGGCGCGGGGCCGGGACGGCGTAGGGGGGGATTTCCTGGATGATGCCCGGGGTCGTCTCGGGGAAGCGGCGCTTAAGCAGCTTGCCCACCAGGCTGACGACGACGGGGATGAGCATGAAGAGGGCGAAGACCCCCAGCCCCCCGAGATACTTGCCCCCCACCGCCAGGAGGATGGCGGAACGCGCCGAGCAGGGCAGGAAGGTGATCAGCAGCGAGGCCACGGTGCGGTCGCGGCCGCGGGTGACGGCGGCGGTAGCGGCCAGGGCGGGGACGTTGCAACCCAGCCCCATGAGAAACGGTAGGGCGACGCCGCCATGCAGCCCCAACTGATGAAAGCCGCGGTCGACGACGAAGGCGACGCGATGCATGATCCCGGACTCCTCCAACAGGACCAGCAGCAGGACCAGGGGGATCATGTAGGGGATGACGATGCCCGTCAGGCCAATGAGGCCATCCAGGACGGCGCGGGCCAGGACCCCGGGGAGGCTGGTGGGCTGCCAGGGTTCGGCCCAGGCGATGAGGCGGGCGACGGTGAGGCCATCGAGAAAGGCGCTGACCTCGAAGACGAAAAAGAGCACTAGGGCGAAAATCGCCAGGGTGCCGACAAAGCCCCAGCGGGGGTGCAGAAAGAGATCGTCCGCCCAACGTTGCCAGCGGGGGGTCGCGTCCCGCTGACCGGGACGGATCACGGCCTCGTAAAGGAGGGCGGCGCGATGGTGGCGGTCGGCATGGATCTCTTCCGCCAGGTGACGCGGCAGGGCGGCGTCCGCCTGGGCGCGGGCGGCGACCAGGCGGTCATGCTGCTCGGGGAAATGAGCCTGGAGCTCCCGGGAGAAATAGTGATCGTTTTCGGCGAGTTGCAGCGTCAGAAACTGCTCGGGCACGGCAAAGGCCGCCGCCACCGCCGGCTCGCGGGCGATGGCGGCGATGGGCGCCAGTTGCGCGGCAATGTGCCGGCTGGACGGCTGGAGCCGCGGGGGTGGGGCGGAACGGGTCTCCCGCGCCACCCGGACCAGACTGGTGAAGAGATCGGCCAGACCCAGTCCCATGTGGGCCACGGTGGGCAGGACGGGTCCCCCCAGTTTGGCGGCGAGGGCACGCAGATTGATGAAGCGGCGCCGGGCGCGAGCCTGGTCCATGCGGTTGAGGGCGAAGACCATGGGCCGCCCCAGTTGCAGCAGTTCCAGGGCCAGTTCCAGATCCCGTTCCAAGGCAGTGGCATCCAGCACCATCAACAGTAGGTCGGGGGCGGCGAAATCGCTCCCGGGCTGATGGGCCTCATGGCGGGCGATGGCCGGCCAGCGGTCGCCCCACAACAGATACTTGAGGGTTACCCGCCCCTCTTCCTGGCGGGGGTGCAAGCCCGCGATGGGTGGGAGGGCCACCAGGGAGATCTGGTCCAGCCCGACCTCCACCAGGCATTCCTCATAGGCGGGGCCGATGCCGGCCAGCCGCTCGTGATGGGTGGTGGTGCTGGCCGCGGCGCGAAAGATGCTCTCCCGGCCACTGCCATCCCGGCCCAGGATCGCCACCCGCGGGCGACGCGCCCCGCGCAGGCCTGGCCCCAGGAGGGGGAAGGTCGGCACGGGGTTGGACTGGGTGGGGCCAGCGGCAGCGGGGGGCGGCACACCCGCCGGACCCGATCCAGCGTTACTTCCAGTCGCGGGCGCGGCGGTGGCTTCTGTCATGGCGAAGGGACTCCGGATAGGCCAGGTGCCCCCCAAGGGTTTCTTGCGGGGGCTGTTGACGGTAACCGGACCATTCTATAGCGGTCGCCTATCCGTTTTCGGCATCCATGGGGAGGAGGGGGGAGACCGTCAACCGAGCGGCGCTGACAATACCCTCTTGGGCCATCCCATCCCGAGGTGCCCCGCCCTCACGGCGAGCGCTTGCCGCTTCCGCGCCCATCATCGCCGCGCGCCGCCAGGCGGCGGATCGGCTCCTCGGGGCCGACCTCCAGCCAGGACCTGGAGAAGGGGCATCAAGGGTCAGGCTTGGGGGGAAGTCGGGAGTTGCACCAGGGGCGCGCTATCCAACAGCTTGCGCGCCAACTCGGCCAAAGGTCCAAGATTCACCCGCTGGATGAACTGGGCAAAGGTCAAGAGGGCGAGCAGATAGCGCGGATCACTGATCCAGGGGGGCAGGAAAAGTGGGGGACGGCACAGACCCAGGGCGTAAAGCTCGCACAGGGCCGGGATGTCGAAGAAGTCCAGCTTGCCGCAAAACAGCAGGCTGAGACAATCGGCCCTGCCCCCGTTGAAAGCGGTGCGGATGAAGTTGTTGACCTGAAGCAAGCCCAGCAGATAGACCAGGTCCTTGCAGAAGGGGGCACCCCCGGTGATGACGCCGCCGCGGAAGACCCGCCGGGTGTTCTCATAGGCCTGGTCGGGATCGCCGGTCCGCTCCATGAAGAAGGAGTGGACCTGGAGGAAATCCGCCCCCTCGATGGCCATCTGGATCGCCAGGACCCGGTCCGCCAGGCGGCGCAGCCGGTCCAGCTCGATGGAGCCACTGATGATCTCGGCCAGGACCGCCAGCCCCTCCTGGGTGCGGGTGGTGCCGGGATGGCCGGCGGCCAGCAGGGGCAGATCGGTCTGGGCCCGGCCGTTGAGGGAGGTGGCGACGTGGATATAGGCCTCGTGATTTAGCAGTTGGCTGTAGTCGCGATCTGTGAAGCGGGCGCCCCGGCGGACGCGGATCGCCTTGGCGGTGGCCAGGGCGTTGGCGGACAGGCGATCGACCAGCTCCACCGCCGGAGCCTGATCGCCAAAATGGGCCTTCACCGCCCGGGTGAGATCCGCCGCCACCGTTTCGGCATCGTGGTAGGTCGGCGGGGCGATGGGGATGTTGATCGCCGTGAGTTGGGCGATGGTGTCGATGACGCTCTGGGCCAGGTCCAGGGGGGTGACGTCGGCGTAACGCAGGGGGGCCGTCGGTTCGCCATAGATCTGCCGGCCGAACTCGAAAAAGCTGGGGGTGCCGACGGCGACCAGCATCCTGGCCGCCAGTTCGATCGAATGGGCATGACGTTCCAGCCAGTTATCGATGGTCGTCACCGGCAGGGTCAGGCGGCGGGCCTCCCGCACCGCGGCCAGGGTCGGCTCGGGGTCGAAGGGGGGATAGGTGACTTGCGGCAGCTCACGACAGCCACTGGCAAGAAAAGTCGCCTTCACCTCCGGCGCCCAGTCGATGGTGCGCAGGACGCGGATAGGCTTGCAGGCCTGATGGAGCAGGCGGGTCACGGTGCGAATCCGGTCCTTTTCGCGTTCGAGGGCGGTGGTCATGGGACGTTTCTCCACAAGTTGGCGATCACCAAACCATTTTCGGTTCTTCATGTCACGGATGAAGCCGAAGTTGTTACCCAGGTCGGCCAGGGACGGGATGAGAGTTGCCCAGCGCGAGGTAGTGGAACTCAGGATAGACGATTTCCGAACAACCGCTGGCCAGGCTCCTCGGACTGGCGCCGGCTCGCGCCGGGGTCTAAACCTGGATTCATCCCCCTCCATGCCCTGTTCGGGGGCAGAATGGGTGGCGCGATGCAGATTGACAATCGGTAGGAGGGTAAGAACGTGAGAGCCATGGTCATCGACCGGATCCTATCCCTGGCGGACGGGGACCCGGCCCCCTTGCGGGCGGTGGAGTTACCCATTCCGGAGCCCGCACCCGGTGAGATCCGCGTGCGGGTGACGGCCTGCGGGGTCTGCCATACCGAGCTGGACGAAATCGAGGGCCGCACCGCCCCACCCCGCCTGCCGGTGGTGCCGGGCCACGAGGTGGTCGGGCGGGTGGATGCCCGGGGGCCGGGGGCGAACCGCTTCGGACCGGGCGACCGGGTCGGGGTCGGCTGGATCCACTCCTCCAGCGGCACCGCCGACGAAAACCTCAGTCCCCGCTTTCGCGCCACTGGCCGCGATGTCAATGGCGGCTACGCCGAGTATCTGACCGTGCCGGAGGCCTATGCCTACCCCATTCCCGCGATCTTTGGGGATGCCGAAGCGGCGCCCCTGCTCTGCGCCGGCGGGGTCGGCTATCGCGCCCTGCGCCTGACCGGCATCGGGGACGGCCAGGCCTTGGGGCTGACCGGCTTCGGCGGCTCGGCCCATCTGGTCCTGCAACTCGCCCGCCACCTCTATCCCCGCACCTCGGTCCACGTCTTCGCCCGGGATGCCGCGGCCCGGGCCTTCGCCCTGGAACTGGGCGCGGACTGGGCCGGGGACACGGCGGACCCCGCCCCCCGGCCCCTGGATGCCATCATCGACACCACCCCCGCCTGGAAGCCGGTGGTCGCGGCCCTGGCCAACCTCAAGCCCGGCGGGCGCCTGGTGATCAACGCCATCCGCAAGGAGGAAGGCGACAAGGCGGAACTGCTACGGCTGAACTACGCCACCCACCTCTGGCAGGAGAAAGAGATCAAGTCGGTGGCCAACATCACCCATCGGGACCTCGAGGAATTCCTCCCCATCGCCGGGGCAATCCCCCTGCGCCCCGCGGTGGAGACCTACCCCTTGGCCGAAGCCAATCGCGCCCTCCTGGAACTGAAACGTGGGCCGGTGCGGGGCGCCAAGGTGCTGCTGGTGGATTGAGCCGGCGCCATCCCGGGCAAGGGCGCGACTGCGTCGTGGGGGGGTGTGGGGGGAGGTAACCGGTCGTTTGCCGTACCCCCGTATTAGGGGGGACCCCTGGCCAAACCGGGGAGAGTGCCTATACTGAACGGTAGAAAATTAGAATTATCAGAACTTCTAACATACCCCGAATCACTATGAAGGCGAAGCGCACCTATCGGGTCCGCCGGTT
>WBZM01001486.1_pt2 | contig 21358 bp, 17 predicted proteins | sample 5204271 | NCBI WGS metagenome assembly WBZM01 (sample SAMN12344346, study PRJNA552823) | activated sludge metagenome | biome: Activated sludge suspended growth; feature: Nitrification reactor; material: Wastewater; isolation source: activated sludge from nitrification reactor of wastewater...
GAAGCGTTGTGCGATGAACTCCGCGTGCGCCTGGTTCTTGGCGAAGATGATGGTCTTGCCCAGCCGGTCGCCGCCGTCGACCTTCGCTCCGTTCACCATCAGGTGGGCGAGGACCTTGTCGACGGTGTCGATGTTGAACAGCCACTTGTTCAACGCCGCCGCGGACACCTGGTCGGGCGGGTCGCCACCCTCGTCGTCCCACTCGAGGTCGTCCCACACCTCCTTCTCGTCCTCGGAGAGGTCGTCGTAGCGGATGCCCTCACGCTGGAACCGCAGCGGGACCGACACCCCACGGAACGGCACCAGGTACTCGTCGGCGACGGCCTGTTCGAGGCCGTACTCGTCGGTCGGGACGCCGGTCTCCAGGTCGAAGAGGTCGTAGGTGTTCTTGTCGATCTCGGACTTGGGTGTCGCCGTCAGTCCGACGAGCAGCGAGTCGAAGTACTCGAAGATCGCCCTGTACTTGTGGAACACCGACCGGTGCGCCTCGTCGATCACGACCAGGTCGAAGTGGTTCGGCCCGAACCGGCGCAGCCCGTTGCCGTCGACCTGGTTGATCAGGTTCATCATCGTCGGATACGTCGAGACGTACACCCGGCCGTCGGTGCCCTTCTCGGTCACCAGGTTCACCGGTGACGAGTCCGGCAGATGCGCCTTGAACGCGTTGGCTGCCTGGTTCACCAGCGCAGTGCGGTCCGCGAGGAACAACACCCGTTTGGCCCAGTTCGCTCGGGCCAACACATCGGTGAGCGCGATCACCGTCCGGGTCTTGCCCGACCCCGTCGCCATCACCAGCAGCGCCTTGCGGGTCCGGTCGACCTGGAACGACTCGGCGATCCGGGTGATCGCCCGCTGCTGGTAATAGCGCCCGGCGATCTCACGGTCGACCTGCATGCGAGTCAGGTCGCGACGCGACGTGCGCCGCTGCACCATCAACTCCAACTCGTCACGGGTCGGGAACCCCTGCACAGCGCGCGGTGGGTACCCCGCGGCGTCGTCCCACAGCCACGTCTCGTAGCCGTTCGAGTAGAACACCACAGGCCGCTGACCGAACATCGACTCAAGGCAGTCCGCGTACAGCTTCGCCTGCTGCTGGCCCTCCATCGGGCTGCGACCGGTCTTCTTCGCTTCGATGACCGCCAACGGCTTGCCGTCGACACCCCACAACACGTAGTCGGCGTAGCCGACACCCTTGTTGTTGGGCATGCCGGTGACTTCGAACTCGCGGTCACGCGCCTCGGTCAGCCCCCACCCAGACTCCGCCAACAGCAGGTCGATCAGGAACGTGCGGGTCGTCGACTCCGAGTAGTCGTGCGTGTCCGGCGTCGCCGCCGCCGCAGCCTTCGCCTCCGCGACCTCCTTGCGGGCCTGCTGCAGCCGACGTTCCAGCTCGGCGTTGTCCGCCGCCAGCTCCGCAGCACGCTGCCTTGCGAGGTCCGCCTCCGCGGCGGCGGCCTCGAGCTCGCGGATGCGCTCCCGGTTCGACGCCAACTGCTCAGCGGTCACCGGCTTCGGGATCGACTGAGGATCGAACGACAACCCCGCCGGGGGCTTCGCCCGCCCGTAGGTGCGTCCAACCCAGTAGGTGAACTCGAACAGGTGCGACACCGCCGCGACCGAACGCTGCGGCGGGATCGCTCCATGCTCATGCGCCGCGTCGTTGCCGGCGTGCACGAGGTCCTTGACCTTGTGGAACATCGGCTCGCCCGCCACCCTCCGGAACGAGGGCTCCTTCACGAACGCCATCAAGTTCGTCTCGTACGGCTGGGTCAGGTCGCGGTCGTGCTCGAACGCCCACTTCAGCGCCAACTCGACGCACCGCCGGGAGTAGAAGCAGGAGACACGCGGATCGCGCAGGGCTGCCATCCACGCCCGGCCTGCTTCCTGGTGGAGGGCAGGGAACTCGTCACGCAGGAAGTCGAACGGGGTCGTCACGAGTCCCCCGGACCGATGAGCTCGAGGTCATCGATGCCAAAGAAGATGCCGTCGTCGGATGCGAGCGGGAGCTTCGTGGCGAGTGCCGTCGCGGCGATCCACCGGTCGGCGACGTGCGTGCGATCGGCGATCGCGTGGCCGGATCTCTTCGCGCGTGCGGTGAGGTCGACGTACGCCGCTTGCACGTCGAGCGTCACGTCGACCACCGGCACCGCCGCGACCCACGCTGCGAGTGCTTCCCGGCGGGAATCACCCCAGTCTCTGAGATCTGGCCAGGCCAGCAGTTCGACTCTGGTCTGCACCGCCATCACGATCGACCTGCCCAGCAGTGCGTCACTCCATTCGGCAGCGGTCACCGACTTGCCAGAGATGTGCCTGGGGAGCAGAGCTCGTGAGATGACGTTCGTGTCGACCAGCACCGCGGTCGATGAGCTCGATCGGGGCATCGACCTGCTCAGCCCCGGATCTCGGCGAGGAAGGCTTCGATCTCGTCCTCGTCGATGTCGAGCCGCGGAAGGTTGGCGACGGGCACGCCGACGATCTCGCCGGTCGCAGCTGGGAGCGACCACGACGCCGGCAGCTCCTCGACAGTGATCGATGGGTCGAAGAGGCGCAGACGCCCTCGGTCGTCACGTTCACCGAAGGCGGTGGCGACGACCCGCCGACCAACGAGCTGCGAGGCATCCGCGGCGTCGCTGACGTCGAGCAGGTGGATGTCATTGCCGGCGTCGTCGCGGATTCTGAAGTGGCTCTGGCGGATGTCGACCATGTCAAGCCGGCCGCTGACCGTGACTTCACCGGTCGCCTCGGGGGGGAGCTGCCACTGGCCGGCGTCGAGTGTGTCGGTCGCTGCGGCAGCCACGTCGTGCACTCCGTTGCCGACGCGAGCCAGCGCGAACTCGCTCGCACCGCACGCGTGGAGCGCGGCAGCGGCGCGGCGGCACGCGGCCGCCACCGGGGGGTTGACCCACTCCGGCGGATCGTTGCTGGCGATCGCGGCGACCAGCTCCTCAAACCGATCGGCGATCAGGTCCTCGTCGGGCATGCCGGGCAGGGAGGCGGCATCGCCGAGCGCAAACTCCAGCACCGTCGATCCTGGCCTAGTTGCCTTGAAGCGGAGTCCTCCGGCGGCGTCGAGCGAGCTGGCGGTTCGCCCTGTGCGGGCGCTGCCTCCGACTTGGCGCGCAACACGCACTGCGGTCAAGCGAAGGGGCTCCAAGATCGCGACGAGGTCGCGCACGTCGATCTCGCCATCAGGCACCGGCATGCCCTTCAGCGACAGTTCATACGTCCGAGTTGCGATTCGGGCCACCTCCTACCGACAAGTGTTGCGCCTTCACTGTGCCAGCTCGCAGCGACATTCCGGCGGCTGGAGTCAAAGCTCACCCTGGAACGCACGACCTTGGAGCGAGGCGCACAGCGCGCCCTCCTCGCTGGCAGCTGCGTTCACTCGTTCGAAGTGCCGGTCGATTCGAGCGACCCGAATGGCGAACTCGCGTTGGAGACGGACAGGGGGCAGCAGGAGCGAGAACGCCTTCAACTGGGTGAGGTTGATCGAGGCAATGCCGGTGGTCTTCTTCGCCGCGGCCGAGAAGTACCGCTTCCCGCGGGCGCTCGAGAGCAGCCAGCTCAGAAAGAGCGGAGTGACCTCGTCGGTGTGGACGCGCGCTCGGAAGATGTGGTTCTGGTGAATGGCCTCGGTCAGTTCCCCGTTCCAGAGGGTGCCTCGGCCGAGTTTGTCGGGGTCCCCGCCCTCGGTGAGGAGAATGTCATCGCGCTCGAGCCGGTACCGAGCGATCTCGTCCTCGGTAGCCTCGATCGACTTCACCGTGCCGAGGTCCAGGCGCCGGTCCTTCACATTGGAGACGGCAAGATAGGGAACCGCTCGCGTTGCGTGGCTGGTGCGGCGCCCCTTTGTGATCCCGGAACGAACATCGGCAACGTCGCCAAGGGCCGTGCTTTCTGACCACCCCAGTGGGTTGTTCGCCGGGTCGCCGAACATGTCGATGAAGATCGCTTGGGTGAGCGAGTCGAGGTGGGCGATGGTGGCGCGGCGCTTGGCGTGGAGTTCGTCGGCTCTGTCGAGGATCGCTGCGATCCGCACCTGCTCGTCCAACGGCGGCAGCGGCAGTCGTAGCCTGGCGACATCCTTGGGGTAGAGGTGGATCCCTCTGACGAGGTTACGTATCTGAAGTCTGGGTCGATCCGAAGCGAGCCAGTACCGGATGTAACTGGGAGCTGCCGTACAGTCGTTCGCCCTCACGATCAACCACTCTCCGGTCGCTAGGAGACTGCTGAGCAACGGCGCTTCTCGCGCGAGCCCGCGGTGGTGACCGGTCCGGAGTGGGCTCGGGTCGGGCGGGGATCGATGCGCGGTTCGTCGGTCGGCGGGTTCCGTGGTCGTCGGCCGATCTGTCCGCCGGCTCGATGGTGCCCGTTCGAAGGCCTGGTGTCCCTGGCCCGGTGTTCAGACGGTGGTGGCGATGGCCCAGGTGCCGTTGTGGGTGAGTCCGAGCGCGAGGAGTCGTTTGAGGTTGATCGCGGCGCAGCGGTGTGACCAGCTGAGCTGGTTGCGTTCGATCCCTCGGTAGCGGAGCCGCCGCCAGTTGTCGCGGACGAGCCAGGCGATGGTGCGTTCGATCATCGGTCGGTGTTGCCGGTAGGTGGCGTCGAAGTCGTCGGTGCCGGCGAGGACGCGGGCCGCGGCGAGGAGCCCGTGGTGGGGGTGCAGCTTGATGACCCGCCCGCGGGCCGCGGTGGTGCACAGGTGTCGGACCGGGCAGGTCGCGCAGTGGGTCCCGAAGCGCGCCGAACCGGAGGGGGTGATCGTGACGGTTATGCCTTCGGGGCAGGTGACGGTTCGGGCGTCGAGGTCGAAGGTGAAGTCGTCGAGGGTGTAGCCGCCGGCGATGGCGGGACGCAGCGGCGGCGGCTTGATCGTCGCGGTCATGCCCCGCGCCTCGAGGTGTTCGCGGAACTCGCCGGAGCCGTAGGCGGCGTCGCCGAGTACTTCGGTTCCTGCGGGCTCCCCGGCGATCAACTCTGGTGCCGCTTCGGCGTCACCCCCGTTGCCCGGCCCGATGCCGCACGCGGTGACGAGTCCGGTGTCGGGCTCGGCTGCGACATGCGCCTTGTAGCCGTCGCGATACGACGACCGGGTCTTGTGCGCGTGGCGGGATTCCGGATCCACGGTCGAGATGACTCGGTCCTCAGCGGTGCGTCGGGCGATACGCCAGCGCCCAGGCCCGCCTGCGGGTTCGACGTCTTGGCCGGCAACCAGCGCCAACAAGGCGACCGCGTCAGCCTGGGTTTCGGTCAACTCCAGACCGTCTTCGACGAGGTCTTCGGCGGCCCACACCAACTCGTTGGCGTCATCGACGAGCTCCGAGACGAGCCGGTCCCGATCTGTCGGGTCGTCCCAGTCACAGGGCGGGCGGCCGCCCTCGAGGTTGTGCTCGCGCACCCACACCCAGGCGAGCTCCGGGATCAGTCGGCGGACCCGACGGATCTGCTCGACGAGCATCGTGACCGTGTCCTGACGCGCAACCGCGTCGTCGAGCACGGTCGAGTCGATCGCCCGGCGGTGCTTGGACGCGATCACCCCCGACTCGGTGATTACTGCGCTGACCGCTTCGAAGATCCGCTGCGGCGCGTCGGAAGCACGCAGCTTGTTGCGCCACAAGGTGAGCACCGTCGGATGGAACGCCTCATCGGTCAACGCCAACCCCGCCGCTGCCTTCCAGGCGATGTCGGTCTGCAATGCCCGGCACGCTTCACGGTCAGAGCGGCCTTCGAGGGCTTGGAGCACCATCACCGTCGCGACCACATCCGCTGGCACCGACGGCCGGCCACGGCGGGTCGGGAACAGATCGGCGAACATCTCGTCAGGGAACAAGCGGTGACGGTGCTCGGCCAGGAAGGCGTGAACCGACCCCTCACCGAGGAGATGCGAACACAACACCGCTGCGTCGAGCAGCTCACGATCCGGGCGAGACGAACCCTGCATCCCAACAGTCTTTTCGATCCGCGCCAACTTCGCGAATCGGACCGACAGGCGGCTGATTGCTCAGCAGTCTCCTAGAGCGCCGGCGACCGCGTTTGTAGCGAAGAAAGACTTCGATCCGACGTAGTCCGCGTTGTGCGCGGCATTGAGCATCAGGCAATCGCCTGGCCGGATCAGTCGTTCTGCGTGGCGCTCTGCTACCTCGGGATCGACGAAGCTCTGGAACTCGCCCTTGAAGTCACCAAAGGCCGTCGTGTCCTTGATCTTCAGTACCGGATGGATCTCGTCCTCGAGCTTGCGGAGCTCAGCGATGATCTCGCGTGGGTCACGGTGCTCGACCTCCTCGTACTCGATCTCCTTGTACCGGTTGAGGGAGAGGTCGTAATCGTTGGCGGCGATGTCGGCCTTGGGGACGCAGAAGCTCTGGTCGGTGCGGGACCGGTTGCGCTCCCCGGTGTCGCGGTCGGCCCAGCGGGTCAGGATGTCGGGGAGGTTGTTCTTGACGTGTTCGTCGTCGGTGAGCGCGGCGGCGGGGACGGGGCCGAGCTTGGTGTCATCGAGGAGTGGTGTGCGTTTGTCGTCGAGGCTGTAGCCGTCGGCGGTGACGTCGTAGAACCAGACGTGGTCGGTGCCGCCGCTGTTGGTCTTGGTGAAGAACAGGATCGCGGTGGACACCCCCGCGTAGGGCTTGAACGCACCGGAGGGCAGCGAGACGACGGCATCGAGCTTCTGGTCCTCGACGAGGATCCGGCGCAGTTCCTTGTGGGCCTTGGTGGAGCCGAACAGGACGCCGTCGGGGACGATGACCGCGGCGCGGCCGCCGGGCTTGAGGAGCCGCAGGAACAGGATGAGGAACAGCAGTTCGGTCTTCTTGGTCTTGGCGACCGCGAGGAGGTCTTTGGCGGTGTTCTCGTAGTCGAGGCTGCCGGCGAACGGGGGGTTGGCGAGGATCAGCGAGTAGGCCTCTTCGTCGCCTGCGTGTTCCTCGGCGAGGGAGTCCTTGTAGGCGATGTCAGGCGAGTCGACGCCGTGCAGGAGCATGTTCATGCTGCCGATGCGCAGCATGGTGTTGTCGAAGTCGTAGCCGTTGAACATGCCGTGGTGGAAGTGGGCGGACAGCTTCGGTTCGCGCAGCACCTCGGGGTGGTGGTCCCGCAGGTACTCGCTGGCGGCGACGAGGAACCCGGCCGTGCCGCACGCGGGGTCGCAGATCGTGTCGCCGGGTGCGGGGGCGGTCATCTCGACCATGAGCTGGATGATGTGGCGGGGTGTGCGGAACTGGCCGTTCTGTCCGGAGCTGGCGATCTTGGCGAGCATGTACTCGTAGACGTCGCCCTTGGTGTCGCGGTCGACCATCGGTACGGCGTCGAGGCCGTCGACGGCCTTGGCGAGCAGCGCCGGGGTGGGGATGGTGAACCGGGCGCCTTCCATGTGCGCCGCGTAGGTGGTGCCGTCGCCGCCGAGGGTGCGCAGGTGAGGGAAGACGTGCTCCGCGACGACCTCGTACATCTCTGCTGGGGCGAAGTTCTTGAACCTCGACCACCGGTAGTCCTGGTAGCTGCGGCCGCTGTCGTCGCCGCCGTCGGGGAACAGCGGGCGTTCGACGGGTTCGCCGAGCCGCTTCGCCTTGTTCTCCGCGAGGGTCTGGAGCTCGTCGAGACGCTTGATGAACAGCAACAGGGTGAGCTGTTCGATCACCTCGAGTGGGTTCGCGATGCCGCCGGCCCAGAAGTCGTTCCAGATCTTGTCGATCTGGGACTTCAACTCACCTGTGATCACCGATGCTCCCTCCCGAAGTGGTCCACAAGGTACTTGTGGGTCGGGGCGCCGTGTTCGCTGCTGCTGAGGTGGCGGCCGCGCGACCATGTGGGTGTGGCGATCATGAGGAGGGGCACGGGAGTCGAGCTGGCGGTGTTCGACGGCGGGATGTTGGTTCGTGGCCCGTCGGAGGCGGTGGAGGCGCTCGTCGCGGAGATGGAGCGTGTGCCGGGGCGTGTGCGTCGTTCACCCCAGCCGGTGTTCGATGGTGTCGCGGCGATCGCCGGCATCGGTGGCGTGGTCGGGACGCACGGCACCTACTTCAAGATGTCGGCGGAGTCGCTGAAGGCGGTGCGTGACGCCAACGGGGGCAAGCTCCCGACCGGCTGGATCAAGGGAGTCGCCCGCGGCGACGGCGGGTCGATCCTGAAGCACTTGGACCTCAAGAAGGTGAAGATGAACCCGCAGCAGGCGCTGTCGCTGCAGACCGCTGCGGTCGGCATGGCGCTGCGCACCGCGATCGCGGACGTGCTGGATGCGGTGGAGCGGGTGGAGGGCAAGGTCGACGAGATCGTGCGCTTGGTGCGGGCGGAGCGACTCGGCAACGCGCTGGGCGATCGGCGCACCCTGTCCATGTTGGTCGAGCGGGTGCAGGCGAGCGGAACGATCAGCGAGACGGACTGGACCTCGGTGGCGTCGATGGGCCCGGCGATCGTGCGTGACATCGAGGCGCTGCGCTCGCACGTGCGACTGTCGATCGACCATGAGGTCAAGCGGTCCACGGGCTCCCGGCTGGACGCGGCCGAGGCGATGCTGGACGGCTCCCGTGTCCGGGAGTCACTCGAGCTGTTGCTGGTGGCGGAGGAGAACCACAACCTCTGGCAGCTGCTGCGTATCGCGCACGTCCGCCAGACCGAACGGTCTCACCTCGCGGCGACTATTGAGGATGCCCGCGCAGCCATCGCCGTCGACGCCGCGGCGGATCAGGCGCTGGTTGCGTCGCTCGGATCGGTGCTGTCGAAGCTGCTGGAGCCAGGTGGCACCGAAGGCATCGCTCTGTTGCAGGCGCCGAAGCTGCGCTCGAAGGCTGACGAGCTGGCCGAGGCCCTCGAGTGGTTCGCCGACCAGCGGCTCCTCGAACGCGACGCTGTTCCCGCGGTTGCGTGGCCCGGGTTCAAGGACTCGGTGCATCACGTGCGGCGTCGGGCGGTCGAGGGTGCCGGTGAGGCGGTGGAGTTGGTCCGCGACGTCGTGCGGCGCACTCCCGCTGACCCGCCCCCTGGCAACCAGCCAGCGTCTAGGCCGTCCGTGGATGTGGAAGGGTCGGAACAGGCTGAGCTGGACGATCCGGGAACAGCTTGACCATTGGTCGAGGCCCAGTTCGCTGTCTTTCCGCGGGGCCACGCGGCGCGTGCGTCGTTGAGAATCGCCCGGGAGGTCGCGGCGTGGATCTGACGTCGCCATCCGAGGGCGGGGGGCCGGTAGGCGATGAACATCCGTTTGAACTCGCTGCTGAGGACTCGTCGTCGCGCAACCCGTAGAGCTCATCGAAGTCATCGCAGCCTTCCGGGACGCAGCGGATTCGGTGGGTACACCAGGCGTTGTGGTCGCCAGGTCGGTCAACCCGCACCCCGAGAGCCGACGGAACCTGGCGGGTTCAACCTCGTGCGAGCGTTCCGTGCCGACACGGCGAGTTCACCGCGTGGCCACCGCGTCCGTGGCGGTGGTCAGAACCGACGCCGGTAGGCTTCCGGTCTCGTTCCAGGAAGGGGGCCGATGGCCACACAGCGCCCGAACAAGCCGACCGCCTCGGGCGCGAGCCCGGCCCGCAAGGGAGCGGGTGGCGCTCGGGGTGCTGGGGGTCAGGGGCTGGCAGATGCTGCGGCGGTGGCAACCAAGTGGCTGATGAACCCCGAGGTCCAAGCCCAGTTGCTCGATGTCGGCATGAGGTTGGCCGACAAGGTCAAGGAACGGACCGCCGAACGTCAGTCGAAGATCAGCTCGCGCCGCTCCCCGGGCAAGGGCGAGCCAGCGCGCCGGTTCCAGCCCGCCCTGCCAGCGGTGTCGCCCCAGCGCCGGCTCGAACGCAACACCGACAAGCTGGCCGACACCGTGACACTGCTCCGGTCGGCTCAGGGCGCGGCTAGCAACGAAGCGCTCGATCAGGTCGACGGCGTGATCGCACGGGTCCGCCTCGCGTTGGCCGTGGCCAAGAACCTGCCGGCGCGACGGCGGATCTCTCGGCATCGTGAGATCGCTGCTGCGCTTCGTCAGGTGGAAGATGCCCTCACCGCCGCGACGGGTCTCGCCGACCTGACCGGCGGAACTGACCTCCCGGCGGACGGGGAGCCCGGCGATCCCGAGGAGGGGACTCTCTCGCCGTAGCGGGCTCCATCGGTCAGCGGCGTGCAGGTCGTAGGCGGTGGCGTTGTTCAGCACGCCGGCACCGACGACGTCGAAGGCCAAGTCGGGGTAGCGCAGCGATGTGAAGTGCCCGAAGTAGGGCATCTGGAACCTGAGCCACTGGAAATACGACTCGATATCGTTGCGCCAGCCATGCATCCTTGGCCAGGGTCTGCGAGCCGCGCGCCCCGCCGCGAACGAGTCGGGGTCGATGCCCGTCGAGGTCCGCTCCCTCGCTTGGATGCTGCGGACGTGGCGCACTCAGATCCGCGCCTGGCCCGAAGCGAAGGTGAGCACCGGGCCGACCGAATCGATCAACAACCTCAGACGGATCAAGCGCATCGGGTTCGGGTTCCGCTCATTCGCGAACCACCGGATCCGCGTGCTGCTCTACGCCGGCACACCTATCTAAGACCTACTCGACGCCGTCACACCCCGCTGAAGTCAGATGAGCCGTTTGGCCTTGCGCACGTGATCGACTGGAACATGCCGTCACGACTGAAGGCGTTGACTGGTTGTGCGATGTCATTCAGCATCACCATGGAGACGCCCTGAGAGGGCAGCTTCTACCAACTGACACATCCCCAGGTAGGGGATCGCATGCCTTCTCAAAAGTGACGAATGATATAGTTCACCATCTCCTGACCATCTATTGCTCTTGTGCGATTACCTTCCCGCACGAAGAATGTCTGCCCACCTCGATCCTTGAACCATGTTGGTTCAGCCCCAGCCTTCACGTCGACCTCGCAAACGACCTTTCCGTCAATCACGACAAATGAGATATCGATTCCATCGACAGTGACCGGTCCATTGAGAACGGACCCCACGACGTCTCGTAGAAATCGTTCGTAACCGTCGACATTCTTGCTCATCACAGCTAGCTCCGCATCAATACCAGAAATCTCACCGTGATCCTCCACTCCGATAAGGAGCGATCCACCGTTCGTGTTTGCAAATGCGGCGATCGTCTTCATGACCGGCTTAGTCTGATCCGCCTTGCTCATACCAGGTTCAATAAGCTTGGCCCGATCCTTGAATTCAACTGCACCGGACTCTTCAGCTTCAATCAAACCGCGAATCCGGTCAGCCGGATCAGGCATTGCCCGTCTAGAGGCGATGACATCAGTGATCGAGGCGACCGGTGGCTGTCCAAGATCCTGCATCGCACGCAACGTTGAAGTGGGCGCCCAGAAATCGTCGACATGCTCAAGCAATCCGAGTCGTTCAAGATTCCGAGCAGCTACATCTCCCTCGACTCCTGTGTACCTGAGCCAATCGTTGATCTCCGAGGACTCCCTAGAGCGGGCGATCTCTGCCATCAGCTCGTGATGAAGCCCAAGGGCATCGATCACCTCCGTCCAGAGTCGGTATCCCGCCTCGCGCCAGGCCTCGGTCGCGAGGGCGACAACACCCCGGTCGACAACGAGCATTCCCTCGTCATCGCGTTCACCACGCCGAACCGCCTCCGCTCGAGAACATGAGGCGAGCTCTCGGACGAGGAGCGGCATACCGCCAGAGATGGCATGCACATCTGCAAGCGCGTCGTCATCCCAGGCGAGAACCATCAACCGCCCAAGCTTCTGCACGAGGTTCGCGGTCTCTTCAAAGCGAAAGGGTGTGAGGTGTTCCTCTTGTACAAACTGAAACAGCGGATTCCCTTCTCCAGTAGCACTATCAAGCACGCTTTCACTGAAGTACTTTGTCGTGACACCGGTGAGGAGCAAGCTGACGTTCACAGCCTCCTGTGCTGCACTGCGCAGTGAGCCTAGGAACTGGCGAACCAATGAAGGAGATTCGCTCGCGAACCCTCCTAGGTACTCAATCTCATCTATCGCCAAGACGAACTTATACTCATCGTTCTTCTCGGCTACCCGAATAAGCCTGCTCGAAAGATCGGCAAAACTCGCTACATCCTGTTCCTGTTCAGAGCCGATCCACACTTGACGATCATCGTCGTGTAGTTCCCGTAAGAGATTTGTGACAGCACGCCCGATCTGCCTAGGCACCTCGGTCAGGTCGCCGACCGCCTGTAGGTCGAAGGAAATGACAGCGATACGTTGCGACCGGTATCGACGCTTGAACTCCTTGACTGTCGAGGTCTTACCTGAACGCCGAAGTCCGAATAGGCCAACTGACCCTCCATTGGCCAACTCCGCATGAAGTGCTTGGAGCACATCGTGACGGCCGAAGAAATCATTACCAGTGACGGGATTCCGACCCTTGTAGAGATCACGGGCACCGAGGACACGGGAGACAGCTTGGAACACAGCCTCTCGAGACACAGTTGCGTCCGAACCGAACTCTGACGGAATAGCAGCTACTGTCGTGTTGGCTGTCGAATTCCAAGCTTCGAGATTCTCCGCCATATCCGGGTCAGGCGACCACAGCAGCGCTAGATTGGGGTCCGGACTGAAGCGTTCATAGCCAGCGACACGTTTCTGATGTTCGGCGATCTCCTGACGGAGGCGCGTATCCATGACGTTGAAGGTTCGAGTTTGGAGGTCATCATAAGGCGTGAAGAGGAAGATGACCTCTCCCGTGAGCCCGTATTGTCGCTCGATCTCTGGACCCAAGCGGCCAAGAGCCCACCAACAATCTCGGAGGTCGACATGACTGGACCGGTCCATGTAGAATAGCGGAGTTCTGTTTGTTTCGGACCTCAATGCCGCGTCAAGTTCCGCCGCTATGGGAAAGGCGTCGAACATTTCCGCGCGATGGCGATTACGGCCGTTGTCGTCTCCACCCATGATCTACACCATACGCAATTTGCGGCGTGGAGGGATCCCCATCGACGTAGATGCGTACCCAGCGGATCCCTCAGTGGGCCGCCTCGCCTCGGCTGCCAGCCGTAGCGAGCCCGATTGCTCTGGAACTCTTCGCTCGTGACGCTGGCGATAGATCCTTCAGGTCTTCCTCGGAACGCTCCGACGGCGGCATCAGCGGTGAGCCCAAGTGCTGGGCAAGGTCGAACTGCTCGTCACCCATCCCTCCGGGCCAGCACAATGAGGCAGTGCGTTCGGCGTCAGCATCCGAGGCAACACACACATCGTCATCGCTCCCCTCACTTCTGCTCAGGAGTTCATCATGCCCGTGAGCCGAGCCGCCGCGATCCGACGTGGTGACATCGCCGGGGTGATCAAGGGGCTCGCGAACGCCACGTCGGCGAGCGGCCGTCGGTACCCGTTCTACTGGTGGAAGGACCGGCCCACGTCCTACGCCATGAAGCCCGGAGTCGCCGCCCTGTTCGCCGCCGCCCGGGAACGGATCGGTCGATAAGCAGCGCAATGTTCGGGATGCTGTCGTGGAACTGGTGCGTGTGGACCGCCAACCGCGACGCCACCAAGCTCGCGCTGCTGGAGCGACTGGACTGGTCGGTCGCCGCGCTACAGGAGACGGCGCCCGAGTCACTGCAGCGGATCGCCGAGCACCTCCCGGACGCCGACATCGCCAGCGGATGCGATCTCGCAACGCAGAAGCACGCACCTGACGCGTCCTACGGCTGCTCGATCATTACCCGCAACGGCGCACGCATCGTCGGCTCCGGCCTCGTACCCCTCGACCACACCACACCCGGACGCTTGCCCGGATCCGAACCCCTGCCCGAGTCAGTGCTGTGGGCGCGCGTCCGACTCTCCGACTCCACCGAGGTCGTCGCGGTGTCGGCACATCCACCGCACGCCGCCGGCAAGGGTGAGGACCGGGAGCGTCGGATCGAACGCAAGCTCCGCACCTACCGGGCCCTCGAGAGGTGGCTCCTTCACCAGACCGCCCCTGTCCTCATCGGCCTCGACGGCAACAGCTGGATCGACGGCGGCGTCGACGACCTCTTCGGCACACCCACGACCCGGCCCGACCCCCAACAGGAGATCGGACGGTTCTTCCACGACGGGCCCAACCGCCACGGCCTCCGAGACGTCTACCGCGACTGGCTCACCCAGGACCCAACCCGCCTCGCAGAAGTCCGACGACGTCGCCCAGCCGGGCCGCTCGCCGTCACCTTCGTCCGCGGCACCACCCGCAAGGTCGCCGACCGCTTCGACGCCGTCATGGCCTCACCCCGACTACACGTCCGCCACGTCGAACACAGCTACGAGGACGCCGTATCGGCCGGCAGCGACCACTCCTACGTCCTCGCCACCCTCCAACTCGACCGATGACCAGCGTGGATGGCCACGACGACGTCCGGACCATCGCCAGGTTCGAAGGCGGCGTCACCCTCACCGCGACCGACGGCGCCGACGAGTTGCTCATCGACGAATCCACCCTCGCCAACATCCTCGGACCCGAGGAGGTCGTCCTCCTCGACCGACTCGTGAAGGTGAACCCGTTACCCACCGCAGTCGGGAGCGACCAAGCTGCAGCCTCGCTCGTAGCTCGGCACCAGAGCGCCGCCCGCTGAGCCAGCGACCACGCCGTCGCCGAAGACAAACGGATCGTGCACCTGACGGGCAAGGCCGCCAACCTCGGGTGTTTGCTTTGATGCTGCACCGACGTGACGATCCGTGCCGACTACGGACCGTCATTGGGGTCCAGACGCCCTGAGCCGTTCCAGATCGGCCGAGAGAACCACACCCGGGAGAGCCCGACGCGCCCCGGACCAAGGGTTTCGCGGAACCCCCAGAGGCCCGGGTGTTCCGCTGAAGGTTCAGCGGAGTTCTGGGGAGGGATCTTCCCACACCGACAGCCGGTTGCTGCCTCCTGGGAAAGCTGAAGGCAGGCCACCGACATCAAGTTGAAGCAGGACCTTGCAGACGCTCTGACAGGTCGACCCGGATCAGGTTCAGCAGGCCACAGCCGCGATCGCAGCGTGAGCTCGAGTGCCCGTCGCGAGGTCGTGTTGCCGGGTGCTGCGGTCGAGCTCGGCGAACCCGACCGCGGCCAAACGACCAGAGAGAGCGTCGACGGGCCAGTAGTAGGCGGGCGTGACCTTGTGGTCGAACTCCACGACCTCGGATGCGGTGAAGAAGCCGACGACGAGGATCCCCCCGGTCGCGGTCACCCGTCGCAGTTCTGCCAAGACGGGGTCGATGGCATCAGGCGGTAGGTGGATCAACGAGTACCACGCCAGGACCCCGGCGAACGCGCCGTCGGGTTCCGCCAGGTCGCTCAGCGAACCGAGCCTGAACTGCGCACCTGGGTGGGCGTTCCGGGCATGGTCGATGAACTCCGGGGTGAAGTCGACCCCCATGGCCCGGACGCCGAGGTCGCAGAGATGAGCGGTCAGATGCCCGGGCCCGCATCCGGCGTCGAGGACGCCGCCGACCTCGGATCCGAGGTGCTGCTCGATGAACGCGACGTCCTCCGGGTGAACGTTGTCGACGCCGTCGAAGAGCCCGATGTAGGTGTCCGCCGCAGCTCGGTACGCACGTCGAACGTCCCCCACCGACGGCACCGTACGACGTCGACACGGCCGCCCCTGATCATTGGCCCGCGACGGGTTCGGCATCGTCGAGCCGTCAATCGGAGGTTCACGATCCGCCGGAGCTCCTCGAGCGGCAGGAGGAGGTGGAGCGGGTCGGTGGGAGACGACCGGAACGTTCGCGCCAGGTACAGGTACCAGCCGCGGGTGTGCTCGTCTCGGGCATGGATCAAGCGGCGTCACCCGAGCTCGTCGGACAGTCGTGCGACTCGAGGAGGGCGTCGATCAGCGGGCTCCTGCCGAGATCGACGACGACAGGCGGGTACGTACACCGCACGTGCCATCGGATGTGAGGGCAACGATCGCCGGCGCGCCCACGGTCGGATCCGAGGCGTGCGACCCAGTCCGCGGAGATGCCGGAGACGCAACGACGCCGAATAGGTTGACGGCACCCGGGTGACGAACCGCCCGGCGTCGACGTGGAGGTCGAACCTTGGACGGTCGTCCGAACATCCTGCTGCTCGTGAGCGACGAGGAGCGGGCGAACATCCCCCGCCCGGATGGCTATCGGCTTCCCGCGCACGAGCGTCTGGCTGAGCGGGGAACGTCGTTCTCCAACTACTACGCCGCGGCGGCGATGTGCAGCTCGTCACGGTCGGTGATCTACACGGGGCGGCACATGCCGGTGACCGAGATCCATGACAACGACAACATGCCCTACGTCGACCCGCTCGACCCGGCGCTGGGCACGATCGGCACCATGCTCCGCTCGTCGGGCTACTACACGACCTACCAAGGCAAGTGGCACCTCTCGAAGCTGTACAAGGAGCCCGGGGACCCGTCGACGGTCGACGCGCTCGAGCCGTACGGCTTCTCTGAGTGGAACGACTGGGGCGACATCGACGGCGGCGCGTGGGCCGGCCTCCAAGTCGACCCGGTCATCGCCGGCCAGGCCGTCAAGTGGCTGAGGGAACGGGCCTCGGTGGTCGCGTCGGACCAGCCGTGGTTCATGGCGGTCAACTTCGTGAACCCCCACGACATCATGAGCTTCGACTTCGGTGGGCGGTCGTCGGTTCAGATGCCGCCGAACCTGGCCCGGGCGGTGGTGACCAAGCCGCCGGCGGACGTCCCGCTGTACCGGGACCGCTGGGACGTTCAGGTTCCCGCCACCGCGCACGAGGACCTGTCCGGCGCACCACCCGCCGTGCGCGAGTACGCGGCGATCATGGACACCGTCTTCGGCGAGGTGACGAGCGACGACCACTGGAGAGCAGGCCTCGACTTCTACCTCAACTGCATCCGCGACGTGGACCGCAACGTCGAGCTGGTCCTCGATGCGCTCGTGGCGTCCGGACAGGCGGACCGCACCGTCGTCATCTACACCGCGGACCACGGCGACCTCGTCGCCTCGCACGGGCTGCGCCAGAAGGGCAACCTGGTCTACGACGAGAACTTCCACGTGCCGCTGATCGTGTCGCACCCCGATCAGCCCGGCGGCAGCGAGACCGCAGCGCTGGCGTCCGCGGTGGACCTGGCGCCCACCATCCTCGACATGGCCGGGGTGAACGCTGCACAGGTCGCGGAGCGGTTCCCGGGCCTGCACGGGCGGTCGCTGTCCCCCACGCTCGACGGAGGCACCGTCCGCGACGGCGTGTTGACCGCGGTCGAAGCCGTCACCTACCTCGACGACGACTTCTGGACGGCGTTCGGCGACGCCGACGTGGCGGAGCGGATCGGCTCGGGCGAGCTGCGACCCGACTGGCGCAAGCGGGGCTTCCTGCGCGGCTACACCGACGAGCGCTACACGTTCGGCCGGTACTTCTCGCCGATCGAGCCGAACCGACCGACCGACGTCGACTCCCTGTTCGCGGCGAACGACGTCGTGCTCTACGACCGGGTCGCGGATCCCGACGAGCGCGTGAACCTGGCCGACGACCCCGCCCGGCGGGAGCTCGTCGGTTCGCTCAGCGCCAAGCTCGAGGCGCTCATCACCGCCGAGATCGGCGATGACACGACATCGTGGGTGGAGCAGCGGCCGAACCTGGTCGGCTGGCCGGCCTGGCGTGGCGACCGACCGAGCTGAGGACCGACTGGATTGACGGCGAGTGAGCACCGCGACCGCCGAGCACGCCCACGGCCTGTCCTCGTGGGTGGATGTCGAGGGTGGATGATCTGGGGACCGATCAAACCCGGGGGAGGTGGTCGTGCGTCTACGGAGTGTGGAAGGGCGACAGGCCATCGGCGACCGCACCGGCGATCAGCTCGACGACGAGAAGCCGGCTGACGGACGGATCGACGATCGCATCGTCGAGCAGGCCGCCGCCCTGTGGGAGACCGCAGCGCGTGTGGTCCTGGCGATCTCCGGAGATCGCGCCCTGGCCGAGGACTGCGCCCAGGAGGCGGTGCTGCGGGCGTGGCGACACCAGATCGACACCGGCGAGCACCTCCGGTCGCTCGAGGCGTGGACGGTCCGCACCGCGCTGAACCTGGCCCGCAACCAGCACCGCCGACGAGGAGCCGAATCGAGAGCTCTTCGACGCCTGGCCGCTCGCCCGAGCGCCCCTCCGGTCGACGTCGCCCTCGCTGCCGACCGGATCCTGACCGACGAGCTGCGTGAGGCGATCCTCGCCCTCGCCCCCCGCCAGCGCGAGGTGATCGTCCTGCACTACCTGCTCGACATGGGCATCGCCGCGATCGCGGACGCCACCGGGATCACCGACGGAGCGGTGAAGAACGCGCTGTTCAACGGCCGGGCCGCGCTGGCGGACCGCCTGGGCGCCCGCCTGGGCGCCCGCCTGGCCGCCAAGGAGGAGACATGACCGATCTCGACGAGATGATCCGGCGGGGCCTGCGCGAGATCACCGACCCGGTCGCCGACGTCGACCGGGTCGGGCTCGCGGAGTTGCTGGCCGCGGCCGACCCTGCAGACGCCTCTGCTGCCGACGCCGAGGCTGCCGATGCTTCGACCGGCGCGACGGGTCGCCCGATGCGATGGATCGTCGCATCGGTGACCGCAGCCGCGGCGGTGGTGACGCTGATCGGCGTCCTGATCCTCGGACCCGGCTCCGACGACGTCGAGCGCGTCGTCACCGATGCCGGACCGTCGACCACGTCGACCACCCGGCCGACCACGGACACGACGGGCGTTCCGGCAAGCTCCGTGCCGGCGACCAGCATGCTCACGCCCACGACCCAGGCCCCGAGCCCCGGCGTCGCGCCGGCCGCGACCACTCCGACCGTCGGTCCCCATGGCGCACCGACGACCGCCGTCCCGACCCCCGCAGCGCCCGCGACGATCCGCGCGTCCGATGCCCCGCCCGGATCGCTGCGGGTCCGCATCGACGTCGCCCGGTCCCTCCGTGCCGGCTCGTCCGTCGACGGGACGATCACCCTCGACAACGGCTCCGGCCGACCGGTCACCGCGGAGGGGTGTTCGGTTCCCTACTGGACCAACCTCCGCATCGGCACCGTCACCATCCCGGGCGTACAGCCCATGTGCCTGGAGACCTTCACGTTCCCCGCCGGTGAGTCGCGGTGGCCGATCCGGATCTCCGGGTCGTGGGGCATGTGCACGAACTCACCCACGCCCGACACCACCACTCCCGCGTGCGACCCCGCGACGGGGTCACCGCCTCCGCTCGACCCCGGGACCTACACCGTGACCGTCTCCGGGGCGCCGGGCCTGCCGGTGCCACCCGAGCTCACCGTCGAGATCACCCCCTGATCCGAGCAGCAGGAGGCTGCTCGAACCGCAGTGCAAGCGGTCACTCCCGAGCCGTCGTGCTGCGTCGGTGACTAGCGTCAGGGGTGGATCGAGGGAAGGAGATCCGCCATGACAGGACTCCGTCAGCACCGCCGGGAATGGCGCTCCTTGTGGGTCGCGACCATCTGCACGGTCGTCGTGGCCGCCGGAGCGTGCACGACGACTCCGACCGACCACTCGGTGCCCCACGTGGAGCTGGTCGGCTCCGGCTTCGAGCTCAGCTGGCCGGCCACCGCGCCGGCCGGAGCGACCTACGTCGTCGAACGGATGGGAGTCGGCCCGTCGTCGCCGCACGGCTGGACGCGCGTCGCCGCGACCGCCTCGACGTCGGCCACCGACACCGGCGTGGTGGTGGGCGACACCTACATGTACCGCCTGGGGGTCGGTTCGAACGGGAGCACCCCGAAGACCTGGAGCATCTCGGTCCGCTCGACCTTCGTCACGCCGACGCTGCCGGTGCTGCGCATCTCGACCACCGGACACGCCCCGGTCACCTCGACCGACGTGTACGTGCCCGGCACGGTGGCCGTCGAGGCGAACGGCTCGCCCTACCAGGGGTTCACCGCCGCGGTGGCGCAGGTGCGAGCCCGCGGCAACTCGACCGCGGCGGCCGAGAAGAAGCCGTACAAGGTGAAGCTCGACAAGAAGGCGTCGGTGCTGGGGCTGCCCGCCGAGAAGGACTGGGTGCTGCTCGCCAACTGGTTCGACCGCTCCAACCTGCGCAACGTCGCCGCGCTCGACATCGGAGCGATGGTGATGCCGACCTGGACCCCGCACCACCGGCTGGTCGAAGTCGTCCTGAACGGCGACTACCGCGGGGTCTACCTGCTGACCGAGCAGGTGGAGGTCGGCCCGGACCGGGTCGCGGTGACCGAGATGACCCCACAGGACGTCACCGGCGACGCCGTGACCGGCGGGTACCTCATCGAGGTCGATGCCCGACTGGAGGAGAACCACGAACCGGGGTTCCGCAGCTCGATGAACGTGCCCGTCGTCGTCAAGGACCCGGAGCCGGCCGAGCCGCAGCAGATGGTCTACATCCGATCGTGGGTAGACGACGTCGAGAGACGTCTGCGCTCACCGGATCGAGCGGACCCGACGAAGGGGTACCGGGCGGTGCTCGACGAGGAGTCGCTGGTCGACTGGTACCTGGTGCAGGAGGTGACCCGGAACCAGGACGTCGGGTTCTCGAGCGCGTTCCTGCACAAGGACCGGGGCGGCATCCTGCGCTTCGGGCCGTTGTGGGACTTCGACCTGTCGATCGGCAGCCAGCGCGGCGTCGCGCCCCAACCGGTCGACGGCTGGCAGGCCCGCACCAGAATGCCGTGGGGCCAGTACCTGTTCCAGGACCCGACGCTGATCACGGCGATCTCCACTCGCTGGGCCGAGGTGCGCGACGACGTCCTGGCCGTGGCCGCGGCGCTCCCGGTGGCCGGAGCGTCGATCAGCACCGCGACGCTCAGCGATGCCGCCCGCTGGGGACCGTCGCCGACACCGGCGGCGGACGACCCTGCGTTCCTGAGATCGTGGATGGAGCAGCGCGTCGCCTGGCTGGACTCGCAGTACCCGACGCCGTGACGGACCCGATCAGCGGCCCAGTGCGGACACGATCGCGGCGACCACCGAGTCGGTGTCACAACCGCCATCGACGACCATCGCTCCGGCCGGGTCCGGCGGCTCGAGGGTGGCGAGCTGGCTGTCCAACATGTCGACGGCCATGAAGTGCCCGGTGCGTTCCCGCAGCCGCCGCTCCAGCTCGGGGCGCCCGACGTCGAGGTGGACCAGACGGACCCGGTCGCCGTCGACGCCGAGGCGATCGCGGTAGGACCGGCGCAACGCCGAGCAGGCCAGGACCAGCGCGGCGCCTCGGCGCGCGTGGTCGTCGATGACGGCCCGCAGCGCGTCGAGCCACGGCACCCGGTCCTCGTCGTCGAGCGGTTCGCCGCGCCGCATCTTGTCGACGTTGGCGGCCGGGTGGTGATCGTCAGCGTCGACGAAGTCCCAACCCAGCCGGTCCGCCAACGCGGCGCCGACGGTGCTCTTGCCGCTGCCCGCCACCCCCATCACCACGACCGCCACCGGTCCACGGTCCTCGGCGCGGGTCCCGGTCACCGGTCCGCCAGCCGGTAGAGCACCT
>WBZM01001634.1_pt1 | contig 21355 bp, 18 predicted proteins | sample 5204271 | NCBI WGS metagenome assembly WBZM01 (sample SAMN12344346, study PRJNA552823) | activated sludge metagenome | biome: Activated sludge suspended growth; feature: Nitrification reactor; material: Wastewater; isolation source: activated sludge from nitrification reactor of wastewater...
GGCGCGGTACCACTTCACCGCTTCCTGGTAGTCGGCGCTCGCCTTGCTCTTCTGCGCGCTCGCGTGGTAGTGGCGCGCCAGCTCGGTGAGGTGCGTCTTCACCAGCGGCTGCGCCTTCTCCCACCCGGCCGGGTTGGCTCGGCGGAACTCGCTGCCCGCGCCGTAGCGCGACACGTAGTCCTTCTTCGCGTCGAGCGCGAGCGCCGGGAAGCCGTTGCCCTGGTAGATCTCGATCACGCGCGCCTGCAGCTGCGGGGCCTGCGCGTCCAGCGGGTTGCGCCGCGCGAAGGCACCGAGCGTGTCGGCCGCATCCTTCACGCGCTCCTGCCGGAGGTACAGGTCGCCGAGCTGCTCGTAGACGCGGTACTCGTAGCTGCGCCGCTTCGGGTCGTTGATGTAGGTCGGAATGCTCTCGGCGCCCTGCAGGTTCGCCAGGCTGATGCTGGTGACGCGGAAGGTGTCCTCGAGCAGCTCGCGGTCGGCGCGCGTCAGGCCGGGCACGGTCTCGAGGCTGCCTTCGGAGCCGAGCCGGGTGGCGCGCGAGTCCAGCACGCCGAAGAAGGATTGCAGCGCCTCCTCCAGCTTGCCCTGCTTGAAGCGCGACCAGCCCTGCATGTACAGCGCGCGGTCGTTGAACTCCGAGCGGCGCGGCGCCGACAGCACGGTGGCGTAGGCGCGCTCGGCGCGCGGGTAGTCCTTCAGCGAGAACAGCAGCTCGCCGCGACGGAAGTTGGCCTCGTCGCGGTACAGCGTGTCGGGGTAGGTGGCGACCAGCTTGTCCAGCGTCTTCAGCGAGATCTCGAGGTCGCCGGCCTGCTCCTGTGCGCGTGCGAGCTGGTAGTAGACGCGGTCGTTGCCTTTGTCGTCGGGATAGGTCTTGAGGTAGTCCTCGTAGCGCTTCACCGCGGCGCGGTAGTCGGGCCCGGAGGCCGGGCCCTGGCCGGTGGCGGAGCGCTGGTCGGCGAGGTCCATCTCCAGGTCGCCGAGACGGCGCATCGCCTCCGAGCGCTGCGGCGCCTTGGGCGCCACCTCGAGGAACTTCTTGTAGGCGGTGATCGTCTGCTCTTCGTTGGCGGCGACCTTCTTGTCCTTCGAGACCTGCACGCTGCGCCCGCCGAGCGAGGCCAGCGTGGGCTGGTCGTCGCCGGAAACGCCTTTCTTCTGGCTCGCGCAGCCGGCCAGGCCGACGAGCATCAGCACGACGAGCGGGCGCACCGCGAAGCTCGCCATGGGGGTAGGTTCACTGGGCCGGCGCATCGCTGTCCTTCTTCTGCGGCTCGGTGGTCGCGCGGTCGTACATCTGCGCGACGGAGAAGCGCGCCTGCTGCGAGTACACCGCGAGACGCTCCTTCTGGCGGTTCAGCTCCGCCACGGCGATCTCCTGCACTTCCTTGCGCTGCGCGTCCGACAGGGCGGCCACGCGCGGGATCAGGCCCTTGATGCGCGCCGCCAGCTCGGCGATGCGCCTGGCGAAGTCCTCGTGCCGCGCCGGCTCCTCGACCTGCGCGCGCGCCACCGCGGCCTCGCGCTCGCGGGCCAGGGCCAGTTCGGCGTCGATGACCTTCAGGTCCTTCTGCGCATCCCAGGCGCGCGCCGGGTATTCCTGCGCGAGGCGCCAGGTCAGCGCACCCGACACCAGCCGCGTGCGTTCGCGGATGCGCTCGGCCTCGGCCGAGTCGCCCACGTCCTTCAGGCCCTGCTTCAGGCCGTCGATCAGGTCGAGCAGCTCGCGGTCCTTCACGGTGGCGAAGGCCTGCGGATCCTGCTCGCGCAGTGCGCGCTCGACCTCGGACGTCACCGCGTCGCGGCGCTCGCCGAGTGCCTTCAGGTTGACGGCGCGCGCCTGCGCCTGCACCGCGGGCAGCCGCTCGGCATAGGCGCGCCGTCGGTTGTCGAGCATGTCGCCGAAGATGCCGAGCTTGTCTTCCCAGTCCTTCAGGTTGCGGTCGAGGAAGCGCAGGTCGCGGTAGTTCTTGAACGCCTCCTGGAACTCGTGGCCCGCCATCACCTGCGTCAGGTGGCTGGCGTAGGGCATCTCGGGCAGCTCGCCGATGTTCCAGAACCAGCCCATCTCCTCGCCCGGGTTGCGCTCCACCAGGCCCTCGAGCAGCTTGCCCGAGCGGATCGCGCCGATCGATTCGTCGAGGCGGCCGCCTTCGGCGTCGTAGGCGGCGATCGCGGCGTTGTACTGCTCGGTGGCCTCGCCGTAGGCGCCGAGCTCGGCGTAGGCGTAGGGAATCGCGATGCGCGCCTCCAGCACCGCCGCGTCGCTGGCGTCGCGGTTGGCGAGCTCCAGCCAGGGCACCAGCGCGAGCTGCGGGTCCTTCAGCTCGGCGGCGGCCCAGCCGAAACCGAGCAGTGCCTTGTTCGACTGCATGCCCTGCAGGCGCACGCGCTGCAGCGAGGCGCGCGCAGCCTCGGGCTTGCCGGTCTGCAGCGCCGCGAAGCCGAGCGCGAGGTTGGCCTTGTCGCGCAGCGCGCGCATCTCCTCGTCGGGCGCCGGCGTCGTGCCGATCTCCTCGAGCAGCTTGTTGCCCTTCTCCTCCTCGCCGCTCTTCACCTGGGCGACGCCGAGGTTGTAGCGCGCGTACTGGCCGAGCGGGCTGTCCTTCGCCACGCCTTCGAGCAGCGCGGCCGCGCCGGCGTAGTCGCCGCGCGCCATCATGAGGTTGGACTGCAGCAGCAGCCGGTCTTCCTGCAGCGCCTTCGGCAGCGCATCGCCGATGCGGCCGACGGCCTCCTCCGCCTCGGCGAGGAAGCCGCGCTGGTAGCGGATCTTGGCGAGGTAGAACCACGCACGGTCGCGCACCGCGGGCGCGGCGCCCTGCTCGATGAGCCTTGCGAAGATCTGGCCGGCTTCCTGGTGCAGACCGTACGACAGCAGCATGCCGCCGCGCAGCATCTCGGCCTCGTCGTCGTGCGGCGCGATGCGCTTGAAGTGCTGCGACGCCATCAGCGTGGTGATGGACGTGAAATAGCGGTCCTGGAAGAAGTGGAACAGCGTGTCGCCGTAGTGAGGCGCCGCCACCGGGCGCGCCGCCTCGTTGGCCGGCACCGGCCAGGGCTTGGGCGGTGCCGCGCCGACGCCGGCGCAGGCGAGCAGCGCCGCGGCCGCCACCAGCCGCCGCGCGGGACGCAGCAATTGCTTGACCGACATGCGCACGCCTACTGCCAGACCTTGACGTCGAACTCCGGCTGCAGCTTGCCGGCCGAATCCTTGATGCGCAGCTCGATGTACTTCGGCTCGGTGCCCTTGTCGAACTTGACCGTCGCGCCGCGCTTGTAGTCGCGCTCGTGCGGGCCCTGGCCGGTGAAGAAGGCCACCAGCTCGTGCGTGCCGGCGCGCAGGTTGCCGAGGTAGACGCGCTGCACGCCACCGCGGTGCAGCGCCTGCACTTCCAGTGGCGTGTAGAGGTAGTTGGCGACCAGCTTGTCGTCGAGCTTCACCTGCACCGAGTCGAGCTGGAACAGCTTGCCCACGTCCATCGAGACGAACAGCGCCACCTGCGTGTTGGCAGGGAAGAGCAGTTCCTCCTCGAGCACGAGCAGGTCTCGGTTCAGGCGGATGACATCGCCCTTGACCTCCTGGATGCGCCCGTCGAGCGTGCTCGGTGTCGGCGCGCTGGCAGGGGCGGCCGGCGCGGTGGCCGCCGCAGCAGGGGCCGACGCCGGAGCGGCCGGTGCCGCGGCGGTCTGGGCGAAGGAGGGCAGCAGCGCGACCGCGAGCGCAAGGCCGGCGAGCGCCTGGTGGATTCGGTGGAGGAACGACATGGCGTCGGTGCTTTCGGAATTCAGAAGGTGGCCGTCACGTACAACTGCAGCAGGTTGGCGTTGAACTGGTAGGCCTCGCCGCTGCGGATGTCCGTGAAGTCGCTGTAGTTGAAGCGGATGCGCTCGATCGAGCCGTTCAGCTTGAGCTCGTACTCGCCGGGCACGCGCTTGTAGACGTAGCTCAGCTTGCCGCCGATGCCGAAGCTGCGGAAGGCGCTGAGCTGGCGGTTGCGCGAGAGGTAGAGCGTCTCGCTGGTGGCGTTGTCGCTGTAGAAGAGCGCCTTGCCCTGCTTGTAGAAGCGTGCGAAGCCATCGGCAAGCCAGTCGGTGCCGACGTAGCGGCTGTAGCCCGCCTCCAGCGTGTGCGCCTTGATGTTCCAGGTGTCCCAGAAGTAGCGGTACTCGGCACGCGCCGAGTTGCGCTCGCCCAGGTCGCCGACGATGCGGAACTTGAGCGCGCGGCTGGTGCGTGTGCGCGGGTTGCGCTCCGGCACGGCGGCGCCGAACACGCGCGCCACGCGGTACGGGCTGCCGAGGTAGCCGTCGTCGGACACCACCTCGAGGTTCACGCTGCCCAGCAGCCGCGGCGTCAGCACCTGCGTGATGCCGAGGCGGTACTGCCAGTGCTTGGCGTTGTCGGCGAAGGTCGGCTCGTTGTGCTTGAACACCTTGTCGACGCCGCGCGTGTAGCCCAGCGCGATGGTGGTCATGTTGCCGTAGACCTCCTGGGCGACGTCGATGCTGACGCTGTCGGCCTGGTAGTCGGGCTCCTTGCTGCGGTAGACGCCCAGCGACATCAGCGCGTCGCGGTAGGCGTAGTCGACGCCGAAGTCGTAGGACTTGCGCGTCTCCTTGAACGGGCTGGCGGTGGTGACCACGTCGATCGACGCATTGCTGACCGCGTCGACGTAGTACGAGCCCGACAGCGAGACCTTGTCGGCGATGCTCTTGCGCACCAGCAGCGCCGGGCCGTCGGCCGTGACGCCGCCGCCCTTGTAGAGGTGGTACAGGCCCTCGGCGCGGTTCTCGGGCAGCTCGATGGCCTTGGCGCCGCCCATCGCGAGCAGGCTGCCGAACAGGCCCGCGAGGCGCTGCCACAGCGAGCGCAGGTCAGTTGCAGCCACAGCCGCCTCCTTGCGCCGTGTTGGCGCCGCGGGCGGCCTCGCGCACCACCAGCACGTGCTCGCGGTGGCGCGCGGCCAGGCCGTCGCCGCCGGGTTTCATGATCGGATCGGCGAGTCGCTCGCGCTCGTAGGGCTTGACCCACGGTTCGGGCATCGAGGGCATGCGCCAGGAGGAGCAGCCGGCCAGCAGGGCACTGCCAGCCAGCATCGCGCACAGGGCGAGGCGGGGCATGGGCTTCATGACTTGAGCAGCTCGCGGACTTGCTGGTCGTAGGTGAGTTCGTAGCCGTCGCGGTAGCCGCGGTGCACGTGGCGCAGGCGACCGTCGCGGTCGATCAGCAGCGTCGTCGGCATGGTGCTGAGGTCGTACAGCTTGGCCACGCGCTTCTCGGCGTCGTGCAGCACCGGGAAGGTGATGCCCATCTTGGTGGCGGACGATGCGGCGCTGCGCGGATCCTCGTCGATGTTCACGCCCAGCAGCTGGAAGCCCGAGGAGTGGTACTTCTCGTAGAGGCGCACGAGGTGCGGCATCTCGATCTTGCACGGGCCGCACCAGGTGGCCCAGAAGTTCACCATCACCACCTGGCCGCGCTGCTCCTGCAGGCGCAGGTTGGAGCCGCCGATGGTGCGCAGCGTGAAGTCGGGGGCCGGGCCGGTGCCGATGGCGGCGTGGCCGGTGCGGCACACCACCACGCCGGCACCCAGGGCGAGCGCGCTGCCGAGCAGCCGCCGGCGCGCGAGGGAAGGCAGGGGAGTCGATCCTTGGCGCATGGCGGCCTCAGAAGTAGTAGGCGAAGCCGGTGGTCAGCTCCAGGTTCTGGGTGTTCTGGCGCACGCCCAGCAGGTCGTAGCTGAAGATGTGGTCGCGCACGTCGACGCGCACCGCCCAGCGGTCGGTGAACAGCACGCGGAAGCCGAAGCCGACGTTGAAGGTCTGCTTGCGCTGGTTCGCGAACTTGGTGCTGCCGACGCCGCCGATCACGTAGATCGACGAGGCCTTGGCGTACTTGCTGCCGAGGAAGATCTCGCCGGGGAAGAGGTTGTAGCCGGCCGAGGCGTTGTAGTAGGTGAGCTTCTTGTCGGTGTCGGCCAGCGGGCCGGAGCCGGGGAAGATCTCCTCGAAGGTCTTGTCGCTGACCTTGGTGCGCGCGTACACGCCCTCGACGAAGAAGTCCTCGCTGAGGTGGTAGCCGAAGCGCACGCCGCCGACGGCGCTGGCGCCGAAGCTCTGCGTGGCGTAGGTGCCCACGAGCAGGCCGACCTCGAAGTCCTTCGAGGGGAACTGCGGGATGCGCACGTCGCGGCGCTGCACCTCCGGCACGATGACCTGCTCGTTGGCAGGTTGCTGTGCGGGGGCAGCGGTCTGCGCGAGGGCAGGGGCGGCCGCCGCGGCGGCCAGCGAAGCGATCAGCAGGGCGAGGGGTGTTCTCATGGTGTTGCTCTTGTGCGAGTGAACCTGTCTCAGAAGAAGAACGAAAGACCGCCCGTGATGGCGCGGTATTCACCCGAGCGGGTGTCGTTCAGGAAGGCGGTGTAGATCGAGTAGTCGGCGCGCAGCACGAAGCGCTCGGTCAGGTAGTAGCGCACGCCCACCGAGGCGTTGGACAGCTTCGCGTTGGTCGGGATCGCCGACACCAGGCTGGTGTTCGGGATGTTCTTGAAGCTCCCCATGCCCGCCGCGAAGAACGGCGAGATGCGCTGGTCGGAGAAGGGTTCGAGCTGCAGGTTCACGTGCCAGAAGGTCGTGCCCGAGAACACGCCCTGCACCTGGCCCGCGGTGGCCTCGATGTTGATCGAGTCCGACAACTTGTAGCCGACCCAGAACTTGAGCATCGGCTCCTTCTTGAAGTGGCCCCAGCCCGCGCCGACCTCGACCTTGCGCTGCAGGTAGTCGTCGAAGGCGAGGTCGCGGAAGCTGCGCGCCACGCCGGCGTCGGTGAGCGTGGTCAGCAGCTGGCGGCGGTGCACCCAGCCTTCCTTGCCGTTCTCGGTGCGCACCTTGTACCAGTCGGTGTAGCGAAGCTCGATCTCGACCCACTCGGCGCGCGCGGCGACATGGTGGATCGGGTAGCCGCGGCCCGGACCGGTGTGCATCTCCAGGTACGGGTCGGTGATCTGAAGCCGCTCGGTGCGCGGCGGCTCTTCGTCGGCCGCCCAAGCGGGAACCGCCGCGGATGCGGCGGCGAGGGAAACCGCGAGCGCGGCAAGGGCTCGCTGGCCCCGTGGAAATGGCGACGTCATTGGTCCAGGCACTCGCCCGTGGTCGGATTGAGCATGCTGTTGCCGGCGATGCTGAACTCGTCCTGGCCCTGCGGCATGGGCCGGCCGATCCAGTAGGCGATGCGCTTCGCGTTCGGGTCGTTCAGGTCGAAGAAGATCTGCCCGCCGCCGTGCAGCACCGTCAGCAGCGGCTTGGCGAGCAGGCGGCTCTGCGAAGGCGAGCCGATCACGGTGGCGCCCTGCGACGAGTAGAAGTTCTTGTACATGTCGCTCGTGCGCACCACGTCCGGCGTGTTCGCCGGGTTGGCCAGGTCCACCGCCTGGGCCGAGCCGATCAACCGGAGCGCGCCGCCGGTGCCGGTGTTGGTGTCGTGGCAGCCGCCGCTCGAGCAGGTGTTGGTCGTGACCACCCCGTTCTGGTTCACCTGCAGCTGCAGCAGGTAGATCGGGTTGATGCACTTCTGGAAGTAGATGAACGACAGCTTCTGGCCCGTCGTCTGCCCCGGGTTCTGCACCGAGTCGGGGTTGGACAGCGGGTTGCCGCCGCCGCAGCTGGCGAGCAGCGCGGCGACGGCGATGGCGGCAAGACGTCGGGTCATTGCGTCGGGCAGCCGCTGGCGATCCAGCTGGCGATGGCGTTGTACTTCGTGCCGCCCGCCGGCAGCACGGCGGTGGTCTGGCCGGTGGCGCCCGACGGGTGCGGCAGGGTCGACGGACGGCGCAGCAGCGCGTTCGACGGCCCGTTGCAGACGTCGGAGATCATCGTCAGCGTGACGTTGAAGTCGCCTTCGACGCTGCCGGCCAGCACGAAGCGGTTGTTGGCGAAGTCCTGCGCCGTCTGCGCCGCGCCCGAGTTGCCGGCAGGCTGGTGGCAGCTCGCGCAGTCGGACTGCAGGATCGGGTAGACGGTGCTGGCGAAGGTGGTCTCGCTCAGCGTGGTCAGCCGCACCGGGCTGCCGTTGGCGGCCAGGTTGTTGTAGTACAGGCCGCCCAGGTCCATCCACTCCGAGATCAGGCGCTTCTCCGCGAGATTCAGCATCGTCGCGTGGTTGGGCGCCGTGCCCGGCGGGTTCGGGTGGGTGGTGCGCGCCGCGGCGGTTGCCTTGAGCTGCTCGCCGAACATGATCTCGGCGAGGCGGCTCGAGCGGGCCATGCCCATGGCGTTGCCGGCCATGTTCTCCACCAGCGCGGCACCGCGCACGATCTCGGGCTCGCCGTCGCGCAGCTGGATCTGCGGCAGGCCGGTGGCCGGATCGATCACCGGGTCGCCCACGACCAGTTCCTCGTACGAGGTCACGCGACCGGTGCCGGCGATCGAGCCGCGCAGGTCGAGCTTGGCCGGATCGGTGTGGCAGTTCGTGCAGGTGTTGGCGCCGCGGTCCCGCGTCCACAGCGGCTGGATGTGGTCGGGGTAGTTGATGAAGCCGTTGGTCGGCACCGGCGTGGCCAGGTCGTCCGTCGCGCTCGCGTTGCCGGTGTAGCGGATGCTGATCGACGGCCGCGCGCTCGGGCCGGTGGCCCACACGTCGGTGAACTCCAGGTTGGTCGAGAGCGCGAAGCGGCTGTTGTCCAGGCGCGTGCGCAGCGACGCGAGCGTCTCGCCCGACTGGTGCTGGCTGGCCAGAGCCGAGTTCAGCGCCGCCGGCAGCGTGTCGACCACCGTGCCGGAGTTGATCGAGGCGCCACGGCGCGGGCTGTGGCAGCCCAGGCAGGTGCGGCGCTCGCCGGGACGGACCTGGATCCAGTTCAGGTGGGTCTGGATGCCGCGGCCCTTGGCGTCGATCACCGTCAGCGCGATCGGCGTGTCGGCCGGCACGTGCAGCTTGAAGGAGCCGTCCGGCTCGATCGGCGCGTAGCCGAGGATCTGCTGAGGTTCGAAGTCGGTCTCGCCGATCGCCTCGCGCATGCCGGTGCTGCCGGCCTGCGGCGCGACGACGCGCGTGGCGCGCACGAAGCGCATCGGCGAGCAGCCGTAGGCGGCGTCGGCCGGGTCCTTCAGGCGCAGCAGGTCGGCGACCTGGGCGCGCGTATCGGCGCTGCTCACCGGGGCCGTCTTGGCGATGCCCGCCGAGCAGCCCGACGGCAGGTCGGCGGCCGCCAGCATCGATTCGCCGTTGCGGTCCAGTCCGTCGGTGTCGTAAACCGAGCGCACCTCGATCTCGCCCAGGCCCTGCGCGGCCAGCGCCGCGTCGACGCTGGTCGGGTCGGTGGCGTTCGGTTCGGGGCGCACCTCGATGGCCACCGGGTCGATGTACATGAAGCCGGCCGGCGGCGTGGCGATCGGCAGGAAGGTCTGCTTGGCCGGGTCGAACATGTAGATCGAGTAGGCCGCCGGCGCGTTGTCCTGCACGGGCAGCGCGGCGCGCTGCTCACGCGTGAGCGTGGCATCGGCCAGCTGGGCCTGTTCGGCCGCGGTGAGGTTCGCGCACGGGATCACCGTGCCGTTGCGCGTCACCTCGCAAGGACGGTAGGCGAGCAGCACGCGATCGGTGCCGTCCCACAGCGGGAACGGCGTGCTGATGCGGCCGTAGGGCGAGAGTCCGCGGTTCTGGTTCAGCGCCTTGGTGGTGACCTCGGTCTGGCCGCCAGCGGCTGCCACCGTCTTGTTGGCCGGTGTGTTGGCCTCGGAGTAGTTCGCCGCGTCGATGAACATCAGCGAGCCGCCTTCCTGCGTGCGCGACAGCGCCATCAGGTCGGAGGAGACGAAGCCCTTGTACTTGCCGGCCGGGTCCATCTCGCGCGGGTGCAGGAAGCTGTTGCCCGGGCTCTGCGCGCCGTACAGCACGAACATGTCGGTGCCGTCGGGCTTGACGCGGAAGATCGCGAAGCGGTTGCGCGGGCCGACGTGCTCCCAGCGCGAGAACATGATTTCGCCGTTGCTGCGCACCACCGGGTTGCGGTCGTGGCTGGCGTTCACCGAGATCTGGGTGATCGCGCCGCCGTCCTTGTCCATCGTGTGCAGCTGCAGCACGCGCTCGCGCTCGTACTCGTCGAGCGCGTAGAAGGTCTGGTTGCCCTGCACCGTCTTGGTCTTGCCCTGGCGGTTCGACGAGAACACGAAGCCGCGGCCGCCCGGCAGGTAGGCCGGGTCGACGTCGTCGTCGGTGGTCGAGGCGGTCAGGCGGCGGAAGCTCCCGCCGGTCAGACCGCCCGTCGTCATGTCGTATTCCCAGATGTTCCAGCGGCCCGTGCAGGCGGGTGCGCCGTCGATCGTGGCCGGGTTGGTGGCCGGGCACTTCATCGTGAAGACGATCTTCTTGCCGTCGTACGACACCTCGGGGTCGGATGCGTCGCCGTTGGGCACGCCCTGGGCGTCGCGGGTGAACTGCGCGGTGAGGTTGTGCTCCGGCGCACTGGGGCTCGCCTTCTCGCGCAGGATCAGGTCGCCGCCTGGCGCGAAGGGGGAGCCGTTGGTCGGGTTGATCGTCATCGCCGTCGACCGCTTGGCATAGACGATGGGCACGTTGCCCTCGACTGTCACCGAGCCGTCGCTGGTGCTGCCGCCCGAGCAGCCGGCGAGTACCGCCGCGGCGATCGCCGCGACCCCGAATGCCGCGATGCGGCCCTGTTTGTGCGTGAGTGTCCTCATCTTCACCTCCACTGTTGGCCCGGTCACTGCCGGGCCGTTTCGATTCGCTGCGAGTCGCCCGAGAGCAGCCCCGCCGAGTAGTGCAATGCGCCCTGCGCGTCGACCACGACGGCGTCCACGCCGTCGAGCGTCTCGATCAGTTCGATGCCGCGCTGCGTGCCGAGCACGAACACGGTCTTGGACAGGCCCTCGGCCGTCAGGCCGTCCGGCGCCAGGATGGTCACGCTGCGCACCGCGTCGGGCGAGCGGCCGGTGCGCGGGTCGATCAGGTGGTGGCAGCGCACGCCGTCGCGCTCGAAGTAGCGTTCGTAGTCGCCCGAGGTCGAGATCGCGGTGTCTTCCAGCGGCAGCACCGCCACCACGCCGCCTTCTCTGCGCGGGTCGCGGATCGCGACGCTCCAGGGCCGGCCGCGGCGGTCACCGAGCACGCGGCTGTCGCCGCCGGCCGTGACGATGGCGTGGCGGATGCCCAGCTCGGCGAGGATCGCCACCGCGTTGTCCACCGCGTGACCCTTGGCGAAGCCACCCAGGTCGATGCGCATGCCTTCGCGGCCGAAGCGCAGCGTGCGCGCCACCGGGTCGAGCGCCAGGTGCTGCCAGCCGATCGCGGCGCGGCCGCGCGCCAGCGCCTCGGGCGAGGGGCCGGTGCCGGCGCGGTAGTCGTACAGGTTGCCGACGCTCGCGAAGCTGATGTCGAAGGCGCCGTCGGAGAAGCGCGAGAACTCCAGCGCGCGCTCGAGCAGGCGGAACATCTCGGCCGACAGCGGCACCGCCTCGGTGCCGGCGTCGCGGTTGATGCGAGAGAGCTCGGAAGCCGGCTTGTGCGGGCTCATCGCGTGGTCGATGCGGTGCATCTCGTCCATCACCGCGGTGATCGCGCACTGGGCATCGCGCTCGTCCTCGTCCCAGAGCTCGACGCGGATGGCCGTGCCCATGATGGCTTCCTCGCGGGCATACCAGCCGCCGGCCACTGGACGCGACACGGCCACGCGCGGCGCGTTCTGCGCCGCGGCACGTCTGCCGAAGGTCAAGCCGAAGAATGACAAGGCCCACTCCCTGTGTTGATGCGGCGCATCTTGGGGCCTCGCTGCGGCTAAATTGCGTCAAAACTTGGCAAAGCGCATTAGCCTTACATCCCGACGCAGAAGAAACCTGCTAGGGGCTCACGCGCGTGCATCCGGGTGTTTCAGATGCGAGCAGACGCTGCCGGACCTTGACGGCCAGGCAGCGCGTGAGAGCGGGAATCGACTCGCGGCTCAGCGCACGAACTGCGTGAGCAGCTCGCCGGCCAGCGGCGCCCGGTTGAGCAGGCCGCGGCCGTCGGCCACCTGGGCGCCGTTGACCCACACGCCATGCACGCCGAGCGCGTCGGTGTGCAGCCGTGCGGCGCCGCCGGGCAGGTCGTGCACGCGGCGTGCCTTGTCGCGGCCGATGCGCGCCGGGTCGAACAGCATCAGGTCGGCGGCGAAGCCCTCGCGCAGCAGCCCGCGGTCGGCGATGCCGAAGATGGCAGCGCTCTGCGAGGTCAGGCGCCGCACCGCCTCGGGCAGGCTCATCACGCCGCGGTCGCGCGCCCAGTGGCCCATCAGGTGCAGGCCGAAGCCGGCATCGTTGAAGAAGGTCAGGTGCGCGCCGGCGTCGCTCAGCGAGACCACGCTGTGCGGGTGCGTCAGCAGCCGGCCGACCGCCTCCTCGTCGCTGTTGAGCAGCTGCGCGGTGAAGATGGTGGTCAGGTCCTCGTCGAGCGCGAGGTCGAGCATGACGTCCAGCGGATCCTTGCCGGCGCGGTGCGCCAGCTCGGCGATGCTCCGCTGCTCCAGCTCGCGGTGGCGCGGCTGCGACACTTCGACCACATGCACCTTCTGCCATTCGCCGTTGAAGAGCCGGAAGGTGGCCGGTGACGCCAGTTCGTCGCGCACGCGCGCGCGGAACTGCGGGTCGGCCAGCAGCGAGGCCAGTGCCGCGCCCTTCAGCGAGAGCGCCGGCTGCCAGCTGCGCAGGCCCTCCACCGGGTAGGGCGAGGCGAGCGTGAACTCCATGGTCAGCGGGCAGCACGACACCTGGCCGAGCAGCCGCCGGCCGCGCGTGTTCGCCGCCGAGATCATGTCGAGGTCGGCGAACACCGCACCGGGGTTGGTGCCGTTGTGCAGCAGCGCAGCGATCATCACCGGCCGGCCGGCGCGCGCGGCCATCTCCTCGAGCAGCGCCACCGGCATGTCCCCGCCCTTGGTGATCATGTAGACGCCGCCGCCGCGGTGCGCCATGGCCTGGATCAGCGCCAGGTGCTCCGCATCGCTGGCCAGCCGCGACGGCATCGGGATGCCGCCCTCGCCGTTGTGCGCCGGACTGGTGGAGCTCGCGAAGCCGACTGCGCCGGCGTCCATCGCCTCGCGGATCACGGCGGCCATGCGCTCGATCTCCTCGGGCGTGGCCTCCCGTTGCACCGCCGCCTCGCCCATCACCCAGGTGCGCACCGACGAGTGGCCGACGTAGCAGGCGAGGTTCACCGCGCTGCCGCTGCGGCGCAGCTGCGCGAGGTATTCCGCGAAGGTCTCGAACTCCCAGCGGATGCCCTGGCGCAGCACGTCGAGCGACATGCCCTCGACCTGCGTCAGGTTGCGCATCGTGCGGTCGCGATCGGCCGGCCGGCAGGGCGCGATCGTGAAGCCGCAGTTGCCGATCGCCGCGGTGGTGACGCCCAGCGCGGGGGACGGCCGCACGTACGGATCCCAGGTGATCTGGGCGTCGAAGTGGGTGTGGCTGTCGATGATGCCCGGCATCAGCGCGAGGCCGTCGGCGTCGACCACGCGCGCCGCATCCACCGGCAGCGAGGGGGCGATGGCGCGGATGCGGCCGGCCCGCACCGCAACGTCGGCCTGGAAGGGATCGGCGCCGCTGCCATCGAACAGCGTCGCGCCGCGGATCAGGAGATCGTCGCTCATGGTCGTCCTCAGGCCGCGTGGCGGCGTGCCACCCAGTAGGTGGCACCTTCGGCGCCGTAGCGCTCGGCGTGCGGCACGTGCGCGTCGAGCACGAAGCGGCTGCCGGTCGTCAGGTGCTGCGTGCGCTCGCCGCAGGTCAGCCACATCTCGCCCTGCACCACGAGGGCGTCGACCGAGAACGGATGGGTGTGCTGATCGAGCACGGTGTCGGGTGCCCAGCGCCGCTCGAGCACCTCGTCGAAGCCGCGCGCGCGGGCGTCGGCGGCGAACTCGCCGAAGCGCAGGGTCACGGCGGTGCTCATCGGCGCGCTCCCGGGGCGAACATCTCTTCCATCGCGCGGCGGGTGCGGTAGGCGTCGGTCCCGGTGTCCATCGCGACGTCGTCCCAGGTCAGGCTCTGGCCCTGGGCGACCGGTCGCACCACCTTGACCTGGTGCGCCAGGCCGAGCGGCAGGCCGCCCATGCGTGCCGAGGTGGCGGCCGGCAGCAGCTTGCCCCAGACGGTGTAGCCGCCTTCGCCGTCGAGCATCTCGCCCGGCGCCAGGTCGCGCTTGGCGGTGGCCACCACGTCGGCGTTCCAGCCCTGCGCCACGCCGGTGGGTTCGCCGCGCAGCGCCACGCTCGCCACCGAGACGCCCACCTCCAGTCCGATCAGGTGCCAGCGCTTGTAGAGCGTGAAGTAGCGGCCGCTCGGGTCGGTGTGCGCGTTGTACTCCTCGAAGCAGTTCTTGATGTACTCGGTCTCCGCCTCGACCGTGACCCACACGCCCATGCGGATGTCGTAGGGGATCTTGCGGCCGTCGGGCTCCAGCGACGAGATCACCTCCACCATGCCCTTCTGTTCGAGCACGCCGCCCTCGCTCTTCGGCCGCGTGACGTAGGGGATGTCCTCCACGCTGGCCGGTGGGTAGAGCAGGCCGTTGCTCGGCACGGCCAGGCCGGTGGCGTTGGACACCGCGGTCGATTCGATCGAGGGCTTGGAGCCGTCGAGGAAGCTGTTGAACATCTTCGGGTTCAGCCCGCCCCGACGCGCCTGCTCGGCGGTCAGGCCGTAGTAGCCCCACACCGTGTCGGGCGTCGATTGGCTGAAGTGCGGCAGCCACTTGTGGCCGCGGCCCGCCGCCACCACCGGGAAGCCGCAGGTGCGTGCCCAGTCCACCAGGTCGCAGATCAGCGCGGGCTGGTCGCCGAAGGCCATCGAGTAGACGACGCCGGCCTCGGCGGCCTTGCGCGCCAGCAGCGGGCCGCAGAAGGCGTCGGCCTCGACCGTGACGTTGACCACGTGCTTGTTCTGGCCGAAGGCCGCGAGGCAGTGCTCCACCGCCGCGATCGGGTTGCCGGTGCACTCGACGATCACGTCGATCGCCGGGTGGCGCACCAGCGCGCGCCAGTCGTCGCCGACATGGGTGGCGCCGGTCTTCACCGCCTCGTCGAGCGAGCCGGCCTGCGTGCGTGCGCGCTCCCAGCCGACACGTGCGAGGTTGGTCTGCGCGGCCGCCGGCGAGAGGTCGGCGATGCCCACCAGCTGCACGCCCGGCGTGCGCGGGATCTGCGCCAGGTACATCGAGCCGAACTTGCCGGCGCCGATCAGGCCGACGCGCACCGGCCGGCCCTCGGCCTGGCGCTGCAGGAGCTTGGCGTGCAGGTTCATTCGGCCTCCGGCAGGGTGGGCGTGGACGGGGCGTTCATGGGCGGATCTCCTCAGGAATGGCGGGCCTCGGCGCCGCCCACGGCAGCCCCGAGGTGGCGGGTGATGTGGTCGCTGGCGCTGGCGTCGTGCTCGCGCATCAGGCGCTCGGCGCGCTCGGCGTCGCCGGCGGCGATGGCCGCCGCGATCGCCTCGTGTTCGTCCCATACCGATTCGCGCCGGGCCGAGGCCTGCAGCACCGCGCCCATCGCTCGGCGCACGTGCGCCCAATGCAGCTGGGCGCTGCGCGCGATCAGCGGGTTGCCGGCGGCTTCGTAGACCGCGGTGTGGAAGGCGGCGTCCGCCTCGATCATGGCCTGCACCTGGCGGCCGCGCGCCGCCTTGCGGCCGCGCTCGATCAGCTTCGGGTCGAGGGAGGCGCGCCGCTCGGCGGCCAGCCGCGCGGCCAGCGTGTCGAGCGCACCGCGCACCTGGTAGACCGCCGCGGTGCCTTCGGGCGTCAGCGGCGCGACCTGCACGCCGCGGCCCGGCGCATCGAGCACCAGGCCCTCCTGCTTGAGCAGGCGCAGTGCCTGCAGCACCGGCTGGCGCGACACCGCCAGCTGCTGCGCGATCTCCTCCTGCGTCAGCCGCGCGCCGGGGGCGAGCGTGCCGTCGGCGATGGCGCCCAGCAGCGCCTGGTGCACCTGATCGACCAGGTCGGGCGCGACGTGCAGCTTGATCAGCGGTGCGTTCATGGCAATACTGTACTCTGTATACAGAGTACACGACTGCGAGTCAGGGTCATGCGGGGTGCAGGCCTTATGCTCGGGGCGCTCCTGCCGTCGCCGTTCCCGTCTCCGCCCGCGCATGCCCGCTTCGCTCGCTTCCTATCGCCCGCCGCGCTGGCAGCGCTGGTGGCGCGAGCTGCGCGGTCGCCTCGGCGGCCACCGCGAGCCACCCTACGTCGAGGCGATGGACGCGATGGACGCCGGCATCGTCCTGTACGACGCGCAGGACCGGCTGGTGCTGTGCAACCGTACCTTTCGCGCCCTCTACCCGGGCCTGTCGCCCCTGCTGGTGCCGGGGCGCCGCTTCGAGGAACTGGTGCGCGAGGCCGCCTCGCTCGGGCTGATCCCGGAGGCGCAGGGCGACATCGAAGGATTCGTGGCGCAGCGCGTGCGCCAGCACGCGCTGCCGAGCGTGCCGATCCTGCGCCAGATGGCCGATGGCCGCTGGCGCCGCATCACCGAGCAGCGCCTGGCCGACGGCTCGCTGCTGGCCTTCAGCATTGACGTCTCGGAGCTGGTGGAGAAGGAGCGTGCCCTGGAGGCGGCCCGTGCCCAGGCGCAGCAGGAACGCGAGCGCCTCGAGGACGCGATCGAGGCGCTGCCCGACGGCTTCGCGCTCTACGACGCCGATGACCGCCTGGTGGTGAGCAACCAGCGCTATCGCGAGATCTACGCGCACAGCGCGCCGGCCATCCGCCCCGGCACGCGCTTCGAGGACATCCTGCGCTACGGCATCGCCCACGGCCAGTATCCGGCGGCCGAAGGCCAGGAGGTGGCCTGGCTGGAGGAACGGCTGTACCGCCACCGCCACGCCGACCAGCCGCTGCTGCAGGAGTTGCCCGGCAACCGCTGGCTGCGCATCGAGGAGCGCCCGACGCGGCTCGGCGGCGTGGCCGGCGTGCGCGTCGACGTGACCGAGCTGGTGCAGCGCGAGCAGCAGCTGCAGGTGCTGAACGTCCGCCTCGCGGAGAGCCGCGCGCAGCTGCACGCGGTGATCGGCACCGCGGCCTCGGCCATCGTCACGCTCGACGCGCAGGGCCAGGTGCTGTCGGCCAACCCGGCCGCGACCACGATCTTCGGCTGGCCGGAGGCCGAGCTGGTGGGGCGGGACATCCGCGTGCTGCTGCCGCCGGATGCCGGCGCCGACCTGCTCGAGCTGGCCGGCGCTCGCGGGGAGTCGCGCGCGGCCCGGCCTGCGCCACTGGACTTGCAAGCGCGCCACCGCGACGGCCACGCCGTCACCGTGCAGCTGGCGCTGTCGCGGCTGGACGCTGTCTCCGCCGGGCCGCGCTACGTGGCCGTGTTCACCGACCTCTCCGAGCGCGAGGCCTATGCGCAGGCGCTGCTGGAAGCCAACGCGAGGCTCTCGCGCCTGTCGGAGACCGACGCGCTGACCGGCATCGCCAACCGACGCTGCTTCGACCGCGCGCTGCACGACGAGTGGCAGCGCAGCGGACGCCACGGCCTGCCGCTGGCGCTGCTGCTGGTCGACGTCGATCACTTCAAGCGCTTCAACGACAGCCGCGGCCACCCGATGGGCGATGAGTGCCTGCGCGCCATCGCGCAGATCCTGCGCAACTGCGTGCACCGCGCCGGCGACCTGGTGGCGCGCTACGGCGGCGAGGAGTTCGCGCTGCTGCTGCCGCACACCGACGCTGCCGAGGCGATGGCCGTGGCGCTGTCGTGCATCGAGGCGGTGGAGGGGGCGGGGCTGCCGCACCCCGATTCGCCACTCGGGCCGCACGTGACGCTGAGCGTGGGCGTGGCCAGTGCCGTCAGCGACGGCGAGCCTTCGCCGGCCGTGCTGCTGACCGCGGCTGATGCAGCGATGTACGCGGCCAAGCGCGCCGGCCGGCGCCGCGCCGTCCTGGCGGAATAGGGCCCGTACGGCTGCTTCCCGAAAAGGGCCGAAAATACGCGCTTCGCCCCGCCCGGGCCCGCCGGGCAGCGCGCACTCCCCTCGACCATGGCAACCATCCTCCAATCGCTCCCCGTCGGCCAGAAGGTCGGCATCGCCTTCTCCGGCGGCCTGGACACCAGCGCCGCACTGCACTGGATGAAGCTCAAGGGCGCCGTGCCCTACGCCTACACGGCGAACCTCGGCCAGCCCGACGAGCCCGACTACGACGACATCCCGCGCCGCGCGATGCAGTACGGCGCCGAGAAGGCCCGCCTGGTCGACTGCCGCGCGCAACTCGCCGCCGAGGGCATCGCCGCGCTGCAGTGCGGCGCCTTCCACATCTCGACGGCCGGCGTCACCTACTTCAACACCACGCCGATCGGGCGTGCCGTTACCGGCACGATGCTGGTCACCGCGATGAAGGAGGACGACGTCAACGTCTGGGGCGACGGCAGCACCTTCAAGGGCAACGACATCGAGCGCTTCTACCGCTACGGCCTGCTCGCCAACCCGTCGCTGAAGATCTACAAGCCCTGGCTCGACCAGGCCTTCATCGACGAGCTCGGCGGCCGCGCCGAGATGTCGGCCTTCATGACGAAGGCGGGCTTCGGCTACAAGATGTCGGCCGAGAAGGCCTACTCGACCGACTCCAACATGCTCGGCGCCACGCACGAGGCGAAGGACCTCGAGCACCTGAACAGCGGCATCCGCATCGTCAACCCGATCATGGGCGTGGCCTTCTGGCGCGACGACGTCGAGGTCAGGCGCGAGGAGGTGACGGTGCGCTTCGAGGAAGGCGTGCCGGTGGCGCTGAACGGCAAGTCCTTCGCCAGCGCCGTCGAGCTGATCCTTGAGGCCAACCGCATCGGCGGCCGCCACGGCCTGGGCATGAGCGACCAGATCGAGAACCGCATCATCGAGGCCAAGAGCCGCGGCATCTACGAGGCCCCGGGCCTGGCGCTGCTGTTCATTGCCTACGAGCGCCTGGTCACCGGCATCCACAACGAGGACACCATCGAGCAGTACCGCGACAACGGCCGCCGCCTCGGCCGGCTGCTCTACCAGGGCCGCTGGTTCGACCCGCAGGCGCTGATGCTGCGCGAGACCGCGCAGCGCTGGGTGGCGCGCGCGATCACCGGCGAGGTGACGCTGGAGCTGCGGCGCGGCAACGACTACTCGCTGCTGAACACCGAGTCGCCCAACCTGACCTACAAGCCCGAGCGGCTGACGATGGAAAAGGGCGAATCGGTGTTCTCGCCGGCCGACCGCATCGGCCAGCTGACCATGCGCAACCTCGACATCGCCGACACGCGCGAGAAGCTGGCCACCTACTCGCAGGTGGGGCTGCTGCCCTCGGGCGGCTCGGAGCTGCTGCCGCTGCTGAAGAAGGACTGATCGGGCCCCGGATCAGCCTCGCGCGTCGAAGGCGCTGATCGCGCCGGCAACGCGCGCCAGCGGCATCACCTCGTCGACGCCGCCCATCGCGATTGCCTCCTTGGGCATGCCGAAGACGACGCAGCTCGGCTCGTCCTGCGCGATGGTGCGCGCGCCGCGCTCGTGCATCGCCTTCATGCCGCGCGCGCCGTCGTCGCCCATGCCGGTCAGGATGATGGCCAGCGCGTCGCGCCCGGCGCACTCGGCCGCCGAGCGGAACAGCACGTCGACCGAGGGCTTGTGGCGGTTCACGGGCGGGCCGTCGGCCACGGCCACGTAGTACTGCCCGCCGTTCTTCTTCAGCTGCATGTGGCGACCACCCGGCGCGATCAGCACCACGCCGCGCTCGAGCCGGTCGCCGTCCTTGGCCTCGCGCACGTTCATCGCGCACAGCCCGTCCAGGCGCTGCGCGTACATCGCCGTGAAGCGCTCCGGCATGTGCTGCACGATGGCGATGCCCGGCGCGTCGCCCGGCAGTTGCAGCAGCACGCTCTCGATCGCCTGCGTGCCGCCGGTGGAGCTGCCCAGCACCACCGGCTTATTGACGGCCAGCGCGTGCAGCCCCGCCACTGGCGGCCGCGACGCCACCGGCGTCGCCGCTGCCGCCGGCCGCGGGCCCGAGGCACGAGGCTTCGCGCGCGCGGCGCCCTTGAGCGCCTGCACCAGCTCGCGGCGCGAGTCCTCGAGGAACTGCTTCAGGCCGAGGCGCGGCTTGGCCACCACCGCCACCGCGCCGGCGGCCAGCGCCTCCACCGCGGCCTTGCTGCCTTCGGTGGTGAGCGTCGAGCAGATCACCGTCGGGATCGGGTCGGTCTCCATGATCTGGCGCAGGAAGGTCAGGCCGTCCATGCCGGGCATCTCGATGTCCAGCAGCAGCACGTCGGGCCGCTGCCTGCGCAGCGCCGGAGCGGCCAGCAGCGGGTTCGGCGCGCTGCCGATGAGCTGGATCTGCGGGTCGCCCTGCAGCAGGTGCTGCAGCGTCTGCCGCACCACCGCCGAGTCGTCGACCACGTACACCTTGATCGTCATGATGGAATCCTCACAGGTCCACGGTCGTCACCTGAGGCGCCTCCGGCCCCACCGTCCAGCGCAGCCGCCGGTACGCCGCGCCGCCGACCTCGTGGTGCAGGACGCGCACGCCGCACGTTCGCAGCTGATCGCAGACGCGCGTGACGTTGCGTTCGCCGATCGAGAGGTTCGGGTAGACCTCGGGGAACATGTTGCCGCCACCGTAGAGATAGGCCTCGCACAGCTGGGGCTGCAGGCCACGCGCACGCAGACGCGCGAACATCTCGGCCAGTGCGGCGTCCGAGTAGCGCGTGTCGGCCGGCCGGTCCTCGGGTGCCGGTGCCGCATGCACGATGTGGCACATCGCGCCGGCGGTGCGGCGAGGGTCGGTCAGCACCACGGCGACGCAGGACCCCAGCAGCGTCTCGAAGCTGTCGCCCTGCGCACCGCAGGCGATGTCGCCGGGATGCAGGACGACCACCGCGGGGGCGTCCTCGTGGTGCGAAGGCAGGGGGAGCGTCACGCGCCACCCTTGCGGAAGGCGCCGGGGCCGAGCGGGGTCAGCGGTGTCTTGCAGCCGACGCGGCCCTCGGCCATGCCGATGAAGAACAGCCCGCCCGGTTTCAGCTGCGTGAGCACGCGGTCGACCACCGCCGCCTTCGTGGGCGGGTCGAAGTAGATCAGCACGTTGCGCAGGAACACCACGTCGAACGGACCGATGTTCTCGATCGGCAGGCACAGGTTGAGCTGGCCGAAGCGCACGCGCTCGCGCAGCTTGGGCTGGATCTGCGAGAACCCTTCGGAGTCGCCCTCGCCGCGCCAGCAGTAGCGCTTCAGTCGCTCGGGCGAGACGTGCCGCAGCCGTTCGTTCGGGTAGATCGCCTGCGTGGCGCTGCGCAGTACGCGGTCGCTGATGTCGGTGCCGAGGATGGACCAGTCGTCGCCGAGC
>WBZM01001635.1_pt1 | contig 21354 bp, 14 predicted proteins | sample 5204271 | NCBI WGS metagenome assembly WBZM01 (sample SAMN12344346, study PRJNA552823) | activated sludge metagenome | biome: Activated sludge suspended growth; feature: Nitrification reactor; material: Wastewater; isolation source: activated sludge from nitrification reactor of wastewater...
AGTCGCGCGCCAGCCCGATCTCGCCCGGCCAGCCCGCGGCTTTTTCCCGCAACGCGGTCAGCGTGGCGACAAAGCGCTTCCAGTCTTCTCCCGCGCGCGGCGGCGCAGGCGCGTGGGCGAGCGCATGGATCGGATCGGGCGCCTCGCTCATTCGCTCAAGCATGCGCTGCGCCGATGTCGGCCCGACCCCCGGCACGAGCAGCATGAGCCGGAAGCCGGCGACGCGATCGCGCGGGTTTTCGGCAAAGCGCAGCAGCGCCAGCAGGTCCTTGACATGCGTGGAATCCAGGAACTTCAGGCCGCCGAATTTCACGAAGGGAATGTTGCGGCGGACGAGTTCGACTTCCAGCGGCCCGGAATGGTGCGAGGTGCGGAAGAGAACCGCCTGCTGCTTCAGCGTCGCGCCGCATTCGCGCGCCTCCAGCACGCGCTCGACGATGTAGCGGGCCTGATCGGCCTCGTCGCGCACGATCACGAGCTTCGGCCGCTCGCCGGCGTCGCGGTCGGTCCAGAGGTCCTTGGCGTAACGCTCCTTCGCCTCGCCAATCACGCCATTGGCGGCGGCGAGGATGGGTCCGCTTGACCTGTAATTGCGGTCGAGCGTGACGATTTTCGCAGGCGGCGTGAAGCTGCGCGGAAAATCGAGAATGTTGCGCACCTCGGCGGCGCGAAAGGCATAGATGGATTGCGCGTCGTCGCCGACGACGGCGAGGCCTTTGCCGTCGGGCTTGAGCGCGAGCAGGATTGCGGCCTGCAGGCGGTTGGTGTCCTGATATTCATCGACCAGAACGTGATCGAAACGCCCGCCCATGTCCTCAGCGAGCGCGGGTTCCTGCGCGGCTTGAGCCCAGTAGAGCAGGAGGTCGTCGTAATCGAGCACGTTCTGCTTCTGCTTGGCCTCGACATAGGCGGCGAAAAGCTCGCGCAACTGCGCGGACCAGCCCGACACCCACGGAAAATGCTGCGCCAGCGCGTCGTCGAGCGCGCATTGCGCGTTCACGCAGCGCGAATAGATGGCAAGGCACGTTCCCTTCAGCGGGAAGCGCTTCTCGGTTTTCGAGAATCCGAGTTCGTGCCGCACGAGATTCATGAGATCGGCGGAATCCTCGCGATCGTGGATCGTGAAGGACGGATCGAGGCCGATCTGCGCGGAATATTCGCGCAGCAGGCGCGCGCCGATCCCGTGGAACGTGCCGGCCCAGTCGAGGCCGCCGGCAAGCACGCCCGCCTTGTCGCCCAACGCGCGCGACGCGATCGTCTCGACGCGGCGCGTCATTTCGCTGGCCGCGCGGCGCGAAAAGGTCATGAGCAGAATGCGGCGCGGATCGGCGCCGTTGACGATGAGATGAGCGACACGGTGGGCGAGCGTACTGGTCTTGCCGGAGCCCGCCCCCGCGATCACCAGAAGCGGCGGACCGGGCGCCGCCTCGCCCGCGGGCACGCCGTGCTCGACGGCGGCGCGCTGGCCGTCATTGAGCGTATCGAGATAGGCGGCGGGCTGCATGGGCGTCGGGGCGTCCGAATCAAAAGGCGCCCCGAGGCAATCATGTTTCCTGTTTTGTTCGCAAGGCTTCGCGGGGATTGCGCACGTTACGAACCACTAGGAAAGTACGCCTTGAACGACGCCGCTCACTTCCCGTGGCTGAGGGATTGTCAGCCACCCTGATTGCTGAGGAAGGCGGATAAAGCCCGCCTAATGACGGCGCGGCGCGTGTAGAGCGCGCGGCCGGCCAACGCCGCCGCTGCGACAGCGAGACCGCCGCCGGCCAGCCAGAGGGTCCGAAGCCGGGTTTCCTGCTCGTCAACGGCGTGCTGCTCAAGCGGCGAAAGCGGCTTCTTGCAAGCCATGCGCGCGAGCGCGTCGCTGGTTCCCGCATCGTAACGGCGATCGCGCTGCGCTTCCCGCTCGCATTCGTATTCCTCGCGCTCCCGTTTGAGGCGCGCCTGCGCAACGGGATCGAGCCAGTCGTCGGCCATGCGCCAGCGTCGGGCGATTCCGTCGGCCGCGCAAGTCTACGGGCGGGTCAGCCGTGTTTGGCACCCTGTCCGTCATCCCTTGCGGCCGACGAATCTCGGATCCGCGTCGACGAGCCAGGACATGAAGCGCGCGATCTCCATGAAGCGCTTGCCCTGCGGGGTCAGGCGCCAGGCGCCGCCGTCGCCCGGCTCGAGATTGCCGGAGACCTGCTGTTCCTTCAGGCGCCGGTTCATCTGGTCCCATTCCACGACATAGGTCTTCACGAATTTCTCGCGCACGTCGTCGACGGTCAGCGGTTTGCCGGCGCTTTCGAACTGCGACAGCATGAAGACGGAAATCGAGCGGTCGACGGTGACGGGGCCGAGCACGAATACCGAGGAGAGCATGGAAGCGGCGACGATGGCGCCGCCGATGGAATCGTCAGCGCGCAGGGGCAGGGCGCGCGCGAGCTTCGGCAGCAGCAGCGTGGAGAGCGCGAAGAGCGCAATGGCCGTGACGGCGAGCGCGACGAGCCCGCGATAGAAGAGCACGCCGGGGCCGAGCAGCGTGTTCAGGCGCATGAGGATCGCAAAGATTACGCCGCCGACGAGCGTCGCCAGTCCGTAATAAACGAGCAGCGCGACGATGCGCCCGGCGGTCAGTCTGTCGCTTGCGGCGTTCATGGCGGCGTCCTGCATGGATGCGCCCTGTGTAGCGCGGCGCCCGCGATTCGTCGCGCGCGCTAACGATTCATCAGGTAGACGCGCGCGAAATCGTTGCTGAAATCGGGCGCGATCGTCTGCGGCCAGGCCCCGGGAGCGGAAAAGACCGGATCGCTGTCCGCCAGCACGATGGCGGCCATGCCGTAGCGCGCGGCGACCTCGCGCACGGCTTGCGGACTCATCGCCGCATCCGTGAACACCGGGCTCACCTCGGCAAGACGCTTCTCCACCTCCGGACGCGGCGCGCCGAACAGCACGCCGTTGTGGCGGTCGGCGATGGCGGAGGGAAAGCGCCCGTACATGCCGTAATCGAAGGCGCGCGAGCGGTCGGGATTTTCCTGCACGACGGCGATGACGGGCAGGCGCGCGTCGAGCCAGTTCCAGGCGGCGATGCGCTCGGCCAGATGCGTTGGCTGGCCGAAGGGCATGAGCGGGTTGTAGCGCATCTGGGCGGCGGCATCGATGACGGCGAGATAGCCGAGACCGATAGCGACATAGGCGGCGCGGCGCGGCTCGGGCGCCGGGATGGCGCCGGCCCGGAACGCGGCGAGCGTCCAGACCAGCGTCGCGACCTGCGCGAGCAGCATCACGCGCCAGCCGAGATCGTTCATGATGATCGCCGAGCGCATGAACGTGCCGACGAGGAAGGACGCCGCCGTCGCCAGCACGAGCACAAGGCCGAGATCGGCGTTCATCGCCTTGCGGCCGGCAACGCGCCAGAACAGGACGGAGCCGAGCAGGAAAATGCCGAATTCGACGACATAGCCGATGGGCACCAGGATCGCGCGCGCCAGCAGGCGCAGCGCGCCGGAGTCGATGAAAACGTCGGAGAGCGGGAAGGGCCTGATGTCGAAGACGACGGGCGGCGGCGCGCCGGCGCCGGCGCGCGCCAGCAGGGTGGATATCCACCAGGCGGCCAGCGCCAGCGCCACCACGCCCGAGGCGGAGGCGGCCACGGCGTCCCCCCAGCGCCGGCGCCAGGCGAGCGCCAGCACCCAGAAAGCGGCGGCAAGCGCGCCGCCCATGGCGACATAGACGGAGAGCCCGGCCATGGAGGCGAAGGACAGGCCGGCGAGCAGGATGCGCCGCCAGCCGAAGGCTTCGGCCGCGTCGTCGGCGTCGCGAGTCAGCGCCAGCAAGCCGACGAAGGCGGCGCACAGGCCCGCCAGATGGTGCGGCACCCACATGGCGGTCGAGAACCAGGAGGTCACCTGGTCGTTCCACTCGTCCGGGGTCAGCGTCCAGTCGCCGCGCAGAATGTTGAGGGCGAGCGCGGGAATGATGTCGAGGCCGGTGGTGAAGAGCAGGGCGACAAGCAGCCACAGGGCGCGCGGCGCGCCTTTCGGCGCCCCGGCGGCCTCATCCGCGCCCGAGCGCTTCCAGATGTGCCACGTCAGGGCCAGCAGGGCCGGGCCGCCGAAGACCGCGCCGGCATAGGCGGCGTGCCGGGGCATGATTCCGAAGGGCCGGCCGAGAAAGGCGTCGACGGCGGTCAGCTCGTAGAAGAAATAATAGTAGGGCGTGTGGCCGCCCGGCGTATAAACCGTTGGATTATAAGGCGGAGTTCCCGACGCCTCGATCGCCCAGGTGGCGGTCACATGCTTGACGTAGTCGCCGATCAGCAGGGAATGGCGCAGGCCGTCCGCCGTCGGCCAATCGACGAGCAGGCCGGCGGCGAGCAGCGCCCAGGCGAGAAGGGCCAGGGCGGCGATCGCCAGCCGGGCGCGGTCTTCCAGAAGCGAGCGGACGAAATCCCGCGCGCCGAGCGCGGCGAAAGCGAGCCACGCGCCGCTCATCGCCCAGATGCCGGCGCGTCCGGCGAGGTCGAGGAGGATGGGCAGGCAGGCGAGCGCGCAGACGATGGCAACGCCGATCCGCTCGACGCCGCTCGTCTTGTCGAAGCCCGGCAGGCGCAAAGCGCCGGCGAAGAAGGCGCCGGCCGCGCCCAGAAGGACGACGAAAATCAGGGATGCAAGGAGCGTCGCGGCGAGCTCCCCGAGCAGGAATGGCATGCTGGAGCTTCCGTCCGGGAACAGCGAAGCAGTTCCGGATTCGGCCGGAACGGTCAAGTTCGAGGGCGCCGGCCGCGGATTCTTCTTGGCGCAAGCCGCGCGATCGGCTATGAGGCTTCCGTGGCGCGCGACCTCCGGTCCCGCGCCGCGATTGTTTTGCGGCGTCGCTATCCGGTCATTGGCAACCCCAGAAACCGGGGCCGCGTCGGAACTCGCACGAGACGTTCATGGCCAATCCGTTTCAGTTTCTGCAGGACGTGCGCGCGGAAGGCGCGAAGATCACCTGGCCGTCGCGCCGCGAGACCCTCATCACGACGGGGCTCGTGCTGGCGATGGTCTTTGTCGCGTCGCTGTTTTTCGTTTCTGTCGACCAGACGCTGCGTCTGATCGTCGGCTTCCTGCTCAGCCTTGGCCGCTAAGACGGCCCAACAGGATCCAACATGACGACCCGCTGGTACATCGTCCACGCCTATTCCAATTTCGAGAAGAAGGTCGCCGAATCGATCCGCGAGCAGGCCGCCCAGCGCGGGCTTGCCGAGAAGTTCGAGGAAGTGCTCGTCCCCACCGAGCAGGTGATCGAGGTTCGCCGCGGCCGCAAGATCAATTCCGAGCGCAAGTTTTTTCCCGGCTACGTGCTGGTGAAATGCGACCTGACGGATCAGGTCTACCATCTCATCAAGAACACGCCGAAGGTCACGGGCTTCCTGGGCGCCGACAACAAGCCGATGCCGATCTCGGAGGCCGAAGCCGACCGGATCAAGGGCCAGGTGGCCGAGGGCGTCGAGCGCCCGAAGGCCTCGATCTCGTTCGAGATCGGCGAAACCGTGCGCGTCGCCGACGGACCCTTCGCCTCGTTCAACGGCAAGGTGGAGGAAGTCGACGAAGGCCGTTCGCGCCTCAAGGTCGCCGTGTCGATCTTCGGCCGCGAGACGCCTGTCGAACTCGAGTTCGGCCAGGTCGAGAAGGTCTGAGCGCGGTTCACGCTGCGGGGCGGGGGAGAAAATTCTCTTCCGCGCTTGCCGGACGGCAGGAAATTTCTCCCGCCGGGAATTGCTTCAGCTCTGATTTTCTTATTTTTTCCGGCCTATTGCGCCCGCAATCGGCATCGTTCATCTCGTTTTCGTCAAGCGTCGCCTGCGCCATTCGAAGCGCGAAAGGCGGCGATCGAGACGGAGCGGGAAGATGGCGAACCGGGAAATTCTCAGCGTCGAGGACCTGATCGACGAAGCCGAGCAGGAAATCGAAACGATTTCCGTGCGTCAGGCGCTTGCGCTGCACAGCGATGGGGACGTCGCCTTCATCGACCTGCGCGACACACGCGAACTCGATCGCGAGGGCCGCATTCCTGGCGCGATCCACATTCCGCGCGGCTCGATGGAATTCCGCATCGACCCGCGCAGCGCCTCGCACCACGAGATATTCTCGTCGGACAAGCGTTTCGTGTTTTTCTGCGCGGGCGGCGTCCGCTCGGCGCTGGCGGCCCACACCGCCAAGCGCATGGGGCTCGAGCCCGTCTGCCATGTCGCCGGCGGCTATGGGGCGTGGAAGCGTGCGGGCGGGCCGGTCGAACTGCCCGAACAGGCCCCCGGCGAATACGATTTCGCGCCGCGCAAGGTCCGGACGGGCGCCGAAGCCGCCTGAGACTTGCATTTGCGGGCGACGCGTTTATAAGCCCCCCAGCCCTCGCTGGAGGGCTTTTTCTTTTCGGCGCCCTGCCGGAGGGAAAATCCACGTGGGAGACATGCCCGGTCGCCATCCGGGAGGCCATGTCCCACCACGAACTGCAACCGATGGCGGGTTTCGTCCTTCAGGACGCGGCCCGGCGTCAACAGTTGGAGAAGCAAGATGGCGAAGAAAATCGCCGGCTATATCAAGCTGCAGGTGCCCGCGGGCGCCGCCAATCCGTCGCCGCCGATCGGCCCCGCGCTCGGTCAGCGCGGCCTCAACATCATGGAATTCTGCAAGGCCTTCAATGCGAAGACCCAGCAGATGGAAAAGGGGATGCCGATCCCCGTCATCATCACGGCCTACCAGGACCGCTCCTTCACCTTCGAGATGAAGCAGCCGCCGGTCTCCTTCTTCCTGAAGAAGGCGGCGGGCCTCAAGCTCGGCAAGAAGCCGGCTTCGGGCTCCAAGACCCCCGGCCGCAACGTCGTCGGCAAGGTGACGAAGGCGCAGGTTCGCGAGATCGCCGAGAAGAAGATCGTCGATCTCAACTGCGCGACGATCGAGTCGGCCATGTCGATGATCGAAGGTTCCGCCCGCGCTATGGGCCTGCAGGTGGTGGAGTAAGCCGATGTCGCACGGAAAGCGCCTTATCAAGGCCCGCGAGGGCATCGAGCGGACCAAGCTCTACCCGATCGACCAGGCGGTGAAGCTCGTGCGCGAGCGCGCCAAGGCCAAGTTCGACGAGACCGTCGAAATCGCCATGAACCTGGGCGTCGACCCCAAGCACGCCGACCAGATGGTGCGCGGCGTCGTCAACCTGCCGAACGGCACTGGCCGCACGCTCAAGGTCGCCGTGTTCGCGCGCGGCCCGAAGGCTGACGAAGCCAAGGCCGCCGGCGCAGACATCGTCGGCGCGGACGAACTGGTCAACGAGGTGATGGGCGGCAAGATCGAGTTCGATCGCTGCATCGCCACGCCGGACATGATGGGCCTCGTCGGCCGCCTCGGCAAAGTGCTGGGCCCGCGCGGCCTGATGCCGAACCCGCGCGTCGGCACGGTGACGATGGACGTCGCGGCCGCCGTGAAGGCGTCCAAGGGCGGCGCCGTCGAGTTCCGCGTCGAAAAGGCCGGCATCGTGCAGGGCACGGTCGGCAAGGCCTCGTTCGACGACGCCAAGCTCGTCGAAAACATCAAGGCCTTCGTCGACGCGGTCTCCAAGGCCAAGCCGACCGGCGCCAAGGGCAATTACATCCAGCGCGTGGCGATTTCGTCCACCATGGGGCCCGGCGTGAAGGTCGAACTCGCCTCGGTCGCGCCGGCCGCCGGGGCTTGACAAACCGAGAATTTATCCTCCGCCCCCTTGGCATGGGGGGCGGAACCGGATAAAGACACCCCTCCGGGGCCGACCGCCTATCGCGGCCCCGTTTCAATTCATCTTCCGCACGCTTGGCGTCTTTCCCGCAACGGGAAGCGTCGCGCGTGCGGTGGACATGGTCGAAAGCCTCGGTTTTTCCGATACTTGCGACCATATCCTGTCCGAGACTGCCGGCGCCGCGGGTTTCCCGCGGCTTAATCGGATGAGGCGCCGCCAGCGCCGAATCGGCCTGCATAGACGGGGAAGAGCAGAATTTTAGGGCCAGCGCCGCGTCTTTCGGGAGGCGGCGGGACGTCCTGGTTTGGTTCGAACCCTCTGATCCACGGAAGACCCTCCGGGTCCTCCAGGAGGACAGGAACACGGCGCCGGTTGTCGCTAGACGGCCGGCAATCAGCAAGCGGCGGCTCCGGCTGTCGCTTACAAGGAGAAGAGCACCGTGGACAGAGCGGAGAAGAAAGAGGCGGTAGCGTCGTTGAACGGGGTCTTCAGCAAGACTTCCGTCGTCGTCGTCGCCCATTACTCCGGCCTGACGGTGGCCCAGATGCAAAAGCTTCGCGCTCAGATGCGCGATGCCGGGGCCACGGTCCAGGTCGCCAAGAACCGCCTGGTCAAGATCGCTCTCGACGGCACCGACGTCGCCTCCATCGGCGCCCTGATGAAGGGCCCGACCCTGATCGCCTATTCGGACGATCCGGTGGCGGCGCCGAAAGCGGCCGTGGCATTCGCCAAGGACCACGACAAGTTCGTGATCCTGGGCGGCGCCATGGGCGCGACGGCCCTCAACCCGGACGGCGTGAAGTCGCTTGCGACCATGCCTTCCCTCGACGAACTGCGCGCCAAGCTTATCGGGCTCATCAATGCGCCCGCCACCAAGCTCGCACAGCTTTCGACGGCGCCCGCGGCCAAGCTCGCGCGCGTGTTCGGGGCCTACGCCAACAGAGACGCGGCCTGACGGCCGGCATTTGCAATATCGCCAATCGAACCTATCTGAAGGACTGAACCAATGGCCAATCTCGAAAAGATCGTTGAGGAACTGTCGTCGCTGACGGTTCTCGAAGCCGCCGAACTCGCCAAGCTTCTCGAAGAGAAGTGGGGCGTGTCGGCTGCGGCCGCCGTCGCGGTCGCCGCCGCCCCCGCCGCTGGCGGCGGCGCGGCCGCCGCTGTCGAAGAGAAGACCGAGTTCACGGTCGTTCTCGCCTCGGCCGGCGACAAGAAGATCGAAGTCATCAAGGAAGTGCGCGCGATCACCGGTCTCGGCCTCAAGGAAGCCAAGGACCTCGTCGAAGGCGCGCCGAAGACCGTCAAGGAAGGCGCCACGAAGGAAGACGCCGACAAGATCAAGGCGCAGCTCGAAAAGGCCGGCGCCAAGGTCGAGCTCAAGTAATCGTGCGCGCCGCTCGCGCGGCGTGATGCGTTTTTCGGTCCCGGGGCTCGCCCCGGGGCCATTTATGCGTTTCGGGGATCGGTTCCCCCATTCCGCCTCGGGCCTTGTGGCCGGGAGGCGCGACGGAGCATTCGGCTCCCGCCCGTTCGGAAGCGGAACGGGGAGGCGAGAGGCCCGGCGTCGAGCTGCGGCCCGCCAGGACAAGAGGTGCGAGGAGCGACATGGCGCAGACGTTCACCGGCCGGAAGCGTGTTCGTAAATTCTTCGGGCACATCCGCGAAGTCGCGGAGATGCCCAACCTGATCGAGGTTCAGAAGGCCTCCTACGATCAGTTTCTGCTGGTCGACGAGCCGAAGGGCGGCCGTCTCGACGAAGGTCTGCAGTCCGTATTCAAGTCCGTTTTCCCGATTTCCGATTTCTCGGGCGCGTCGCTGCTCGAGTTCGTGAAGTACGAGTTCGAGGCGCCGAAGTATGACGTCGACGAGTGCCGCCAGCGCGGCATGACCTTCGCCGCGCCGCTGAAGGTGACGCTGCGCCTCATCGTGTTCGATATCGATCCGGACACGGGCGCCAAGTCGGTCAAGGACATCAAGGAGCAGGACGTCTACATGGGCGACATGCCCTTCATGACGTCGAACGGCACCTTCGTCGTGAACGGCACCGAGCGCGTGATCGTCTCGCAGATGCATCGCTCGCCGGGCGTGTTCTTCGACCACGACAAGGGCAAGAGCCATTCGTCGGGCAAGCTGCTGTTTGCCGGCCGCATCATTCCCTATCGCGGCTCCTGGCTCGACATCGAGTTCGACGCCAAGGACATCGTCTATGCGCGCATCGACCGTCGCCGCAAGATTCCGGTGACGTCGCTGCTGTTTGCGCTCGGCATGGACGGCGAGGAAATCCTCTCGACCTTCTACAAGACGATCCAGTACACCCGCACGGGCGAGAACTGGCGCATGCCGTTCGACGCCGAGCGCCTGAAGGGCGTGAAGGCCGCCGTCGATCTGATCGACGCGGATTCCGGCGAGGTTGTCGTCGAGCAGGGCAAGAAGCTCACCGTGCGCTCCGCGCGCCAGCTCGCCGAGAAGGGCGTGAAGGCGCTGCGCGTCACCGACGAGGATCTGTTCGGCCAGTATCTGGCGGAAGATCTCTATGATCCGAACACCGGCGAAATCTTCGCCGAAGCCGGCGACGAGATCACGGCCAAGACGCTGCCGGCGCTGCTCGAGCTCGGCTTCGACGAACTGCCGATCCTCGACATCGACCACATCAACATCGGCCCCTACATCCGCAACACGCTGGCCGTCGACAAGAATTCCTCGCGCGAGGAAGCCTTGTTCGACATCTATCGCGTGATGCGTCCGGGCGAGCCGCCGACCATCGAGACGGCGGAAGCGATGTTCCATTCGCTGTTCTTCGATCCCGAGCGCTACGACCTCTCGGCCGTCGGCCGCGTGAAGATGAACATGCGCCTCGACCTCGACGCGCCGGACACGATGCGCGTGCTGCGCAAGGACGACATCGTCGCCGTCGTGCGCGCGCTGGTCGACCTGCGCGACGGCCGCGGCGAGATCGACGACATCGACCATCTCGGCAACCGCCGCGTGCGTTCGGTCGGCGAGCTGATGGAGAACCAGTATCGCCTGGGTCTGCTGCGCATGGAGCGCGCGATCAAGGAGCGCATGTCGTCTGTCGACATCGACACGGTCATGCCGCAGGACCTGATCAACGCCAAGCCCGCGGCCGCCGCGGTGCGCGAGTTCTTCGGCTCCTCGCAGCTCTCGCAGTTCATGGACCAGACCAATCCGCTGTCGGAGATCACGCACAAGCGTCGTCTCTCGGCGCTTGGGCCGGGCGGCCTGACGCGCGAGCGCGCTGGCTTCGAGGTGCGCGACGTGCATCCGACGCACTACGGCCGCATCTGCCCGATCGAGACGCCGGAAGGTCCGAACATCGGCCTCATCAATTCGCTCGCGACGTTCGCGCGCGTCAACAAGTACGGCTTCATCGAAGCGCCTTACCGTCGCGTGCATGACGGCAAGGTGTCGAACGAGGTTGTCTATCTCTCGGCGATGGAGGAGGCGAAGTACAACGTCGCCCAGGCGAACGCGCCGATCGACAAGAACGGCAAGCTCGTCGAGGACCTCGTGGTCTGCCGCCACGCCGGCGACGTCATCATGACGCCGCGCGAGAAGGTCGAGTTCATGGACGTGTCGCCGAAGCAGCTCGTTTCGGTCGCCGCGGCGCTCATCCCCTTCCTCGAGAACGACGACGCCAACCGCGCGCTGATGGGCTCGAACATGCAGCGCCAGGCGGTGCCGCTGGTGAAGGCCGACGCGCCGCTGGTCGGCACGGGCATGGAGGCGATCGTGGCGCGCGATTCCGGCGCGGCGATCGCGGCGCGCCGTTCGGGCGTCGTCGACCAGATCGACGCGACCCGTATCGTCGTGCGCGCGACGGAAGATCTCGACCCGACCAAGCCCGGCGTCGACATCTACCGCCTGATGAAGTTCCAGCGCTCCAACCAGTCGACCTGCATCAACCAGAAGCCGCTCGTTCGCGTCGGCGACCAGGTGCGCAAGGGCGACATCATCGCCGACGGTCCCTCGACCGATCTCGGCGATCTCGCGCTCGGCCGCAACGTGCTCGTCGCGTTCATGCCGTGGAACGGCTACAACTTCGAGGACTCGATCCTTCTCAACGAGCGTATCGTCAAGGACGACGTGTTCACCTCCATCCACATCGACGAATTCGAGGTGATGGCGCGCGACACGAAGCTCGGACCGGAAGAAATCACGCGCGACATTCCGAACGTGTCGGAAGAGGCGCTGAAGAACCTCGACGAAGCCGGCATCGTCTACATCGGCGCGGAAGTGCAGGCGGGCGACATTCTCGTCGGCAAGATCACGCCGAAGGGCGAAAGCCCGATGACGCCGGAGGAAAAGCTCCTGCGCGCGATCTTCGGCGAGAAGGCCTCCGACGTGCGCGACACCTCGCTGCGCGTGCCGCCGGGCGTGCAGGGCACGATCGTGGAAGTGCGCGTCTTCAACCGCCACGGCGTGGAGAAGGACGAGCGCGCTCAGGCGATCGAGCGCGAGCAGATCGAGCAGCTCGCCAAGGACCGCGACGACGAGCTCGCGATCCTCGACCGCAACGTCTATGCGCGCCTCGCCGATCTCCTGATCGGCAAGTCCGCCGTGTCGGGCCCCAAGGGCTTCAAGAAGGACACGCAGCTCACCCGCCAGACGATCGAGGAATTCCCGCGCTCGCAATGGTGGGCCTTCGGCGTCGAAGACGACAGGCTGATGGGCGAGATCGAGGCGATGCGCAAGCAGTACGACGAGGCGAAGAAGGGGCTGGAAAGCCGCTTCCTCGACAAGGTCGAGAAGCTGCAGCGCGGCGACGAATTGCCGCCCGGCGTGATGAAGATGGTCAAGGTCTTCGTCGCCGTGAAGCGCAAGATCCAGCCCGGCGACAAGATGGCCGGCCGCCACGGCAACAAGGGCGTGGTCTCGCGCATCGTGCCGACCGAGGACATGCCGTTCCTCCCCGACGGCCAGGCTGTCGACATCGTGCTCAACCCGCTCGGCGTGCCGAGCCGCATGAACGTCGGCCAGATTCTGGAAACGCATCTGGGCTGGGCCTGCGCGGGCCTCGGCAAGCAGGTGGGCGAGGCGGTCAACGCCTACATGAAGAACCGCGACGCCAAGCCGTTGCGCAAGAAGCTGACCGACATCTACGGCAAGGACGAGACCATCGAGGCGCTCGACGACCGCAGCGTCGTCGAACTCGGCGAGAACCTGCGCCGCGGCGTGCCGATCGCGACGCCCGTCTTCGACGGCGCGCGCGAGAAGGACATCGTGGAAATGCTGGAGAAGGCCGGGCTCGACCCGTCGGGCCAGGTGACGCTCTACGACGGGCGCACCGGCGAGGCCTTCGACCGCAAGGTCACGGTCGGCTACATCTACATGCTGAAGCTGCATCATCTTGTCGACGACAAGATCCATGCGCGTTCGATCGGCCCCTACTCGCTGGTCACCCAGCAGCCGCTCGGCGGCAAGGCGCAGTTCGGCGGCCAGCGCTTCGGCGAAATGGAAGTGTGGGCGCTCGAAGCCTATGGCGCGGCCTATACGCTGCAGGAAATGCTGACGGTGAAGTCGGACGACGTGGCCGGCCGCACCAAGGTCTACGAATCGATCGTGCGCGGCGACGACACGTTCGAGTCGGGCATTCCGGAAAGCTTCAACGTGCTGGTCAAGGAAATGCGTTCTCTCGGCCTCAACGTCGAGCTGACCAATGCGCTGCCGCCGGCCAACGAATCCGAGCCGCCGGCGGAAGCGGCTGAATAGGCGATCGGCAATCGGCGCCCGGCAGTCGCGATCCCGACTGCCGGCTGCCTGCAGCCCAATGCCTTTCTATGATTTTCGGGCCTAGCGGCCCAAGGAGCAGCACATGAATCAAGAGGTCATGAATCTGTTCGGTCCGGTGGTGCAGCCCCAGACCTTCGACCAGATCCAGATTTCGATCGCCTCGCCTGAAAAGATCCTTTCGTGGTCCTTCGGCGAGATCAAGAAGCCCGAGACGATCAACTACCGCACGTTCAAGCCCGAGCGCGACGGCCTGTTCTGCGCGCGCATCTTCGGGCCGATCAAGGACTACGAGTGCTTGTGCGGCAAGTACAAGCGCATGAAGTACAAGGGCGTCATCTGCGAGAAGTGCGGCGTGGAAGTCACGCTGTCGCGCGTGCGCCGCGAGCGCATGGGCCATATCTCGCTCGCCGCCCCGGTCGCGCACATCTGGTTCCTGAAGTCGCTGCCGAGCCGCATCGGCCTGCTGCTCGACATGACGCTGAAGGACCTCGAGCGCATCCTGTATTTCGAGTCCTACATCGTCATCGATCCCGGCCTCACGCCGCTCAAGGACCGTCAGCTCCTCTCCGAGGACGACTATCTGCGCGCGCAGGACGAGTATGGTCAGGACAATTTCACGGCGATGATCGGCGCCGAGGCGATCCGCGAGATCCTCAAGGGCATGGACCTGCCGAAGATCGCCGCGCAGTTGAAGGTCGAGATCGCGGAAGCGACGACCGAGCTGAAGCCGAAGAAGCTCGCCAAGCGCCTGAAGATCATCGAGGCCTTTATCCAGTCCGGCAACAAGCCGGAATGGATGATCCTGACGGAAGTGCCGGTCATTCCGCCGGACCTGCGCCCGCTGGTGCCGCTCGACGGCGGCCGCTTCGCGACGTCCGATCTCAACGATCTCTACCGTCGCGTCATCAACCGCAACAACCGCCTGAAGCGGCTGATCGAGCTGCGCGCGCCTGACATCATCATCCGCAACGAGAAGCGCATGTTGCAGGAGGCCGTCGACGCGCTGTTCGACAACGGCCGCCGCGGCCGCGTCATCACGGGCGCGAACAAGCGTCCGCTGAAGTCGCTCGCCGACATGCTGAAGGGCAAGCAGGGCCGGTTCCGCCAGAACCTGCTCGGCAAGCGTGTCGACTATTCCGGCCGCTCGGTCATCGTCGTCGGACCGGAACTCAAGCTGCATCAGTGCGGCCTGCCGAAGAAGATGGCGCTCGAACTGTTCAAGCCCTTCATCTATTCGCGCCTCGACGCGAAAGGTTTTTCGGCGACCGTCAAGCAGGCGAAGAAACTCGTGGAAAAGGAGAAGCCCGAGGTTTGGGACATCCTCGACGAGGTGATCCGCGAACATCCCGTGCTGCTCAACCGCGCGCCGACGCTGCACCGCCTCGGCATCCAGGCTTTCGAGCCGGTGCTGATCGAGGGCAAGGCGATCCAGCTTCATCCGCTGGTCTGCGCCGCGTTCAACGCCGACTTCGACGGCGACCAGATGGCCGTGCACGTTCCGCTGTCGCTCGAAGCGCAGCTCGAAGCGCGCGTGCTGATGATGTCGACGAACAACATCCTGCATCCGGCCAACGGCCAGCCGATCATCGTGCCTTCGCAGGACATCGTTCTCGGCCTCTACTATCTGACGCTCGATCGCGATGGCGAGCCGGGCCAGTTCCGCAAGGGCCCGAAGGGCGAGCCGATCGGCGGCGTCTATGCCGACATGGGCGAGATCGAGCATGCGCTCGCCGCCAAGGCGGTGACGCTGCACGCCAAGATCAAGGGCCGCGCCTGGACCTATGACGAGAAGGGCAACCGCGTGTCGAAGATATTCGACACGACGCCCGGCCGCCTGCTTCTCGGCCAGCTCCTGCCCAAGCATCCCAAGATCCCCTTCGACGTCGCCAACAAGCTGATGACGAAGAAGGAGATCTCGACGATGATCGACACCGTCTACCGCAATTGCGGGCAGAAGGAGACGGTCATCTTCTGCGATCGCATCATGGCGCTGGGCTTCCGCGAAGCGTTCAAGGCGGGCATTTCCTTCGGCAAGGACGACATGGTCGTGCCGTCGACGAAGGAGAACATCGTCGAGGCGACGCGCGCCGCCGCCAAGGAATACGAGCAGCAGTACAACGATGGCCTGATCACTCAGGGCGAGAAGTACAACAAGGTGGTCGACGCCTGGTCGAAGTGCTCGGACAAGCTCGCCGAAGAGATGATGCAGGGCATCTCGGCCGTTCGTAAGGACGAACACGGCCGCGACAAGCCGATCAACTCGATCTACATGATGTCGCATTCCGGCGCGCGCGGTTCGCCCACGCAGATGCGCCAGCTCGCCGCCATGCGCGGCCTGATGGCCAAGCCGTCGGGCGAGATCATCGAGAGCCCGATCATCTCGAACTTCAAGGAAGGCCTCACCGTTCTCGAGTACTTCAACTCGACGCACGGCGCGCGCAAGGGTCTGGCCGATACCGCGCTCAAGACGGCGAACTCGGGCTATCTCACCCGCCGTCTCGTGGACGTGGCGCAGGATTCGATCATCACGTCGCACGATTGCGGCTCGACCGGCGGCATCCGCATGCGCGCCATCATCGACGCCGGCCAGGTCGTGGCTTCGCTGGGCTCCCGCATTCTCGGCCGCACCGCGGCCGAAGACATGAAGGACGTCGACGACCAGGTGATCGTCGCGGCTGGCGAACTGATCGAGGAATGGCATATCGCCAGGATCAACGCCGCGGGCATCCAGGAAGTGAAGATCCGCTCGGTGCTGACCTGCGAAGCCAAGAACGGCGTCTGCGGCAAGTGCTACGGCCGCGATCTCGCGCGCGGAACGCCGGTGAACCTCGGCGAGGCTGTCGGCGTCATCGCCGCGCAGTCGATCGGCGAGCCCGGCACGCAGCTCACCATGCGCACCTTCCACATCGGCGGCGCGGCGCAGATTGCGGACCAGTCCTTCATCGAGTCGAACTTCGACGGCGTGGTGAAGATCCGCAATCGCCATCTCGCGCGCAACGCCGACGGCGATCTCATGGTGATGGCGCGTAACGTCGCCATCGTCATCGTCGGCCCGGACGGCGCCGATCGGGCGGTGCATCGCGTGCAGTACGGCTCGCGCCTGAAGGTGGACGAGGGCGACAAGGTCAAGCGCGGCCAGCGCCTGGCCGAATGGGACCCCTATACGCGTCCGATCCTGTCGGAAATCGACGGCGTCGTCGGCTTCGAGGACCTGATCGAAGGTCAGTCGATGAACGAGACGGCCGACGAATCGACGGGCATCACCAAGCGCATGGTCACCGACTGGCGCATGAACCAGCGCTCGGCGTCGCTGAAGCCCGCGATCATCATCAAGGGCAAGGACGGCAAGATCGGCAAGCTCGCCCGCGGCGGCGACGCGCGCTACATGCTGCCGGTCGATTCGATCATCGCGATCGAACCGGGCGGCAAGGTGCAGGCGGGCGACGCGGTGGCGCGTATCTCGATGGACTCGGCCAAGACCCGCGACATTACCGGCGGTCTGCCGCGCGTCGCGGAACTGTTCGAGGCGCGCCGTCCGAAGGACCATGCGATCATCGCGGAAGTCTCCGGCACGGTGCAGTTCGGCCGCGACTACAAGAACAAGACCCGCATCTCCATCGTTCCGCACGAGGAAGGCGCCGAGCCCGTCGAGTATCTGATCCCGAAGGGCAAGCACATCCATCTGCAGGACGGCGACATCGTCGAGAAGGGCGATTACATCGTCGACGGCAATCCGGCGCCGCACGACATTCTGGCGATCAAGGGCGTGGAGGAGCTTGCCGCTTACCTCGTCAACGAAATCCAGGAGGTCTACAGGCTCCAGGGCGTGAACATCAACGACAAGCACATCGAGGTGATCGTTCGCCAGATGCTGCAGAAGGTTGATATCGTCGATCCCGGCGACACCGACTTCCTGGCCAACGAGCAGGTCGACATCACCGAGTTCGACGCCGCCAACGAAAAGGCGCTCGGCGAAGGCGGCAAGGTTGCGACCGGCACGCCGGTGCTGCTCGGCATCACCAAGGCCTCGCTGCAGACCAAGTCGTTCATTTCCGCCGCCTCCTTCCAGGAGACGACGCGCGTGCTGACCGAGGCCGCGGTCAACGGCAAGGTCGACACGCTCGAGGGCCTGAAGGAGAACGTGATCGTCGGCCGCCTGATTCCTGCGGGCACCGGCGCGGCGATGAGCCGGATTCGCCAGGTGGCCTCCGGCCGCGACGATCTGATCCTCGCGCAGCGGGCGGAAACGTCCGCGGGCGCGCCGCAGATCGCTTCCGGCGAAGGCGAGGGCCGCTAAAGGCTCGTTGCAAGGCGCGGAAAAGATTAATCTTTTCCTAACGAGGCCGCCCCACGGGGCGGCCTTTTTCGTGTCTCCCGCCGTCTCGAAAAACCTGAGTCATTTCAGAGGTTTTCGACGATTTACGGGTTGACTGGATTCGGGGTCGCGCATATACACGGCCCGAATTCGACAGGCCGTAGGCCCATGTTGTTGCCCGCGACTCGCGGGAAACGCTGCGGGACCTAAACGCTGTCGGCCTCACCTGTGACACGCAAGTCATTCGGCAAACGGTCCTTTCGGGCCTGCCGCCGTTCAGGAAGGCAAGATCGCTGCGCACGCGCGGTGGTCCTCTGCAACCCCAGCGCCTTAAGCCAGCCGGCTGAAGGCGTTGATTCGTTTGCGCATGCTTTTGCGTGCGCAGGCGTCCAGTTTCAACTTTTCGCTTCAGAAGGGCGAAGAATGCCGACGATCAGCCAGTTGATCCGCAAGCCGCGGCAACAGAAGACCTACCGCGAGAAGGCCCGCCATCTCGGAGCCTGCCCGCAGAAGCGCGGCGTGTGCACGCGCGTCTACACCACGACCCCGAAGAAGCCGAACTCGGCGCTCCGCAAGGTCGCCAAGGTGCGTCTGACCAACGGCTTCGAGGTGATCGGCTACATCCCCGGCGAAGGCCACAACCTTCAGGAGCACTCCGTGGTGATGATCCGCGGCGGCCGCGTGAAGGACCTTCCGGGCGTGCGCTACCACATTCTGCGCGGCGTGCTCGACACGCAGGGCGTCAAGGACCGCAAGCAGCGCCGTTCGAAGTACGGCGCGAAGCGTCCGAAGTAAGTTTCGAGGAGACCGCAATGTCCCGTCGCCACAGGGCCGAAAAGCGCGAAGTCATTCCGGACGCCAAGTACGGCGATCTGGTGCTCGCGAAGTTCATGAATTCGATCATGTACGACGGCAAGAAGTCCGTCGCCGAACAGATCATCTACGGCGCCTTCGACCAGATCGAGGCCAAGGCCAAGGCCGATCCGCTCGGCGTCTTCAAGTCGGCGCTCGAGAACGTCGCCCCGGCGATCGAGGTGCGCTCGCGGCGCGTCGGCGGCGCGACCTACCAGGTCCCCGTCGAGGTTCGTCCCGACCGCCGCCAGGCGCTCGCGATCCGCTGGATCATCTCGGCTGCGCGCGGCCGCAACGACAAGACCATGGTGGAACGCCTCTCGGCAGAGCTGCTCGACGCTTCGAACAACCGCGGCAACGCCGTGAAGAAGCGCGAAGACACGCACCGCATGGCGGAAGCCAACCGCGCCTTCTCGCATTACCGCTGGTAAAGCGAACCGAATTCAAGGACTGACCGATGCCCCGCAGCCATCCGATCGAAGACTACCGAAATTTCGGTATCATGGCGCATATCGACGCCGGCAAGACGACCACGACGGAGCGCATTCTCTATTATTCCGGCAAGAGCCACAAAATCGGCGAGGTGCACGAAGGCGCCGCGACGATGGACTGGATGGAGCAGGAGCAGGAGCGCGGCATCACGATCACGTCGGCCGCCACGACGACCTTCTGGAACGGCAAGCGTCTCAACATCATCGACACGCCCGGCCACGTCGACTTCACCATTGAAGTCGAGCGTTCGCTGCGCGTGCTCGACGGCGCGGTCTGCGTTCTCGACGGCAACCAGGGCGTGGAGCCGCAGACGGAAACCGTCTGGCGCCAGGCCGACAAGTACAACGTTCCGCGCATCGTCTTCGTCAACAAGATGGACAAGATCGGCGCCGACTTCTTCCGCTGCGTCTCCGACATCGTTACCCGCGTCGGCGGCCGTCCGGTGTGCATGCAGTTGCCGATCGGTTCGGAATCGAACTTCAAGGGCATCATCGACCTCGTGCGCATGAAGGCTGTCGTCTGGGAAGACGAGGGTCTGGGCGCCAAGTACAATGACGCCGAAATTCCCGCCGACCTGCTCGAGCAGGCCAAGGAATACCGTCTCAAGCTGATCGAGGCCGCCGTCGAGCTCGACGACGACGCGATGGGCGCCTATCTCGACGGCCAGGAGCCGGACGAGGCGACGCTGAAGCGCCTGGTGCGCAAGGCCGTGCAGGGCATCGTCTTCCATCCCGTGTTCTGCGGCTCGGCCTTCAAGAACAAGGGCGTGCAGCCGCTGCTCGACGCCGTCGTCGACTATCTGCCCTCGCCGGTCGATCGCGAGGCGATCAAGGGCGTGGACATGGACACGGGCGAGGAAATCGTCCGCAATCCGTCCGACAACGAGCCCTTCTCCATGCTCGGCTTCAAGATCATGGACGATCCCTTCGTCGGCACGATCACCTTCTGCCGCGTCTATTCGGGTTCGGTGACTTCGGGCACGACGGTCCTCAACTCCACGAAGGACAAGAAAGAGCGCGTCGGCCGCATGCTGCTGATGCACGCCAACAACCGCGAGGACATCAAGGAAGCCTATGCCGGCGACATCGTCGCGCTGGCAGGCCTCAAGGAGACCCGCACCGGCGACACGCTCTGCGACCAGCAGAAGCCCGTCATCCTCGAGCGCATGGAATTCCCCGATCCGGTCATCGAGATCGCGATCGAGCCGAAATCCAAGGCCGACCAGGAGAAGCTCGGCATCGCGCTGTCGAAGCTCGCGGCGGAGGATCCGTCCTTCCGCGTGTCGACCGACCACGAGAGCGGCCAGACCATTCTTAAGGGCATGGGCGAGCTGCACCTCGACATCAAGGTCGACATTCTCAAGCGCACCTACAAGGTCGACGCCAACATCGGCGCGCCGCAGGTCGCCTATCGCGAGAAGCTGACCAAGCGCACCGAGATCGACTACACCCACAAGAAGCAGACCGGCGGCACGGGCCAGTTCGCGCGCGTGAAGATCGTGTTCGAGCCGAACGAGCCGGGCGCGGGCAACACGTTCGAGAGCTCGATCATCGGCGGCGCGGTTCCGAAGGAATATGTGCCCGGCGTCGACAAGGGCATCGCCTCGGTCACCACGTCCGGCGTGCTCGCGGGCTTCCCCGTCGTCGACATGAAGGCGACGCTGATCGACGGCGCGTTCCACGACGTCGACTCCTCGGTCCTGGCCTTCGAAATCGCCTCGCGCGCGGCGACCCGCGAAGCCTTGCAGAAGGGCGGCTCCGTCCTCCTCGAGCCGATCATGAAGGTCGAGGTGGTGACGCCTGAAGAGTACACCGGTTCGGTCATCGGCGACCTCAACTCCCGCCGTGGCCAGATCCAGGGACAGGACATGCGCGGCAACGCGGTGGTCATCAATGCGATGGTGCCGCTCGCCAACATGTTCGGTTACGTGAACCAGCTGCGTTCGTTCTCGCAAGGGCGCGCGGTCTTCACCATGCAATTCGACCACTACGAGCAGGTGCCGGCGGCGGAAGCCGCCAAGGTCCAGGCGAAATACGCCTGAGCCGCCTGCTGAAACAACACTGACGTTTGGAAGGAGCCTGCTATGGGCAAGGAAAAGTTCGAACGCACGAAGCCGCATTGCAACATCGGCACGATTGGTCACGTTGACCATGGCAAGACGTCGCTGACGGCGGCGATCACCAAGGTTCTGGCGGAGACGGGCGGGGCGA
>WBZM01001637.1_pt1 | contig 21353 bp, 16 predicted proteins | sample 5204271 | NCBI WGS metagenome assembly WBZM01 (sample SAMN12344346, study PRJNA552823) | activated sludge metagenome | biome: Activated sludge suspended growth; feature: Nitrification reactor; material: Wastewater; isolation source: activated sludge from nitrification reactor of wastewater...
TCACCGCGTTCGTCGCGGTCGTCGCCACCGCACTCGTCATGGTCGCCGGCATGGCCTACGACGGAGGCCAAGTCATCCACGCCCACAACGCGGCGCGCAACGACGCCGAACAAGCAGCCCGCGCCGGCGCGCAAGAGATCGACCTCACCCACCTCCGCCAGACCAACGAACCCCGCCTCGACCCCGGCTCCGCTGAGACTGCCGCGCTCGACTACCTCGCCCGCGTCGGTGCCACCGGTACGGCGCTCGTCGACGGCGCCGACATCACCGTGACCGTCACTCGCGTCCAGCCCCTGCGCGTCCTCCCCGGCGCCGACCGGACCATCATCGTCACCGAAACCGCCTCCGCCGTCCGAGGAGACGACCCATGACCAGCCGCCGATCGACCGCGGTCCTTCGAGGCCTGGGCTCCCTCGCGGTCGCCGCCCTCCTTCTCATCGGTGTCCCGATCGGCCTGGCCACACTCGTCGGTTGGCCGCTACCGACCACGATCCCCGATAGCGACACCCTCTCCACCGCCATCAACACCGGCATCACCGACACCTTCATCGTCAACGCCCTCGCCGTCGTCGCATGGATCGCCTGGGCGCAGCTCGCCTTGGCGTTCCTCATCGAGGCCACCGCCGCGTTCAAGGGGCGCCAACCCCGCGACCTCCCCATCGCCCCCGGACTCCAAGCAGCCGCGGCCCGCCTCGTCGCAGGCATCGTCATGCTCGTCGCCCCGCTCCAACCAGCTCGAGCTGTCGCAGCTCCACCACCGCCAACACCGGCCGTCGCCACCGTCGAGTCCGCCGCAGTGGCCGCGCCGCCGTCCATCGCCGCGCCGGTCATCGACCTGCGCGCCCAGCTCGCATGCGACACGCCTTCGTGGCCCACGACCGAGCCTGCGCCGACGTTGGTGGCGGCGCCGACTCGAACCGTTTCGGTCGAACGCCACGACACCTACTGGGCCATCGCTGAACGAGAGCTCGACGACGGGCTGCGCTGGCAAGAGATCCAGGCACTCAACGTCGGGCGCACCATGGTCGACGGGCACGTCCTCACCGCCGCAGACGAGAGCCTTCGGTCCGGATGGGTTCTCGACCTCCCCGCCGAAGAACCAACCGTCACCTCCCCGGAACCCACAGCCAGCGAAGTCGTGGTCGTCGATGGCGACAACCTGTGGGACATGTCCGAGGACCGCCTCGCCGTCGACCTCGAACGCCCACCAACCGACCCCGAGGTCGAGCCGTACTGGATCGACGTCATGGACGCGAACCGCGACCGCCTCGTCGACCCCGCCAACCCCAGCCTCATCCACCCAGGCCAGGTCCTCGTCCTTCCGCCGACCGGCCACGAACCTGCACCCCCGCCGCCACCTCCTGCCGCTCCCGTCGAGCCGGAGTCCCCGCAGCCCGAGCCAGCCCCCGAGTCCGAAGCCGAAGCACCACCGCCTACCACCGAACCGGCGCCGACCACCACGACCACGATCGTGCCGACGTCCACAGCCCCGGTCTCGACGGTCGAGTCACTCCCGCAGGATGAGGAGGCTGAGCCGACCGCCGAGGACCAGCCAGAGACGGCGACGGGGTCGGACTCCGGGTTGGGCTGGTGGCTTGCCCTCGGCGGACTGTCGAGCGTGGCTCTCGCCGTTGGCGCCAAGCGGCACATCCAGCGCCGACGGCGCGAGTTCGCGCTCGAGCACGACGGCGCAGATCTACCCCCGCCCGTGCCCGACCAACGACAGGTCCACCAGACCGTGGTGGCCATGGCCGACGAGGACCTCATCGCCGAACTTCAGTACGCGCTGGGCGAGCTGTCCGTTGACTTCGCCGACAGCGGAGTGCCTTGCCGCCCTCGCCTTGTTCGCCACAGCGCCGACAGCCTCGAGGTGCTCCTCGACCAGCCGGCAACGGTGATCCCCGACGGCTGGAGAGCTGAAGGTGACGGGCTCGTGCTCACCCTTGAGCACGGCATCAACCTCAACGTCGATCTCGATGGCCCATCCTGCCCTGCACCGCTCATGGTCACCATCGGCCAACCAGACGAGGGCGCCCACCTCTACCTCGACCTCGAGGTCGAAGGCGTCCTCGCACTCGAAGGAGACGTCGAAGCCGCCCGCAAACTCGCCCGGTCGATCCTCACCGAACTCGCCCTGACCCCGCTGGCCGACAGCAACCGGGTCATCACCATCGGCGACCTCGTCGACCCCGAAGCAGCGGGCCTACCCCAGCTCACGCACAAGGAGACTTGGCACGACTTCGCCGATGACCTCACCGCATGGGCGACCGGTTCGCACCGCGCCCTCACCTTGAACAACTGGCCCAACGCCTTCGTCGGCCGTGGACACGATCCGAACCACGACGCGCTGATGCCGATGGTCGTCGTTGCCACCAAGCCACCCCCACCCGAGCTCCTCGACTTCCTCGTCGACAACCAGCCCTCCGCTGTCGCCATCGTCGTCGCCGATGCATTCGAGGGCGCCCTGACCACCATCCACTGCGACGCCGGGGAGATCTGCCTCGACGACCTTGACGTCTCCTTCACCCCACAGCAGGTCGACGCCACCGCCCTTGAGGACATGGGTCGCCTGTTCAACATCCCCGACCCCGATGACGACCCCGGCGATGGCGTCGGCGAGGATCACCGCGAAGGTCTCGACCTCGACGGATCGGCCAGCGAACCACCCACGTCTGCCGAACACGAGGCCGGAGCCGAGGAGGCCGCAGAGGTGGCCGAAGAGACGGTCGAGCCGCCTGGCCCACCCACCTACGAGATCCTGGTCCGGCTCCTGGGCGAGATCCGCGTGGAGGGCGCTGAGAAGACCATGCACGCCAAGGCCACCTCGGTCACCGCCTACCTGGCGCTCAACCGAACCGTGACGTCCGACGCTCTCGAGGAGGCGGTCTGGTTCGGCGCGTCGGGGTCGTCGAACCGCAAACGCCTCCTCGAGACCATGACCCGCTGCCGGGACGCCATCGGCTCCCAGCACCTCCCACCCAACGAGCGGGGCTCCTACACGATCGGTCCCGGCGTGCGGACCGATGTCGAGCTCTTCGAGTGGCACGTTGCACAGGTGCAGCGCCAGGAGCCACCCGAGGCGATCGAGAGCTACCGATCCGCGCTCGACCTGGTGACCGGCCGACCGTTCAACTACACGAACACCGGCCGCGCCTCGTTCGGCTGGGTCGACTTCGAGCACCAGGCCACCACCTGGGAAGGCCGCATAGCAGGGGTCGCCAAGGCGTTCACCGAGCTGTGCCTCGACAACGACCAGCCCGACGTTGCCATCGCCACCCTCCGCCGCCTCCTCCAGGCCGCACCGCTCAACGGCGGTGTCGTCGCCGCGCTCATGCGAGTCCACATCGCGACTGGCGACCGCTCAGCCGCCGACCACCTCTACCAAGAGCACGCAGCCGCCCTCGACCAAGCCGACCTCGGCGACCCCGACGACGATGTCGTTCAGCTACGTCTCGACCTCGGTGGGGGCGGTCCACCCTGATGTGGGGCCTCTGGGGTCCGTCGGTCTGTCAGGCCGAGGAACATCCTTGAGCCACCACGGGCTGCGAGGATGGATGAGTGGCAGGTCTGGATACCGGGTGGGCGGTGAGCGAGATCGACGGGTTCTTGCACGTCACTGGTCAGGTAGTCCCCGATATGGGGCCTGGAGTGGCGTACTTCGGCACGGTCATGCGCGGCCCGGCAACGGATGCTTCGGCCCGGGCGCACGTCGTCGAGCAGATACTGGACCGCGTGCTACCTGGGTGGAAGGTTGATCGCCCTGCAAAGGACAAGGACTTCCGATGGCTGCGGGACCAGGCATCACGAGCCAAGGCGGAGTTGCAGCGCTCGGAGGAGCTGGCCGAGAGGCTGGGGGACAACGCGCCAGACATGGACGCGGGCGATCTGCATCCGTGGGCATGGGAGAACGGCCGGTCGTTCTGGAACACGGGACACTTCCATCAAGCCGTCATGCAAGCGGCCATGCGGATCAACGCCGAGACCCAGTCGAAGCTTGGCCGTATGGATGTCTCCGAGACGGCCTTGTTCAACGAGGCGTTCTCGTTGAGCGATCCGAAGCTGGGGTCTCCTCGGCTGCGGCTCGCCGAGAACGACGGAAGCAAGACCTACGAGAGCCTGCACCGCGGTGCACGAGCATTCGCCGAAGGCCTGTACGCCGCTATCCGCAATCCGGGAATGCATGTGCCGACCGACGGCGGCGAGGAGCAACTCGCACTTGAACAGCTCGCTGCCTTCAGCCTGCTCGCCAGGTGGGTTGATCAGGCCGAGGTTGTTGAAGGCTGACCTGACGATCGATTCACTTCGCAGCGGTCCCTCGCGGGCCCGAACGGGGTGTCTCAGTACGAGCACCCGCTCGCTGCCAAGGAACCTGGGGTGACGGGCGCTCCGTCGGCGATGCTCACCAGAAGCGCCTGGGGGCACCTCGCGGTGCCGTCGACCTTGATGGCGAAGTGGAGGTGGGGGCCGGTGCTGTTGCCGGTGGAGGCGCTGTTCATGAGGTGCTGGCCGACCTCGACCCGGTCGCCGGTGTCGATGGTGTGACTGCCGGGGAGGCCGTGGCAGTAGGTGTACTGGGCTCCGTCGTCGCCGTTGATGATGACCCCGATGCCGCAACGGCCGCTGGTAGGCGTCGAGATCACGACGCCGTTGGTGATGGCGTAGAGCGGGGTGCCAGTGGGGACGGGGATGTCGGCGGCGGGGTAGTCGTGGTGGGGCTTGGTGAACCACTCGGGGTGCTCGTCGTACCAGCGGCGTTCGACCGGTAGGGCGTAGTCGCCGGCCACCGCGAGGTCGCCGGTCGGGCATCCGGTGACCATGCCGGTGCCGGTGCCGGTGCCGGGGTCGGCGTCGGCCTGTCCGGCAGCGTCGAGCATGGAGCCGTAGACGTCGCTGAGCAGGGTCCAGTAGGTGGGCGAGGTCGCCCAGGTCCCGGCGAGTCCACCCCAGGTGGTGGCCGAGGCCCCGGCGTTGGGGGACACGTCGGGGTTGGCGAGCGCCGTGTCGTTGCCTGCTGCGTACTTCTTGAGGAGCTGGATGTGGGCTCGTACGCCGATGACGGGGTCGGCGAACGCGCTGCCGGACGCAGCGTTGTCGTAGTGGGCGATGCCGGCGAAGTTGTTGATCGACGTGTCGCGGTTGGTGAAGTGGCCGGTCTCGGCAATGGCCTGCGCGAAGGCCATGTCACCGCGGACACCTTCGGCATCGCCCTCCGACAGGTACAGGGCGATCAGATCCGCGATGTCGATGCCGAGACGGCTCGGTTGACCTCGGCCGCTGGCATCCCACCAAGCCCGGAGGTCGGTGACGGTGAGCGTGGAGGGTCCGAGGATGCTTGGCGTCCCGTCGTCTTCGACTTCGAGCGGACCCCCGGCGTCGCACGGTGGCGCCGCGCCCCCGGCGGCGACCGCGAGGAACGGCACAGCTACGAGTCCGCTGAGGAAGATCAGGAACGTGAGGGCGATGGCGGCGGGGAGCTTCGAGCGCTTCATACCTGAGTAGGCCGCGACAGGCCGAGGTTCCCGCGGGATTTCTTGTCGATTTTCGGGCCGGTTCGCGGCTTACCCCTGTGCCGCTCGTTTCCCCGACTCGAAGGAGGTGGCCCGATGACACGTCTCGTCGGAGTTCTCGCCCAGGTGTCTGTCGACCCGAACTCCACGGGCATGCCCGGGGCCGACCTGATCCAGAGGCTGCTCAACTGGTCCCAGATGCTCGCCCTGTGGGGCAGCCTCGGCGCTCTGCTCATCGGCGCCGCCATGTACGGCCTCGCACGTGAGGGCGGCAGCTACGGCGGTGCGAGCCGAGGCAAGGCGCTCGCCATGGGTGGCGTCGTCGGCGCCATCCTCGCCGGAGTCGCCCCGACCGCGGTGAACATGCTGTTCGAGGCGGCGAGCTGATGCCGTCCACCACCTCCCCGATGCCGAAGCGCAGCACCGTCATCGTGGCGTCACTGGCCACGGTCATACTCGTGGCCGGCGTCGCGGTCACCCGCTTCTCCGGCAACGACAGTCGGTCCGGCCATCCGACCGACCCTCAGGCCGCCGCCGAGCCGACACCTCGGCCACCGGTCGCCGAGGGAACCCCCGGACCGACGCTGGAACGAGCTGGCCTCGATGTCGGGTTCTCCGATGACGAAGAGGGAGCGGTCGCCGCCGCGGTGTCGTACTCGACGGCGGCGCAGCGCTGGCTGTACTTCACCGACGACGAGATCCGTGCCGCGGTCGACGAGATCGCCACCCCGGTCGCTGCGCCACGCATGGCCGACGACATCGTCCTCGAGGTCTCGATGGCCCGCGACCAGCTCGGCGAATCGTCGGGCCGGGTCTGGTGGCTGGTGCGGCCCCTGGCCTGGAACGTCGAGACCTTCGACGGCGACCAAGCCCGCGTGGCGGTGTGGGTCGTGACGATCCTGTCGGCCGCGGAGGTCGCCGCCCCGCAGAGCGAGTTCCTGACCGTCACCGTCGACCTTGCGTGGCTCGACGGCGACTGGCGCGTCGACGGTGTGCGTGACCACCTCGGTCCGACCCCGATGACCGGACCGCAGGACCAGCCGTGGGATGCCGTCCCCTTCGACGAGACCCTCGCCGGGTTCACCCGACTCGACGGGGAGCCGGTCCAGTGATCCTCGGCATCGGATTCCCCAATCCGATCGGTTGGGCCATCGACAAGGTCACCGGGTTCGTCGGCGGTGTCGCCACCGCAGGGTTCGAGATGATCATCGGTGGGCTGGTCGCCTGGGTGGTCGACGCCGTGGTTTGGGTTGTCGGCGGGGTGTTCAACTTCTTCTTGGACTCCACGGACCCCAACGTCCAGGCCGACTGGTTCATCACCGGTGACGGCCCCTACGCCACCACCGTCGGGATCGGTGCCAGCCTCCTGTTGTTGTTCGTCCTGGCCGGGATCGTCCAGGGAACCCTCAGCGGAGACGTCGGCGGGATGCTGCGCCGCATGGGCCTCGAGCTGCCGATCTCGATCATCGGGATGGTCGGGCTCGTCACCGTCACGCAGATCCTTGTCCAGCTCACCGACGCGCTCTCCGGCGAGGTCCTCGGCAACTTCCAAGACGACATCTCCGATTTCGGAGCCGTGGTCGCCACCCTCAGCCACCTCAACGGCGGCACGTCTACCGCGTTCGTGGTCTTCGTCCTCGGGCTGGTCACTGTGCTCGCCGGGTTGATCCTCGTGGCCGAGCTCGTCGTGCGCTCCGCGCTGATCTACATCGTCGTCGCCCTCGCCCCGCTCGTGTTTGCCGCCCGACTTTGGCCCGCCACCCGCGGCGCCAGCCGCAAGCTCCTTGACCTGCTCGTCGCACTGATCGTGTCGAAGCTCGTCATCGCCATCGCGCTGTCCGTCGCAGCTGCGGCCGCGGTCGGGGCCGGTTCGGGTGGCGAGGTCACGGCGTTGCCCGAACCGGAGGTGTTCGCCGAGGACCCCGGCGGGTCGGTCACCCAGGCCGTTGGCATATTGCTCACCGCCGCGGCGGCATTCGGTGTCTCCGCCTTCTCGCCGTTGCTGATCGCCCGGCTCCTACCGCTCACCGAGGGCGCGCTCGTCGCTCAAGGCGTGAAGGGCGGACCCGTCCGCGCTGGGCAACAGGGGATGATGGCCGCCAACACCGTCCAGATGGTGTCGGGTCGGCGCTACAGCCAGATCGCCAACGGCAAGGCTGCTGCGTCGGGCGCCAACGGTGCCGCACTCCCGGCGGGTGGTGGTGCGGCTGCATCCAAGGCTGGCGCGGCCGGAGGCGCGGGTGGAGGTGCCGCAGCGAGCGGAGCCGGCCCTGCTGGTGCAGTGGCTGGGCCCGTAGCCGTCGCGGTCGTCGGTGCCCAGGCGGCAGCCAAGGGGGTCAAGAAGGGCGCGTCAGCGGCAACTGGGACCGCGGAAGCCGCGTCCGACGCCAGCGACGCAGGGTCCAGCTCCGGATCGGGGTCCTCTGGTCCGGCGTCGAGACGCCCCGAACGACCGGCCAGGCCGCCGGGGTCGGGCCGCAACGGTCAAGGGCCACAGCGAGGAGGTCGTCCCGATGCGAGCTGAACGCACCGACCGCAACTACAAGCTCGAACCGCTCGACACCTCCGGCGTGTTCCTCGGCCTCGGCGTTGTGCAGTGCGGGCTCCTCGGCGCAGGGATCGTCCTCGGTGTGGGTGCGCTGACCGTCGGCGCTCCACTGCCGGTCGCAGCGGTGCCGGTTGTGGTGTCCGTCGCGGTGAGCTTCACCCGCATCAGCGGTCACGCCAGCTGGGAGTGGCTGCCCCTGCTCGTGGGCTGGCTCGCGGCCCGTGTGCGACGCGGTCGGCGCTGGCAGGCACCGCTGCCGTTGTGGACCGACGGGGATGATCCCGCGCCGATGCCACCGTGCCTCGACGGCATCGACATCGTCGACATCGACTGGCGGGCTGGAAGCCGCCTCGGTGCCTTCCGCGACGGTCACCGCCGAACCCTCACCGCGGTGATCCCGGTGTCGGGTCCACAGTTCGTCGTCGAACCGAGGGGTGAACAGGAACGACTCCTCGCTGGTTGGGGCGACCTGCTCGGACAGTTCGCGGTCGAGCGAGGCGTCGTCTCGCACCTCTCGTGGTCGGACCTCGCCCGTCCGTCGGGCATGGGCGACCACATCACCTGGCTCGACAGCGATCAGCGCGGCAACCCCGTGCCGGGCGCCGCTGAGTCGTACCGAGAGCTGCTCGAGGACGGCACGACCACGGCGATCAACCACGAAGCCGTCGTCACCATCACCGTTGCGAAGGAACGCCTCTCCCGTCACCGCACCAGCGCTGGCAACGCCGACGACCACCTCCGTCGAGCGCTCATCACGTCCGTCGAAGCGCTGCTCCGTGGTCTGCGCTCAGCGGCGCTCAGCGCCGGTGACCCGTTCGACGCGACGGGTCTCCAGCGGCTGATCCGTTCTCGCATCGACCCGGTCAGCGCCCGACCGCGACCGAGACGAGGACGTCTCGTGGAACGTCTCGCCCTCGTCCGCGCTGCCACGGCAGGCCCACTCGTTCTCGACGCCGGATGGCGGGACATCCAGGTCGACGCCGCGCATCACCGCACCTGGTGGGTCGGCACGTGGCCCCGACTCGCTGTCCCCCCGGCATGGCTCGAACCGTTCCTGTCCAGCGGCGGGATCACCCGGTCGATGACCGTCTACTTCCAGCCGGTCCCGACCCATCAGAGCCGCCGCCGCATCGAACGAGACCTGGTGAAGCTCGAGTCCGACGCCATCGCCAAGGAGGACAAGGGTCGACGGGTCGACGCCCGCCACCGGCGAGCCACCCAAGCACTGCTCGACCGCGAGGAGGAGCTCGTCGCCGGCTACCCCGAGATGGGATACGCCGGGCTTGTCACCGTGTCGGCCCGAACCCAAGAAGACCTCGACGAACAGGCCGAGGTCGTCGAGCAGCTCGCCCGTGAGACCGGCATGGACCTGCGGGTGCTCGACGCCCGTCAAGACATCGCGTGGGCCGCGTCGCTGCCCCTCGGTCTCGCCCCCTCCACGTTGCTGGCGTCATGAACCGCGCATCGCTTCGACTCAACTACCACCGCGGAACCACCGCGCACGTGGCCAGCATCTACCCGTTCTCGGTCCAGGGCTCGTTCGGACACCGAGGCACCTACGTCGGCCTCGACCTGCTCGCCGGGGGAGGCGAGTTCTGCTGGGACCCCTTCGAGGCTTACGCCGCCGGGCTGGTCACCAACCCCAACGGCTGGGTCCTCGGCGAACCCGGCAACGGCAAGTCCGCCCTCGTGAAGTGCCTCCTGTGGCGCCAAGCCGCCGTCTACGGCACCGGCAACGCCGGACGCTGGATCGCAATCGCCGATCCGAAAGGCGAGTACGCGTCGCTCGCTGAGCACCTCGGGCTCACCACCGTGCGGCTCAGCCCCGGCGGCACCGCCACCATCAACCCGCTCGCTCCGGGTCCGGCGGCCGAACACGAGCCCGAAGACCGTCAGATCCTGCGACGCGCCGAGATGTGCACCGCGCTCGTCGCCACCGTCCTCGAACGCAACCTCACCCAGCTCGAGGACGCCGTCGTGTTCGCCGCGGTCGAACAGCTCACCGCCGCACCACTCATCGAGCCGACGCTCACCGACGTCGCCCACCTCGTCGCCGACCCCACCGACGAGATGGCCGAACGACTTCGCTCCCACGGCCGGGACCTCGCGGCCGAGACGAGCAACGTCGCCTACGCCCTCGACAAGCTCCTGTCCCGCTCGCTGCGCGGCATGTTCGACGGGCGTTCCACGGTCCCGCTTCGCTGGGACGGCCCCGGCGTCGTGCTCGACCTGTCCGCAGTGCCGCTCGACTCCGAGGCTCTCCCGCTGGTGATGGTCGCGACCGCCGGATGGTTCCAACAGCTCATGGCCTGCCCCGGACCGCAACGCATCCAGGTCCTCGACGAAGCATGGGCGCTGCTCGGCAACCGCCACACCGCCGGCTATCTCCAGACGTGCTTCAAGCTCGGCCGCACCTACGGCGTCGCCAACCTGTGCATCACCCACCGGGCATCCGATCTCGTCGCCCAAGCCGACGACGGCACCGCGACCAGCAAGATCGCCGCAGGGCTCCTGGCCGACTCGGCCACCAAGATCATCCTTCGCCAGGCCCCAGACCAGCTCGACGCCGCGGTCACTCACTTCGGGCTCACCGAACCCGAAGCCTCCATCGTCGGACAGCTCACCCGAGGCCGCGCCCTGTGGAAGCTCGGTGGGCGAACGGCCGTTGTCCACCACGTCCTCGGCCCGAGCGAAGCCGCGATCTGCGACACCGATGCCCGGATGAATGCGAGGCACGCCGGCGAGGTCGAGGCGGCGTGACATGTACGACCGCGAAGCCCTCCTCGCCGCCACCGATCTCTCCGCGCTTGCCGATGACCTCATCGGCGGCCACGCCGGAAGCACCCGCAGCCCGATGTGGACCTGCCCCAACCCGAACCACGTCCAGACCGGCCGCACCCCGCCGCTCAGCATCTTCCGCGGCCACCAAGGCGACCAACGCTGGCGTTGCCACGGCTGCGGCGACGGCGGCTCGGCCATCGACCTCGTTCTCGCCTGCAAGGGCGGCACCGTGCGCGACGCCCTCGAGTTCCTCGCGGATCGAGCCGGGCACCACGACCAGGGAACCGACTGGCAGCCCTCCCGTTCGCTGGCGCCCGCACTCCGCCCGGCGACGCCCCGCTGTCGGGACCCCGAAGGCCTCCAGCGTTACGTCGACGAGTGCGCCGAGCGGCTGTGGAAGCCTGAAGGACGAGCGATCCGACGGTGGCTCACCAACGTCCGCGCCATCCCCGCCGATGTCCTCGCCCAGAACCGCATCGGGGTCGATCTCGGCGCCCGCTACCAGGACCGCCCGGACGGAATGCCCCGAGCCCTCGGAGCTGTGTTGCCGACGATCGCCGACGGCCGAGCCGTCTACGCCCAGATCCGCGTGCCCCACCCCGATCCCGACCGGCCCCGTTACCTCAACCCGAGAGCCGACCTCGCCTCCAACCCCAAGCTCACCAGGATGCGCCCCGCCGAGCGCCGACACCCCGAGGTCATCGTGACCGAAGGAGCGATCGACGCGCTCTCCGCGGCCACAGCCGGCTACCGGGCCGTCGGCGTGCTCAGCGCCACGTACGGCGATGAATCCGTCGCTCTCGCGCTCGCTCGCCTCCCACACCCGCTCGTTCTCGCCTTCGACGCCGACGACGCAGGCAACGCCGGGGGCGATCGACTCGCCGCCCTACTCGAAGCACGAGACCGGACCCCCGTTCGTCTCGACCTCGGCACCGGCGACCTCAACGACGCGATGCGTCGATCTGACGATTGGCCTGCCCGTCTCGAGTCTGCCGTCGATCGGGCGATGGCAACCCGCTCGGTCGGGGCCGGAGTCGAGCGGTGACCCCTCACTGCGGGAGCAGCGCTGCCTCCACCGCGTCAACCCCGAGACGGTCAATCATGCAGGTCGTCATCAACACGACCAGGTACGGCACCCACGGTCCCGCAAGGGCGTAGGGCGGGTCGTCGTCGAAGAGGATCGTCACCCGACGAGCAGAGAGGTCGGGGTGGATCTCGCGGATGCCCGCGTACCAGACCGATGCCCAGGCTCCCTCGAACCACACCAGCAGTCGCCGGTCGGTGGCGAGGATTCGCAGACCGCCAAGCGAACGCCACTGCGGTGCCGCCAGCCGTTCCGCCTCGGCACGTGCTCGGCGCCGCGCCGAACCCGCTGACAGCGCTGTCGTGGCGAACAGAAGCGGCCCACCGAACGCAACGATCCGTGGCTCGTCGTAGAAGACGTCCATCGCCAGGAACCGCCACCCATCGGCCCACAGGTCCGCATGGAGGACCTCGCTGGGATCGAGGAGAACCGGACTGGCGAGGACCGGAACCTCGCCACCGGAACCGACGTGCTCGGCGAGTCGAACCGCGAGGTCCCACTCTCGGCCGATGGAGTTGCTACTGCTTCGAGTCATGTTGGTCACCTCCTGCTGCGGAACCCTGAAGTGGCCTACCTGACGCGGCGGACCCGGACTCCGCGGCTCATCCCCTCAACGAACAGTTCGTCACGTTCGAGGCGGGCCTGCGGGCGGTAGGCGTAGTGGTACTCGTAGTGGTACTCGGCCTGCCGCCAGACGGAGCCGTCGGTCAGCTTCACGACTGTGCTCCCGTTCCAGCCGGACCAGCTGCCGTTCACGTAGGTCGTCATCCTCGTCCTCCGAGTCGTTGACGTCGGTGCCTCCAGTGTGATCGCGGGGTGTGACATTCCGAGGACGCCGAGGGATATCAAGGGGCTGGTCGCGGCGGCCTCGAGACCTCCGGTCGGAGGGAAGAGCGCGGTTTTCTCGGCGTTTCGCGGCTTACCTGGGTATGGAACGCGATGGGCTTGGGGTGTTCGAGGTCCTGGTCCTCGTGCTGGCCGGGGCTGCGCTGCTGGTCGTCGGGGTCGTGTGGGCAGGAGCGGCACTGGCGCTGCTGCTGTCCGGGGCGCCCCAAGGGGTCACCTTCTCGGCGGCTGCTGACGCCACCGGTGGCCTGCCGTCGAACCTGGCCGCACCGGCCGCTGCCTGGCCGGCGCCGTACGCCGAGGCGTTGCCGGGGGCGCCGCTCTACTGGCTGAGCACGGGAATCGCTGGAGCGATGGTGGCGGCGATTGTCGGCCTCGGTGTCCGCTGGTTCAGTCGATCGAAGGTGGGGACGACCCGCCGTCGGCCGCTCGGGGTGGATGCGAGACCGGGGTTCGCTCGGCATCGGGACCTGCGGGCGCTGTTGGTGAAGGAGCCGGTGGCGGGTCGGTTCGTGGTGGCCCGGTTCGGTCGTTGGCTCGTCGCCACCGAGCCGTCGCCGCTGCAAGGCGCTCAGCCGAAGCATCGGTTCGGTGAACCGCGCCGGGGCGACCGAGGAGCGGTCGCGCTGGTCGGGCCGTCGCGGTCGGGCAAGACGACTGCCGCGGTGGCCGGAATCTTGGAGTGGCAGGGGCCGGCGGTCCTGTCATCGGTGAAGGCTGACCTGCTCGGAGCGACCCACGGCTGGCGATCCAACGTCGGCGAGGTGCGGATCTATGACCCGATGTCGTCGTCAATCCCGAAGGGGACGACTGCGTTGTGGTCACCGTTGCAGCAGGCGGGCACGGTCGCCGGGGCGCAGCGGGCGGCGCGGGCGCTGTGCGACGCGGCGCCTCGTGGTGGCGTCGAGGGCGGCATGGACTTCTGGTTGGCGCAGGCCGAGATCCTGCTGTCGGGCCTGCTGTTCATCGCCCATCACGGCCACCGGGACATGGGCGCGGTGTGCCAGTGGGTGTTCTCCCAGGACCGTCCGACCGATGCCGGTGACGGCGAGGTCTACGACGCCATCAAGCCGTTGCTCAACTCGAACAACAGCGCCGTGTCGAACGGGGCGAGCGATGTCCACCAGAGCCTCAAGTCGGTGTGGCAGATGGAGGACCGCACCCGCTCGTCGATCTACGCCACCACCCAGACCGTGGTGTGGCCGTGGTCCGACCCTGGGGTCGCGGCCTCGGCTCGCCTCGCCCATGTCCCACCGGGGAAGGGCCGTCGACCCAAGCCTGGCAAGGATGGAGACGGCCAGATCGATCTCGGTTGGCTGCTCGACCAGCGGAGGCAGAACACCGTCTACCTGTGCTCGCCGATCGAGGACCAGCGCCGGCTAGCCCCGGCGTTCGGCGGTCTGCTCAACGACCTGATCAACCAGGCGTACCGCCACGTCGCAGAGACCGGCAAGCCCCTCGACCCGCCGCTGCTGGTGGTGATCGACGAGGCCGGCAACACGCCGCTGCGGTCGCTGCCGGAGTATGCGTCGACCCTCGCGGGCATCGGCGTGTTGCTGGTGACGATCTGGCAGAGCCTCGCTCAGCTCAACGCCGCCTACGGGCCGCAGTCCGACACGATCCTCACCAACCACCTCACCAAGGTCATGTACGCCGGGCTGTCGGACCCGGCGTCGCTCGGCTACGTCGACCGAATCCTCGGCCAGGCTGAGGTCGACACCCGGTCTCGCACCGCGGCCGAGCGGCTCAACGGTGGCTCGGACCAGTACTCGACGACCCAGGTCCCGCTCGCGCCCGCCCACGTGCTGCGCCAGATGCGACCCGGCGATGCGCTCCTGGTCCACGGAACCCTGCCGCCGGCGCACGTCCGCACTCGGCCGTTCTATGCGACACCGCATCTGGCTGAGCGCGCCGCCATGGAGCCGCGCAAGCAGCGCACCGGGCAGGAGGCGGCGGCGTGAAGCCGTTCCTGCGACCCACGTCTCGTGCCCGGTTGGCCCCGGTCGGTTGGACGTCCGAACCTGCCGGGCAGTGGGCGGGTCGTGAGGTCGAGGTCGTCTACGACCCTCGACAGCACCAGGTCGTGCTGTGCCGCAACGACCCTGGCGATCGGACCCGCGCCGAGCTGGCCGGTGCCGGCTACCGACGGTGCGCCAGCGACGGAACCCAGGAGATGTGGGTCCGCGACCGCAGTGTGGAGGCCGCTGCCGCGCTGGAACGCGAGACCGGACAGCAGCACCGCCCGCCTGCGGTGGCGATGGAAGGCCGCGGGCTGTGACGACCATGCTCCGCTGGGGCGGCCGGTCGTGGCGGTAGCTTGTGTCCAGCGATCGGAGCACGCGCCGCACTCCATCCGAACAGCTCTCGCTGTTCGACATCGAGCTCCCTCCCACCGAAGCCGACACCACGGCAAAGGAGGCGATTCGCGATGAACCGCTACGGCCGGCTCGTCCTCGAGCACAACCGGACCCACCGCCCGGACGCCTATTCGCAGATCCCGGACCCCGACGACTTCTTCACCGAGGCCGGAGAGACGATCGCAACCGCGATCAGCGACCTGCGCGACCAGATCCTCGGCCAACCCCGAACCAACGAGAACCTCGAGGCCTACCGGCACCGCGGCTACCAGGCATGGTCGACCGCCGAGGAGATCGTCCTGACGGACCACCACCTCCTCCAACCGGAGACGACCGAGACGACGGACGAGGACTGGGACGCCCCGGAGCTGGCGAACCGTTACCAGCTCCTGGCCGAGATCAACCAGATCATCAACCAGCCCCTGTAGCCCCGACCCCGACCGGGGCCACGGCAACACGCGACGACGCATCCTCAGCCGAGCGCGAATCGTTCCGACCGGCGAGCCAGGACGACCTCGCCCCACCGGGTGCGACGGCCAAGCTGCGCGCCAACCTCGATGCGCTCGAGATCGTGCGCCGCTGCCGCGACGAGGACCGTGCGGCGAACCCGGCCGAACAGGCTGCGCTCGCCCGGTGGGCCGGGTGGGGGTCGATCCCCCAGGTGTTCGACGACACCGACGACCGCTTCCCTGCCGAGCGAGCGCAGATCCGTCAGCTTCTCGGCACCGAGGAGGCGTGGAGCCAAGCCCGTCGCACCACCCTCAACGCTCACTACACCTCGGCGTCGGTCGTCACCGCCATGTGGTCCGCCGTTCGTGACCTGGGTGTCGACGGGCCGGTCCGGGTGCTCGAACCGGGCTGTGGGTCGGGGAACTTCCTGGGGTTCGCTCCGCTCGACGCTGTGCTCACCGGGGTCGAGCTGGACCCCACCACCGCGGTGATCGCCCGCCATCTCTACGGCGCCCGCGCCACCATCCACACCGGAGCGTTCGAAGACCTCCGCGTCGAGGACGGCGCCTTCGACGTGGCGATCGGCAACGTCCCGTTCGCCAAGGTCACCCCGCACGACCCCCACCACAACCGGGGCCGCCACGCCCTGCACAACTACTTCCTCCTCAAGTCGCTCCACCTCACCCGACCCGGCGGGCTCGTCGTCGCCCTCACCTCCCGCTACACCCTCGACGCCCGCAACGCGGCCGCTCGCCGGGAGATGGCGATGCTCGCCGACCTCGTCGGTGCCGTCCGGCTCCCCGAGCGCGCCTTCGCCCGAAGCTCGGGCACCGATGTCGTCGTCGACCTGCTGGTCCTGCGCCGTCGGTTGCCGGGAGGTGCGCCGACCGGCCCCGCGTGGGAACACGTCGTACCCATCGACCTCCCCCCAACCAGTGCGACCACGGACCGGGGGAGCTGTGAGCCGCTGGAGGTCAACGAGTACTTCGACGCCCACCCCGACCGAGTCCTCGGCGACTTGGCCGCGGCACGAGGCATGTACCGCGACCACGAGCTCACCGTCACTCCCAACGGCGACCTCGACACCCAACTCCCCGCCGCACTTCAACGACTTGTCGCCGACGCCACCTCGACCGGTCTCCGATTCGTCGCCGCGCCGGACAGCAGCGCCCAGCGTCGACCTGCGCCGGAGGTGGCGACCGGCACCTTCGACCTCACCCACGCCCAAGACGGCAGCTTCGTCACCAGCACCGACGGCGACATCGCCCAGCTCCGCGGTGGCGCCACGATCACCTACCAGCCCCGCGTCGCCAAAGACCGCTCCGAACTGGCTCGCCTGATCGGCCTACGCGACGCCGCCCGCTCCGTGCTCGGTGTCCAGCTCGATGGAGGCAGCGAGGACGACCTGCGCGCCGCGCAACAGGTGCTCACCGACCGCTACGACAGCTACCGACGTGTGCACGGGCCGATCAACCGGTCCAGTCAGGCCCGCACCGGGCGCCGTGACCCCGAGACCGGCGAGGAGCTGTACCGCAGGGTCCGGCCCCGCATGGGTGGCTTCCGAGAAGACCCCGACTGGCCCCTCGTCGCCGCCCTCGAGGTGTTCGACGACGAGACCCAACAGGCCCGGCCCGCCGCCATCTTCTCCGAGCGGATCATCGATCCGCCCCATGAACGCCACTCCGTCGACAGCCCCGACGAAGCCGTCGCCGTCTGCCTCGACGAGTCCGGCCGCGTCTCGCTCGAACGGGCAGCGGAGCTTCTCGGCCTCGATGCCGACACCACGAGGCAACGCCTCGGCCGCCTCGTCTACGACGAGCCCGGAACCGACCGGCTCATCCCCGCCGCGGAGTACCTGTCGGGCAACGTACGCACCAAGCTCGACGCCGCCCGCGTGGCCGCGCTCGACGACCCCCGCTACCGGGTGAACGTCGCGGACCTCGAAGCGGTCCTGCCCCGCCAGCTCGAACCGGCCGACATCACCGCCCGACTCGGCTCACCGTGGATCCCCAGCCGCGACGTCGAGTACTTCGCTGGCGAAGTGCTCGACGCAACGGTCGATGTCGAACACCTCCCACAGCTCGGCCACTGGTCCGCTCGACTCCGCGACGGCAGCCGGCGCAGCGTCGCCCTCACCTCCGAATGGGGCACCTCACGCGCCGATGCGATCACGTTGCTCGACGCCGCGCTCAACCAACGGCTCCACACCGTCACCGACGCCACCGACGATGGACGCCGCGTCCGCAACGACGCCGAGACGCTCGCTGCCCGCGACAAGCAGGAAGCCCTCACCACCCGGTTCTCGACCTGGGTGTGGGAGGACCCCACCCGCGCCGAACGCCTCGCCACCACCTACAACGACCTGTTCTCCTCGACGGTGCTCCCACACCACGACGGCAGCCACCTCACCCTTCCCGGCCTCGCTGGGAGCTTCTCGCCCCGTGATCACCAACGCGCCGCGGTGGCCCGTGTTCTCACCGACGGCCGCACCCTGTTGGCCCACGCTGTCGGCGCGGGCAAGACCGCCACGATGGTCATGGCTGCCATGGAGCTGCGACGGCTCGGCTCCGCGTCGAAGCCCGCGGTCGTGGTCCCGAACCACATGCTCGAGCAGTTCTCCCGAGAGTGGCTCCAGATCTACCCGACCGCCCGGATCCTCGTCGCTGATCGGGAACGGCTCTCGAAGGGCCGGCGCAAGGAGTTCGTCGCCCGCGCCGCTACCGGCGACTGGGACGGGATCGTGTTCACCCAGTCCGGCTTCGCACGTGTACCCCTCGGCGCCGATCTGATGCGCGAGTACCTGGCCGGTGAGATCGAGACAGCCCGCGCTGCGCTCGCCGGGTCTCGTGACGGAAAGGGCCTGTCTGTCAAGAAGCTCGAACGGCGCATCGCCCAGATGGAGGAGAACTACAAGCGGCTTCTCGCTGAGCACACCAAGGACGACGGCGTCCGCTTCGAGGAGACCGGCATCGATTTCCTTTTCTGTGATGAGGCCCACGCCTACAAGAACCGGCGGGTCGACTCGAGCATCGACGGTGCCGCCAACACTGGCTCGCAACGGGCCCAAGACCTCGACTCCAAGCTGTGGGCGCTTCGTCGCGCCCACGGGCCGCGGGTGGCGGTGTTCGCGACAGCGACCCCGGTGGCGAACTCGATGGCCGAGCTGTGGGTCATGCAGACCTACCTCCAACCCGACCAGCTCGAAGCGGTCGGGCTGCGACCCTTCGACGCGTGGGCCGCCACCTTCGGCCGGACCCACACCGCTCTCGAGCTGGCACCCGACGGGTCGTCCTATCGGATGCAGACCCGCTTCGCCCGGTTCCAGAACGTCCCCGAACTACTCACCCTCTACCGCCAGGTCGCCGACGTGCGCACCCTCGACGACCTCGACCTCCCCACCCCTGTCATCGCCGGCGGACAGGCCGAGACGGTCGTGGTCGACCCGAGCGACAACCTCGTCGACTACGTGCTCGACCTCGCGGCACGAGCCGAACGCATCCGCAACCGGGCCGTCGACCCCGCCGAGGACAACATGTTGAAGGTCACCGGCGACGGACGCCGCGCCGCGCTCGACCTCCGCCTCGTCGGCCTGGACGCACCGACCGAGCAGGCCAAGCTCGACGTCACCGCCCAACACATCTCCGCGATCCACCACGCCACCCGAGACCACCGCTACGCCGATGACCACGGCCAGCTCACCCTGCGCCCCGGTGCACTCCAGCTCGTGTTCTGCGACGTGTCCACCCCAGCGGGTGACGGCTGGAACGCCTACGACGAACTGAAGTCGCTGCTGGTTCGGAGGGGAGTCGAGGCCGGTGCGATTCGCTACATGCAGTCCGCCCAGACCGACCAGGCCAAGGCCAACCTGTTCGCCGCCTGTCGTGACGGCACCGTCGCCGTGCTCATCGGTTCCACCGAGACCATGGGCGTCGGCACCAACGTCCAGGCCCGCGCCATCGCCATGCACCACCTCGACGCACCCTGGCGACCCGCCGACATCGAACAGCGAGACGGCCGCATCCTCCGCCAGGGCAACCAGAACCCCGAGGTCCGCATCCTCCGCTACGTCACCGAAGGCAGCTTCGACACCTACATGTGGCAGACCCTCGAACGGAAGGCCGCGTTCATCGCCCAGGTCACCCGCGGCGACCTGCCCGACCGCGACGTCGACGACATCGGCGACCAGGCCCTGTCCTTCGCTGAGGTGAAGGCCCTCGCTACCGGTGACCCGCTCGTGTTGGAGAAGGCCGCCGTCGACGCAGACGTCGCCCGGCTCACCCGCCTCGAGCGCGCCCACCAGGACGACCAGCACCGACTCCGGCGCACCCACGACACCGCCTCTACCCGCGCCGAGCGAGCCTCTGGTCGGGCCGCGCAGATCGAGGGGGTGTTGGAGCGAGTGGTCGACACCCGCAGCGACCGCTTCGCCATGACGGTCGTCGGCCATCGGCACTCCAAGCGGGTCGATGCCGGCGAACACCTCCAACGGCTCATGGCTGACCGGCTCGACCAGACCCCACCCGAGACCAACGGCCCGATCGTCGAGATCGGCACCCTCGCCGGGCTCACCGTCACCGCCCAGGCCGTCACCACCATCGACGACGAGATCCGTCTCACCATCGCCGACGCCCACATCGAAGTCACCTACCCGGCGCTCGACTGGAAGCGCAGCGAACCCGCCAACCTCGTCACCCGCCTCGAACGCCAGATCCAACGCCTGCCCGAAACCCTGACGTCCCTCCAGGCCGAAGCCGACACGGCTCGCGGTGAAGTCGACCGTGCCGCCGCCCGCATCGGCGCGCCGTGGGACCGCGCCGAGGAGCTCGCCGGACTTCGTCGCCGGCAAGGCGAGATCAACGACACTCTCACCGCCGCTGCGAACTCGGAAGCAGTCGAGGCGTCTCCCGCCGCGATCGGTGCAATGCCACCTTCGGAGCCCCCGCCCCGAGGTGACGGTCTCTCTCTGTGACGTTTCCCTGGTCAGCATGGGCCAAACGGCCTACCCTCGTGACTCATGTGCGACTGGACTTCGACCGAGCGGCCCGAGTGGGTCGGGCCAGGTCGAGGGCTCTGTCGGCGGGGGAGCAGCGGGCAACGGACCTCGGTCCACCCTCCTATCAGCGACCTCCCGGCGGCAGACCATGGGCACGGAGCACTCCGGTAACGGAAGCGAGCCACCCGGCCAGCGAACGAGGCCCGTCACGGGCCTCCGACTTCGACCCCTTCCCCCGTGCGCTGACCCCGCGTTCCCGGTCCTGCACGACTACTTCGAGATGGTCTACGGACCGCTGATCGGTCCTACCTCGACCCTTCTGGCCAGGGCGCTCAATCGTCACCTCGCCGACGCCGGTGGCCCGGTCACGGTCTGTCCCATCGAGCTGTCGCTCGAGCTCGGCCTGCGGGCCAGCCGCGGCGAGCCGATCGGCACCACCTCGCCGTTGACCAAGGCCATAAAGCGCCTTCGAGACCACCGCCTGGTCCAGCAGGTCGACGCCGATGCGCTGGGCGTCGTGGTCGAGGTGCCACCCCTTTCGCCCCGAGCCCTCAGCAAGCTCCCCGACTCGGTTCGTAGCGCTCACGATGCGTTCGTCAGAAGGGACGGCAGCTTCTGAGCCCTAGTTCAGGCTGCCGCTCGGCCCCACCTCCCGAGGACTCTCGAAGCCACCGTTCACCTGCCGATATGTCATAGGCAGCAACGGGCAGCGTCACGGCCGTCTCGTACAGTCGTGTGGTCGACCGAACGGTCCACGGCCGGGGGAACACATGGACGTCTTCGAGGT